>ENA-ORXR01003073-ORXR01003073.1-marine-metagenome-genome-assembly--contig:-NODE-3073-length-15223-cov-18.493662_pt1 | contig 15223 bp, 9 predicted proteins | sample MGYA00237866_ERZ511479 | MGnify/ENA metagenome assembly ERZ511479 | reverse complement strand
TTGGTCCGGGTCCTTGACCTGCGGGGCATACATCGGTAGCGGGAGTGGCGGGTTCGCCGGCTACTACGGTACACATGCCGCAACCTGCACAAGTAGTCATAACTTCAAGGTCGGGAAGTTGACAAGCCAATGCTGCGGGAGGGGCAGTAAGTAGAGTTGCACCGTCTAATGTCTCCATATCGTCATTGGCTACACAAGCTGTACCGTCCACTGTACCACAGGAACTTAAATCGGCAGCGAATACCTCTATTTGAGGAGTACCACAAGTAGAGCCATTATCGTTGGTGACGACTGTAAATCCAGCATCAGGGTAAACAGTAGCATCGGCAGGAATCAGTGCTGCGACATCAAGTGGCGCATTATCACAAGTAACCGTTATTGCATAGGTTAGCGGCGTAGTACCACATCCCATATTCATGGTGGGTACATCTACACAGAGCTGCATATCTCCTGGTGCACCTGTTGCCATGACACCATTTATATCTACCATGACACCATCTGCATCTGCATCGAAATCTACACATACGTTGATAGCCGTACCGCTACATACTTCGGTAGCATCGGGGGTGATAGCAGTAGCAGCCGGACAAGCTGTACATGCCGGAACTGCCGGACAAAAAGCAATGACACCATCTTCAATCGCGGGGTCAGGGTCAGGTGGACATCCACCCGGATTTGTACCCGCATCTGTCGGATAATTTGAAGTAATCGTGTATTCATACGTACCATTGACACCGGGGTCAGGGCATACTTCGTCTACAGCAGCAAGAGTTTCGCCACCTGCTATATCTGGTGGACATGCACCAGTTGGGTTAATCGTAGCTGCCTCACCGCAAGCACCAGGAACTACCTCGTAAGCAAATTCGTTAGGGTCAGGATAGATAGTTACCACTAATTCAGGTAATAGATCTATCACATCATTAATATCATCACCTTGGAGAAAGCCAGCGTCATAACCGACGTTTCCAGTTGTACAAGCTGGGTCAGCTGTATTTACACTCGTTAGTGTAACAGTTATATCATAAGGCGCACAAACATCAGGTCCTGCTGGTGCGACTAATGCAAAACATACCTGTGCACCATTTTGAGAAATAGCGAAACCAGGATCAACAGGTGTCGCAGTGTAGCCCAAATTAATTGCTGTTAAATCACAACCCGCACAGTTTGTATCTAAACAGAGTTCAACATTATCACCTACACATGCAGAAGGTGGAAGTGCAGGTGGATTGCCAGTATCAATTATTGCGACAGGGCAACCGTCACCATTCTGCGAAAAAGCAAAGCCACAACAGCCCAAGACCAATAAAAAAGTTAAGATTTTAGTTTTCATAGAAATAATTTTTTGTTCCAATTAGTTTAAATAATTATAGAATGTGTTTATTGTTACAGAAAAACGGGATAGGAGAAAACTTGGTATATAAAACTTTCTCTTAACCCGTAGTGTTTGATTGAGCAAATATAGGGATAAAACCAATGAAATTAACCTTTTCTAAAGAAAAAATATTTTTTGCCGAAATCTAATGTAGCTCATTCAGAATTTCCTAAGTTTGCAAAACACACATAAATGACCACACTATGAAAAAAATATTCAAAATAATAGCCATAATCATCGCAGTCTTGATAGTTGGGCTTTTCGTTTTGCGCTTTGCCCTCAGCGAAAAGATACCCAAAGGCGAACAAGGGGCAGCAGCCGACGCACTCGCGCAAAAAATGCTCACTGCCATCAACAAACCCGCTTGGGACTCAACAGGCGTGGTACAATGGACATTTAAAGGACGTGGCGACCACGATTTTTTATGGGACAGAACACGCAATTGGGTACAAGTCAAATGGGACGAAAACGAGGTATTCGTCGTGCTGGATAGCTTGCAAGGCACAGCATTTCAAAACGGTAAACGAGTCGAAGGCAAGGAAGCTGATAAATTGGTGGAAACGGCATGGGAATTTTTCGCCAATGATTCTTTCTGGCTCAATGCCCCCGCCAAAGTATTCGACAAAGGCACAGAAAGGCGACTCGTAAAACTCGAAAATGGTGAAGATGCCCTGCTGATTACCTACGCCTCCGGCGGTGTCACACCCGGCGATTCGTACCTATGGATATTGAATGAAAACGGCTTACCAACATCATGGAAAATGTGGGTGAAAATCATCCCCGTCGGCGGTGTACCAACGGTTTGGAAAGACTGGACAACATTAGAAACAGGCGCGAAAGTCGCCCAAAATCACACCATAGATTTAAAGGGCAAAAAGATGGAGGTTGCCATCACCAATTTGAAAGCAGCAAAAGACCTCGCTTCATTTGGATTAGAAAAAGACCCTTTTTTAGTGTTAAATAAGTGAATGAGTGAATTGTGAATGAGTGAATATTTTCAACGTATTAATTGGCAATATTTGACCTCATTCGTATTGTTCACGTTAGAAATATTCACTCATTCGCTCATTCAAAATTCACTCATTCATTGACCATGAAAATAAAAGTATGTGGTATGCGCGACCCCGAAAACATCCAAGCGGTAGCGGCTTTACCCATTGATTTGATGGGATTTATATTCTACGAAAAATCGAAAAGGTACGTCCGTAGCACAAGCGTTCCGCTTGTACCCGCGCATGTACAGCGTGTAGGCGTATTCGTCAATGCAGATATTGATTTTGTATTAGAAAAAATAAAAACGCACCAACTTCATTACCTCCAATTGCATGGTGATGAAACGCCGGAATATTGCCGCGACATTCAAGCGGAAATTAAAGACATTAAACTCATCAAAGCCTTCCGCGTGAATGATGATTTTGATTTTTCCCAAACAAAAAAATACGAAAAATACTGTGCGTACTTTTTGTTTGATACGAAAAAGAAAGCAACAAACGCAGTCCACCCCCCAGCCCCCTCCGAAGGGGGAGATGAACGCGAAGTGGAATACGGCGGCACAGGTATAAAATTTAATTGGCAACTCCTGCAACAATACACAGGCAAAACGCCTTTCCTATTAAGCGGCGGCATAGGTGCGGAAGATGCTGAGGCGGTTCGCAATTTTTCGCATCCGCAATTTGCAGGTATTGATTTAAATAGTAAATTTGAACTCGAACCCGCCCTGAAAGATGTCTCGAAACTCGAAGATTTTTTAAACGAGTTGACGAGATGAGTTGTTGAATTGACGGATTGACGGATTTTATTTTTGCTTCGCAAAAACCTTAACGTCAACTCGTCAATTCGTCAATCCAATAACTCGTCAACTCGTCAACTCAACAACTCAACAACTCAACAACTCATGATTGACCAAAAAGGATATTACGGAGAATTTGGCGGGGCATATGTCCCTGAAATGTTGCATCCGAATGTAGCGGAATTGCAGCGTAGGTATTTGGAGATTAGTCAGTCGGAAGATTTTCAGTTGGAATTTCGGAAGTTGCTCAAGGACTATGTGGGGCGACCTTCGCCTTTATATTATGCCGAGCGATTGTCGAAGCACTACGGAACGAATATTTATCTGAAGCGCGAAGACCTCAACCACACCGGCGCACACAAAATCAATAATACCATCGGGCAAATTCTGCTGGCGCAACGCTTGGGCAAAAAGCGAATAATAGCCGAAACGGGCGCAGGGCAACACGGTGTAGCCACCGCGACGGTCTGTGCGCTCATGGGCGTGGAGTGCATCGTGTATATGGGTGCGGTGGACATCGAACGCCAAGCTCCCAACGTATCGCGTATGAAGATGCTCGGCACGGAAGTACGCCCCGCGATGAGTGGCAGTCAGACGCTCAAAGACGCAACGAATGAGGCGATTCGGGATTGGATAAACAACCCGGAAGATACGCATTATATCATTGGCTCGGTGGTCGGTCCGCATCCTTACCCGGATATGGTGGCGCGGTTTCAGTCGGTCATCAGCGAGGAAATGCTGTGGCAACTCAAGGAGCAAACGGGCAGCGAAGACCCCGACATCATCGTGGCTTGCGTGGGCGGCGGCTCCAATGCGGCGGGTGCATATTACCATTATCTCGAAAAAGAAAATGTGCGATTCGTAGCGGTAGAAGCGGCGGGCTTGGGTGTGCATAGCGGCGAATCGGCAGCTACGAGCGTACTTGGCACCAAGGGCGTGATACACGGCAGTCGCACCCTGCTGATGCAGACCGACGACGGGCAAATCGTAGAGCCTTACTCGATTTCGGCGGGCTTGGATTATCCGGGTATCGGACCTATGCACGCGCACCTCATACACACAGGACGCGCCGAAGCGGTGAGCATCACCGACCAAGAAGCCCTCGACGCGGCGTTCTTCCTCGCACGCACGGAAGGCATCATTCCGGCACTCGAAACGGCACACGCTTTTTCTGCCTTAGATAAAATAAAATATAAACCCGATGATGTGATTGTGGTGAATTTATCAGGGCGTGGCGATAAGGATTTGGGCACTTATGTAAAACATTTTTAGGGAAATTCCAAAGCGCAAGACGATCTGCCAACGCGCACCTCTAACTCCTTTATTTGTGCCATATAGGGCTATCTAAAGGAGAAGTCGCCCACAGTCAGGGCAATCAAGTTGTGAATTGCCTTAGAATAACATACATGATAGCATGTCCTTGTTCGGGGCTATGTCTATGGCTGAGTGAACATTCCCCCGTCATTAACAAAAAGTTAAATATTCGTTTTTTTTAATAAAAAGACGAAAGCATCGTTTGTTTTGAACAAATATTTGATTACATTTGTAATACTAAAGTAAAAACTCCATTTCACACAACACTATATTATGCACACCAAAGTCAAATCGCTTTTTCTTGCATTGCTCTTTGTGTTGAGTCTTGCATCTTTCTTGTACATCAATTTTTGTCCATCTGCTCAAATTGCTGATGTTGCCAACATTACTGAGATGTTGAGTACAGAATCACCGGATTTTAATTCAATCATACCTGAGTTGGAAATATTAGAGTGGATAGCTAAGAAAGTAACGCCGATCATTCGATAAACTCCAAGCACCAAATAGCAAATTCCAAATCTTTTAAGTGAAATGATGTTATCTATCGAAAGGCTTAATGTTCGCACCTAATTGATTCTCAAAAAGTTCCCCTTCTATGTGCTTTAGCTTCATTTGTAATTTCATTAGATAATCTATTTCATCATACTTTTTGTTTTCTTGCAAGTCTTTAATTTTTAGAGCGTTTTTAGTAATCATTTTATTTATCTTTTTGAAAACAAACATTTTTATACTTCCTTTTACATCCATTGCATAATTTTCATTAGGCATACTTTGGGTCTGAAGTGGATGACCAAGTTTTTCCTCCCAATTTGGACTATAAACATGTGGTAAGTGTGTGAGTGAAATGGCTAATTTTGCGATATCAGGATTTTGGTGACTGATAAAATATGATGGCTTTATTATTTGCTCATTGCGGATTAAATCATATGCTTCCGCAATGATTTCCCCGCAAAGCTTATCATCAAATTCATCCATTACATCTTCGATATTCGCCAATACATGTGCAGCCACAGTTATTTCTCCTTCTAATATCCGGTCACCAAATTCTACAATAAGTCGCACAATATCTTTCTCTTGAAATTCATCCGTCAATTCGCGGGATTTCGGCAGCGGAGCTTCGCCGATTATAGCGGCTTCTTCCGGCGGCGCGTCAGCAGCCGTGTGGGGTGGGGGAGCGTCGTCCGTTGCTTGTCGGGCGGCGGCTTGTTGTTCGCGTTTACGAAGGTCGCGATGGATGATTTTATTCACTTCGGTAATCAATACCTGCTCCGAAATATCCACTCTGACCGCACATTCCTTGATATAAACCGAGCGTTTTATCGGGTCGCGCACTTTTGAGATGCTCTCTACAATATCTTTGATAAGTCCCGCTTTTTTTACGGGGTCGCCTTCTGATTCTTCGAGTAAAAGATTGGTTTTGAATAAAATAAAATCATTAGCATTTTGAGATATATACTCCTTGAACGCATCCGCACCAAGCTGTCGCAGATAAGAATCAGGGTCTTCACCCGTCGGCAGCAGCACGATTTTTACATTCATATCCTGCTCCAAGACCATATCCAAACCACGCATGGCTGCCTTGATACCTGCCGGGTCGCCGTCATACAAAATTTTGATATTGGGTGTATAGCGTTTTATCATGCCGATTTGCCCAACGGTCAGCGATGTACCCGACGAAGCGACCACATTTTCAATGCCCGATTGATGCAGCGAAATGACATCCGTATAACCCTCCACAAGTATGCACTCATCTGCGCGTCTGATAGCAGTTTTGGCAAAATAAATCCCGTATAGCGACTTATTTTTTACATAAATTTCCGACTCCGGCGTATTGATATATTTGGGCGATTTCTTGTCTTTTGAGAGCGTGCGCCCACCAAATCCGATGACCTTTCCCGTCAAATTATGAATGACAAACATCATTCTGTCCCGAAAAAAATCATAGCCTTTTTGGGAGGTTACGCCTGCCTTTTGGAGCAATTCGAGTTTGTAACCTTCCTTTACGGCTTTGTCAGTGAATGTCTTAAAACCAGTTGGTGCATAACCAAGCCCGAACTTCTTAATCGTATCTTCATTGAAGCCGCGTTCTTTGAAATATGATAAACCAATATTCTTACCTGATTCTGTTTCAAATAGTTGTTGAGCAAAAAACTGTTGAGTGCGTTCATTGATGAGGTAGAGGCTATCCATCATTTGCCGTTCCTGAATGGCTTCTGCCGAGGGTTTGGTTTCGTCCATTTCGATACCATACTTGTCGGCGAGATGGCGAAGGGCTTGCGGATAGGTCATGCCTTCGTGTTCCATAATGAAGTTAATCGCGCCACCACTTTCGCCACAACCAAAACACTTATATATATTTTTTGCAGGAGAAACGGTAAACGAAGGTGTTTTTTCGTTGTGAAACGGACATAGACCCAATAGATTGACCCCACGCTTTTTAAGCGTGACGTAATCACCGATAACGTCTTCTATTTTGGCGGTGTCCCGTATTTCTTGTATAGTTTTCTGGCTAATCATATTTCGCTGAATCGTTAATTCGTTATTCGTGTATTCGTGGCTCGTTAATTAAACGTGTGATATAGTGACTTGTTTTGAACTATGCACTTACCCATCCAACTTTGCCTAAAGCGAAGCTCTCGTCAGACGAATCCCTTTGTTTGGAGCGAATATTTTATGCGATAAATCGCTACATTTTATAACAACCTTCATCTGCCGAGTAAAGCCTAAACAAGCTTTGGACAGATAAACGAATTATGCACTATCAACTACCAACCATTTTGGTAAAATTACGAATTTATTAGATGTAGAAAGCATAATTTCATATAGTGAAAGAAATTAAATAAATTCGACAGGAATGCGCCGTAATTTTTTCTTGTAAAGAATTCAAAAAATCGTTGCATAGCAGGGCTACGGAACTACTTTTTTGTGTTTTTTAGAAGGAAAAAGAACAAGCATAACTGCCGAAGTTATTTTGTTTCTTTCACATAGTTGTAAAGATACTTTTTCGATAAAATCTTTTACTCATTTATAATTTTCTTTTTATATAAAATTTGTCAGAAACATAATTTCTCCGTACCATTAGGATGAATTGTGAATTGTGAATAATAATTTCGCGTAGCGAAGATTGAGTTTGAACTTGCGCTTGAACTTGAACTTGAACTTAATTATGCTCAAAACACTCAAAAAATATTGGGGTTATGATGCTTTCCGTCCAATGCAAGACGAGATTATTCAGTCTGTTTTGGACGGGAATGATACGCTTGCTTTGCTGCCGACAGGAGGGGGGAAGTCTATCTGTTTTCAAGTGCCTGCCTTGATGCAAGAAGGGGTTTGTCTCGTCATTTCTCCGTTAATTGCCTTGATGAAAGACCAAGTTCAAAATCTCAACAAACGCAATATTCCTGCTGTCGCGATTTATTCAGGTATGCACTACCGCGAAATTGACCGCACGTTTGATAATGCCATTTACGGCAACACAAAATTCCTCTATCTTTCGCCCGAACGCCTTGCCTCCGACCTCGCCCGTGAGCGCATTAAGAAAATGAAAATCAACCTATTAGCGATTGATGAAGCGCATTGTATTTCGCAATGGGGTTACGATTTTCGCCCCTCTTATTTGAATATTGCAGAAATACGAGAGTGGCTGCCTGACGTGCCTGTATTGGCACTCACGGCTACGGCTACACCAAAAGTAGTGGAGGATATTCAGGAGAAATTGGAGTTTCGTACAGGCAAAAAAGTCTTTCAAAAGAGCTTTGCACGAGACAATTTATCTTATGTCGTATTCGAGGAAGAAGGCAAGCAGGAAAAGATGCTCGACATCCTTCAAAAAGTAAAAGGCACAGGGATAGTGTACGTGCGTAACAGAAGAAAAACAAAAGAAATCGCGCTTTTTTTACGGAAAAAAGGCATCGCAGCAGATTTTTATCATGCCGGATTGAGCAGTGATATTCGCAGTCAAAAACAAGAAGCTTGGACGACAAATAAAATCCGAATAATGGTTTCCACAAATGCCTTTGGAATGGGCATCGACAAACCGGATGTGCGGACGGTTATTCACTTGAATTTACCGGATAGCCTAGAGGCATATTTTCAAGAAGCGGGTAGGGGAGGACGCGATGGAAAACGCGCTTATGCGGTTTTATTGTATGATAATTTGGATAAAAATTACCTTGAGAAAACTTACGAACAATCCTTTCCCGACATGACGGAGATTCGTCAAGTGTATCGCGCTCTGGGCAGCTACTTTCAACTCGCAACAGGAGGCGGAAAAGGCAACAGCTATGCCTTTGATATTGTCGAATTTGCACAGACCTATAAATTGGGTATTTTACAGACGCATCATTGCCTGAAAGTACTTAAAGACGAAGGTTGGATAGCGTTGACCGATAGCGTTTTTGAGCCAGCCACTTTGAAAGTGATTGTCACACAAGAAGAATTATACAAGTATCAGGTTGAACACCCAAAACTCGATAATCTCATTCGCACGATACTACGCACTTATCAAGGTTCGTTTGCTAATCACATCAAAATCAATGAAAAACAATTGGCGAAATTTATTAAATTGCCTTATGATGTTCTGAAAAAACAGTTAACACAAATGGCGCAGGAAGGCATCATTGAGTATATTCCGCAGCGCGAAGACCCGCAATTGATATTCATTAGAGAACGTGTACCTACCGAGAATCTGACGATTAATTCTGAATTGTATAATTTCCGAAAAGAAAGGTATCACAAAAACATCCAATCTGCTATTAACTATGCGACTACCGCACGATGTCGCAGCCAATTATTATTAGAATATTTCGCTGAAAAAGATGCACCTGAATGTGGTATTTGTGATGTCTGTTTAGGGCGTTTGAATGAGAAATTATCCGAAAAAGATTACGATTTTTACAAGAATAAAATCTTAGTCCAAGTACAAGGAAATCCCACCGAATTAAAGGAGTTGGTCAAGCGATTTCCGACGACAAAAGAGCAGCAAATTTTGAAAACGATTGACTATATGTTGGATAATGGTTTCCTTCGGATTGATGAGGATAATGTGATTTATTGGAAAGGGTAATTTTGTTGAAGAAAAAATACGTACTTTTGAGGAAAAATAAGCGAAAAGTAAGTCGCCACAATGCCACGCATCCTCCTAACCGTCACCAATGACCTCACTTACGACCAGCGTATGCAGCGTATCTGCACCACACTTGCACATGCAGGCTACGAGGTGCAACTCATCGGACGTAAATTAACCACATCCAAGCCTTTACGCGACTTTCTTTTTGAACAAAAACGCCTGTACTGCTATTTCAAAAAAGGAAAATTATTTTATCTCGAATATAATATACGTTTGTTTTTTTATTTGCTTTTCGCAAAAACAGATGCAGTATGCGCGATTGATTTAGACACCATTTTACCTGCCTTTTTTACCGCTAAATTACGTCAAAAGAAATTCATCTATGATGCGCACGAATACTTTACCGAAGTGCCGGAAGTAGTCGATAGACCACGCATCCAAAAGGTGTGGGAACGCATCGCCCGACTTACGATTCCACGTACATCATATGCCTACACCGTTTGCGATAGTCTTGCAGAAATATTTGAAAATGAGTACGGCACAGCATTCAGCGTCATCCGAAATGCGCCGATTAAACGGTTGACGGTGGACGGTGGACGGTGGACGGAGAGTAAACTAATGACTAATCACCAACCACCAATTATCTTGTATCAAGGTGCATTGAATGACGGTAGGGGAGTAGCCGAAGCGATAGAAGCGATGCAGGAAATTGAGGAGGCAGAATTATGGCTGGCAGGTGAGGGTGATTTATCACAAGAATTGCGTGAATTGGCAGAAAAATTGAAGGTGACTGACCGCGTAAAATTCCTCGGTTATGTAGAACCTGCTGATTTGCACAAGCTGACACCACAAGCGACAATTGGACTAAATTTGCTGGAAAATAAGGGCTTGAACTATTATTATGCCTTATCCAACAAGTTTTTGGATTACATTCAGGCAGATGTTCCGTCTATAAATATGGATTATCCCGAAACACGAAAAATATTAGATCAATATGAAGTGGGCTTGGCATTGGATAATTTAGAAACGAAGTATGTCGTGAGTGCTATAAAGCGACTTTTGAGTGATAAGAAATTATACAATAAGCTGAAATTAGCCTGTAAAGAAGCGGCTAAAGTCTATGTTTGGGAAGAAGAAGAAAAGGAGTTGATAGCGTTTTATAAAGGTGTTTTTTCATCTGAAAAATAATGCAACAAGATATGCGAGTTTTGCGTTTAAGTAATCAGAGGTTTTTTAAACCAAATTTTTATAATAAATGCCCGAAAAAAGCTAATTTTGTTCGCTTTTTTAAACAAATATAAAATAAGGGAAGACGAAAAAAATAATCTACCCGTCTGAATCGTTCTTTTTCTTATATGTTTCACTAAATTTTCCTTACGTAGCCCAGCTATGCGCGTCAAATTTAGCCAAACCTATAAAAAAAATAACTTCTTCATTTGGGGTAGATTATTTTCTTCCTCTTCCCTAACCACTAAGAACACGAAGGACACGAAAACCAAACTAACGTAAAAGTACACAAGAAATCAAGAGGCTTCGTTTCCTCTTGTGTTAGTTTTGTTTCGTGTTCTTTGTGCGCTTCGTGGTTCAAAAAAATAAAAATGGTACAAGTAGCGGAAACGCAAGACGACTTAAAAATCATCGCAGATAGTGCGCGTGATTTTGCTGAACAATATATCAGACCTCATATGATGGAGTGGGACGAAGCACAGCATTTTCCGAAAGATGTCATGCACAAACTCGGTGAAATGGGTTTCCTCGGCGTACTCGTGCCGGAAGAATACGGCGGAGCAGGATTGGGCTATCAAGAGTATATCACTGTAATTGAGGAAGTTGCGAAGGTATGTAGTTCGATTGGCTTGTCGGTGGCAGCGCACAATTCGCTGTGTACCGGACATATTTTGCAATTTGGAAATGAAGAGCAAAAGAAAAAATATTTGCCGAAACTTGCCACAGGTGAATGGATTGGTGCATGGGGATTGACCGAAGCAAATACGGGCAGTGACGCCGGACGTATGCAATGTGTAGCTAAAAAAGACGGCGACCACTACGTCATCAATGGCACTAAAAACTGGATTACACACGGCAAGTCGGGTGATTGTGCAGTCGTGATTGTGCGTACCGGTGAGTTATTGGATAGTCACGGCATGTCGGCGTTCATCGTAGAACACGGAACGCCCGGATTTAGTGCCGGAAAGAAAGAAAATAAACTCGGTATGCGTGCCAGCGAAACCGCCGAATTGATATTTGAAAATTGCCGCATTCACAAGAGTCAAATGATGGGCAATGAGGGAGAAGGCTTCATTCAATCCATGAAAGTATTGGATGGTGGACGCATCTCAATTGCTGCATTGTCATTGGGTATTGCGAAAGGTGCATACGAAGCATCCGTGAAGTACGCCAAGGAACGCGAACAATTCGGAAAACCGATTGCGAAGTTTCAAGCGATTTCATTCAAGTTGGCGGATATGCTCACCAAAATCCAAGCAGCAGAACTGCTCACACGCAAAGCCGCACATCTGAAAAATATCGGACAGAAAGTAACGACAAGTTCCGCAATTGCGAAGTATTATGCTTCTGAAATTTGTGTGGAAATCGCTACTGATGCCATTCAAATTCACGGAGGATATGGCTACACCAAAGATTTTCCGGTAGAGAAATTTTTCCGCGATTCCAAACTCTGTACGATAGGAGAGGGAACTTCCGAAATTCAGAAATTAGTCATTTCGAGGAATATTTTGAAGGGAGAAAAATAACATACATGGTAGAGACGCGATTAATCGCGTCTCTACGGTTGGTTTATATTTTTACGAATTTTTTGGTAATAAATTCATTCCCCGTAACCATCTGCACGAAATAATATCCCGCCTGCAAATTACTGACATTCAATGCAATCTCGCCATTTTCATTGCCTAAATATTCTCTTATGACCTGTCCATTCACGTTCACAATATAAATATCTGCGTTATTATTTTTCGTAAAATAATTAATATAAAGTTGGTCTTGAATAATATTAGGACGAATATTTAATTGAGTATTTTTCTGTATTTCTGTATCGAAAAATGAATCATTATCGGGTGCAACCAAAGCGGCTACACCACCCGAAATACAAAAATCACTCGTCTCCGAACTACCAAACCTACCGCCACCCGAAGCGAGTACCGTACCATTGGCATCTGTCAGCGTATAATCTCCGCAAGAAGCTGCCACGCGCGGGATGCCATTAAACACACCACCAAGCCCTAAAGTCGCAATATTGATACCCGTCAATACAGTAGATGTACGACGCGGACACATGCCGTCATTTCCCGAATCTGTCACGACCAAGCTGTAACAACCATCTGCCAAACAAGCACTTTCGAGTGCAGAAGTTCCACTGTAAGTTCCTGTGGATGAAGCGACTACATTATTGGAAGCATCCAAAATTTCCCATGCAGTTTGTTGCGGTGTAGCATCAAAATTGATAGCCAAATCCACACTTGCACAACAACTTTCCTGATAGCTAATATTGGAAAGCGTAAACGAGTGCGTACCACCCGGTTCGCCCGTAGCCGTATATTTTATACCCAAATACACCGCCGAATTGCCGATGGCTGCCAAGTAATCGACTATAAATCCTGTTGTTGACGTATTTCCTGCCATAACCACCGAGTTCCAACCTGCTGCGGTAGGGTTGCCCGATGTGGGATTCCATAAAAATTCCAACTCCGGACCGGAGAAACCTTCCGTAATATCCAAAACCAAATTAGCCGTATCTATACCACTCATGTCTATCGGTCCATATACCAGCCATTGTTCGCTTGGGTCATTTGAATTGGTAAAAGCATTTATACTATAACTTCCTGATGTACAAGACCAAAAGGGAGCAGAGCCACTATTAGTAACAACCGAAACTGCCGTCCAATCACAATTATCAAGCGGTGTTTGGCAAAGTGTATTGGTAGGCGGATTCATGGTACAAGTCACATTCCACACCAAATCTGCGTATTCAGGATGGTCAATAAAAGGATTGCGATTGCCTTGATTGGAAGCGAGTGCAATGGCATTATTTCGGTCAATTTCGAGCTGACTTGGCGCATCCTGATTGTGCCATTGCAGCATCAAAGCCAATAAACACGGCTCATAAATCGTCAAAATATCATTGCTGAAAACTGCATTGGTGGTCGAGTTTGTGCCTTTCCAATTTCCGGAAAGAATCTCATCCTGATAACGCACTGCCATGTAGAGATATACCCGTGCAAAGTCGCCTTTATAGCTATTATCCGGCTCAAAAACATTGTCATCAAAGTTCGTTCCTGCATCTATATTTGTACAACTCAGCCCATCCAGACCAATATCTGTAAACGGAAAAGAAGGGCAGGGATAACTTAGAATCGAAGAACCTACTTCGCCAAGTGGGTAAGCACTTTTGTCGCTATTAGCTTGTACGTCAGATGGAAACAAATTGTGAAAATCTGTGTATTGAGTAACGGAAGTGCTGCCGCCCCACCACGAGCGTGGGAGTACGTGTTCGCGATTGAGGAGGCTGAAATCAAGACCGCCACCTGAACACGGCACGTTGTTTCCTTTATAGCGGTCAAGCACATTACCGCTTGCGTCAGTGTCACTGACGCACATAAAAGAGTTCACATCACCGTAGCTGCGTACTGTATGTCCATCAATCAAATCGTGTAATGCCTGTTTGAGTGGCATACAGTTCAAGCCGTTGGCAACTTGCGCCTCAACACCATCATAATATGTGCCTTGTGCTTTTAGTATGAACGGAGTTGTAAGCAGGATTAATGAGATGAAAAGCGTGATATTTTTTTTCATAAATTGTTAAATGTGTATAAAATTTGGTTTGCAAAGGAAGTCGTTTTTCTTGGCTTTTTTAGCGAAAAAAAGATGAAATATTACGAGGTTAATCACCTGCAAATACTGTACCTAATATATTTAGTTGTTAGCCGTAAATTTGTGTATTTATTACTCATTATCAGTATGTTATAAAACAAATTTGCGAACCACAAATTTACGACTAACGAATCCGCGAAGACTTGGGCATGACGTGTTCGCGGTGAATAAAGGAGCCGGGGAGGGGATTACCATCGCAAATTTCAGCCGTATTTTTGTATCTGTCAATGAGTATGCCGTTGGCGTCCACATCATAAGTACACATAAATTCCGGCAGCACTCCAGTATAACTTCTGGCGGTATGTTCATCAATCAAATCGTGTAGTGCTTGTTTGAGTGGCATACACTCCAGCCCGTTGGTGACTTGTGTTTCTACATTGTGGTAGTATGTACCTTGCGCTTGAAAAATAAAGGGCTGTGTGAGTAGGGTTAGCGTAGTTAAAAGCGTAAAAAGTTTCTCCATTAATGTTAATGTAAGATTAAGGGCTTGCGTAATAATAAACACCACACTTTAGACTATCTTTTTGCTTTCATACTTCGTTACTCAAACAGTTATTTATCCAGATAAACGCCTATTTGAGTGCCTTGTCTGAAAACAAAAATTTTGGACTAAAGTGTAGCGTTTATTAATACGCAAGTCCTAAATAATTGTTAAATATGTGTAAAATTTGAAATGTAAAGAAAGTTGTTTTCCTTGGCTTTTTTTAACGAAATTAATAGAGTGTGTAAAACATTAGGGGCAATTATATATAAAAGGTGCAGCGCACCGTCTCCGTTTGTAGCAAGAAAGTTC
>ENA-ORXR01003071-ORXR01003071.1-marine-metagenome-genome-assembly--contig:-NODE-3071-length-15234-cov-13.981131_pt1 | contig 15234 bp, 12 predicted proteins | sample MGYA00237866_ERZ511479 | MGnify/ENA metagenome assembly ERZ511479 | reverse complement strand
ATAGCTATCGGGACAACAATTATCCTTCTTCATGCCTTGACTAACGAAAAAATAAGCTACCTATAATTGTCAATTACTTATGAATTGAAGCACTAACTCGCTAATTATCATTATTAATTTTCTCAATACTTGGAATTTTTATTCACTGGCAGGAGCCAATCGTATCACCAAACCATCCAATTCCTCTTTTAAGTGCAACTGGCATCCAAGTCGGCTATTATCCTCTACAAAGAACGCCTGGTCGAGCATGTCTTCCTCATCTTCCGACATTTCAGGCAATTCATGGTCTGTCTCCACATAGCAATGACATGAAGCACAAAGTGCCATTCCGCCACAAGTACCCTCGACAGGCAAGTCCATTGCCTTGCAGATTTCCATCATGTTGAAATTCATATCCGTAGGGGCGTCTGTCTTATGGTGTTCGCCTTCGCGGTCTATTATAGTAACTTTTATCTCCATTATTTAGTGATTGGTTAATTGGTGACAAAGGGTTTTCTCATAAAAAATTAACTATCTGATAATCAACTAAATAGTAATCGGTAAAATTTACCCTTTTCCTCCCCCCAACCCCCTCCAAAGGGGGAGAGTCAGTTGATTTTCAATGTATTGTCTCCCCTTTTGGAGGGGTTGGGGGAGGAAAACACGTTTTATGAGAAAACCCTTTACATTTATAGGGCTACCCAAGCATCCATCATCCGCCGTATTATGCAATACACACTTTACGAACTCAATGAATATATCCGCCGTGTACTCGCGCTCAATATGCGCGGTACAGTGTGGATTAGTTGCGAAATTGCGACCATTAAATTGTCGGGCGGACATTATTATATGGAGTTGGTGGAAAAAAAGGACGACAAAATCATCGCACAAGCCAATGCCGTTTTGTGGAAACATCAGCACAAAAAACTGGTCGGCAAACTGGGTTTTGAATTGCCGGGCTTATTGCGTAGCGGGATTCAGGTATTGGCGGGTGTGAGCGTACATTTTCACGAGAAATACGGACTCAAACTCCACGTAGAAGACCTCGACCCCGCCTACACGCTGGGGCAAATGGAACGCAAACGCCGCGACATCATTCAACGCCTAAAGTATGAAGATTTGCTTCGTAAAAACGCCATGCTCCGACTACCGAATGTCCTTCAACGCATCGCTGTCATCAGTTCGGCACAAGCTGCGGGTTGGCGGGATTTTGAAGAACATTTGGAGCAGAATCCTTTCAATTATCGTGTTGATATACAATTGTTTCAAGCACGAATGCAAGGCGAATTTCTGGAACAAGATGTGCTGAAACAACTCGCCAATATCGAAAAACGACAAACGGATTTTGACGCCGTTGTTATCATTCGTGGTGGTGGCTCGCGCTTGGATTTGAGTTGGTTTGACAGCTACGAATTGGGGCGGCGAATTGCCAATTTCCCCTTGCCCGTACTCACTGGTATCGGACACGAGACGGATGAAACGGTAACAGATTTGGTCGCACATGCTGCCCTAAAAACCCCCACAGCCGTAGCGGAAAAAATATTGATAAGTTTTCGCAATTTTGATAATAATTTACACATTTTACAACAACATATTTTTAATTTCATTTATCAAAAAACACAAAACGAAACGCATCGCATAGATACGCTCACGCAACGGTTTTCGCGCAATATTCATCATAAATTACAGCAGGAAAACCAAATGCTTGATTTTCTCGAAACGCGCCTGCACGACCTCGCTGTCCGCCGTCTGAATGAAGCCGAAAAACACCTTGCTCACCTCGAACATACTGTGTATATTCTTAGCCCTGAATTTGCCCTTCAACGGGGATTTACGATGACGTTCAAAAATGGGCAACCTATTAGTAGTACAAAAGGCGTAAATTCAGGAGATGAAATTGAAACCCAATTCAAAGATGGCAAAATAAGAAGCGTAATTCATTAACTCGCAACCCGTAACTCGACAACATGAAATATTTCTATCTACTATTTTTCGGAAGTTTACTCCTTTCTAATTTTGCTTGCAATACATCAAGACTCGGCGAAAATCTCGGCGGCGGATTAAAGGAGGGAATTGAGGATTTCAGATTGGATACGGCGCATATTGCGGATGTTTCGGAAGCGGCAGTCAGGGCGGCAGTGGAGGAAGCATTGAGGGCAGAAATTGGTAATCGTGTACAGGCGCAACTCGACCCGATTTTAGGGCAGTTTATGGATTCGCTGAATATCACGACGAATATGATTCGAGAGAGTTTGACGGGAGAAGCGAGCCAAATTTGGTTGCAAACGCAAGTCGATATGTTGAGTCAGAAATTGCAGTTGACAGCAGCAGGTTTGCGCGAAGAATTGATTGGTGAAGCCACTAAAGAAAACGTACAAACCCTTGTCCGCGAAGCATTGACTGACGAACTGAATAGCTTTCTTGCTAATTATATGAGTCAACTCAATTCGCCTCAAAATCGCGAAAATCTCACCTTGTTTAGAGAAAAATTGAGTACAGAAACCGACGCACTGGTCGCAAGCGCAATAGTACAGGCTTCGACAGAATTTGAGCGTACTTTTGACCCAAAAATTAAGGCATATATCGACAGCATAAAAACCGTCACGGGTGATACAGAAATCAAGGTGGGCAGTGTAGTCGATAATACGACACGCAATGCGCGAAATCTGCTTGGGGTGTTGTTTGGTGGTTTGGGTGGTTTGTTGTTGTTGACAGGTCTGGTACGCTATTATATTTCAACGCTGAAATACAAAGATATGATTAAGATTTTGACGAATAATATTGATAAAATCGGCAGTCAGACGGAGTACGATAAATTGGTCGGTAATATTCGCAAAACAATGGATGTCAAAGGCTTGAATCGAGATTTAGAGAAAATTCTAAAGGAACAAAATTTAGTCGATCAGCCCAAATGGAAAGATAAGGATGAGCAGATACTTCGACTCATTTCCAAGCATTTGAAGGAGAAAAAAGCCATCGAAAATGTAGCACAATTGGAGGCAGAAGCGCGGGATTTGGGCTTGGATGACCACCTTGAGAGTGTGATTAACCGAACTGTCTGAAGATTTTTGATTGGGGGATTTTTGATTTTTGATTGAATTACCGATTATATTTTTTTCAATAGCTTTCGCGCTTCTTCATGCTTCCAAGATTTATCTTTTACGATTTGTTGTAAATACTTTTTGGCTTCTAAGGCTTGGTTATTTTTTAAATGCGCCAAGCTGATATACCACTTTGAAGTTGGAGAATAATTGATGTCATTTTGTTGTATAATGGATTCAAATTTTGCGATGGATTTGTCGTAATTTTTATTGTATAAATAGGCTAAAGCCAAATAGAATTGTTGTTCGGTATCGGGAGATGTGATTTTTTCAATTTCGGTAGCGGTTGCTTTGTAATCTCCTTTTTGATAGGCATTTTTTGCGGCTTTCCACGCGACTGCATTATCATTTTCTCCCAATAATGTTGTTGGGGCAGTATGTGTTTGAGCAATATGAAGTGTCACCATATCTGCGGTATCAGAACTGCCAGTAGAACGGTACAATAAAAATACAAACACACCTAAAATCAGCACCGCCGCGATTCGTTTGAGGTAGTATAAAGGTGTAAGTTTCACAATCGGTCTTATTATCGGATTCTCTTCCGCTTTCTGATGTGCGGCTTTGAGTTGTTGCTTGAAATCGCTTTTAGTCTTCGCAAAAATGACTGACCGCAATTCTACTTCGTCCGCAAAGTCGGTGTCACTCTCCATGCGCTGCTCAAATTCCTGAACTTCTGCCTCTGATAATTCTTTGTATAGGTATTTTTCGATTAATGTATCTGTGTCTGTCATGTTATTTCTTTTTGTGCCTCACGCCTTAGTCGCGCCTGCCTATGAACTATCGACCATGGACTATTGACTATCGACTATTTTATTCAATAAATCGTTCACTTTTTTTCGAAGGTTTTTTACGCATCTGGATTTGGTGGTTTTGGCTACATCGTAGCTGCTATGCCCCAATTCTTGCCATACGTCTTTTAGTTTTCTTTCTTCTATCCAAAGGGCTTCCAATAAGCGTTTGCAGGCATCACCGAAATTTTCCCATACTTTGAGAATTGCATCTACTTGCCGATGTTGTTGGTCATTCAAATTAGAAAATTTAGGGCTGAAATCTTCGTCGTGTATGCCTCGTGTGCGAGAGATGTATCGCTCAATTTCATCTACTTCAAAGCCTTGCATCCGTCCCATTTTTTTACCGACATCAAGGAGTTTGTTATACCCAATATTGACGATGTATCCACAGATGTTGTCATTGCGAAAATTCGGGTCTTTTATTTTTCTTCTAACCACAAAAAAAGCGTCTTGTATGGCATCTTCTATGTCTTCAATAGAGCGTTGTGATTTTGTTTTACTGCGTAGTCCGACTACCAAATCCGTATAATTTTCTGCATACAATCTACCGAAAGGTGTATCGTCTCCATTTCGGATGCTTCTCATTTCTATATCTGATAGCTTGCACATACATATTGATTTAGGTTGAAAAAGGTGAACAACAAAAGCGCATTAAATACGCTCGTTTGCCGAATGTAAATTTATAAAAAATTATCGGATGTTTTGCCTGGATTCATATTGTCTTGAAAAAAATATTTCAAAAATATGTTCACCTTTTTGGAGTTGATTCAATAGGATAGTAATAACGACAAAACAATAATTCAAATCATCTTTCGAAAGTGATAAAAATGGCGGATTCGTGAAAAGCCAAAATAGAGTAACGATTCAATTAGACTTAAAATTACATATGAGTTATTCGAAAAGTATAAAGAAGAGACATAAATTTGCAAATCGCGAAGAACTAATAGACTACATTGCAAACCTGTGTGACATAGAGCCAATAAACAAGCAATCAATTCGTGGATCCGGAAGCCAATTAAAAGCACTAAAACAAAATCCTGAAAGCAGAGACTCTCCTTACAGTAATCCTTTAATACCATTTATAACTTCATCTCATGGTGAATTATTCATAGGTTCTCAATGCGTAAATTTTGACAGACCAAGATTGAAAATTGGAAAATCAAGAAAACGGCAGTCCTTTTCTCCAGTCGATGGCAATATAACTGCACACGCCACAACTTGTTTTAATCATCAATCCGGTCTGGAATTTTGCCAGTCAGATGACGGACGAAGAGTCACTTATTCGGATGGAGAATCCTCTATTTCTTTTTCTTCTTATAAAGACTCAAATTTGGCGTATTGGGAAATGGGAACTGAAATCCAAACTTCCGGATTAAACTTCGAGGCGGCGATTATTAACTCAAGATATTTTGTACCACAGTTAGGTCAAATCTGCGGAGTAATAACTGACTCTGACGAAGATTTCAATGATGACGACCTTGATGAATATGAATGGGGTATATTTGCAGAACAACCTAAAAGAGTGCAATCCTTAAGCCGTGTCCAATGGAATAATAAGAGAATATCGGGATTAACTTCTGCAGGTTCGGAATGTTTTACAATAGGTGCTACCCCCTTTCCAGATGGATATCCTGATGATTGGCCTCCTATAGATCCACCTAATCTACCTGGAACTATTATCATTCAGCCTAGTCTTGTTAGCTTTACTACGTATATATTGAATCAGTCCATTACTAAATCAATCAACATTAGGAACACATTCGATAGAGTGATAGAAGTAACTGTTGGAAATGCAGTAACTAATCCTATTATTACTAATCCTAATGATTTCGGCGGCATATTGGCCGGATACTTTTCTAATATTTCCGGGCTATTATCCATCCCTTCAGGAGGTAATATCAATATCGCGGTAACATTTAATGGAGTGAGTGGCTTGGGAACTATTACGGGTAGTTTGGGCATAGGGTGGGAAGGCACTCAAAGAAATATCTCGTTGAGCGGTAGTATAATTCAAGTTTTCGCCCAATGATTAATTGTCTTTTTTTTGAAAGAACTTCATGGCTACCCGTCTAACTTTGCCTAAGATGACGGACACTTTGAAAGTGTCAAGCATCACCAAATTCTATAAAGATAAACGTAATGTAGAGTTCAATTTCAGCGAATTTGGATATTTTATTGATGCTCAACTGATAATAAAAAAAATAGCCTTCCGCTATTGCGTTTGCACAAACCGTTTGCAGCAAGCAAAAAAAGAAAACAAACTGATTAATTAACTTAAATTTTTAAAAAATGGAAACGTTAAACGTTGTCTTAAAATTAAACAAAATAATCTGTCATGATGAAGGAGATGGCTGGGGAAGTGCAGAACCATATCTTTGGACAATCTTCTTTAAGATTGATGGTCTGAGTGTGTGGCAAAATGGTATAATGATAGGAGGAGAAGCAGATTTTAGATTCAGTCACGGAAGCCATAACAATCTTCCTAATCATGATGTTGACCCAGGAGAGATTGTTCAAATTCCACCTAACGTAGGTGAATGGAATACGATTCTCAAACCTATTGAAATTGACGATTTTCAGGGAAATATTATTGAAATCCCTGGAATTGTGGGAGTTGTTGCTGTTCTAATGGAGGAAGATAATGTAACAAACAGCGGTGCGGAGGCTGGGCATCAAGGACTAAATAACCATGTTAAGGGTTCAATTAATAATTTTATTAGCTCAATTAATTTATTGGAATTTATGAATTCAGATGACCCGGCTGAAGACTTGCAACAGAAAATTGATGACCTTATAGAGTCAATTAAGAGTGGCATTGAGAATATTGTTAAAGATGCAATTACAAGTAATCAAAATTGGCTGGAAGATTTATGGTCTGGGATAAATAAGGATGACAAAATTGGGGATAAGGTTTGGACTTTTAATTCTACTGAAATAGTTGACAATAATTACAATATTCCATTAAATGAAAGATGGGATAATGAAGGAGATTGGGAAATAAATGGTGAAATTTCTGCAAGTGAGATATGTCCTGCAAATGCGATGAATAGCTTAAGTGAAAGAAGTCTCAATCAAAAATTAGATTTAAGTAAACTAAGAGCATTTAGAAATACTTTTTATAATAAGTTTCCATTAGCGTCAAATTGGTGGATTTTAGTTCTTAAGAATAGTCCATTTATTATGCGGGAACTACAAAAAGATGAAAAGTTGTGTATTGATGTTCTTCAAATCATCAAGAATGTTGAAGCCTCTATAGATGGTAAAAACAGGTTAAATGAAGGCTTTTTCAATGAAATACATACTGTTTTAGAGAGGTTTGCTAAAAGTAATTTTAAATCTTTAAGAATGGATTCAAGAAGACTACAGCCCATTATTAAGGACTTAAGAGGCAAAAACTTAAATGAGGTTTTGGAACATTTATCGTCATGCAAACCATTAGTTCAAAATAAACAATAATCCTTTCGCAAGTAATTAGGATTCAAAGGCGGTAATTTTTGTAGCTGATGAGTTTTCGTGAGGTATTATTTCCGTAGGTCTATTTTCGGCGGACATTTAATCATGGAAAAGAAAAGGTGGGAGTTTCCTCGACATATATGCTAGCTAACAATGACGGATAATTATAGTGAAAATCAAAAGGATCCCTAAAAAATCAGGCGCAGAACAAACACCTAAAAAACAACTCGTGATGTGGTTTCACCACAGAGCGTATGAGGTGTTCACGCTTAATCAGGAATGACTCCCGCAAAGCTGACGAGTGGAGCAGGAACATTCCCACATTAAAAAAACATTTATTATATTTGTAATATTAAAAACACATAACCAATGAAAAAAATAATCACATCGCAACTTATTATCTTTTGCCTGATGCTTTGTCCGGTGCTTAATTGGGCGCAAAACCGCGAAGCGGACTCTCTATCTCTCGTAGCACTCTACGATTCCACCAATGGAGAAAATTGGTATAACCCTTGGGACTTGAACGATTCAATAAGTATATGGTATGGCGTGACTTTAGATGATGGGCGTGTGAGCGAACTGTATTTGGAATATAATAATTTGGAAGGAAATATTCCTTCAGCCTTAGGTGGTTTAAGTGATTTGACAAAACTAAACTTATCCAATAATCGACTAAGTGGGAGTATTCCTTCAACCTTAGGTAATTTAAGTAATCTGCAAGATTTGTCTTTGCATTGGAATCAACTCAGTGGGAGTATTCCCACTCAATTAAGAAATTTGGATAGTCTGGTACATTTGTTTTTAGAATCCAATGAACTTACCGGAAGTATTCCGCCCGAATTAGGCGACTTAAACAGTCTGGGGGCTCTGTATTTGCATACTAACAAACTAAGTGGGCGTATTCCACCGGAATTAGGGAACCTGAATAATCTGATAGGTTTACAATTGCACAATAATAAACTAACAGATAGTATTCCACCTGAACTCGGCAATTTAAGCAACCTAGAATATTTGTATTTGCACGGCAATAAATTAATTGGAAATATTCCACAGGAATTAGGGAATTTAAACAGCTTGCTTTATATGAACCTATCCTATAATGAATTAAGCGGGAATATTCCGTTCCAGTTTGTTGATTTGGATGACCTGATATACTTAGAGTTGGACGATAACGAGCTAAGTGGCGAGATTCCGGATTTTATCAATTCACCGAATATGGGACTTTTTACGCTTACTTATAATAAGTTTTCATTTGATGAAATTGAAAATTATCTTTCAAACAATAGCCTGCCCGGTGATTTCCGCTATTCACCTCAATATCATGGCGAAGTCCAATCCCACATAGTAGAGGAAGGAGAACCACTTGGGCTGAGTCTTTCAAGTGCTTTGTCCGGAAATAATAATGAAAATATAAACTATCAATGGAAACAAAACGACATCGAACTCGCAGGTAGTACAGATTCCATTTTCACTATCTCTAATCTTCAAATCAGTGACGTAGGCAAATACACGCTCCACATGACTGACCCTACGCGCGTAGCTGATTTGGAGCTTATCTCCGAGCCGATATATGTTATTGTGCCGGGCTACGATTTGTACGGTCAGCCTGTAGTCTATAGCCAAATTATGATGCAATTTGATAACGAGACAGATAGAAAATTTTACGAAGAAGAATATCTCGCCGGCAATGGATGGGTGCAAGATAGTTGTAGTTGTAATCGTGGCTTATATCTTTGGCAATTTGAGAGTGACACGACCGCCCTTCAAATTCTCCTTGACATCAATACCAAAACAGAAAACCAAGAAAGTGAAGCTGATGTAGATGGTGGTCCTAATAACATCTTTGATATCGGTGTATCTAATAATAGCGGCACGGCATGGTCGTGGGCAGGCGATTACACAGGAGTTACTTATCAGGATTCCGTTAGAATATATATGTTGGATTCCGGCTTAGATGAAGGCAATTGGAATGCTTCGCCTTATCTGCTGCCGGATGCCCCAAAAGATAGTTGCTACAATATTGCTGCGTCCGGATATGACTACACAGATTCATTGGTGACATTCACTACAACTTATGTAGATTCACTGGGGCATGGAACATTTGGCTTTAGGGCGGTAGTAGAAGGATTGGGTGATTATATGAATATAAAATCTGTACCGCTAAAGGTCTTTGACCAAAGCGGACAGGGAACGTTGTTTAAATTTATCTGTGCCTTGTATCATGCTATTGACCATGATGCCGATCTAATTAATATTAGTGCAGGCTATCGCGGTCAACCTTCAGAAATACTGGCAGAGGCAGTACAACTTGCCCAACAAAAAGGTATTTTTATCGTCACGGCTGCCGGTAATGACGGGCAGAATATTGACAGTATTCCACAGTTTCCCGCCTACTTTTCAGGTACAACATACGAGCGCGAAATTAATGGTAATATTAATGATATTCCGTATGATAATGTAATTTCGGTAGCTTCTATCAATGCACAAGATTCGCTTTCGGTATTCTCCAATTACGGTAATAACAACACTACCCTTGCTGCCTATGGTGAAAACATGAGTGGCTATGGTGTAGGCGGCGTAGGTGTGCTTAGTAGTGGTACATCTATGTCAACTTTTTATGTTACGCGGGAGTTATCTGTCGAAATTGCAAAAAATAAGAACCGTAGTTTGCAGGAAATATGGTCAGATTTTGAAATAAATAAACTCGTTGATAATCCACCGACTTACGGACTTACTCAAACGGGTAAACGTCTTGATATTCAAATTATAAATACTTGTTTACCGACTCTTACGCCAAGCGGAGATATTTCAAATGGTATCTATCAAGCGGGGCAAATTATAAACTCTGACGGCACTATTCCTGCGGGTAGTAATGTTCAATTTAAAGCAGGAGATGTGATTATTCTACAGCCCGGTTTTCAGATAGAACTACAATCCGAGTTTTCAGGAGAAATTGAAGATTGCGACGATAATTAATAGAATTAGGATAAGTCGCAAGGTAAATTTATCTTTACCGTATGCGGTTTATCCTCACATTAATTATTTTTATACCTTTATATGCTTGTGCTCAACCTGAAGTACCGTATGAATGTAGTTGTGATACCATATACAGCCAGGTATCTGATGAAATTGAGTCTTTAAAAGCCGTAATTTTATCCGACAACATACAAGATAAAAGATATTTAGCATGTTGTTACCACTGTTTAGGAGTTAAATATCAAAGAACACGTAAATATGAAGATGCAAATAAACAATATAAAAAAGCGATAGACATAAGACGTGAAAATAATTTTGGCGGATTAGCTAAGTCTTGTCGGAATTTAGGTTACTCCTGTAAGGTACTCGGATTATATCATAAAGCTATATTTTGGATAAATGAGGCGATACAAGCAGATGTTAAAGAAAAAGACATACTAAATAGTCATGTATATTTGGCGAGTTCTTATATCTCAATTGGAGAATTTGAAAAAGCAGAGAACTCATTAAAAATTGCATTTCGACTGGCAAAATCCCATGAAGAAAAGGCAAAAGTAAATAATACAAGTTGCATTCTACACTTGGAACGCGGAGCATTCCAAGAAGCAGTTGAGTACGCTGAAAAAGCCGCATCACTTTTTAAAAAAATAAAATCCGATGATTCAGCGAAAGCTGAAAATAACAGAGGCAACGCTTATAGAAAATTAGGAAACTATAATGAAGCTATAAAGTCATACAATTCTTCGATAGAAGTTTATCAGAGAATCGGCAGTACTCTTGCTGAGGCTCAAACCCTGAATAACATAGCAGCGGCGTTATACGGACAGAAGAAATACAAAGAAGGGATAAATACGCTAAACAAATCACTTGAACTCAAAAAAAAGCACCATGAAAGCACCTCATTCAAATACACCTACGCCGCCAACCACGAAAACCTCGCCGAAAACTATGAAGTACTCGGAGATATTGACAAAGCATTAACACATTACCAACTCGCCCTCCAAAATCTCACCAACAACTTCCGCCAAAAAGACATCCACCAAAACCCAACACCAAACGACAGTAATCTATACATCTACAACAAAATAGACTTCATCCGAGTCCTACACCTAAAAGCAAGCGCAGCCTTCAAAAAATACCAACAAAAAGGTGATTCAGCTTATTTAAATTTAGCAGAAAAAACCTACAACACCGCCTTCCAATTCCACGACCAACTCCCAAAACAAATCACCACCCAAGCATCCCGCTTATTCCAAGCGGAAGTCATCGTACCATTCATAGAAAATGCTTTAGCAGTCGCTTATGAATTACAACAAACCCAACAAAAAACGCCCGAAACCGCCTATCGTTTCATGGAAAAAAACAAAGCAAGCGTACTCATGCAAGCCATCAATGAGAAAGGTGCTTTACAATACGCAGGATTGCCCGACAGTCTTTTAAATCAAGAAAAAGACTTACGCGAAACCATCACAGCTTACGAAAAACAACTCAACGATGCCCGGCAATACGAGGAAAAAGACAAGGCAAAACAATACGAAGACCTATTATTCGAACAAAAAAACACCTACGACCAGCTCATCCAAAACTTAGAAAAAAACCACCCTGAATATTACAATTTAAAATACAAACAAAATACCAGCACACTAAAAGACGTACAAAATTACTTGGATAGCGAAACTGCTCTGTTAGAATATTTTGTCGGTGATAGTAGTATATATGTATTGGCAATCGAAAAAAACACAGCACATTTGCACCGCTTGGAGAAACCTGAAAATTGGAATAATACAATCAGTGATTTCCGTACATCTATAAGCGATGCCGATACCCAACTTTCATTTGTACCTCACGCACATCAACTCTATAAGTGGCTAATTCCTAAACCAAATCCCAAGATAAAACGCCTCCAAATCATCCCCGACGCACAACTCAATTACCTCCCATTCGGATTACTGCTAACAGAGGATGACTCGCAGAAAACCAACTACGATTTATCTTACTTACTCAAACAATATTCTATCAGTTACGCCTACTCTGCCGCTTTATTACTTGAAGAAAAAGAAAGGCAAGACAAAACTCAATACCTCTACGGAGGTTTTGCACCCGAATATGACGGTACTGAACATGATAACTTACCCGAAGGCTTCAAAAACGTCGAAGCACAAACCCAAAAATTAAAAGGCAAAGCCTTCCTCGCCAACCAAGCCACCAAAACCCAATTTCAAGAACATGCCGACCAATTCCAAATCCTCCACCTCTCCATGCACGGCATATTGGATGATGAAAACCCCTTATATTCAAAACTAATTTTTGCAGACAGTGCGCTCCACGCCGCCGACCTCTACAACACCCGCCTAAATGCCGACCTCGCCATCCTCAGTGCCTGCAATACCGGCACAGGCGAAATCAAAAAAGGCGAAGGTGTGATGAGTCTTTCGCGAGCATTTACCTATGCCGGATGTCCGAGTCTGTTGATGAGTCTGTGGCCGGTGCCGGATGGTGGTACGGCAGATGTCGTAGATATTTTTTTAGAAGAACTCAAAAAAGGCGAAACCAAAGACAAAGCCCTACAAAACGCCCAACTTACCTATCTTACAAACGCATCTACCACCCAACACCCGACGTACTGGGCAGGACTCGTACCTTCCGGCAGTATGCAAGCAGTAAAATTTGATAGTAATTGCAATTGGTGGTGGGCTATCCTACTTCTATTATGTGTCATGTTATATGTCGGAAGACGAATAATCAAAAATGACCAAATTTAAAATTCGTCAAGTTGTGTGAAGTGATGTGCTGACGTGCCGAAGTGCTGATGTACTGAAGTCACGCGAAAACATCAGCACACCAGTACACCAGCACGTCCACACGTTTAATTCAAAGAATACTTAGGCACCTGCGGCGTCAGTTGAAAGTCAAAATACTGTTTGAAAAAGTATTGGCGAAAAACACCACTACAAGTATAATTCCAACCGGGGCTACGCTTGGCGATGACATCCATAATATGCGATACGTCCGCTTGATAAGCAATATATCCGGCAAAGCGCAAGGCATCTTTCACTTCGAGGGTCGTTGTTTCGAGATTCGTAATCATAAGGTATTCTGCCACTTCTCTGACAACGTGAATGTCAATGTGGCGATAAGCTCTTTTTTCTAATGCATTTGGCATAATGTAATGTAATTTTATAATTTGTAAATGAATTTCTTATTGTGTTTTTGTGTTTTTGTGTTAGCGAACGAAAAACCATAACACGATAACACATAAAAACATCAACACACCTCAATGAGATAGCGAATCGTAGATTGGGCTGAATTGTAAACGATGTACTCATTATTAATCAGGTCCACACCACCTTTTGCGAATAATGAATCATAATCTTTGCCGCGTTTTTTCAGATTTTCCTCCGAGAGTTCATAGCACCACGAATCGTGGTTTTTGATTTTGAGTTGCTTACCTACATGCACATCGTACAGTGCGAGAAAGGCTTTTTTCGAACTACCGTTTGTCCAATACGCGCCTCTGTGTGAAGTATAATTGAGTGATTTCTGAAATTTATCTGCAAAATATAATCCATAACCGAACATCTTGCCGTTGACGACCGCATTCGCAGGTCTCAAAACCAAACCTGCTTTCATAATGGAGAGCCAATTTTCGTTGCGGCTGCCGTGCCAGAATAATTCCGTTTTTTTGTTTTTCGTATTGACGAGATGTTCATCAAAAGCTACTTGTGTACGCAAATTAATGACCTTATAAGCACATTTAAACAAACCTTTATTCGTTCCCATCATGCGCTTCATCATTTTCGTCAATGCTGCATCTTCTACAGGCTCAATTTGGATGCCCATCGCCTCCAATAAGGTCATTTTTTCTTGTACTTCTTGGCTGTCATTTTGTTCTTCGTTGATTTCGACTTGTCCGCGCATCACGTCGAGGGTTTCTTGTTCTTTGGAGAGCATTTCGCGGATGGCTTCGCGGTCTTTTACATTTTTGGGCTTGGTGATGAGGTGGTCTTTTACGTGCGACATACGGCGCGGAATGACTTGGTAGAGTTCTAATAATTTGTCATTAAAATTGGCAGTACGCATTCCTTTTTTCACTCTCGAAACAAGGTCATCAAGTATCGCTTGGGCTTCTTTTACCTGCTGGCGCGTCACTTCTTCGGCAGATACCATATAGTTGTAACTAATGGATTTGCGTGCTGCTTGCATCAATTCCTGAATTAGAGCTTCGATTGTACTATCTTCTATTTCAAGGTGTTGTGTTTCTTCTGCGACTATATTTGCAAAAAGACGTGTTTGGTCTTTATAGCCTTTACGGACTTTTTCATTATACTTTCTATCCCACGAACCAATCGGATAAGTAGCTTTCGCACCTGCGCTGCCCACACGCCCGTAAGTAGCGGTGAATGTGCCGTCTTTATTGTCGCGCATTTCGTAGAATTTGTTGTTATTGGCAGATGTGACCATAATCAACTTTGCGATACGCGTAGCCTCAACGGGCGTTTCCGTTTCCGTGTCAGGAGAAGGTGTAAGGACAGGTTTTTTTTGTGGCAATTGGCTAACCGCAGCCTTTGGTGCTGATTGTAAAATTTGAGTAGGTGTGGTGCCTGTAAAAATTTGTTGGATTAAATTTAGCATAGCATGAAAATTTTGTAGAGTATCATTTATTTGTTTTCAAATCATGTCGCTAAATTAGTTACACTTTTTTATTTGTGCAAGTTTTTGAATAAAAAATTCACCAAAAAAGTGAAAATAATTCATTTTGAAACTTTTTTGATAACATTTTGTGCTTTTTACATGGCTGCCCAAAAACGGTTATACGAGCGAAATCTGTTTTTTATGAATGTTTAAATGAAATAATTAGAGTGTGTAAAATATTAGGGGCAATCAGATATGAAATGTCAAAACACCTAACTATTGTACACGTTTAATTTTGCCAC
>ENA-ORXR01003070-ORXR01003070.1-marine-metagenome-genome-assembly--contig:-NODE-3070-length-15239-cov-190.151365_pt1 | contig 15239 bp, 12 predicted proteins | sample MGYA00237866_ERZ511479 | MGnify/ENA metagenome assembly ERZ511479 | reverse complement strand
TCACAAATCACTCGTCACCTGTCACAAATCACTCGTCACCTGTCACAAATCACTCGTCACCTGTCACAAATCACTCGTCACCTGTCACAAATCACTCGTCACCTAAACCAAAGTATTCACATTATTCAAATCCTCAAAAGCACCTTTCAAACGATCTCTAAAAGTATCTTCCCCTTTACGCAACCAAACACGAGGATCATATTTTTTCTTATTTGGTTTATCAGCCCCTTCAGGATTACCAATTTGTTCTTTAAGGTAATCTTTATTTTCCTTCATATAGTCCCGAACACCGACACAATACGCCCATTGTAAGTCCGTATCAATGTTCATTTTCACGACACCATACGAAATACCCTCCCGAATTTCCGCTTGCGTAGAACCCGATCCACCGTGAAATACAAAGTCAATAGGATTGTGACCTGTTCCAAATGTTTTTTGAATGTGGTCTTGAGAATTTTTTAAAATAATTGGCGTTAATTTCACATTACCAGGGCGATATACGCCGTGTACATTACCAAAAGCAGCCGCAATTGTAAAGCGAGGACTTACTTTCATCAATTCCTCATACGCATAAGCGACTTCTGCAGGTTGTGTGTACAAACGAGAGCTATCCACATCCGTATTATCGACACCATCTTCCTCACCACCAGTCACACCCAATTCAATTTCAAGTGTCATATCCAATTTGCTCATACGCTCCAAATAACGCTTACAAATTTCGATATTTTCCTCAAGCGACTCTTCCGAAAGATCAATCATATGCGAACTATACAAAGGACGACCATATACTTTATAAAAGTCCTCACCAGCATCTAATAGTCCATCAATCCACGGCAACAATTTTTTAGCACAATGGTCTGTATGTAAAATAACCGTTGCACCGTACGCTTCTGCCAGCATATTGACATGATGCGCTCCAGAAACACCACCGACGATTGCACTTTTTTCATCTTTATTAGATAAGCCCTTTCCTGCAAAAAACTTAGCCCCACCATTAGAAAATTGAACAATAACAGGTGCTTTAAGGTCTCTTGCCGTTTCCATAACAGCATTTGCCGAATTTGTACCCACTACATTTGCTGCGGGTAAAGCAAATTTCTTTTTTTTTGCTAATTTAAAAATAGCTTGTACATCATCCCCAGTAGCAACACCAGGCTTGATGTTTGATAAGACATCACTCATGTTTTATTTGATTTTTAAAGAAAAAATAATTGCAAAAGTACAATAATATCTTGAGTGTATTGTATATTGTTTTTATTTAAATATAAGGTGATGAAAATAGTATTTAAAATTACTTTTTTTTGGAAAGTAAAAATCAATAAACTTTTTATTGCTTTTAGCATTTTAGTAAGTGGGAAAGTTAGTGTTTTCATGTTTTCTTTGCAATGTTCCCTTCAACGCAAAGGCGCAAAGATTTTACGCAAGGTTCGGGAACGAAAATTCACCTTGCGCCCCTTGCGTTTAAGTTGATATGAGCCGCAAACAAAAAAGGTATGAAGAAATAATGGTATCTTTTTTGATAGAGATACAGACTATCCAAAATAGCCCTGATAGTAGTGGTATCGTTTTTGTGAAGGGCTTGTAGGGGCAATCCCTTGTGGTTGTCCTGCTTGCAGATTGGCAAAACGATAAGAACGGATAGCAGGACCAAAACGTGACGACGAAGCAGTTGACCTTTCGCTCCTATTAATTTTTGGAGAAGACCACAAAAAACCAAATGAAAAACACCAAAGCCCACCTCGCACTCCTCACCGTAAACCTAATCTACGGGGCAAATTACGTCATCGCCAAAGAAGCCATGCCTGCCTACATCCAACCCTTCGGCTTCGTCTGCATCCGAGTAACGGGCGCATTTTTACTCTTCTTTTTGCTCCACACCCTCCTCATCAAAGAATCCGTTGAGAAAGCAGACATTCCCAGGCTCATACTTTGCGGTTTTTTCGGCGTTATCTTCAACCAACTACTCTTTTTCAAAGGCTTATCCCTCACCAGCCCCATCAACGCCTCCCTCATCATGATAACCACGCCCATCATCGTCATGATAATCTCCAGTATTCTCATCAAAGAAAAAATCACCAAAAACAAAGCAGCAGGGATCGCTTTAGGCGCAATCGGCGTCAGCATCATCCACTTAGTAGGCGGCGACCAAAAAATCGAAGGCAATTTATTGGGCGATATTATGGTCTTACTCAACGCCATCTGTTATGGCTCATACCTCGTCATGGTCAAGCCCCTAATGAACAAATACAACCCCTTCACCGTTTTAAAATGGGTATTTGGCACAGGCTTATTGGTGTGGTTCGTCGGATTTTCCGAATTCAACGCCATTGATTGGGCATCATTTTTGCCACACATCTGGTTAGTGGTCGCCTACGTTGTGATTGGCACCACCTTTTTCGCCTATTTACTCAACACCTATGCCCTCAAACGAGTGAATCCCTCCTTAGTCGGCATTTATATTTATTCACAGCCCATCATAGCCGCCCTCATAGCGATTTCCCTGGGCAAAGAAGGATTCAGCAGCATCAAAATCATGTCAGCCGCCCTCATATTCACAGGCGTCTATCTAGTCAGCAAAAACAATGATTAAATAAAAATCTTAAAAAAGAGAACAACAATTTTTCTATTCTAAAAATTTATTTTTAGGAGAGAACGGTCAATTGCTCCGTCGCAAAGCACGGTCTCGCTATCCACTATTATGGCAAAAACAACAACAATAATTCAAATAAGAACCGCAACGACAAAAACTACTTAAACCACAAAAACTACTTAAACTATTTTGCCATACCGCTACTATCGAGTCTATTTTGAACAGACAGCACCACTATCAAATTGAACGAAAACCAATAAAAAGAGTCTAAAAACATGAAACGTACACTCTTATGTTTACTATTCTTAGCAGGAACCACCCTTTTTGCAGGAACAACCATCGAACAAGCCAACGAAGGCTACCGATTATATTTGACCGTACGAGACTACGACACCAACGAAATATTAGAAGATGTCACCCTCAACGTATTCAACAAAAAAGACAGCACCATCACCGAAATATTCTCTGAAAATGGCAAAGTCGAATTTGATATAAAGCCCGAAACAGACTACGAAATCAAAGGCGTCAAACAATACTATTTAGCCAAAAAAGGCGAAGTCAAAGACTGTTCCGTAAACACAGAAAACAGCAGTAAAGCAGGCTATTTAGTTTGCACCTCTGGCATGCGTATGCCCGCCCCACCCATCGGCAAAACAATCGTCGGCGATTTACTGATGGAAAAAATAGAACTAAACAAAGTATTCGTTTTTGAAAACATCTACTATGACTTAGACAAGTCCTTCATACGCACCGATGCAGCCATCGAATTAGACAAAATCGTCACCATCCTACAAGACAACCCCACCATCCTTACAGAATTAGGCTCACACTGCGACAGTCGAGGGAGCGACGAATACAACATGGAACTATCCCAAAGACGAGCAGAAGAAGCCGTCGCCTACATCGTCAGCAAAGGCATCGTCCCCAACCGCATCAAAGCACAAGGCTACGGTGAATCAAAATTAGTAAACAACTGTAGAAACGGCGTCCAATGCGCCGACAAAAAACACCAAAAAAATAGAAGAACCGAATTTAAGATTATTGGGGTTTTGGAGTAGGGGAGCAGTTCAATAGCGTTGGCGAAATACCTCGTGGAGACACGTTGCACTGCAACGTCTTTGTGTATTGTCGGATAGCGAGACCCTGCATCCCGACGAAGCACCGAACCCTTCGCTCCAAGTTAGAGAAGTCATCAAAAATATTATTTGCAAAGATTGGATATTTTGTAATAATCATACCACAATAATCCTCTACCCATACAGCAGTACCAGAAAAAAATGAAAAAAATAGTCAAAAAAATAAACTATACAAACGAAAAAAACACTGAATCACATTTCGATTTGGTAAGCTTAGAGGAGATTTTAACGAAAAACCCAAAAGACCACAACCAATTTGAAAACCATAAAATCTCTTTTTTTGCAATAATGCTGATAACCAAAAACAAGGGAACGCATAGCCTAAATTACCACGAATATGAATATAAGGAAGGAACAGTTTTTACAATAAGAAGAGATAGTATTCATAAATTTTACAGAAGCAAGGCAAAGGGAAAACTCTTCGTATTCACAGAAAATTTTGTGGTTCATTACTTAGACGAACAACATTCTTTGAAATTATTTCAACTTTTTAATGAGCTATTAGGCTCTCCCAAAGTACAGTTATTAAAAGAGGATTTTAGCGAAATTGAGCAAATTGCACGGCAAATTGAGAAAGAGTATTTGGAGGTAAAAGATACGCATTCTTTGGAAATAATCAGGAGCTTGGTACATGTTTTAATAACAAAATTATTTCGCATTAAATCAAGAGGAAATGACCGTTTTGAAAACTCTAAGTACATTTCAAAATTTATAAAGTTCCAAAATTTAGTTGAAAAAGAATGTTTTGAAAATAGGACAGTATCCCATTACGCCAAAGCAATGAACGTTACTACAAGAACACTTAATAATGTTACGCATAGCATTATCCATAAATCTGCAAAAGCCTTTATTAATGAAATTTTAATTGCTCAGATAAAAAGATTGTTAATCAATACGCCCTTAACCATAAATGAAATCGCTTATAAGGTTGGATTTGACGAAACAACGAACCTATTTAAGTATTTCAAAAAATATACAGGGGCTTCTCCTAATTCATTCCGTACCAAACATCGTTAAATCCTACCTAAAATCACAACTTTCCGATTTTAACCCTATAAAAGTCCTTTTTTACCTTAAAAATACTTCACCAACCTGCTAATTTTGCACCATTATATTTATTCACTAACTATTGAAATACGCATTGGAAATTAATAGCGTTCACTAGCGTTTCTACCATGCAAAATAGCCTCGATAGCAGCGTTATAGCTTCGCTTGGTTCTGTAGTGCTTAGTGCTGTAGTTCTTGGTTCGGTTCTTTTGTGTTTTGTGGTTCTTACTATAGCTATAGTAGCGGATAGCGAGACCCTGCGTCACGACGAAGGATCAAACCTTTCGCTCCAAAAAAAAATAACTTTAAAAGCGTAGATCAATAATAAAAAAAGATGATGACAAATAAAGAAGTAATAGCTGCCTTTTATGGCAAGGCATTAACAGTAAATACTGAAACAAGACCCACAGCAGTATTGACGCCAATTTTGGAAGATGATTTTAAATCTTCTGGTTCGGTTGATTCTAAAGACAAAAACCAATTAATGGGACAGTTGGAGTTTTTTTGGAAAATAATTCCAAACCTAAAATGGGAGGTTCAAGAAATAATTAATGAAGGAGACAAATACGTTGTAAGAAGTATTGCTTCTGGAAATCCCAATGGAGATTTTATGGGGATGCCAACGGATGGCACAAAATCTTTCAAAATTACAACCATTGATATTCACTCTATCAAGGATGGAAAAATTGTTAGTACACAACATGTGGAAGATTGGGCGACTGCAATGAGACAATTAAAATCATAAATAACCAAATAATTCAATTTTTTCTTAGAATAATTTAATTATGAAATTTAGTAAATTAATTTTATTTAGCCTTTTAACATTGCTATTCATTACTTCTTGTAAAGATGATGATGACGATGATGATATGCAAATGACAACGATAGTCGATTTTGGAGATGCTCCTTTAACGTCGATTATTCCAACAGCAAGTGTGGAAGTCATTACGGAAGATTTGGTTAGATACCACACCATTAATTTTGCAGGAGGTAATTATACTTCCAACATTGTAGAAACCGAAGATGGAATTGTATTGGTAGATTTAGGTCCAGAAATACCTAATACGGGTACTGAGCTTAGAGCTTATGCGGATGCTATAAACAAACCGATGAGCGTCATCATAACACATGACCACGGCGATCATTATGGGAATATTTCCAGTTTTACGGATGCCACTGTTTATTCAGAAGCAAGTTCTGCTGAGGCATTAATGGCTGATCCAGGTTTTACAGATGTATACACTAATTCCGTTACGGGTGTTAGCTCTTCTCAAACGATTGCAGGCGTAGAATTTAAGTTTGATAAAGTGGCAAATGCAGAAACAGAGGTAAATGGCTACGCTTATATACCATCGCTTAAAGCACTATTTCCTGGAGATTTAGTTTACAATAGAACCCACTTTTACATAAGAGAATATACACCTTTGGATGGTTCTGATGAATTGGATAATTGGGTTGATGGTCTAAATGAATTGAAATCAACCTTTGGCAACTATGACCATGTTTTTATGGGACATGGAGGCAAAAGATCAGATGTAAGCACGGTGATTGATGAAGGTATTGCCTATCTAAATGATGCGCAAGGTTTAATAAAAGGAACTAAAGAATTAACTGCTGGTGGTTTTGCGACGACCAATCAAGAAGTAGTTGATGAATTGGAAGTATTGTATCCTAACTATTTAGAAGGTGGGATAGAATTATCACTTCCTGATGCTTTCTTTCCAGGAGATCCAGGAGCAAACTGGTTTGGGGAAAGTGAAGTCTCTAATATTGTGATAGAGGTGACTACATTTAACCTAAATGCAGGAGTAGATGCAAACGCTTTTGAAGACAGAGATGCTGAAATAGAACAAGATTTTGCAAGTGTACAACCAGGATTCATTAAGCGCACAAGTGGCTTAGATGCCAATGGCAAATATGTTGTGATGGTTTTTTGGGATTCTTTAGCAGATGCTGATGCTTCTATTGCAGCCTTCGGAAACGACCCATCTGTTGCAGATTATTTCGCAATGATAGATGGCAGTACATTTATTGTAGAAAGATTTACTTCGCTTTCACTTCCAGATACAGATTTTGCATTAGCTGCAAATAATGTAATCGAAATTACAACTTTCAACCTTAATGCAGGAGTAGATGCAAACGCTTTTGAAGCCAGAGATGCCGAGATAGAACAAGATTTTGCAAGTATACAACCAGGATTTATTGAGCGTACAAGCGGGGTAGATGCTGATGGAAAATATGCTGTAATCGTATTTTGGCAAACCTTAGCAGATGCTGATGCCTCTATTGCAGCCTTCGGAAACGACCCATCTGTTGCAGATTATTTCGCAATGATAGATGGGAATACATTTCTTGCAGAAAGATTTGGAATTTTCAACTAATAAAAAATAATTCAATCATCATAGCCCTTACACTTACACAATGGGCATCCATAAAATCAAAAAAAATATGAAACCTTATGTAATCGAAGTGACTACTTTCAAATACAAATCGACAGTAGATGCGAATGAATTTTGGATGGAAGATGCAAAAATTGAATCGGATTATACAAAGCACCAACCTGGTTATATAAACAGAGAAAGTGGTTATTCAAAAGATCAGAATGAAGTTGTGGTTGTTGTCAGATGGAAAACACACGCAGATGCGGAAGCTTCTATGACAAAATTCATGGCAGATGAATCCGTCAAAAAATTTGCAAACATGATAGATGAAGCGACCATGAAGATGGCAAGATATGAAGTGAAATAATACGTTTTTAACGCATTAGTATTTTTCTAATTTGGAGCGAAAGGTTCATACAAAACGCTTAAATGGAAAGCCTGTTCAAATCGAACAGACTTTCCATTTTTTTTTGTCATTCAGCCAATGATAGAAATATAAGTACTACTATTGAAGGCATTAAAATTGTATAGAACTATTGAAAGAAAGAAAATTTTACTATTATTTTGCTAAATTCAAAATTACATAGACCAATCCCATCAAAATGAACAAAACTGAGCTAAAAGAATTAGTGAAATCAACTTATCCCTATTTAGACGATATTGCGCTAAATCAAATTATTGAATCTACGAACTATATAAAGCACACTAAAGGAACAAAACTCATATCTGAAGGAAAGAGCCACCATTATTTTTATTTTCTAGAAAAAGGAAGCGTTAAATCATATTACCTGAAGGGCTTCAAAGAAGTTTGTTTGTGGTTCGCCTTTGACCATGAAATTGTTTCAACGATAAAGACTTTTGAAGGAAAACCCTCCAATGAGACCATCCAACTATTAGAAGATTCCGAATTGATTCAGTTTAATATTAAGAAATTCAAAGATATTGCCAAAACAAATTTATCCGTTAGTCAATTGATTACCGAATTAATCACCGAACATGCAATTTTTTTAGAAGACCGACTTTATCAATTACAGTTTATGTCGAGCAAGGAAAGGTACGAAAATTTGCTAAAGACAGAACCTTCTGTACTACAGAGATTATCCCTTACGGACATAGCTTCTTTTTTAGGCGTGAGTAGGGAAACATTGAGTAGAATCAGAGCGCAAAAGTAGCTTTGTGACATTTGTCAAATAAATTTAACTTCATAGTTTCTACCTTTGCCGCATGAAAAATTATATCGAATATCTAAGTAAGAAAATCTGCAATAAATCATTAATCATCGTTTTGTGTTTTTTGAGTTTAACGTTTACAGGCTGTTTCAAATGGGGATCTCGGGCGTATGATCAATACCCAAAGGAAACAGCTCTTGATAAAACCTATAACTATGAAGGAAAAGTAATCATCATTGGTGCTGGTGCATCTGGTCTTGCTGCTGCAAAAATACTGGAGCGAAATAATATAGATTACCAAATCATTGAGGCTACTAATCGGTACGGAGGCAGACTCAAAAAGAACACAACCCTTGCAGATTTTCCGATTGACATTGGAGCAGAGTGGCTCCATAATTTACCGCCCATCTTAAATAAGTTAAAGGGTAAAGCAGGTGACGAAGTAGACGAAGAACTCATACCATACCATCTGGAAAGTGCGTATAATTGGGACGGAAATAATTATACAGAAGTTTCAGAATCAGAACGTAATGCAAGGTTCAAATTTATGCCAGAATCTAAATTCAAAAAGTCCACTTGGTATGACTTCATAGATGAAAATTTCGCTAAAGAAGTAAAACACAAAATCAAATTCAACGCTCCTGTAACAGAGATAAATTACTCGGAAAATCAAGTACTTATAACAACGAAGAATGGAGAAGTTCACAAAGCAGATCGAGTACTTTTGACTGTTTCAATCGGTGTTTTAAAATCAAACAATATCAACTTTATTCCACAGTTAAGCAAAGAGAAGATAAAAGCTATTGAATCCGTCGACTTTCATCCTGGATTTAAACTGCTGATGAAATTCACTGAAAAATTTTATCCTGACGCCATTAATTGTAAGGTCGAAACTGGTGAAAAAGGTTATTACGATATTGCTTTCAAAAAAGAAGCTAAAGATCATATACTTGGATTGTTAGCAACAGGAAATTCAGCAGAAAATTACTATAAACTTGGTTCTGAAGAGGCAATTGTATCAGCCGCAATAAAGGAGCTAGACCAAATATTCGATGGAAAGGCTTCTGAGACATATACAGGCGAATACGTCTTAGAAAATTGGGGACAGCACGAGTTCACTTTAGGCACATGGACAGAAGCATTCAGAGTTGAAAAATCCATTATTAAAACCTTAAACCAACCCCTTGACAAAAAAATATACTTTGCGGGGGAGATTTATGACGTTTATAAACAATTAGGAGTTCCCGGAGCCATACTGTCTGGATATTACTCAATTGACAAGCTCTTAACCAATCAAGAATAAACTGGCTACAATCATATGTAAGCTACTATTATGGTATAAATGATTGATGCTTTGAGATCCATAAAACACATTGAATTTAGAATTATTTATATACACTTTTAAAATTAACATTTTTCTAATTAGGAGCGAAAGGTTCATTGCTTCGTCGTGACGCAGGGTCTCGCTATCCGCTACTATAGCTATAGTAAGAACCAGAAAACACAAAAGAACCGAACCAAGCACTACAGCACTAAGAACTACAGAACCAAGCGAAGCTATAACGCTACTATCGAGGCTATCTTAAACGGTCTCAACAACAAATTTCAATGGAAAGCCCGTTCAAATCGAACAGACTTTCCATTTTTTTTGTTATCCACTTAATTATAGGGAAGCATCTGCTGAAATTAAAGTGTAGAAAGCATAATATTGTGTTTTTATAAAAAAAAATAGTGTATATTTGGTTTTTTTTAAATGTGACTTTTGTAATTTGTACTTGTAGTAATGTTATTAAAATATATGAATACATGTTGTTACTGTACTGATAGGATTCTTTATCAGTAGCTTAGACTCATGTTTTTACTAAAATAATAGTTGAAGCCTTTCTATTAATCTAGCAGAGAGGCTTTTTTTATTCATCGTACCACCATTACTCAATTAGGGTGGGTTCTAAAATGACAGGAGCTATAGAAATTTTTTAATTAATGTAGAACTTAGTCTAAAAATAAAACTTATGGAAGATAATAAAATGCTCAATTATATTGAAGGTGTATTAGAAAATATACCAACTGACTGGTTGAGTCTAACAACCCATCGACTAGATATTTATAATGAAAAATTAGCTAAAATTCAATTCTTAGAACAATTTGAAATCCTATTTAATGACAATAATTCTAAATTATCGGCACTAAGTGAATTACCTACTGCTTTCGACTATATTCGATTGGGTCATCCATTATCTTGTATAATGGAATGGGTAATTGCCAACTTAAATAATCTAAATTCAAATAATGTAATAAGTTTTTCATCAAAAACAATTCCTATTTTAGCAATTCTAAGAAAAAATTTATTAGATGATAAGAATACCCAAATTGTTTATAGAGGTGAATTACCAGATTTTTTGGATGTTGAAGTACTCAAGCATATTTATAATTATAAATTTAATCTAATAAATATTGAGAAGATTGAAGAGATTCCTGTGTTTAAGGGCAGTACTATTTTTATCTCACAACAAGATGAAATTTATGATATTGATCTCCTCCCCAATATTGACTTTTTTGTGAGCGTTCATGCTCACTTTGGAAGTGTTGTATTGGTAAATGGTAAAGACAATGAGAATTATATAGCAGACATTCAACATGTCCGAAGAAGAGAAACAATTGCAATGACACCAGCCAACTGCCTTCTTGCCTTAAAACTGTTAATAAGAAAATCTTCCGATACTGAGAAAAATAATATTAAGGCAAACAAAACACATGTCTTAAATTTAATTAAAGAGATTACGGGCACCAATACAAAGGTGTTACTTGGTTCCAGTGGGCTATCTATTCAGTATGCAATTTTAATGGGTTTAGTTCACGATGCACTGGAAAAACATAAAGGAAAAGATATAAAAATTATTATTCCTCCTAATTGTTATGGTGGAACAAACGATCAAGCAAGACGAGTTGCTGCTTGTATTGATAACGTTGAAGTGTTGGATTTACCAGTTGATGATGGTAACGATATGGTTCAAAGCATTGATATAATTTTGGATGAAATTGCCAAAGAAGATGCTGTACCTTACATAATCGCTGAAATTCCGACAAACCCCAGAGTTGAAGTTCCAAACCTTATAAAATTAACAGATGTTTTAAGCAAAGAGCGCAAAAATAAAAATGGCGAAATCACGATTAGCCCTGTTTTTATTTTAGACCAAACATTCTGTCCTAACGTACAATTTTTAAGTGAAGATGATAAGTTTTCAACTATCAAAACCATTGCATATATTAGTGGTTCAAAATTCCCAAGTGGTGGATTATGTAATGCGGGCTACTGTATCGCCAATAAAAAAGCGGATGATTTAATAGAAAAAATAGAACTACATTTACGACTTTGTGACAACGAGGCAACAAATCTGCAAATTGAAATATTAGAACAACAATTACCTTCAATGCAACAAAGAATAAAGGATGCTTACAAAAATACACGGGAATTCGTAAACTTTATTAAAGAGACTTTACCAAAGGCAAAAATAAATTTTGTTTCAGAAGAATTAGCAAAAAAAGGATTTACCCCATCTGTGTTTTCTTTAGACCTGCCCACTAAAGGTGATACTAAGGAAGAAAAAGAATCCTATAAAAGAGCGTTAAATTATAAATTAATCAATTTAATGATTGAAGAAATTCCTAAGGAAAGCAAGCACTGTGTGAACTATGGACAGTTAAGTGGCTTTACATGGTTTAAACGCTATTGGACTTTTATTGACTTCCAATGCGTACATCAATATTTTGTTAATGCCACAGTTACATCAAAATAATAATGAAGGAACACAGCCAAAGTTGCTCAAGCAAAACAACCACACAAACCACTGTTCATTTAGTCATCCAACGGAGTCGAATACAACGACTAAAACCAATCAAACCAAAGCCGCCGCCAACACCTCTGCTGCCGTATTCGCATAAATAAACTTCACCCCCTTAATAAACTCAGGATTGATTTCTGCTATATCCTTTTGATTGGCTTCACAAAGAATTACCGTTTTCATACCACTGCGTTTAGCTGCTAAAATTTTGTCTTTGATACCACCGACAGGCAATACCTTTCCACGCAAAGTAAGCTCTCCTGTCATTGCCAAACGAGCCTTAACCCGTCTACCTGTAAAAGCAGAAGCCAAAGCGGTAAGCATCGTAATACCAGCAGAAGGTCCATCTTTAGGAATGGCACCCTCTGGAATGTGTAAATGAATACTTCGTTCCTCAAAATCAGTAGGAGACAAGCCTAAGGTATCCGCATGGGATTTCAAATAACTCAAAGCAGTCGTAGCAGACTCTTTCATTACATCTCCCAAATTTCCTGTTAAAACGAGTTTTTCGTTTTTGCTTGCATTTAAACTTGTTTCGATAAAGAGAATTTCACCACCTACACTTGTCCAAGCCAAACCAATGGCAACGCCTGAAGGATTCGCTTCTTTATAGATTTCTGAATCAAAACGTTTTTTACCTAAAATCTCTGTAATGATTTCAGGAGTCAAAGAAGGTTTATAGGCTTCTTCCATTACGACCCACTTAGCAACAGAACGCATAACAGCAGCAATCTTACGGTCTAATTCTCTTACGCCTGCTTCACGAGTATAATTTTTAATGAGGGTTTCAAGACTTTTATTGCTTAACTTAGCTTGTTTTGCTTGTAAACCATGATTCTCTCGTTGTTTTGGAAGCAAGTGTTTTTTAGCAATCTGTACTTTCTCTTCCAATGAATAACCACTAATTTGAATAATCTCCATTCTATCCAACAAAGCAGGCTGAATGCTGTGTAAATTGTTGGCGGTGGCAATAAACATGACTCGTGATAAATCGTATTCTTGCTCTAAATAGTTATCGTAGAAAGAGTGATTTTGTTCTGGATCTAAAACTTCCAAGAGGGCAGAAGAGGGATCACCTCTAAAATCTTTGCCTACTTTGTCTATCTCATCTAAGATAAAAACAGGATTAGACGATTGGCTTTTTTTGATGGATTGAAGAATACGCCCAGGCATTGCCCCAATATAGGTTTTTCGGTGTCCTCTGATTTCTGACTCATCATGCAAACCACCCAAAGACATACGTACATACTGTCGGTCAATCGCTCTTGCAATGGAACGACCCAATGAAGTTTTTCCAACACCAGGAGGACCAACCAAACAAAGAATAGGCGACTTCATATCACCTTTTAGTTTCAATACCGCCAAATACTCAATGATACGGTCTTTGATTTTTTCTAAGCCATAATGATCTTCGTCTAAAATCGCTTTGGCTCTCTTCAAATCAAAATTGTCTTCGGTATATTCTTCCCACGGCAAGTCTACAAACATCTCCAAATAGGTCAATAAAATAGAATATTCACCTAATGCTGTATTGGTTCTTTCTAATCGGAGCAATTCTTTCTCGAATTTCTCTTTAACTTTTACTGACCAATTTTTGGTAGCAGCTTTTATTTTTAGCTTCTCAATTTCTTGATGTTGAGAATTGCCACCACCCAATTCGTCTTGTATGGTTTTGAGTTGTTGATTTAAAAAATAGTCTCTTTGTTGCTTGTCTAAATCGCCTTTGACACGAGTATGAATTTTGTTTTTTAACTCCGCTAATTGATACTCTTTATTTAAAAACTCTAAAACCTTTTCCGCTTTTGTATGAATATTATTAATCTCTAATAATTCTTGTTTGACTTTTGTATCTACATTCAGATTAGAGGCGATAAAGTGTGTGAGAAAAGCAGGATTGTCGATATTACGCAAAACAATACTCGCTTCCGATGGAATATTCGGAGAGGTCTCAATAATTAGCAGTGCTAAATCTTTGATGGTAGAGACTAACGCTTCTAATTCGGGCAAAATCGGTTCTTTCTTTTCGGGAAGTAATTTTATTTCTGCTTTTAACGTAGGCTCTATAGTTGTGAGCTTTTTGATTTTCATGCGCTCCTTCCCTTGAATAATGATGGTCGTATTGCCATCAGGCATTTTCAAGGACTTCACAATTTTGGCAATTGTTCCTACTTTATAAATGTCTTTTTGGGTGGGTTCTTCTGTGTCAGGTGATTTTTGAGCAACAACACCTATAAACTTACCCAATTTAAGGGCTTCTTTTACCGCTAAAATAGATTTGTCTCTACCCACCGTAATAGGCACAACAACACCTGGAAATAAAACAGTATTGCGTAAGGGTAAAATAGGAACTTCTTTGGGCAAAGCACCTTCGTCTGGACCATCTGGTTCATCTATAGCCACCAATGGTAAAAATTCTATGTCATCATCTAATAAATTGCTAAATAGGTTTTTATACATACGAGTTTTTTGGCGTTTGTTATTAGTTAATTGCTGGTATAGGCACAACAAAGTTACGATAAATATGAATGGTATAAAAGGCAAGTTTTGTGCCAACACCCTTTTTAGGCTATTTTGGCGCAATTTGATGGCAGATACGTGTCAGAACGACAGGTTTTTTTAGTTTATGTCGTTTTTGTGGTTCTGGTTCTTATACCAATCAGTTTTAAGAATACGTATTTATGAAACCATAATTCAAAAGATTTTATAATATAGGCAATGGAATTTCAGAAGAGCCTAATTCCCCAATCAACTAATATCACAATATCACTAATCAACCAAACAAAGGTACAAACCATCCAAAATAGACTTGATGGCAGTGGTATGGTGGCGAGGTAGGGACAGACCAATATAGCCCAAAACGTTGTAGGAGCAATCCCTTGTGGTTTCCCTGATTCGGACAGCCACCATAAGAACGAACAGCGAGACCATGCTCTACGACGAAGCAATAAACCGTTCTCTCCAAATTTTAAAAATAAAGAAATTGAGATGTAGAATAAACAAAAGAAGTAAAAAGGAAGAATCAAGAACAGCACTCGCTCATTGAGGCGAAGCCAAAAAGGAAGAACCAAGAACCA
>ENA-ORXR01003061-ORXR01003061.1-marine-metagenome-genome-assembly--contig:-NODE-3061-length-15294-cov-28.052507_pt1 | contig 15294 bp, 15 predicted proteins | sample MGYA00237866_ERZ511479 | MGnify/ENA metagenome assembly ERZ511479 | reverse complement strand
CCTGGCCGCAGAATCCGCCAGAAAACCGTGGAGCCGTCCAGACCGCTCCTCATGCCGGTGGGCGCTGGCATGATTCCGAGTGACACGGAGAAGCACGAGTCGCGGATGCTAGCGCGCCGAGAGCGGCCTTTAGGTGCACGCCGGTCAGCAATCAGACAAGGTGCGCGCTAGCGGTTGCACGACACCCGTCAGCCCCTGTAGGCAGTCAAGCCGCCTGTGCGCTGGACACACGGTGCATGAGTCCTAGACAGGAGCTGACCCTCAAACCAGAAACCTCTGGGCCGTTGGAGCGGGTTCTCGTGCGGCACACCAGCAGCAATTGGAAGACCCCTGCGCCTGGCCGCAGAATCCGCCAGAAAACCGTGGAGCCGTCCAGACCGCTCCTCATGCCGGTGGGCGCTGGCATGATTCCAAGTGACACGGAGAAGCACGAGCCGCGGATGCTATCACGCTGAGAGAGGCCTTTCGGTGCACGCCGATCAGCAATCAGACAAGGTGCGCGCTAGCCGTTGCATGACACCCGTCAGCCCATGTAGGCAGTCAAGGCGCCTGTGCGCTGGACCCCTGTGCCCGGCGCCAGAAGCCGCCACAGAACCGTGGAGTGATGTGGATTTGTCCAGGGCGGGCACGATCCGCGAGGGCTAGGCCATAGGGAGTGCCCGTGCGGCTGACACAGGTCAACGATCGGAATAGGGGCCTGCTGGCGGCTCTATGGCGTCCATCAGTTCGTGTAGTCCGTGAAGCGGGTCTGTGCTTTGAACGCCGAGCGCATGAGCCCCAGACGCCTCCTGGCGCACAATAAACAGACGAAGGCTGCGTGTCCGTGTGTTGCATATACGTGTCTGGCTTGGTTGCCTCGATCTGTCTCCTGTTTGTGCCTCAATGAGCTCTTTCAGAGTTTTGTATGGAGGTCGACTTGCGACACGCGATGTCCGCTCACTCTGCGTCTCCGCTAACAGCAAGGTCTTTCTCTGGGTGCCGTTGTATTGCGCCGGAGAGCCCCACTGTGACGGACCCGGGTGCCATGGAGTCGACTCGTCGCACTAAAACGCGTCCTCGCGGTGATGGAGGGCGTTTCATTCCAATGACGTCCCGGCAGCGTCAGGAGCTTCTGGGTACCCGCTCGTGTTCTTTGTGCAACGTCTCGTCTACGTCTCAATGGCGCTTCGCTCTTGGTGATTGTCGCAGTGTTGTAGAGACGACCAAGCAATGCAGTCGACGTTCTCCCTCTTTCTCTTCGTCCGCTCGGCGTTCCGGTACGTGCGGGTGTATCCATTCCACTGCGATCGTACTTCTCTTTCTTTGTATGCGGATGCCTGGTTGATGATGAGAACTCATTGATGTGCATGGGATCGACCCTGATAGTATGGCATTATGCGCGGCAAGAGCACAGACCTCAGACTTCTAACAGTCCCATGGAATCGCTCACAATGTCGGTGGCTCATGATGTGGCTCGCATTGCACTTTGTATGCTCCAGCAGGGCGCCGGCTCATGCTGTGCAATGCGTGCGGCATCCGCGTCAAGCGCTCGACGACGCGCCGTGATGAAAGCACAAGAGATTTGACGCACTCAAACGTGGAAGGACGTTCTCATGGCCTGGTCGGGCTCTCAATTGAAAGTAGCAGCCGGACCAAGGCGGAGTGCGATGCCGCGACGTTCAAGGGGATCAGCGCGGTATCAAGGCCCGATATTGCGCCGGGACGCTGCTCCGTTCAGAGCACGCACGCTGTGTCCTCTGCCGGTGGCCGTGGTCTTGCGCGAACCTGCATCGCTGTCCAAGGGGATGCGGGCCACGGAGGTCTCGAACCATCCTCTTTCAAGGGTGCTTGTAAGCAGGGCGAGCGCGTCAGCATCTCCAACCTACTCGCCGACGATGCCACCTGCTACTACTCCGAGCTGCTACCTGCTGTCCGAGAGTCTTGACGGTGACCCTATGGCGACAAGCGTACAGACGGCGCCTCGCCGCCCAAGCGCCACAGAGATGATAGCGGGACTGAACATTGTAAGAGTACGGGTCCACACTGAATACATATTTCAAGCACACGGAGCGTCTTGAAGACGGCCGAGTTCATTGTGGAGAGGCACCAAAAATATGTGAAGGTCCTGCATAGAGCACCGCAAAGAGGCCGAGACCCAGGATGCGGCAGCACCGCCATCAAAAGCAACACAATCCAACTGATCTGAGCAAAAAAGCATCATACCGAATTCGCCAAACACCCGCCGCGGCCGCCGCTCCACGCCGGTTGCCGGCTGCAGGCCGCCACCGCGTCAGCCGCCGGTGGCTAGCGACGGTCACCACCGCCGAGGCACGCTTACTACGGTCGTTCCCCCCGTCACGCCAGCGCCGCAGCATCACCTACCTACGGAGGGATCTGGTTGAAAGCGACATGAGCGTGGGTACGCGCTCTGCTGACCGCCCCGGAAGGCTGCGCAGCGCCCACGATGCTGGCGATGCTGGGCGCGTCCAGAGCGACACAAAAACCGCTGTGCCGTCACTGCCGGCAAGGATGCAGCAGTCGTGGGCGCATCGGTGCTAAGTGGAATGGCTGGCAGACGCGTCTGTCTCCACGTTCGGCCATCCCCGTCTGTTTGGGGCCATCTCCCGCAGGGCTTGCCTCGCGCGGGAACATTCCCGATACCGCCGCCTGGCCATGGTCGGTCCCCCCGTAGCAGTAGCCGATACCAGCGCTTCCCACCGGAAAATGGCAACACCGGCCGGTGTGGCACTGGGTTTGGCATCCGCTGTCGGGCCGTGGCCTTCGACGTCGACGGCCGGGCTGGCGGTTTTCTGGGGACGCTCCGCGCCAGCAGGGCCGGATGTAAGCAGCCTCGGTAGGCCCGGTCACGACCGACGTTGCCCTGCAAGACATGGCGCTAGAGCACTATGCACGCCCCTAGTAGCACGCACGTCTCAATACTCACAGCGTATGTAGCACCTGTGAATGATTGCATTCTCTTCTCCTGGCCTCTCGAGGCGATCTGGACTTGGGCCGCCCGCGTGAGGATTTAATCTTTGTCATCTAATTAGTATAAGTAGCGCCTTAATGACGGCCGCCAACCCCGTGTCTCGATTTAGTACATGGAGTGTGCAGCGTCTGAGTGATCTGATTCCCTCTCAGGAATTTTCAAGCTTGTTGCGCAGGCGTGAGTGCTGGCCGGGGCTCTTTTCTCCTGGCGTCAACACTGTTGCCGACCTGGTGGGTGCCACAGTGGTTGGACAGTTCTTCGGGTTTCTTTGTAGCTCCCGACTGCTTCTCGTCCGGCTGTCTAGATAACCCCGTTGCCGGTTTGAAGGTGTGTATCATGGATGTGTCTTTATTCTCTTCGTCGTACGATCGTGTTGTGTCGTCGCCAGCGTATGATGACCGCATGGTACTTGTCCTAGGTCGTCCAGTGACATTCTTATTGCCACAGCGACCGTGTGTGTTTTCCTGTGACGGACACTACAATCCTGCATCATCATACTGAGAGCCGTTCCAGACCGTGCACGGCGCTTCGTGCTCATGTATCTGACTCGCTTCATCTGCTGTTCTTTGCACATTGGTATTCCGGCAACTACGCTTGAGTGTTGTCCTATGCAGTGCTACGCGACTGGGCCAGCCCTGGGAGCTCGCGTCGTTGGCAGCGAATGAGAGCCGACGGACCTGGCGGCGCGCACGCCGCGGGACGCCCGTTTGGCCCACGTACTGACTCGCCGCCGCGTCACCGCCGAGAGGGGCCCGCTCACATGGACGCCCGGAGGCGGCGAGTGCCGTCCCCACCCCGCGCCGCCCCCGCCGTCTTCACATGGGCGACCACAGCGCACTCGTCTTTGTGGTAACCACATTACTGACAGCGCCGCGCGCCGCCACCATCACCACCTCCCGCACCGCCGCTGCCCTTCCCGCCGGCCGCCGTTTCTCGGCTCGACGGCGCCCCCCCAGAGCCACAGCTTGAGAAAGAGCCGCTCCCCGCACTGGCGGCGCTCTCCCGCCCCGGCGCGCCCACACTCCCTGGCGGCGTGCTGGCCGGACCTCCTCCGCCACCGCCACTGCCGCCGCCGTCGCCGCCGCCGCCGCTGCTGTCGCTGCCGTGTTGATCAATGCCACCGCCGGCGTCGACTCTTACACGTACGAGGCGGAGCGGCGGGACGATTGCGATGTGTGTGGCGTGGCGGGGGGGTGCCCCGCACGGGGACGCTCTGGGGGGCGGGGGTTGCGCTCGAGGCGATCCTCTACGCGCTCGCGGTCGAGCCGGCCCTCCGCACAAGGTTGCCGGTGCTCCGCGTCGCTGCGAAAGGTGCGCTCGTGTGAGCCGCCGAGGAGCCCCCGGCGGTCGTCGAGGCGACGCGCGGCAAGACGGGGCCGTGCGTCGACGCGCTGATAGAGCGGGTGGAGGAGCACTTCCAGACTGACCGTGCCATGGGGGGGGCCCGCACCGTAGTGGTGATATGGCCGTGAACAGAGACGGTGGGCGGCGGCGCCTTTTTAATAGATGAGCGAAAGGCACATGTGACAGGCAGCAACGCTAAAGCACAAAAGGGAGAGAAATACGAGGAGGTCGAATGTGCACGCAGGACCGCTTCGTCCTGCCCTTCGGCCATCCGCCGCCAACCAGTCTGCTCCGTGATTTCACCCTTCCGCGCTACAAAAGAAAAAGCGAAGGTAGTCAACGCCGCCACGCACACGACACGCCCGACAAACTCTCGCAGCCCCATGCACGCTGCCCCCCACACCCTGCCTCCCCCTCAGGCGTCCCACACCTTTCAAACACCAACACGCAACACTTCTGCCCCCGCGCCACGTGCACTCCGTCACTAACCGAACTCGAGTCCATGACGGTCCGCGGCCGCAGGCTCTTTCAGCGGTTCCCCCACGACCGGAGCGGTCCGACCTACAGGTGCTCGGGCCCCCACTTTACACGGCCGACCCCCCCCCACTCAGCCCGCTTTCGCCCTAACCCCCCCCCTGTTCCCGCCGTCGCCGCCGCAGCCGCTGCCATGCGGCGGCGGCGGAGGCCCGTCGGCGTGCCGCCCGGCTCTCCTTGCCGCCCGCCCCCCGACACCCCGACGCGGCCGCCAGGACCGGCGGCACCCCGCCCCCCCTCCGGGCGCGGTCGTCATTCCCTCGGCGCCAAGCGCCACGCGCAGGTCGTAGATGGTGTCGACCGCGTCGGAGGCGCCCAGAGCCGCGTGCTCGAGCATCAACACCGCGCTGGCGGCGAGCGAGCGCTCGAGGAGGCGCGTGAGCTTGGAGTTTGGAAACGACACGTCCCCGCCGCCGGCCCCACCCCCACCGCCGCCGCCGCCGCCGCCGCCGCCGCCAGTGCCGCCAAAGCCACCACCCGCCGCCGCCGCGGCCGCCACCGCCGCAGGCCGCCCGTGGAGGTCAGCGAGCACCCAGAGGAGGGCGACGTGCGACACGTTGACGCCGAGGTCTCCGCGGCGCCTCTCGGCGGCAGAGCGCCACCACAGCCCCCGCCGTCGCTTCCCGGTGTTGGTGGTGACGCCGCCGCCGGCGAGCTCTACCGCCGCCGCCCCGCCGCCCACCGCGAGCGTGGCGGCCACGCGCCAGCCGCCCACAACCGACCCAGCGGGCGCGAGCGCGTCGATGAGCCGCTGGTGCGGCACGAGCGCCGGGAGGGTGGACAGCACCGCCGCCACAAACAGCGCGTTGGTGACGACCAGCTGCGCAAAGATGACGCCAAGCGCCCACAGCTTGCGCGCCGAGCGGCTGCTGTCCAGCTGATCCTCGTGAGGCCCCGTCGCCGCCCGCGCGATCGGGGGCACGAGGAGGAGGCAGTCGGCGGTCAGCTGCATCGCCACGACCGTCGACGCGTGGATTGGTTCGCTCGAGAGACGAATCACACACTGTGCATGCTTGCATGTAATGTTACTCCGACATTCTGTGAAGGACTCAAAGCACGAAGGGTTACAGCAGCACCCGTTCAAGTGCTGTCACTGACTACATATTCGTCGCCACCGCACGGCAACGCAGCAGGTCAAGGCCGGACAGTCTTCATCCACATGTGCCCCCACAAGGTCCCCACGTCTCTATCTTTCTCCTCCTACCTCTCTTCCCCCTTGCTTCTGACGGGACAATCGCATGTGACGGGCGTGGTTCAGGTCGGAAGCACTATGTCCATTGCTAAGATCGGATCGCTCGCCGCCTGTGCCATCTGTTGCCCTCGACCTTGCAGCTGCCCCGCTCCGCGCAATCCGCGTACAGCATCGCTTTCTCTGATCAAGCCCGGCTTCTGCAAGGCACCCTTGCCTCTTCCAACCACCCCTGTGTTCCAGTGGATGTGCGTGCACCATGACATCTGGACCAGGGCCACCATCTCCGACTTTTTCTACGCCTGCGCAGAATCTCTTCTGAACGTGGACGCCTTCACTGCTTGGCTGGTGGGCCATGCTCAAGCAACTGAGGCTGTTGTCGCCTTGGCCCGGCGGTGCAAGGACAGTGGCATGGCCGTTCCCAGCTCGGCCATTGACGCCGTCGAGCAGGTGGCTTCAAAAATGAGAGAGCTAGCTGCACGTGACCGTGACGATGGTGGCGCCGGCTGGGTGCAGATGCAGCCCCTGAAGACGACGCGGCCGCCCGACACCAACCCCGGCAAGACCTCGGGGACACCAGTTAGCTGCCATGCTGCGCGATCACTGGAAGAGGCCGGTGCCCCTTGCGTTGTGACAAAGAGCGGAGAGGAGCTGCGCATCGCAATCACCAACTCTGCGTGCGGCGGGAGTACGGCAGGCGCCGAGGGCGCGGCGGTGCTGGCGTGCCTACTACTTGCTTGGCGGCAGGGATGGGTTACTTGTCAGCGTCATCTCAACGCAGACCGTCACAGTACCTACGCTGGACCGCTAGTGGCTATTTTTGCGGACAGCTGTGTTGGCCTAGCCGCCGTGGACGTGATGGAACTTGTGGACTCGGCCGTGTCGCGGGATTTTATCACCTTGGGAAGTGTGTGCGAGAGTTCCTTCGTTGAAGCAGCAACTCTCTTGGAGCAGACGTACCAGCAGGCTCTGGGGCCCCAGAGCTGTGCAGGTCGGCCTCCGTGTCAGTCTTGTGGAAGGTGGGGGCACGATGAGCAGAAGTGTACTTTTCAGAGCCAAGAGTAAAGGCCCCGGTGCCTGCTCTGTTTCTAACGACCGTGCCTGGCCCGAGCCCCCCCTCCCCATCTCTCGCATTCCTCTCCCCCCCGATTGTCTGCGCCCGCCATCGGGTGGCTCTACACTCGCGACTTGCGGGCGCCTAGCCCCTCCTCCCCCACCACTGCCCTGTGGACGGCGTCCTACTCCCTCTGTCTGCGGGTGCCGCTCGCCCTGTCGGCCGAGTATGAGGTGTCCCGGCTCCTCGTCGCGGCACCCTACCTCGCCACCGCCGCCACCGCTTCCACTGCCTTGTGTGTCGCCGCGCGTGTCGGTGTGGTGCGGGCGGGCCGGCGGTGGCGAGCGGTCGCCAAGTCGGCCGCCAACACCCCCGCCTTCAGCTCTGCCGACACGGTGCGTGGGGCGGGGGGCGGCGCCTGAGCCACCGCCGGCGGCGGCCGCAGCACCACGCCGCCGCCGGCCGGCGATGCGCCGGCCGGCGACTACCCGCCGCCATCTGGCGGCCACACGCAGCGCAGCAGCGACGGCGGGGCGGCCTTAGCCGCCCCACTCACCGGCGGCAGCGCGTCTCACCCCCACGGCGACCCGTCGGTGGCGGCGGCTGCGGCAGCAGCCCCCCCCCCGCCCCGCCGTGACGCAGCTACTCTTCATCGTTCAGAAGAGCCGTTGCGTGATTGCGTGTACCACACGCAAATAAACCACACGCACATCGCAAGGGACGCGTCTTTCGCTTTGTCGTTTCCCTGCACCACCTTGTACACAACCTACTGCGGATTTCGCGGTTTTTGTTGCCAGCCCACTCCGGCGACGTCGGGGACGCATGTCATTCCAGTTCGTGTGCCTTGATCGACTCGATGACATGCAAAAGAAGACAAGCAAACGGAAAAAAGCCAGGGAAAGAAAGGCGCACATGTGGGCGCCAACGGAAATGGCGATATGCCCGCCAAACTCATGACGCTAGCAAGGCATCCCACACCTTGTATCACACGCCGGTAGCCACCGTTGTCTGCGCCGTGAAAGCACCGGTTCACGGGCGCACATGGATACCAAGCACGTTGGAGAAGACAGCGGAGAGCAGCCCATCATGCCTGAAATTGCACTCGTTTGCGTACGCAGGTCAGTACATACAATCAGTGTCAGACTAAGACCGCACAGGTCAGGTCCTACTTTAGTCCCAGCAAACATTGCCTGGGTAACTCGATATTTACTATTTAGCATCGAACGTTCCCGAAGCTTCGCTCTCAGCCCAGCACGCAGGGAGGGGCTTTCACTGGTACCAGTTACCAGAGCCTAAGAGCTCCTGTGTGGACCCTGCTTACTCGGCCGCGCTTTGTTTGGGGGCCACTTCGGTTGAGCGGGACAGACAGCGCAGCAATGAGCGCACCGCTCTCTGGCCACATCCAGCCGCGCGCTTCCTCACCCCGCACTCCCGGCGGTCGGTCACCCGCGTGAGAGCGCGCGCGGCCCCGTGGTCGACGCGCGCACTTCCACGGCGGCCCCGCGTCTGCCACCTTCTCTGTCGTGCGGGCGCGACGCACCGCGCGTGCCTGTGCCGTGTTTTTTTTGTTTTTTTGTCGTTGTCCTTGGTTCCGTGGGTGGGTTTGAGGGAACGGGGGCGAGAGCGCCGCCGTGCCGTGCATTGTTGCCTGGAAGCGTGTGGCCGTTACGAGTTCCCGCCCTCCCGCCTTCTCTCCTCCCTTCTCGGCAATTCCTCCCTTTCTTTCTGCCGCTCTCATCCCGCGCTGTTTGTTCCGCCCGTCACTCCCCCCTGTCCTTATTCCATTCCCCTGTCTCCCATTGCGTCATGGCGCCGTCCTTGTTGTCTTCCAAACGCAAACGTCCGGCGGTGTCGACGGCGACGCCGATAGATTCATTCTTCTCCCGTTCACCTTCGGGCGCCAGTGGCGGCGGCGGCCGACCACGTGTGACGGCGGTGGCGGCGGCGGCGGGCGGTGCAGGCGCGGCCGCCCCCACCCCCGCTTCTCCGGCGGCGGACAAGCGCGGCGGAATGGGCGCCACACACACACACCCCTCCCCTTCTGCTTTATCGGCAGCGGCTGCCGCCGCCGCCGCCACTGTCGCCACTTGGCGCTCGTTGGAGACGGCCCCCCTGCGCTCCCCCGCCGGTGGGGGCCCCCCCGGCGCGGGCGCGTCTGCCCCCGTAGCGGTCGGCGGCTTCCCTGGCGGGACGCCTGGTGCGGCCGCCCCCGGTCTCGTGAACTTGGGCAACACCTGCTACATGAACGCGGTACTGCAGGTGCTCTACCACCTGGTGCCCCTGCGGGAGGCGGTGGAGGCGTGGGAGCCCCCACCCTTGCCGTCTACGGCAGCGGGGGGAGCGACGCAGCCGCCCCTGACCCTCGCTGACGCATTTGCGGTCGAGCTTGTCACCGCCCTCCGCCGCCTTTTTTGCCAAATGACCGCGACGGCTGCGGCGGCGGCTGGCGCCGCGTGGTCGGGCCGCGACGCGAGGGCGGGGCCTGGCGGGCGCCGGGGGGTGACGCCGGGGGAGCTGGTGCGGCTCCTCCGCGACCGGGGGCGGAATCGGTGGTTTGACGCGGCGGGGCAGCAGGACGCGCACGAGTTCCTGCACTTCCTGCTCGACCGCGTCGACGCGGCCCTCAAGTTGGTGCCACCACGGCCGCCCGTCAAGGAGGAGAAAAGGCCTGCCGCCGCCGCTGCTGCCACCGCCAATGGTCACGCCAATGGCCATGGTGGCGATAGGTGCGGTGACGGCAATGGCGTCGCGTCCTCGGCGGGCGGATCTACCGGCTCCGCCACCCCCTCTGGCACCCCTCCCCCCCGCTCCAAGCGCGCGCGCACATCGTCGGTGGTCGACGCCCTTTTCCGCGGCGACGCCGTCACCTCCACGCGGTGCATGGCTTGCGAGGCGGTGTCGGCCAAGACCGAACCCTTCCGAGACGTGTCGCTGCCCGTCCGCCCGCGGCGGTCGCTCAACTGGGCGTTGACCGCCCAAACCGACCGGGAGACGCTGCGTGGGGCGGACAAGTACGCTTGCGAACAGTGCCACACGTACACCGAAGCGGAGCGGTGGTGGCAGATGCGTGCGCCGCTGCCGCCCGTGTTTACGGTCCACCTCAAACTCTTCCAATTTGAGGCCACGTCGGGGGGGGGGCACGGTAAGATCCCGGTGGTCATGGCCTGCCCGCGGACCCTGCGGCTACGGCGGTGGTGTCAGCAGCAGAGCCGGCGGGGGGGGGGTGGTACCCTCGCCGCCACCACCGCCGCCACTGGCGCACCACCCATCTTCATCAAGGCGGAAGCCGCCGTCGATGTGGACGCCGACGGCAGCGGCGGTGCCGACGACGACGACGACAGTGACGATGGCTGGGCCGACGACGCCTACGCCCTCAGCGGCGTCATTGTGCACGAAGGCGCTGGCGCCTCGTCGGGCCACTACCTCGCCTATGTGTCGGCGGCGGCCGGCGTCGCGGCCGCCCCCTGGTACTGCTACGACGACGCGGACGTGTCGGCGATTGGCTGGCCGGTGCTCGTGCGGCGGTTGTTTCTTCTCGAAAGCCCCCGCACGCCCTACCTGCTGTTGTACGTCCGCATGTCCGAGTTGCGGAAACAAGCCGAGGCCGCCGCCAGCCGCGAGGCGGCGGGGGGCGGAGGGATCCCGTCGGCGCCGTGGCCGCCCGCCGTTAAGGAGGAGGGAGGGGCGTTGGGGTGGTTGACGGGCTCGACCGTTGCGTAGCAGGGCGAGTGGACGCGTAGGGGGGGGCGGTGGAGGGCACCGCGCCGGGCGTATCTATTCACCTTTTTGTCGGCTCGCCTGCGTTTTCCGGTGCACGCACGAAGCAGCACGCGAAACACCGACGTGCGGTCGATGCATCCAGGCTGGGCATCCAGGTTGGGTCGGCGGGGAAGGCAGCGGCGGTTTGCGGGCATGGTTGCACCGCTGCTGGACGTCCACGCTTCCGCCAGACGCCTCTTACCTGTGAACGTCTCCGCTGCCGCTGCCAGAGGGCCCCGTTGGAAACCACCGCACCAACCGCGCCCGCGCCTCATCTCGCGCCGGCCTCGTCCGCTCCGGCCGCCGCCCACCGGCAGTTCGCCCCCCCCGGCCACCGGCCGTCGACCGCCGTCCACATGGCGGCCACGTGCGCCGGCCCCGTGCGGCAACACCCCCCCACCGCGTCCGGATCCGCCACGACGGCCGTCGTCGCCAACGCGACCGGCGTCACGCCCCCCCCCGGCAGCCACGCGTAGTCCCCAGTCGCCCACACCTCCTCCCCCACGTTGGGGAGGTTCGTCACCAGCCCGACGCCCACCCGCACACGCCTGCCAGCACCCAATTAAGGTGCGACACCAGGATGGAGACACTCATCAGAAAGATAGCACAAAAGTGAAAATATCTGCACCCGTGGTCTCCACAGGTCGTGTTTCATCACACATATGTGGTGGCTCAACCTTTGGAGAATCGGCATGAACGCTGACATTTGCAGGTTGTGGGTACAACCTCCACGTGGGCATCGTGGCAGCTGTGTCGGCTTCGTGTGTGACCTGAGGACCATTCACAGTTTCCCTAGATTTGTGTGTGGCTGTATGTTTGTGTGAACGGCCTTTCCAGGCACTGGAGAGGGGTTGCTTGTGGGAGAATATCAGCGTTAGTAAATACTTTTCCCAAGCAACCAATTCTTCCGTCACTGGTCTCAATTTGTCGGCCGCATGGAAACGACATAGCCCGACCGCGTTTCGCGCCGCCAGCCCGAATGGGCGCGCTTCCCCACGCCAACGCGCGCGCATTCCGACGAGCCCGCCTTCTGGACCTGACACCGGCCCCCTCCCGACAGCACCTTACGAGTGGCCCGGTGAGCTGTGCCCCGAGTGTGCCTCTTGTTTTGGTAAAGATGCGTTCCTGTGAGTATAAGAGAGGGCTCGGACTACCTGCATCCCGCACCTGTTCCGACCATCACCACCACCCACCGCGTGCCTCACCTCCCACGTGTCCTCAACCTCTTGCTCCAACCCATAGCACCACTTGTCCCCCCCCTCGCACCTCGGGACCATGGCGACCTCGGCCAACACCCCGGCGACTCTGCCGCCAGCGACATCTGCCACGCCCGCCATGACGCCGACCCCTTTGGTGGCATCGTTCCCGCCTGCTGTGGCCGCCGCGAGCGCCGAAAAGGACGTGACCCCGACAAAGGGAAAGGTCTCGGGAAATCACAAGGCCACAGAGCCTCCCGCGCCGCGCGCCCCGAACTGGGTGGCTGGCGAGCTTCATGCCGTGCTCTCTGTCACTCTAGCGCACTGGGAGAGCTACCGCGGCAGCAGAACCGGCGACAAGAGTCGGCGCACTGGCGAGGAGCTGACTGCGGCGTTTGTTACTGCGACGCCTGTTGAGAACCGTGCGGTGGCGCTTAAGAGGACGGCGGCTTCACTAGACCGCAAGCTTAAAGACACGCGTACAAGATTTGTTGCCACGCGCAAGAATCTATGCCGTACCGGTCTTAGCGCCTCCCAGCGGGAAGACTTCCTCATCAACTTTGGCGGCTCAGAGCTCTACTCTTTGGCTCGCGCGGCATTTAAGTCTTCCGCCGTCGCTAACGAGTCGACCTATCGGGAGCCGGTTGTGTTTGGCGCTCCTGAAGCGCCTGCTTGTGGTCTAGAGACTGCTCCTGCGGACGCGGGCGGTGAGGGCTCTGTCGCTCCTGGGCGTACCTCGACTGATAAATCCCCGACCGGGACGGCTTGTACGGCTGACGGTGGCCCGACGCTTGGGCAGGCGGGGCTGGCTCAGAGCAGCCCCTCCCCGCGTACATTGATGACGCGACCTAGCCGGGCTGGTACACCTGCGGGGCCTGATGTTGAGGGCACCGGTGCAGACAGCGAAGGCAGCCCCGGTGACGCCGACGCCGACGACACCGTGCCTAAGGCTGTGGAGCTCCTGGCTGGTGCCGAGGCGCAGAGGGACTGCTCCAAGGCAAAGAAGGTAAGCACCTCGGGGGCAATCGCCTCTTTTCTTGATGCCAAGAGCGAGAGGGAGAAGGTCTTGTTTGCTGAGCGACACGGCGGGGGGCCCTCTGATTCTCGTGAGGCGACCAATGGTGTGAGCGACAATGACATTCGCATTGCCGTGCTTGAAATGATCGGGGCGATTGCCGCGAAGGCCCGCCGTCAGTGATTGCATGCCCTCTATTTTTGTTCTTGGATTGCATTTTTCACGTGAGCATGAGAGGAAAAAGGAACAAAAGCACAAACATCCATTGGCTAGTTTTTCGCATGGCATATTCCACTATGCATCTCTCTCATGTGGTGCAATATGACCATGCCCCCCGGAGGTGGTCTTAGATGCTGCACCAGAGCCACCTCACTCCCGCTTCCGTGACCCCGCACTCTCAGAACGTCACTCCCATGCCCTCTTGTGCAGCCAGGAGACTATGTGCCGTCCATCCACGCCAGCCCAAGGGCCTTGACCAGTCGCACGCGACGCGCAACACCCGCCGTGCGCAGTGCGACGTCCGTTTGGACCCCAACCTCGGCGCCGGGAGGGTCATGGCTCGCCTCCTCTTCATCCCACGCCTCCTCGTACGCACCATTCCTGGCCTCCAAAAAAAATGTGGAGAGCCACGCTGACCTCCTGCACGGCTGCGGCAAGCACCGGATGTGCGGCAATAAACCGAAGCACACTCCATCTGCCTTTCAGGCGCCCGAAGCAGTTCTCAATAACCACCCTCATCTTCGCGTGAAGGTGGTTGAATCGACGCATAGACACAGCATTGGGGCCTGAGATGTCGACTTCTCTGAAGGGTGTAATCTGTGCGGTCGAAAAAAATAAGTTGGGCGATGGCGCAGAGATGTGGTCAGCGACAAAAACCTGCTGTCCAGCGAGACATAATGCGGACGGAGGCGCGCAGTCCGCCCATCTGACCCTCAGATACCAGCCCGTTTGTGCCCCCCAGGCACTCGTCCGTCTCACTCCATCCGGTCCCCGTCGAAGCAAACACGAGAGAGGCGTCATCAACGCGTCAACGTACGAGAAATGGTGTGAGCGCAAAGCCCGCATCACCCAAAATGAACTCGTGGAGGGTCAGGATGCACGATTGAAGAAATGGATCCTCTGCGGTTGTGTACCAGGAAGAACCTCGGAATGCGAGAGAGTCGCCGCGAGAGCCAGGGAAGCCGCCCACGAAATACCGGAACCGCCGGGTGTTGGAGATAGGTATTATAAGCAAGGAGCATTGCGCCCTGCGGTCCGTGAAGTCCTCTTTGTGCTCGCCATATGGAGTAAGAATAGGAGTCAGGCAGCCATCCACTGCGCCAACACTACATCGAAACGAAGGAACCGAAAGTTCGAACAACAAACGCAGCGAATGAAAGTACGGCGCTTTCCGGAATAGTGAAGCGCATAGATGTTAGATAACAACGACTGACAGACTCGAGACGAAGGTCAACGCTTCATCCTAATAAACTTGGGAGGAAATAAGGGAGCGGTACAGTGGATGCCATCGCGTGGCATCTCGTGACATTGCCCATCGTTCGCATCGAATGGTACACAGCTAAGGTCACACGGCCATCGGTATGTGGTCGCGAAAACAAGATATAGACAAGTACATAGACAAGATGAAACGTACAGCCCCCTCCAGCCAACCGCTTTACCGCCAGTAAGCTGGGCAAAGTCCTGGGAGATCACTCGCCGCTCCGCACAGCCTGGCCACACCGGCTTGGGCAGGCCCGCGAGCATGGCGTGAGTGACAGGCGCACAGTGCTTCCCAAAGGTTGACTCAGCGACGTCGACAGCACGAGCGATCACACGCTGCTTGCCACCCTGCGCGAGCCAAAACAAGACGGCAAATATGCGATGTGCAGGGGTCATGGTCTTTGGACCGCGAAAGGAGGAAGGGAGGTGTGGGGTCGTTAAGGCAACCAGCTCATCAAAGTGCGCGGGTGTCATTCTCACATCTCGAAAAAAACTACCCTGCGTGACACTCTTGCTATAGAAGCGGGCCACGAGGTCACGCGCGAAGGGTATGGCACGGTTGCCTTGCCCGCAGATGTCGACCAAGTCCGCTAGCTCGACCAGCTCACGCTCGTTGCAGACCGGGCCAAGTTGAGCACTATGATGACTCTGGATGGTCTTCTTTTTTGGATGAGCCTAGGATCGAAGGACGGGGGGGGTAGTAGCTTGGATTCCATGATACGGATGGGGAACGAGGTGACATCAATGCGTCAAGGT
>ENA-ORXR01003060-ORXR01003060.1-marine-metagenome-genome-assembly--contig:-NODE-3060-length-15296-cov-4.232407_pt1 | contig 15296 bp, 15 predicted proteins | sample MGYA00237866_ERZ511479 | MGnify/ENA metagenome assembly ERZ511479 | reverse complement strand
ATAAGAACAGAGTTTCTTGTTATCGATATGACTAATACAGAGCTAGTGGCTCTCTATGCTCAGAGAGATAAGCGGCATCTTGAACAGCTAGCATCGTTATCTACTCGTCTTGATGAAGCTGTTAATGACCTTGCTGGATATGTTACTGGTGGTGATAGTTTTCCTAGCTTTACCTTATATAGGAAGAATGACAATCACCTTCAGCTTATTGTCAGCATTAGGGGAAAGTATCCTTTGTATGAAGTCAAGATAGCAATAAAACTGAGTGATGCGCTTTCAAATAATCACTTGCAGAAATTTGTAAATGACGGTGCTCCAGCCTATTTACACCCTGCTCTAACAGAACGATATGCGCAATTAATAGATACATTCCAAAAGCCCACTGAATTACCGCTTAAATTCACTTTTGTGACATATGCGCGGAACGGCGTCTTTCGGCAGACCCTAGACATAGTCTACGAGAATGATGGCAGATATCGCTGCGAGAACATAAATATTTACCGCGTTAAAGGTGGCGTCCAAACGCTCATCGTTCAGAAACCAGATTACACGACATCGTAATTATGAGAACGTAAGCAGCCCTTTTGTGGCTGGGCATCCACAAAGCATTGCAAGTGCACTTTAATACTCCAAACCGGACAATGTGCGAACGTTCGTGTGAAGCCGCTTAGGGCACAGTACAGACGATCGAACATTACTCCCCGTTGATGGGCATTTTTAATCTCTGGCTTAGACGGCTATCGGCCAAGAGCTGGCATCGAAATAACTGTGGTGACAGTCCGCTATATAGATAGATGGGCTTGTTTATACTTCTGGAGCTTATGAATTGGTCGAGCATTGCCACTACCAAGTCAGTCCTATCCATTCGACTAATCTGGAAGTGCTTTGGGGTGGTAATCAGTAGCAGTCGCAGTACACTGCACACACCATGGAAAAAGATTTCTTCATCTCCCGGGCCGGTGCTGACAAAGCAATAGCCATCGCTATCGCTGATATTGTCAGGCGTGCTGGATTCACTACCTGGTTGCAAGATGAAGATTTCGGCCCGGCCAGTTTCATGGCTCGAATGGCTGAAGGGTATGCCAGCGGTGCCCGCATGATTGCCCTGTTATCAAGCGACTACCAACAATCGGATTATTGCAAGTCCGAGTATGAGCATATCCTGTCGGATGATCCACAAAATAGGAAAGAGCGGCTAATTGTTCTCAGGATTGCGGCGGTCAGCCCGATCGAGCATTTGAAAGCTCTGGCGTTTACTGATCTGGTGCCAGTACTCAACGACGCGGCAACGCTTGAGCACACAGTGCGTATCGCCATTGGCGTGGATTCCCCCGCGTCGGATTTTTCACTGCATCAACCAGCAGGGCAAATTGTTCACCCCGAAGTGTCGGCTGTAGCCGGATTTACTGGCCGAGAAGCAGATCTGAAAGCTATTGACGCTGCACTGTTTGGCCAGACTAACCAGGACACCACTACCGCTGCACTAACTGATCTGGGTTCAGAACGCACCGCTCTGCAAGGACTCGGTGGCGTCGGTAAGTCCGTGCTAGCCAAACAGTACGCTTGGCTGAATCGAGACCGTTTTGCGGGTATCTGGTGGCTTCGGGCTGAAAACACAGGTATGTTGGATGACGATTTAATCGCATTGGGTTCGCGGTTTATTGTCGGTATTGAGACAGATCCGAATCGAGAACGGGCCGTGCAAACCGTGTTAGCTGAGCTGATTCGACAAAGCGCTACCGATGCCGAAAAGCCCTGGTTGTTGATTTACGATAACGTCGAGCAGTCCAATGATCTGGTTCGCCGTCTGCCACAGCAAGGGGTCAAGGTACTGATCACCAGTCGATGGACGGATTGGTATCCTGATGCGGTCGAACTGCCGGTGGACACGTTTTCCAGCGATGTGGCGGTTGAGTACCTGTTGGCGCGAGCGCGCATTGAAACGGCAGCCAGTGCGGCTGATTTGGCGAACGAGTTAGGTTACCTGCCACTGGCATTGGATCATGCCCGTACCTATTGCTGGCAATCACGCTGCAGTTTTGCGAACTACCAATCTCGACTTGATGAGTTGATGGACAAAGCACCGGTTAATGCTTCCTATCCGGCGAGTGTGTATGCCACGTTCAGTCTGGCCATTGAACGGGCAGTCGAGCAATGTCCTCGAGCCGACGACATCATGTGTGCGTTATCGTTACTGTCAGCGGATGCGATCCCGATTTATCTGGTTGCCGAGCTATGCGACAACGACGATGAGTCAGACGCGGTGTTAAGTACACTGACGACCGTATCGTTACTCACTGACGCACCGTTGGATGACGGCACATCGGCAGTAAATCAACATCGACTGGTTCAGGCGGTTGCTAGACATCGACGAGCGGAAAACACCGATGCTGCAGTTAAACGGGCCGTTGATGCACTGACTTCACTTTGGCCGAGTGGCAATGAGGGCGGAAACCCAGAGAATTGGCCACTGTGCGCACGGCTGTTACCACACGCGACAGCCTTGCTTGATCGAATCGTTGCACCTTCTTCGAATGATGAACCCATTGGTTTGTTGGCTGCATTTATTGGGTTCTACGCCGGGCATCGAGGTGATTTAAAAGCGCAGCAGAATTGGAATAAAAGGAGTCTTGATATTAGCCAGCGCGTGCTCGGCGAGGAGCATCCCTCAACGGCGGCCAGCTACAACAATGTGGCTTCTAACCTGAATGCGCAAGGACGTTTCGATGAGGCCGAGCCGCTGTATCGCAAGGGGCTTGAGATTAGCCAGCGCGTGCTCGGCGAGGAACATCCGACGACTGGGGTTTTGAGATCGAACTTGGAAATGTGTTTGGTTTCTATTTCTGAGAGCGCTTAGAAATATACTTGGTCTGATACCGGACAGTTGACTAAATTTCTTGACAGTCCGGATTGGGCACTTTGCTGACTGTCGCGGCACCAGTCTGATCCTGCCCCGTCTGGCTGCTGGCATGTCCCTCAAGGGTGGCTCGAGGGACATCACGACGAAGCTGGCACCCATTGAGATCGACGGTGATTGCCGAGACGATCCGACCGAACGGCTGATAGCTTCCCTCGTCGTCCGACTCAGCAGTCCGAGATCATAGCGTCCCACCGTTCGAGCTTTGAACGATCAGCAAAGCGTCTCCTTCGATGCGGTAGCGGGTTGCTATTCGACTCACGCCGACAGACATCCCTTGGTCGACATGAATATAGTCGGTGTCCGTCAGGCTTCCATCGGGACCGATCACAGGACCCGCGTCGGTGTCCAGATCTGAGCCCGCGGCGACCTGATCTGCAACTGCCTGCCCGGCGCTCTTGAACTCGTCGATCGTCGCTCGCAGGGCGTCGGGAAACGCGAAGCGCCCGGTGTCGCGGGTCACGCAACGCATGTCCGCAGGCGCGTCGACCAGCGTACGGATCGGGATATCGAACACCGAAACGTTGACGTCTGACTCGACAGGCTGAAGCGCCACGTAGTCGGCGAACTTCACATCGATGACTACGGGCACCTCGGAATCTGCTCCCGCACGCCAGCGTACACCGGTATCGTCGTCGACGACGTCGTACAGGGCCTGCACGGACGGCACCTCGACTGCAGAGAATGCCGGGAACTGATCTCCGGGGATGTCCATGGTCGTGTCGGCCTCCACGTGACCTTCGACACCAATACCCAGACCGGAGAATTGATCTTGTCGTAGGGTGTAGAAGAGACCTCGACCGGTGTCGTCGCGGCCCTCCAGTTCGAACCAACTTCCGACCGCTCTCGAAACCGTGAGCGCCTGACCAGCGTCTATCGGGGTGCCGATCGATTCGAGCAGGACACCGATCGATTGAGCGGCCTCATCGCCGAGCGGGTAACAACTTCCAGATGCACCTGCACCAGGCATCGCCGCAATACGACTCAGAGTCGCGCTATCGAGAGGCTCTTCCAATGCCCTGAAGGCTGCTTCTGCTTCCGTGTAGTCACGCTCCAGCTCTTCGAAATCGTTGAACTCGAACGTGAGCCTAAGTACATCAAAACGAGCAAGCCCCACCTTCCGAATCGTCAGGCCGTCGAGATCGGAAGCACCCCGATTATCTTCGACCGACTCCGACTCCGACTCCGGTTCAGGGGTCGCACTCCCAGGTGTGGGCGACGTGGTCTCCTCGCGGGTCGCAACGCCATCGCTGCTCCCTCCGCCTCCGCAGGCGACGAGCGAAAGCAGCGGCAGCAGCAAGGCGACGGCTGACGGTTTCGGGGAGAGGGACATGTTGAGCAGCTCGATCGTGCGGGGGGTCTCCTCGATATCGTCCATCGCTCAACCGACCTAAGGAATGGGCAGATTTCAGGGTTTGCGCACACCTTCTGGCGCAGCGCTTAAATCAGAGACTTAAGGTCGATATTCTGTGGGTTTACACGTGACGCCGCACCTTCTAGATAATATGCACACCTCGTAGGCCTCGCGCTCGGTGGCGTTGAGATGGGTCGTCTCGGCATCGTCCGCTTCCGTTGCGCCAGTGCGACCAAACGGGCGAGTGTCGCGCGACCGGTACTTGAGAGCGGCGAAGCTGGACACGGTTGTCATGGCGCTGCGGCAATTGTCATGGTACTCGCGGCCATCGCGACAGGATCGGAAAGCAACACTGGAATGAGCAACGAAGGGCACTCCTCCGGCACCAGAGGAGAGCAGCCCGGCCTCATCGCTTGTCTCTGGCCGCTTCAAGCCTTATCGGTCGTATCGCGTTGCGTACCTTATATGTAGATACACCTATGTAGATACACCTGTTTCGGGCGGGTTCCGACTCGACCTGAGGTTGACTGCCAATCTACTTGAACTTATCCGAAACGGTATTCACGTACCCGTCTCCGGCGGTGGGGTAGCCCGCCGGAGGCGACATTCGGCACGCGGTAGCTTTCACCGCCAAGTACCAGCTGGTGGATCCGGTGACGCTGCCGATCGAGCGTAGAGCCGCCGACCAGGAGCGTCACCGGTCGACCGCTACTGCTGGATGAGGTGGTCGTCAATCTGGTTCATGTGCAGCCCGTCGACGCTCTTGAGCGCATCGTGAACCACTCGGTGCGCCTCCAGCCCTTCGACGAATCCCCTCAGGACCAACACACCGTTCTCGGCCTGGACGGTCACTCCGCTGAGCGAGGGAGTCTTAAGCTGAATCTGTTGCTGAACCTTTGCAGCGAGGGCACGGTCGACGTTCACGACACCGTCCGCATGGACGTTCGTGCCAAGCGCGGCCAGCGCGAGGAGGGTGCCGATGGCGAGGGAGCGAGCGTTGAATCGGTTGTGCATATCGTCTGTCTCTCGAAAGTGCGTGGGTTGCCGGGATTGGCGCCCCGATGGAATGACGAGAGCGATGATGGCGTTTTCACCTGACGCGGCTCGAACAGCGTCATTACAAGTTTCCGACAGTCGGTGGGCTCACAAGGTGTCCCGCGACGATTCCGATGTGTATCGCGCGCCATTGGTACATGCGCCACATGAACAGCAGCATCAGGATAGCCATCGATGCATCCATGACAACGGCTATATACAAGCGTGTTTCACTGAACGTCACGTGTGCAACCACATAAGTGTTCAGGTACGTCAATCCAAGCATGACGACGGTGGAGGTTGTGATCATCAGCGCAAACCGACCACAACCATTCAAAATATGACCCCGCTTCTTGGTAGGTGACACTCGGTTGAGATATGCCGGATCGGCGACAGAGGTGTCGGAAGATTGATGGTTGCACTCACTCCGTGCGGAGTACCTTCGCCGCCTTATAAGGACGAGGGTGTGGAACCATAGCGACTTGTAATATGGAGTTTCACAATCAATGTCGACTGAACACCTTGATCTCGCCGCTTTCATCGAACGCCATCACGTCGTAGTCCTTCGGCTCACGGCTACCCATTCCCGGTGACATCATGGGCATCCCCGGTGCGCTGATGCCGACGATCCCCGGTCGCTCGGCCAGCAGGCGATCGATATCGCTGATCGGCACGTGGCCCTCGACGACGTAGCCGTCGATCATCGCGGTGTGGCATGACTTCAGCGTCGGATCGACGAGACCGAGCTCGGTCTTGACCGAATCGAGGTTCTCGGTGTCATGTGTGGTGACCTCGAATCCTTCCTCTCTGAGGTAATCGACCCAGCCCGAGCAGCAACCGCAGGTCGGGGATTTCCAGACCACGACATCCGGTCGCCTTGCATTGACGGCATCCGCCACGCGCACGGCTGCAACGAGCGGCTCGCTGTCTGAAGTCACCGGATTGTCCAAGCTTGCTGACATAGGGCCTGAACCTTCCAGGGTCGACTCTGGGTCGATGTCTGTCGGCGCCTTGCAGGCAACCAGCAATGCGCTACCAGCGATCAGCGCATACAGGATTGAACGGGAGAAAGTCATTACGATTGTTCTCGGATAGAGAGGAGGATATCGGTGGCTGATCACGCCGAACGCTTGAGCGTGCCATCGTGTTGAAGAGTCAGCGAAAGAGCTTCTCGAGCAGGCCTTTCTTCTCGGGAGATGTATCGGCTCCAAAGCGTGATGTGTTGACCTCGCGTTGCCACTCGCGCTCCTCTTCGGGCCAGCTGTTCGCGATATAGGAGAGCACCGCAACGATGTCGTCGTCGCTCAGGAGCTGCTTGTACGCCGGCATCGTGCTCGCGTAGTCGGAGTCGCCAATCACGGCGGCCGGGCCAAACTTGACGATCTCGAACAGAAGGTCGTCATCGTGGTGCCAGGTATGACCGCTCGCATCGTGCGGTGGTGCCGGCAGTAGGCCACTCGCATCTCGCTTGCGCCAGTCCGGTTGCCCTTCGAGATTGGCTCCGTGACAGCTCGCGCAATGCGCCTTGTAGACGCTCTCTCCGTGCGTGACGATCACCAGATCGTTCGGTGCGAGCCGCACGGTCCGCTCATCGAGATCAGCGAATACGGACCCGACACTCAACAGCAGAACGATACCAATGGCGTCGACGTTTCGCAGGAAGCGACATCGGTGCGCCAGAACACAGGAGAGCATGGCGATGTTTCCGACTTGTTTGGTCGAGGAGATCCCGGTGAGCGTCATCGTGAACGTTCACCCGGGTGAACGAGGGCCGTTCGAACGCGGGTGGGAGGACCGCTCTCGGTCCAGGCGATCAGTACCGAATCGCCTTGACGGAGCAGGCGCGGAAAGCCCATCGTGCGTCCCGTCGCCGAGCGCACCAGCGTTCGCGAGGGCTTCGGCGATCCATCGTCGAGCACGCGGCGATAGCGAAGCTCTTCGCCGAACGCGGTGCTCTCGAGCCAGCTCACCAACGCCGTCCCGTCGGCGAGCAGCACGATGTCAGTGCGACCGATCGGACGACCGTCATCAATATCCACCGGCGCGCTGAACGTTCGTCCACCGTCGTTCGAGAAGGCGAGGAGCAGGTTGGGTTGGTCACGCGCCGCGGTAAACCAGGCGGCCGCGATGCGTTGCCCATCGCTCGCGAGTGCGGCGCCGTTGATCGGACAGCCAGCGATCTCCCAACCGTCGCGGTGTAGCGGTACAGCGTCGCGCCATCCTTCCGTGTCGTGGCGACGGACGGCCATATCGCGAACGTCCTGATCCGAGCGATCTCGATAGGTAACGATAACGGCGTCGCCGGCGCGGACGGCCTCTGTCGGACAGCAGGTGCACACGCGGGCGTCGAGCTCGGCCTCGTCGCTCAGGGCTCCGTTCTCGTCCACGAGCGCCGAGCGCAGCGTCATGTCCCCGGTCGGCAACGCTGACCCGGAAACTCCATCCGCTCCTTGGGCATTCACCCGTCCGTCGAGCCAAGTGACAAAGAGACGTCCATCGGGCCAGGCGAGAAACGAAGGCATGCCGTGCTGGGTCGGCGTTCCGTCGCGATGAACCGGAAACGGCTCGCTCCAGCTCTCGCCCCCGTCGGCCGAGAGCGCGAGAATCAGATCGTAGCTGTAGGGACCGTCGCCGTTGATCTCGAGCCACCAGGCGACGATCGATCGTTCGCCGAACGCAGCAACGCCGGGCGCATCCGCCCAGCTGATGAACCAGTCCGATCCCTCGACGACAGTCGTGGGGGTGGACCATTGTCCGTTTGTCTGACGGGCGAGACGAAGCGCCATGCCTTCTCCCAATACGGGTTCGAGCCAGCTCAGGTAGGCCGTGCCGTCGTCACCGAGTGTGAGATTCGGGTCACGGCTGCCGGGTGCAGCCGGTACGTCGAGCTCGACCGGGTTGCCGTCAACAGAACCGACGTGGAGCATTGACAGGGCGGCTACCAGCAGTACCGCGCTAGACAGGATGGATTGCGAGAAGATGCGCAAGATCGTGACTCCGGTTCCGTTACAGCAACGCCGCCTCGATGATCGATACGATCTCGGGATCGGTCCAAACGGCCTCGCCATAGCGCACGTGCGTGATGTGCCCGTCAGGGTCGACGAGAAAAGTGCTCGGGTAGGCGAACACACCCCAGTCCCGGGTGATCGTCCCGTCGGTATCGATCAGGACGGTCAGATCGAGATCGAGCGAATCGACAAAGTTCGCAACGACTTGGGGCTCCTCGCCTACGTTGATCGTGACCAGGGTGAAGGGTTCCGCGGCCAGACGCTCGGCCAGTTGCTGCATCGAGGGCAGCTCCTTGACGCACGGTGGACACCAGGTCGCCCAGAAATTCACCAGCACGACCTCGCCTCGTTTATCGGCGAGGTCATACGGCGCCCCGTCAAGTGTCGACGCCTTAAACGTCGCGTTGTCCCCGGAGTACGCTTTCAGTGGCGATGCCGCGAATACCCCGAGCGGTGCAATGAAGAGGGCCAGGGCCAGCCCGTGGCAGGCAAGACGAAGGCTTGCTCTCGACGATCCCGAACGACTCATGCCGCGTTCTTGTCCATTCGGCACGACGAACACTGACGGCCAGGCATGACCAAGCGACCGTCTACCGCTTCGACCAGATTGTCAGGGAGATGCTTCAAGATGCTGGCGTGACGACGATGCCGCCCTTCATGCCCGCCTCGTAGTGCCCCGGCTGAAGGCAGGCAAAGGAGAGCTCGCCGGCTTCGCTAAACTGCCAGATGACTTCACCGCTCGCACCGGATTCGAGCGAGACAGAATTCGGTTCGTCGTGCTCCATGCCGGGAAAGCGCTTCATCATCTCGTGATGCTCGAGGATCTCGTCGGTCGATCCCAGTACGAATTCGTGCACCAGCTGCCCGTCATTCGTGACCTCGAATCGAATGGTCTCGCCCATGGCCACGGTGACACGCGCTGGCGTGTAGTCCATGGCGTCCGACATCCCAACGGCGATTGTTCGGTCGACCTCGGAGAGCTTGCCCGGTCGACCGGCCATCCCCTCGTGATGATCTTCGCCACCGTGGGCATTCCCATCGCCGTGGTGCCCCGCACCTCCGTCTTCGTGTGTTCCGTGGTTGCTCATCGAGCAGGCCGATAACAGAACACTTGCACTCAGCAAGACGACCAGTGGCGCGAGTGCAGGGCGCAGAGACGGATATTGATAACGATTGGAACGCGGTTGAATGACGGCCATGAACTTCTCCTCTAATCGATCAGGCAGGTTGAGAGTGACGGGACTGCAGACGTGGTCCCGCTCGGTCAGGTGTTCGATGTGGTGACAAAGGCTCACGGCTGAGTACCACAGCGCTCGAGCGCGTCAACGGCAATCGCGCCGAGCCCGTACAGGAGCCCGGCAGCATGGACGGGCAGTTCACGCTCGCCATCGCCGTAGGGCGCTGCGAGCAGCTCGTAATCACGTTCCGTGAATCCCGCGTCGTTCATGGTGCGAACTGCACAATCGCAGATGGTCGTGGCATCCGCATAACGTGACTGGAGAGCTGTCAGACAACGCCCGCGATAGCGGAATGCAAACGGGGCGCTCACGGGGGTTGGGGCATCCGGACTCCGCGCGGTCTCCGGACGATCGGCGTGTACCGACTCGTCATCGACACACCGCCAACCCTCGTCGCGTAACGCTCGCACGCGATCAACGAATCGGGCGCGACAGAAGCCTTGGCTGTTCTCGAAGTGAAGAGTTCTCTCCTCGGTGTCGTCTTCCAGATACTGGACGATCAGGTCGCAAGCTCCCTCGACGCCCATCGCCATTCGGAGTTCGACATGGCGCGTCGCACCGTCCCTCAAACAGGTCGAACGCTGCGGCGGCTCCGATTGCGCCTGGCCGGTCGATGTCATCACCTGTGCAACAACGATCACAAGAATCAACCGACCGACACGGATCAGTGCTCGCCACATTATCGTTCCATGCCTCATGAACGGCGTACCCGTAACACCGATCTCTTCAGGATCATGCAGAAGAGATCGATGCGTATCGGAACCGCTACTCGACTTTCTCGAGTTCTTCGATAATCATCTTGCCGCCTTCATCGACGACGTAGAAGTTCACCGTATCGCCCTTGGCCACGCCCTCGAGCATCGAGGCGTCCTGTACACCGAACACCATGGTCATGGGCGGCATCTCGAGGTTGGCGATGGGGCCATGCTTGATGGTTATCTTGCCCTGTTCAGTGTCGACCTTCCTGACTTCGCCAGCAGTCATCGGATGATCGCCGTCGCCGAGAACGAGCCCGCTTGACAGAAGTGAGGTGCCGAGCACAAGCAGCGTGGAAACAGACAGCATTCGAAGTGTTTTCATGGGTAGGATCTCTCTTTTCTAAGGTGGTTGGAGTTGAGTCTTCATTAAGTGATTGAACGAGCCAGCAGGGACGACACTTCACCTTGGTGAGCCGGTATCAGATCTTGCCAACGATGATGTCGCCGACCATGCCGGCCTGGTAGTGCCCGGCAATCAGACACGCGAACGCAAACTCCCCGCCGCGGTTGAACGTCCAGACGATCTCACCCGTCTCGCCGGGTGAAACATGTGCCATGTAAGGCTCGTCATGCTCCATGCCGGGAAACTTCAGCATCATCTCGGCGTGCTCGTCGTTGGTCTCCTGGGTGCCAAGCACGAATTCGTGCATGACATCGCCCCCGTTCGCGACGACGAATCGGATGGTCTCGCCTTTCTTGACCTTGAGGGTCTCGGGAGTGAAGCGCATCGTGTCGTGCATCGCGACCTCGACGGTGCGATCGACCGCGTCGGCGCTCGCAGCAATACCCCAGGGTTTCTGTTCCTTGATCACTTCGGCGGACTCGTCATCGTCGTGCGCGTCCTTCTTCGTGCCGTGAGCGATGGCGTTGCCCGCCGCCAGTGCAATCAACAGAGCGAAGATCGCGGTTGCAGTACGGTTCATGCGTGTGTTCCTCGGTAGGATGTCAGGAGAATTCGCCAAGCCGGGAGGCCTGCCGGGCAGTCAGACTCGACGGCGCCGTGCGAGCTTGAGATCAAGCTCGATGTCCGGCGTCGAGGGCAGGATGGACGAGGCGTCGGAGACCTCCGACTTGAATCGCGCCGGTTCCTCGAGCTCGCCGGTGTACTCCCAGGCAATGGTGCCCTCGGGGTGCTCGAACCAGCCGGGGTCGGAGTAGTCACCGTGCGATTGGTCGTCACGGACCTTCATCACGCTGAACATGCCGCCCATTTCGAGCGAACCGAACGGGCCGTCACCGGTCATCATCTGAGCGGTGTTGTCGGGAAGTGGCATCTCCATCTCGGTCATGTCCGCCATGCCGCGCTCGCCCATGACCATGTAGTCGGGAATGAGTGTGCCGATTCGCTTGGCCATGTCGGTGTGATCGACGCCGATCATCGTTGGCACGTCGTGCCCCATCGCGTTCATCGTGTGGTGGCTCTTGTGGCAGTGAAACGCCCAGTCCCCCGGCTCGTCCGCCTTGAACTCGATCTGGCGCATCTGACCGACGGCAATGTCGGTGGTGACCTCGGGTGTCCGGAAGCCCTTGTTGGTCGGCCCCCCATCGGTACCGGTGACGAAGAACTCGTGCCCGTGAAGATGAATCGGGTGATTCGTCATCGTCAGGTTGCCGAAGCGCACACGCACGAGATCATCGGTTCGCACGTTGAACGAATCGATCCCCGGGTGCAGGCGGCTGTTCCACGACCAGAGATTGAAGTCGAGCATCGTCATGATCTTCGGCGTGTAGGCGCCGGGCTCGACGTCGTAGGCGTTCAGCAGCACGCAGAAGTCCCGGTCGACGTCTGCGATAAGAGGATGCTTGCCCTTCGGGTGCGTGACCCAGGAGCCCATCATGCCCATCGCCATCTGCACCATCTCGTCGCCGTGCGGGTGGTACATGAACGTGCCGGGGCGGCGCGCGACGAACTCGTAGACAAACGTCTTCCCGGCAGGAATCGCCGGCTGATTCAGCCCCGAGACACCATCCATGCCGTTCGGGATACGCTGCCCGTGCCAGTGAATGGAGGTGTGCTCAGGGAGCTTGTTGGTGACGTAGATTCGGACCCGATCGCCTTCGACGACCTCGATCGTCGGTCCCGGACTCTGCCCGTTGTAGCCCCAGAGGTTTGCCTTGAATCCCGGTGCCATCGGGCGTACGACAGGTTCCGCGACAAGGTGAAATTCCTTGATTCCGTTTCGCATTCGCCAAGGCGCCGTCCAGCCGTTCGGCGTGACAACAGGGTTGTATTGTCGCCCGGTCTCGGGGTAAAGCGGTGGCGCGGTGTCGGTCCCCTCCTGGTAGACGGGCTCGGGAAGCGCCGCCATCGATACGCGGCTGACCGTACTCGCTGCAACCGCGCCACCGGCAATACCGGCCAGTCTCATGAAATCTCGTCTCGTGCTCATTGTTGTGTCCTCGTCTGGCAAGTGTTGTTCAGTTGATTGATCGTTCTGACGCAAGGCGTTGCCACACCGCCTGTCGGGTATGCCTCAGTGATCTGCACCGCCACCTCCTGCTCCACCACCGACGGAGCCAACCGCGGCCGTCATCGTCGGGCGGCCGGTCATCGCCGCCTGAAGCGCGGCTTCGGCGACCCAGAACTGGCGCTGCGCGTCGATCGCGGCGACGACGGCACCGATCGCGTCGCGTGAATCGGCAAGAAGCTCGAAAACACCAATCAGCATCCCGTTGTATTGAAGGACGTTCTCCTCGGAGATCGTCTCGACCAGCGGCAACACTTCGTCGCGATAGTGGCGTGCGATGTCATGGCCCGTGCGGTAGGCCGAGTAGCTCTCGCGCGTCGTTGAGCCGACTGAACGAAGCGCTGCGGCGTAGGCGTTGGCGGCTGCGAGCGTGCGGGCATTCATCGCGTCGCGTTGCATTCCGCCCCAGTCGAAAAGGGGAAGCCGGAATTCGAGCTCGTAGCCGTCGGCGGACTCCCGCGTGGCGGCACCGTCCTCACGCCCGAACACGGTCGAGCTGCGATAGCCCGCTTCGATGTCGGTGAAGGTCGTGATGGTGCCGAGACCCTGCGCGCGGGTCGCCGCCGCGAGCTCGGCCTGGGCGAGACGCACATCAAGCCGGCGCTCGTTGAGCGAGCTCGCCACCTCGTCCGGCAACAACGGTGCGTCGGGAACATCCGGAAGCTGCTCGGGCAGCGTCAGCGCTGCTGCCTGTTCGTCGTCGAGTCCGAGCAAGCGCACGAGACGTTCACGCGCCGCACGGGCCTCGTGCCGCGCGGCGGCCAGTTCGGTCGTCGCGTCGGCGTAGAACATCTGCTGGCGCGAGCGGGCGAGGCGGCTGAAGTTGCCGACATCCTGCATGCGTCGAGCCATCTCGGCAGTCGCTGCCGCACTCTCGCGCACCTGTTCGGCGTAGCCCAGCATCTGCTGGGCGGCGACCGCTTCGACCCAAGCCTGGCGGACTTCAGTCACCTGCTCGACGACATCACCGGCGAGTTCGAGTTGCGCCCGTTCGACGCGCCGCTTCGCGATGCCCTGCTTCCAGGGCAGTGTGAGGACATCGAGCAACCCGAAGGAGAACAGCCGCTCGATCTCGACTTCGTCCCCGTCCTCGGTTGCCAGGCGTTCGTAGGCGAAGACGGGGTTGGGGATGCGGCCCATTTGCGCCGCGTCCGCGCCTTCCGCCCAGCGACTTGCGAGCATGGCCTGAATGGCTGGACTATTGACAAGCGCGAGACGCACGGCTGAGTCGCGATCGAGCTCTGCGCCCAGGATCTCGGTTGCGGCGGCGGCACGTGCGTCTCGGTCAGCTCCGGTACGCGCGAGCGAAAGGTCCCCGGCTGTGTAGCTTGCAACCTCGTCGTTGACGAAGGCGACGCTCTCGTTGACATCGAACGTTGCACACCCCGAGACGAGCAGTGCCAGTGAGCTCGAGGCGAGCGCGATGATCGTCCTGGAAGGTCGGCGGCTCATTGGCCGGCTCCGTCATCGGTCGTAGACGGTGCCGGCTCAAAGAGCTCCTTGGCGTACTCGCGCCAACCGCCGATTTCGCCCACACGCTCGTTCGCCTCGATCCAGTTCGGCCCGTCGCTTTCCTCGTACCGGGCGTAGTTGGCGAGCACCGAATCGTAGTCAAGCAATGCCTTGGGTATGGATCTCTCGGGCTCGGACTCGCTCTTACTCGGTACCTTTGCTCGCGCCGGATCGACCGACGTTGGTCTGTCGCCAGTGGTCATCACCGCGGCATCGGTTGGCGCCTGAGCCCCTCCCAACTCGGGTTCAAGGGTCGGCTCCGGTTCTGCAGTCGCCGGTTCTGGCGCGGGCGTGTAAAGCTCCTTGGCGTATTCGCGCCAACCGCCGATTTGTCCGACACGTTCGTTCGCCTCCACCCAGAGCGGGGTTTCCGAATCCTCGTAGCGGTCGTAGTCAGTCAACGCGGAGTCGTATTGCAGATCAGCTTGTCGACCTGGCGACGCTGGCATGCGTTCATTCGATTCCGGCGCCATCGCCTGCACCGGATCGACCGATTCCGGTCTGTCGCTCGCGGGCTTCGCGCCGCTCTGCTGTTCGGCACTACGGGACATGGCGTCGGTGCCAATTTGCGAATCGCCACTATCGATGGCGCTCTGAGCGTCGGCTCCAGGCATCGGCGCGCGCTCATCATTCAGACGCCGATGGGAGTCGACCGCTGAATCGAATTCCAATGAAGCGCTACCTTGCGCCAGCAGGACGGTTGGAAGAAGAATCAGCGGCAGCGCGGCCCAAAGGCCTCGCGGCGCCGAGAAGGAAACAGCGTTCATAGGTGCACTCTCAATTACATCAAGCTTGGGAAGTGATGGTGGTTGGCGAAAGACAGACGCCAGCTGTCGGCGCGTCCCGGTCCGACCATCGTCAGGCGTACGCTCGTGATGCCGCATGATCGACAGCCTGGGTGAAACCCCACCGGAACCGCAGCACTCGGTCATTCACCGTTGTGTGCAATGCCGAGAAGACCGGCGCACGACAACGCTACAAGCCGAATTGCGGATGAGTGGAATCG
>ENA-ORXR01003059-ORXR01003059.1-marine-metagenome-genome-assembly--contig:-NODE-3059-length-15298-cov-2.894882_pt1 | contig 15298 bp, 5 predicted proteins | sample MGYA00237866_ERZ511479 | MGnify/ENA metagenome assembly ERZ511479 | reverse complement strand
GAAGCACCTTATTTCACGTTTGTTCCTTCTGATGGATCAGCTGGTTGTAGTGCAAGCACTCCTGTGTTTGAAGATGCAGAGGCTGAAGATAATTGTGGAAACGTAACTATTACTTTTGAAGATGAAACCACTGGTTCTAATTGTTCAATCACGGTGACTCGTACCTGGACGGCGACAGACGATTGTGGACTTACGACAACTGCTTCCGCTACTATTACCGGGGGTGATGATGAAGCTCCTGTTTGGACTTATGTGCCACCTACTAAAGATGTTGATTGTGATGAAGATCTTGATTTTGAATTGCCGATAGCTGAAGATAATTGTGGAGGTGTGGAATTGACCTGGGAGGAAGATATTAATGGCGACCTTTGTGATGATGGCTTTGCGAAAGTTAGAATCTGGACAGCAACAGACGATTGTGGTAATAGCTCAACGGTAGAAACGATTGTTTGGGTTAACCCAGATATTGATGGTCCTGAGTTTACTTTTATACCTGAAGGAGATCTGATTAGCTGCGATGAATTCCCTCCAACATTTGGTGAGCCTGTAGTGGAAGAGGCCTGTGGCAACTTTACATTGACATTCATTGACGAGTATGTCGGTAATCCGAATGGTTGTGATGAAGGTGAAAATTTTGATTACCGACGGGTTTGGACGGCGACGGATGATTGTGGTAATACAAGTACTGCCAAGCAAACCTTCTGGGTCAAATATGAGGAGCAGGCTACTGCCAATATCATGGGATTAATTGCAACTGAAGCAAACGAAGCTGTGGAATCAGTAATGGTGAACCTGGCAGGTGCTGGTGGTGCTGTCGCTGAAATGCATCAAACAATTGAAGATGGTATCTACGATTTCTCAGGATTACCGATCAACAACAATTATACGATTAATCCAGAATTGAACCAAGATCAATTAAATGGCGTAAGTTCATTTGACCTGATCATAATGACCAAGCATTTATTGAATATCGAACCATTGGATTCTCCTTATAAGATGATTGCTGCGGACGTTAATAAATCTGGTTCGATAACAACCTTAGATATTTTGGAGTTGAGAAAACTGATCTTGTTTATCGATACCGAATTCCAAAATAATACGAGCTGGCGTTTTGTGGATGCAAACTTTGTCTTCCCGCAACCTGATAATCCTTTCGCAACAATATTCCCGGAAGTGGTCAACATCAATGATTTGATGGATGATGAGCAACATGATTTTGTGGGTGTGAAAGTAGGGGATGTCAACGGTAATGCTATTGCAAATAATTTAATGGGCGGCGACGATCGTGATTTTAATGGTGAATTGAATTTTGCAATTGAAGATCAATTGTTGAAAGCAGGTGAACACTACGAAGTTGCATTTACGACTGCAGACTTTACCGAAGTCATGGGCTATCAATACAGCCTGAATTTTGATATGGAAGTATTAGACTTTGAAGAAATAGTTCCAGGTAATTTCCCAGGTATGGGGATTGACAATTTTGGACTAGGTCTCCTGAACGAAGGAATTATCACAACGAGCTGGACCCACAATCAGGCTTTGTCTATGCTAGATGAAACAGTGTTATTTACATTGCACGTTACCGCAAAGCAGGATGCTCAACTCAGCGAATTGTTAGAAGTGACTTCTCGATTCACAGCGGCAGAAGCCTACGTTAGAAAATCGGGAAGTACCGACATTGACCTGAATAATGTATCCCTCCGATTTGAAGGAGACGCAACTGAGAATAACAAATTTAAATTGTATCAAAATACACCAAACCCTTTCCACAATAAAACGACTATCGGTTTCAACTTACCAGAAGCCACCAATGCTGAATTGACAATCTATGATATGAACGGAACCGTAATTCAGCAATTGACGAAAGATTATGAAAGAGGCTATAACGAAGAAGTGATTGAATTGGGCAGCGTCGGAAAAGCAGGCGTTTATTACTATCGCCTGGTTACACCAAAACGACACCTGTCTAAGAAAATGATTTTCATTCGAATGTAATTAAATCATACTCTGATGGCCAAGCCATCTAAACAATAGTTGGGGCAACCCAAGATTAAATAACCCTTTGCCAGTTCATCACGTCGATGAACTGGTTTTTTTTTACCAAGAGATTGGTAAGCCGCATCAATCTGGCAAGCTTGACAGGCGCGCAGCCCGCCTGCCGGAACCAGTCCGACTGTCGCAGACGGGCGGGCGGCCAGGCATCCGGACCTGTCTGGCAGGCCTGTCGATTAGGAGATACTTGTCTAGAAGGCGATAGTCCTTTTAGAGTCCTACTAGAGTCCTGCTTGATTGCTAAGCTCGACGCCAAAGGGCAGTTTGCTTGGGTGAAGTTGCATCACTTTTTTTCTTTGTAAAGAAAGTTTTAGCTATTCAAAATATAATGCGACCTCGCTGAGGTCGAAAGACCATACCTTATTTTTTTCTAACATAATTTGACCTCGCTGAGGTCACCATCGATTTAGGCACTGACCTCAGCGAGGTCAAATTATGTTAGAATCTAAGTTTAAAACCGTTTTTTGACCTCAGCGAGGTCGCATAATTTTCTACGGAACAGTTCCAATAATTTTGAATAAATCGACAGAAAAAAAAAGCAATCAATCATTCTAAACCCAAAAACTGCAGCAACTCGATAGCATCAGTTTGTACACCTGATCCCATACCGAAGCCTACCCGTTCGAAGTAGCCCATTTCAACACATAGCAAATTTTAATATTTTCAACTCCCCCAAAATTAGTTTAAATTGAAAGTAATATCACTCCATTGACGGATAACCCCTAAATCCAATTTGCAACATTCCTGTTGCATGTCCGCACACCAATCACGTAAAAAAAATAGATTTGCCCCTCAGTAATACTGGTTTTTACCTTTGATTACCTTACTCAATTAAATTAATTGTTAGGGATCAGATTGTAAAAATACTGCCACCATTTGGAAACAAGGTACACCAGTTTCTACTATCGCTTTCTCTTGGAAAGTGGTTTTTAGAGATCATTCAAGCTACCTTTTTTACGGTATTTTTTATAGCATTATTTTTTGGTATAAACCCATATCATGAAGTTTTTTTAAGCATGTTTTATAGTGAAGAAAAATGGCTTTTGCAGCTTCCTTAATTCATTTTAAACAACTTCTCTAAACGAATAAAAAATTAAAGCACTAACCATGAACGTCTTTACAGTATTAACCAAAATTTTAAGCGAATTAGATGTCGCTTTCTTGCGCTTGTTGAAAATAAACAGGCCGAGACTTTGCTTCATTTTGACCTTGGTGCTAGGCGCCAATTTGGCTTTTGCCAATTCAACAAATGAATCGTCTCAGGCAGGTCTGATGATCACTAGCGTAGCGCCCACCTGTTACAAATATTGTGCTGATGGTCTCAATCCGGCAGTCACTGATATTGAATATGAAACCGATTGTGCCATCGGTTCTGATGTGACCATTGTCATTAATGGACCAACTGTTGACGGGCAAGATAACTGCCCCGGCACGATCTATACCTTTACCTATGACGCTACCGATGAATGCGGTCAGACGGCTTCTGCCACTCGACAGTTCGTCATCGGAAATGATGGGCCTACGATTACATGCCCTTCGTTTAACCTAATTTTGGAGTGCAACGATCCTGACAATGAGCAATACATTGAAGCACATCTGGCGCAGGTGACAGCTAATAGTTCTTGTGGGATGGATGTAACGATTACCAATAACTTTAATGGATTAAATTTTACCTCATGCACCAACTCGTCAAAGGTGGTGACCTTTACAGCCATGGATGATTGTGGACGTGTAGCTAACTGTACAACGACCATTACACTTCAAGATACTGAAGCACCAGTGATTACAGCTACTCCGCCTTCCGTTTGTGATGAAGCAGAATGCGGTGCTAACGTTGACTATTGGTTCGAGCACTGGATCGATTATATGTTGGATGGAATTGAGGCCGAAGATGCCTGTGATGCATCGGTTTCTATTAGTACTCTTCCTGCTAATCCGGTTTTAAATCTGGTTTGCGATGGTTCAGGTAATGCATTGACTACAGTTCATTTTGTGGTTTCTGATAATTGTGGAAATAGCTCTAGCGTAGAAGGAACCTTAATAGTAAAGAACGAATTCCCTGGCCAGTTTACGAATGTACCAGATGATCAAACGATTAGTTGCGGGGAGCAACCTGTTTTTGGTTCGCCTCAATATGAAGAAGCTTGTGATGCGATCATTACCACGGTAGATACTTCTGATGAAACAGACCTGTGTCAACAAACCTTTACCCGTACCTGGACCGCTACTGAGTCCTGCGGAAATGTTTCAACCAGCATTTCTCAAACGATTACTATCCTTGATGATGAGGCACCCGTGTTTACAGTTGTTCCTTCTGATGGAGCAGTTGAATGTGTCGATGATGTAGCATTTGATATGCTGATGGCAACAGATAATTGTAGTACTGTTTTGATTGAATTTGTATCCAGTCAAAGTGGAGGTGATTGTGTTGGAGCGATAACCAGAATCTGGACAGCTACTGATGAATGCGGTAATTCTAATACGGTATCAGCAACCATAAATTATAGTGATACGGAAGCGCCAACTGCTGACGTACAGCCTCTGAACCTCACCATCGAATTTGGAGATCCGATTGTATTTGATGCTGCCCCAATCTGGTCAGACAACTGCGATTCAGATTTGGATCTTTCTTTTGTCGATGATTTCGAACCTGGTGACTGTAGCGCCAACGAAGGAGTATACACCCGAACATGGATAGCTGAAGATAATTGCGGGAATATTGCAGAAGTAACTCAATCGATTTCAGTTGAAGATACGACAGCACCTTTATTTGTTGATGTCCCGGTTGGAACTGACGTTGATTGCAATACGCCTATTGATATTCCTGATGCTACAGCAGAGGACTTGGGCGGAACGGTTACGATTACCTTTGAAGATATTACGAGCGACGATGGTTGTACATTGACGGTTACGCGAACCTGGACAGCCACTGATGCTTGTGGCAATTCAAGCACTGCACAAGCTACATTTACAAGTTCAGATACGGAAGCACCTGTCTTTACGAATGTTCCGGCTGATGTAGATTCCGATTGTGATGGTAGTCTGAGTTTGGGTGAACCTACTGTCGAAGATGATTGCAGCAACGTTACCTTGACCTTTTCGGATGAAACGATTGATCAAGGTTGTATGATGACGGTAACTCGAACATGGACAGCTACCGATGATTGTGGAAATGCAAGTACAGCTCAAGCTTCTGTTGTTTCAATTTCAGATACAGAACCGCCGGTATTTACTTACGTTCCACCAGTGGTGGATTTGGATTGTGATGATGACCTTACATTTGTTGAACCAACGGTAGAAGATAATTGTAGTGCAGTCACGCTGACCTGGACGGAGGACATCAGTGGAACGCTCTGCGATGCAGGTTACGCCTGGAAGCGCACCTGGACTGCTACCGATGGATGTGGTAATACCGCTACGGTAGAAACCGTAATTTGGGTCGACCCGGATAATGAAGCACCAGTGTTTACCTATGTCCCACCAGTGGTGGATTTGGATTGTGATGATGACCTAACTTTTGTAGAACCAATCGCAACAGATGATTGTGGGCAGGTGACCTTGACCTGGACGGAAGATATAAGTGGAACGCTTTGCGATGCAGGTTATGCCTGGACGCGCACCTGGACTGCCACGGATGGTTGTGGTAACACGGCAACAGTAGAAACCGTGATCTGGGTAGATCCGGATAATGAGGCGCCTGATTTTACTTTTGTACCTTCCGGTGATATTATAGGTTGTGATGACTTTCCACCTGCTTTTGGGGAACCTGAAATAGCTGAAAACTGTGGCAACGCAACACTCACACACATTGATGAACTCATAGGAAATGCCAATGGATGTAGCGAAGGAGAGAACTTTACTTATCTACGAACATGGACGGCAACAGATGGCTGTGGGAATAGTGCTACGGCACAACAAGTCTTCTTGGTGAATGCATCTAATACTCCTTCGGCAAATATTGAAGGAGTGATTGCAACGGAAATGGGAGACGGAGTAGAAGATGTGGAAGTACAATTAGATGGTGCAGCTGCGGGCTTTGTTGATTGGTCAGTGACTGGTGATGACGGGCAGTATTTATTTGAAGGGCTACCCGTAGGAAATAATTATACCATAGCGCCAGGTTCGAATGAAGATCTTTTAAATGGCGTTTCTACCTATGATTTAGTGATCATGAGTTATCATGTTTTAGGTTTACAAAATCTGGACTCACCATATAAAATGATTGCGGCTGATGTCAATCGTTCAGGGACCATCACAACATTGGATATGGTAGAATTGCGTAAGTTGATTCTATTTCTTGATGATGAATTAACCAATAATACTTCCTGGCGTTTTGTGGCAGCTGATTTTGTTTTTCCGGATGTGACCAATCCTTTTCTAACTGTTTTCCCAGAAGTACGAAACATCAATGGCTTAATGGAAAATGAGCAGCATGATTTTATTGGAGTAAAAATAGGCGATGTCAACGGTTCAGCAATAGCTAATAGTCTGGTAGGAGGGGAGGATCGTTCTGATGCAGGCCAATTGTATTTTGATGTGGCAGATCAACGCCTCGAAAAAGGTGCTGTTTATGAAGTTAGTTTTGCTGCCAGTGATTTTAACGAAATGCTAGGTTTTCAATTTGCATTAAACTTTGATGCAAGTCAGCTAGAGTGGTTGGATGTAAAAGCAGATCAACTACCAGGTATGAGTTCAACTAATTTTGGGTTTAGCTTATTGGAGGAAGGCGTAATTACGGCGAGTTGGAATCATACATCTCCTGTGAGCCGGATGGACGGAACGGATTTGTTCACGTTTACTTTTAAAGCAAAAGCAGATACACGTCTTCAGGACTGTTTGAACTTTGCAGCTCCTATTTTTGCGGAAGCCTATTCTAAAGATGATAGCCGAGGAGTACATTTGAACAATCTGGCTATCCGATTCAATGATGATATGAGTCAAATGAATGAGTTGGCTTTATTTCAAAATCAACCCAATCCATTTGTGGATAAAACAACCATTGGTTTCTTTTTACCAGAAGCAACTACTGCAACGATAGTCGTTTATGATGTTACTGGAAAGGTAGTCCACCAAGTTGAAGGCGACTATTCAAAAGGGACACATTTCATTGCATTAAATGCAAAAGATATTAAAGGCCAAGGTGTCATGTACTACCAGTTAAAAACGTCGAAAAGGCAGCTAATCAAAAAAATGATGCTGCTAACAAAGTAAAAAAAACAGGCCGTTTATACAGCCATGAATTTCTGAGACGAACCACTAGGTAAATTCACGTAGCTATTTATTGCGGAAAACCCCTTAGCGCACTTAAAACGCTCTAAGGGGTTTTCTATTTCTACTGAACAAATGGCTAGAGCATTTTTTATTAAGTCGTGAGTTGGAGGCAACCAATAGTTCAAAGATACCTGCATAAATATTTAATATTAAGTTTAACTAATAGATGCAATAGGCTGATAATAAGCATCCTTATAACTAAAATCAAATTATAACAATGTAATTACAAAGCACTATATTGTATTTTATACACCATCAAACTTTAATGGTGTTTAAGCCACTGGATACATCAAAACCTGATTATCTGTCTGATTAAAAAGGTTGACTTTCTTTTGTAGAGTTAAATAATTGTTTTATTTTTGATACAGTATAGAGATATTAAGGTGTTCTCTTTTATTAATAATATCTCGCTAAAATTTCTTCTTTTTTAAGAAAAAATATTTTATAACCCTAAAAAATTGAAAACCAAAACCTTTCAATTTTTTCTTTTCAGAAAAATTTCCACTAATAAGTGGCCTAACTGCATTTGACAAGTAAAGAACTACGACTAATAATTTTAGCGCTGTTTATTTCCGTTCCTTAAACTGATTCTTTTTTACCGATTTTATTTTTTGACTATGAAATTAGTTTTTCTATTTCATAGCTCATCACCAATTTATTAAAACTTGGAATCCAATTCTCATGTGTGCTCTGCATGCATAGGTTATCTGTTTATGGATTAAATATTTTACCTATTTATTTTTTAAAACCAATTTAATGATGAAACAACACTTACCCTTTTTTAAATCAATGAGCAAACTAAAGCTGTTTTGCCTAAAAGAAAACAGCTTTTTTGCTAAACCTAATCAATGGCGGCATGCCTTTTTAGGTCTTTTGGGTCTATTAGCTTTTGGGCTGATGCCAGGCGAAATACTAGCTCAATGTCCCACTACTCCGCAAGCTTCTTGTGCTGCTGAAGCTTATGCCATTAACGCCTCCGACGGTACTTTTGTGAGCGTAGATCCTACTACTGGAGATCAAACAGTAATTGCCCCTATTAGCGCTCCAAACGGAGGGTTTATGGCAGGTGGTGAAGTAATAGATGGCGTCTATTACTTTACATCTAATGCCCAAGTATTCTCCGTAGATATAGCTACCGGAGCCGTTTGTCCAACACCGCTTGTCACTTGCGGGGGATCAAACCTTTCTTCATTAGAAGTTAACCCAGTCACAGGCACATTATATGGCATTGAACCGGTTTGCGGTACTTCTACCCAGTTGTATTCCATTGACTTGGCTGCTGGTACATGTACACCCATAGGGGTACCAAACACAGATGCTGAATGTGGTATTTCCATAGTGATTGATGAGGCGGGTAATGCATTTATCATAGATTTAGTTGGAGATGATATCATCCCAATAGACTTGGCTACAGGTGCTTCCACTGGCCCAGGTATACCCCTTGGATTTGATTTGAATTTTGGACAGGATTATGATTTTGATTGTCCCTCGGGAGGGATCATTTTTGGGTATGCGTTCAACAACGTTACCTTCACAGGGCAGTATGTGAGTATTGATCCTGTTACTGGTACCACCACGGTGATTCAGGACTTTGGACTTAACCAAACTGGCAGCTTCGCTTTTTGTGTTTGTGAGGCACCAGTGATTACCTGCCCGGCTGATTTAGAAATAGAAGGATGTGATGTTTCAGACCTGGCATTTCCACCTTTCTCAACTGTAGATGCTTCGATTACAGAAGATGAGTTCTTGGCTTTAGGAGGAACTATAATTGAAGGTTGTGATATAGCAAGTGTTGATTATATAGATACACAATCGGGGACCTGCCCAATTACGGTCAACCGAACGTTTACAGTTACTGATATTGCGGGTAATATGGTTTCATGTGAACAAACTATTACCATAAATGATACTACAGCCCCAGTCATCACCTGCCCAGCAGACCTGAATATAGAAGGTTGTGATGTCACTGCTTTTGATGACTTTATGCTTCCTTCACAAAGGCCAGGTCCTTATTCTGATGAAGCTCAAGGCGGGCCTGGTTTTCCAGCTGATCCCGATTGTGAAGCAGCGGTTTGTGCACTTGATCCTTTCTGTTGTAACGTATCATGGGATGCTCTTTGTGCAGATGAAGCAGCAATTAATGATGCCTGTGCAGGTAGCCGATCAAATCTTTCGTTACCAGCTATATCCACGACTCCAGCTACTATTTCTACTATATATTTTGAGGCTCTTGGAGGTACGATTGTAGAAGATTGTACTGTTGCTTCCATCACTTATGTGGATGCTGAGGTAAATGCTGAATGCCCAACTGTTTTTAACCGGGTATTTACAGTTTCGGATGAATGCGGCAATATAGATGCCTGCAACCAGACGATTATGATAGACGATACCACAGCACCTGTAGTTACCTGCCCTGCTGACGCAGCATTTGAAGGTTGTACTACAGCTGATATTATGTTTTCTGGTTCTCCAATACCACCATTCTGTGATGAAGCTCAGCCAACTCCAGGTTTCCCGTCTGATGTAGCTTGTGAAACAGCGATTTGTGCAAATGATGCCTTCTGCTGTAATACGTTATGGGATGCAATCTGTGCGAATGCTGCAGTAGCAGAACCAGCATGTGCTGGTTGCTTAAGTACTGCTCCTCCTCCTGGCAATCCACTGGTATTCTCGACGACTCCTGTTACCATTACTGAAGCTGAATTTGTATCAGTAGGAGGTACGATTGATGAAGATTGCGAATTCACCATTTCTTATGTTGATACAGAAATGGGTACTTGCCCAATTACAGTTAACCGTGTTTACACCGTGACTGATGATTGTGGAAATGTAGATGCTTGTAACCAAACGATTACTGTTGATGATACTACTGCGCCAATGCTTACCTGCCCACCAACTGCTGATGTTGAAGGTTGTGGAACGGATGATTTAGCAGCAGCTGGTTTACTGGCTTATTCTGAAACTGCAGTAGCTATTACTGAAGCTGACTTTACCGGACAGGGTGGAACAATAAATGAAACTTGTGGTATCGCAAGTGGTTCATATATAGATGTCTCTTCCGGCGAATGCCCGATAGTAATCACCAGAACTTTTACCTTCACCGACCTGTGTGGTAATTCAGGTGAATGCGAACAAACGATTAATGTAAATGACAATACCTTCCCTGATGTTACACCAGCCATGAACGTAACCGTAGCCTGCGATGGTGCAGGAAACGCAGCTGACCTTGCCGCATTTTTAGCTTCTAATGGAGGTGCAACAGCAACGGATGATTGTGGTGTCGTATTTACCAACGACTTTACCGGATTAGTTGCGGGTTGTGGTGCAACAGGTTCTGCAACAGTTACCTTTAGTGCAACGGATCCTTGTGGCAACACCGTAACAACAACAGCAACCTTCGCTATTACTGATACTGAAGGGCCAGCGATTACTTGTCCTGCTGATGTAGATGATTTAACTTGCTTTGAAAGTCTTCCTCCTCCAGCAACAACTCCAGCCGGATTTATTGCATTGGGTGGTACGATTTCAGATGCTTGTTCAAGCTTAGATGAAATCACTGTTGTAAGCATGGTATCTGACAATGGCGGAACGAACTGTCCAGCGGATGGCTTAGTAGTTACAAGAACTTATACAGTTATTGATGCTTGTGGAAATGGATCCACTTGTGAGCAAGTCTTCACTTACGAAGAAAGCATGCAGGGGCCAATGATTACCAGTGTCTTACCTACCTGCTTTAAGTATTGTGCAAGCTTAATCAACGCAGAGGAATCTGATGTTGAATTTACAACCGATTGTGATTTTGGTGCATCCGTTGCAGTATCTGATCCAGTGCTAGTTGCTGGACAAGAGAATTGTAACCAAGCAGAGTATGTCGTGACTTACACCGTTACTGATGAATGTAATCGTACAGATACCGCTACCCGAAGCTTCTTCATTGGTAACGATGGACCTACGATTTCTTGTCCTAATTTCAATCTGATCATTGAATGTGGCAATCCGAATAACGATGACTTTATTGCAGCACATCTAGCGCAGGTTACTGCCAATAGTTCTTGTGAATTAGGCTTGGAGATAACCAATAACTTTAATGGTGTAACCGCAGGTACTTGCAATGGCAACAGTAATTCTGATGTAGTGACTTTCACAGCAGAGGATGATTGTGGACGCGAGGCTACCTGTACCACAACGATTACTGTTTTGGATACAACAGCTCCTGAAATTACTTCTACCTATATAGATGGTATTTGTAATGAAGCGGAATGTGGATCAAACGTTCAGTTCTGGTTTAATGAGTGGAAAGACAAAGTAGAAGAAGGTTTAACTGCAACAGATGATTGTGATACCAATGTATCCTGGAGTACACAAGGACCCAACTCTCCAGCACAAAACTGTCCGGATGAAACAACGGAAACAGTGATTACCTGGGTAGCTACGGATAATTGTGGCAACACTTCTACGATTCAGTATAGCTTCTTCGTGACGGAGTTGGATGGCCCAGGTCCAGTTGCTAATGTATCTGGTATGATTCATACGGAGATGGATGAAGCGGTTGAAGATGTGGAAGTAACTCTATCGGGAGGTCTTAGTTTTTCAGAAATGTATACCACGACGAATGACGGTATGTATAACTTTGCGAATGTTGTTTTAGGTCAGAATTACAGCATCACACCATACCACAACCAGAATCCATTGAATGGGGTAACTTCATTTGATTTGATATTGATTACACAGCATATTCTTGAGATGAATCAATTAGATTCACCTTATAAGATGATTGCTGCGGATGTAAATAAATCTGGTTCGATTACAACTTCGGATTTGGTAGAGTTACGTAAGTTGATTCTTTTGATTGACACTGAATTTTCGAACAATACTTCCTGGAGGTTTGTAGATGCAAACTTTGTTTTCCCTAATCCGGAAAATCCATTTATAACAAGCTTCCCAGAGATTGTAGACATTAATGGCCTACAAGGTAATGTAGAGCAGGACTTTGTTGGTGTCAAGATCGGAGATGTGAATGATAGTGCCGTCCCAAATACGTTGCTAGGTGGAGATGATAGAAGTTTCAATGGTGACCTTCATTTTGATCTGAAAGATAAGATGATAGAAGCTGGTGAAAATTATGATGTGATCTTCCGTTCATCTGATTTTGAAGCGATGAGAGGTTATCAGTTCACTTTGAATTTTGATGTCAATCAACTTGCTTTTGTTGGACTTGCGGCAGGAGATCTTCCTGGTATGAGTGAAGCCAACTTTGGATTGAGTTTGTTGGACGCAGGAGCGATTACGACTTCCTGGACAACTGATGCACCACTTAGCATGGATGCAGATGCGGAGTTATTCCGAATCACATTCAAAGCGAAGGAAGCGACTCAATTGAGTAAAGCACTTCAAGTAAGTTCTATGTTTACAGTAGCTGAAGCATATGATGCGAAAACATCTAATGGTCAGTTGAATTTATTGAATGTAGATCTTCGATTCGAAAGTGATGACCTGAGTAAGTTTGCCTTATTGCAAAACACTCCGAATCCATTTGCTGAAATGACGACCATCGGATTTATTTTACCAGAAGCATCTGCAGCTACAATGACGATCTATGATTTGTCGGGACGAGCTTTGCAGGTGATAGAAGGTGACTATGAAGCTGGTTATAACGAAGTAGATGTGGAGCGAAGTGATTTGACAGCAGGTATGTTGTACTATCGATTGGAGACGCCTACTCGACATGCGTCAAAGAAGATGTTAGTGATAAGGAAATAGTTTAATGTAGAATAGATTACTAAAAGCCCTGCATCATCGAAAGGTGATGCAGGGCTCTTTTATAGTGATGACTAAATTGGAGAAAATTTAAACAACCTTACTATCCAAAATACTTTTCAAATCCGCAGGAGAGTAGTTGATTGACTTCAACGTTTTGTTGTCGGAAGTACGATACACCAACCACACCTCACCTTCCTGCTTGATGTAGCTGTCGGTATCTTTAGTTGCTTTGTAGTGTTTTTGAGTAGCCTCGGCTTCCTCTTTTGATTGGCAGGTTTTGCTCATGTTGGAGCGCTGTACTTCATCAAACAAAGTTCTAAACTTATCTCCCAATCCAAATTCCAGTACAGCTCCTGACAACACATATTGAATGTCGCAAAGGGCATCAGCCACTTCAACCAAATCATTGTTGTCAATTGCTTCCTGCAATTCTTTTAATTCCTCAGAAATTAATTCTACCCGCAATTTACATCGCTTCTCATCGGGGATGATAGGCTCCGGCTGTATTGGATGTTTGAAAGTTTTGTGAAATTCAGCTACTTGATTTAAGGCGTCTAATTGATCCATTATTCTCAGATTTTTGCAAATGTAATTTTTACTGGCTAATTGGGCAAGGTTTTATCCAACTAAAGGATTTTTATTTCCATATCCCACGCAGAGTCCTCTGTGAGTCTGCCCGCCTGGGAGATTCTGCTTGCGCATAGGCTAGGACGGATTTTGCACCACCGTGGAAGCAGAGTCTCTCAAGGAGGACTCTGCGCAAATTTCTATAGCCCATATTTGTAACATCTTCCTTTCAATATTTAGCATAAATATATTGAAGCACTTTCTCCATTTCCAACTTCAACTCCTTACTAGGGCAGGTAAAATTATTGTGCATAAAACTAAAAATAAGTGTGCGCCCATTTTTGGTTTTGACAAAACCACTCAGACAATGCACATGTCGAAGGCTCCCCGTCTTGGCAAATACATATGGCTGATCAGCGCCTGCATACCAATCCTTGATACTGCCATCACGACCTCCTGCAGGAAAAATATCGAAAAGTCGCTCTTCAGGAATTTCAACATATATTTTTTCAAGTACCTGAATTATAGATCGAGGAGTTATTTTATTGTATCGAGATAGCCCCGATCCATCTACCCATTGAGGAGGAGAACTGAGTTCAGAAAATAAGTTTTTTAAAGACCAGTTAATGGCTTTACGAACTTGCAAGGTGTCGGTCAATTCGTTGGCACACATCAGCAGGAGTTGTTCGGCCACAAAGTTATCACTATCATGCATTAGTCGTTGAAACAATAGATCAATGCCAACGTCAGAGTTTATGTTTTTATAATTCTTTGTTTGGCAAAGTCTTTCGCATAGCTGTATAGGCTGACCCAGTGTGTCTGAAAGTAGTGCTGTCACCGTTTGAGCAGTGGGCCGAAAGGGGCGTTGGATCAGTCCGAAGGTTTGGTTAGTCCCTGAATGTTCAAAAAAATTTTCATCTAGGCTCCTGTGAATTATTAACCGTCCTTCCTTGGATATATAGCGAACTTTTTGATTGAAAAAAGAAGGGTATACTAATATGTCTTTCTGACGGTTTGGTTTTTTGAATTGAACAATGTTTCCATAAATCGGGAGAGGTGATTTCTCAGCTTGAAAACTATAGTGATAATCATCCCAGGACCATCCGGAACCAAACCTTACATCTTGAAAATTGCAATCACAAAAAACAAGCGAATCTTTGGCCTCTTTTAGAAATTGAAAAACAGGTTGCGCTTCCTGATCAAATACAGTGTTCAAAAAAACCGGATTACCCGTTCCCTGAAAATAGATCTTAGAATCTGTTCGTTGATACCGTAATCCAGGAAGTGGCGCAGGCAGTAATTTTAGAGCAGTATATAAAGTTAATATTTTTGTATTGGAAGCAGGTGTAAAGTATTGATCAGCGTACTGCTCCCAGATAATTTTTTTTGTATTTGGATCATATAAGGCAAAACCAGTAAAACCTGCTCTGAAGGCCGTGGAATTCTCAAAAGATTCGACTAAACCCTTATGAGCAACAATCAGGTTTTTGCTACTCTTGCAAGCAGTAAAAAGCATGAGGGGAGCTAGAAGTAAATATATATACTTATTAATTCTCATTTTCTTTTTTTTGATTAGAGATTATGAGTGGAGATTTTGTATAGGAACCAAATAGAGATTTTTTATTCTACCGAGGAACACCCGGAGCCT
>ENA-ORXR01003058-ORXR01003058.1-marine-metagenome-genome-assembly--contig:-NODE-3058-length-15298-cov-3.554957_pt1 | contig 15298 bp, 14 predicted proteins | sample MGYA00237866_ERZ511479 | MGnify/ENA metagenome assembly ERZ511479 | reverse complement strand
TGTGGATCTACTGGAGCGAGCGGCGGATGGCCTAGCCGCCAAGTTGTGGGCGCATGGCCTGATAGATCACCGCGCAGGCCACATTCGCGAGGTTGAGCGAGCGCACCCGCCTGTCCAGCATGGGCAGATGGAAAACGCGGTCGGGTGCGCCGTCAAGGATGCTGGCAGGCAGCCCCGCAGATTCGCAGCCGAACACCAGATAGGCATCGGGCGGATAGTCGGGCGCATACATGCTTTGGGCGCCGTGTTCTTCAAAGAAATGCAGGTGGTCACGCGGCGGATTGCGCTGCGCGAGAAAATCCTGCCAGCTGTCATATTCGCTCAGGTCCACATGCTTCCAGTAATCCGTCCCCGCCCGTCGCACCGATTTTTCATCCAGCGAGAACCCGTAGGGTCTGATCAGGATCAGCTCGAGGTTCAGCGCCACACAGGTGCGCCCGATGGCCCCTGTGTTATAGGGAATTTCCGGCGCGACGAGGACCATCTTCATCCGCTGCCCGCTGGTCGGATCACGGGACGAATTATGGTCAGATTCGCGGGCAGCTGCGCGGGGGGCGAGGGACATGACGGCATGCTTTCACAACAAGGGCTCCACGCTGCCTAGCCCAAGGGCGCGCGATACGCCACTGCGACAGTGACCGCCGCCGCTATTCGTAAGCGTTCATGGTCAGCAGCTCGTACTCCGCGACCTGTTCTGCCTTCTGGTTGCTGACGCTCACATGCCAGCGCACCTGACCGTAGTCTTGCGTGCGCGGTGTCTTTTGCTTGACCGTCAGGCGCACGCTGATCTCGTCATCCGGCGAGACGGGCTGCATGAAATTCAGGTTCGCCAGACCTGTGTTGGCCAATACCGGACCGGGATCGGGCTGCACGAACAGCCCCGCCGCAAAGCTCAGCAACAGATAGCCGTGTGCCACGCGCCCGGGAAAGAAGGGATTGGCGGCGGCGGCCTCCTCGTCCATGTGGCCATAGAAGGTGTCGCCGGTGAAATGCGCAAAGGTTTCAATATCTTCCAGCGTGACCTTGCGGCTTTGCGTGAACAACGTCTCGCCCAGTTGCAGCTGGTGGTAGCTGCGCGTGAACGGGTGTGGCCCGCCGGTATGCTCGGCCGCGCCGGGCACCCAGCGCTGGCCGATGGCGGTCAGGATATCGGGGCTGCCCTGAATGGCCGTGCGCTGCATAAAGTGCAGAACACCGCGCACGCCGCCCAGCTCCTCCCCGCCGCCCGCACGGCCCGGCCCGCCGTGGATCATATGGGGCATCGGTGCGCCGTGACCTGTCGCCTCTGCCATGCTGTCGGCGTTGTTGAAATACAAACGCCCGTGCCACGCGGCAGCGCCCAGCACCATCTCGCGCGCCAGATCGCCGTCACGGGTGATGACCGACGCCACCAGCGACCCCTTGCCACGGTTGAGCAATGCAATCGCATGGGCCGGATCGCGGTAGGGCATGACCGTGCTGACGGGGCCGAAGGCCTCGGTGTCGTGGATATGATCGGCGCTGTCGGGCGTGTCGCAGTGAAACAGCATCGGCGCCATGAAGGCACCGCGCGCAGCGTCCGTGCCCTGCACCCCCAGCGCGTCCTGATCGCCGCAGACCAGACGGGCCTGTGTGCCCAGCAGCGCCGCCTTTTCCAGCACATCGTCGCGCTGGCCGCGATTGACCAGCGCGCCCATCTGCGTGGCCGGATCGCGCGGATCCCCGACCCGCGTGCTGTCCAGCCGCTCCGACAGGGCGGCCAGCACGGCCTCGACCTGCGCGGCAGGGGCCATGATGCGGCGGATGGCGGTGCATTTCTGGCCCGCTTTGGTGGTCATCTCGCGGTGGACCTCGCGGATGAACAGATCGAACTCGGGCGTGCCCGGCGCGGCATCCGGCCCCAGCACGCTGGCGTTCAGGCTGTCTTGCTCCGCGACAAAACGCACGGCGTTGTCCAGCAGATGCGGCGTCGCGCGCAGCAGGCCTGCGGTCTGTGCCGAGCCGGTGAAGCTGACGATGTCCTGCGCGTCCGTATGACCCAGCAGATCCCCGATGCCGCCCGCGACCAGCTGCAACGCGCCCTGCGGCAAAATCCCGCTGTCGAGCATGAGGCGCACACAGGCCTGCGTGACATAGCAGGTGGCGGTGGCGGGTTTGACGATGCTGGGCACACCCGCCAGAAAGGCGGGCGCGAATTTCTCCAGCATGCCCCAGACCGGAAAATTATAGGCGTTGATCTGGATCGCTGCCCCTTGCAGCGGCACGCAGATGTGCTGGCCCTGAAACGTGCCCGTGCGGCCCAGCTGCTCTGGCTCCCCGTCGAGATAGATCTGCGCATCGGGCATCTCGCGGCGGCCCTTGGCGGCGAAAACGAACAGCGTGCCGATGCCCCCGTCGATGTCAAAGGCGTGGTCGGCCTGCGTCGCGCCGGTATGGAACGACAGATCATAGAGGGCCTGTTTGTGCTGGCCCAGATGCAGGGCCAGCGCCTTGAGCAGGCGCGCACGGTCGTGGAAGGTGAGCGCGCGCAGGGCAGGGCCGCCGACCGTGCGGGCATAGGCGTGCATCGCCCCCACATCCAGCGCGCTATTGCCCGCCTGCGCGATAACATCGCCGGTGATGGCGCATTCGATCGGGCGCGCCGCACTGTCGGGATCAATCCAGTGCCCTGCGGCAAAGGAGGGGACGTTCAAAATAGCGGTATCAGTGGTCATAATCGAACCTCACAGTGTCGGACAGCGGGTAGCATTGGCAGGTCAGCACGAAACCCTGGGCGACCTCGTCGTCCTCCAGCGCGTGATTTGCGACCATCTCGACCTCGCCTTCGGTCACGCGCGCGCGGCAGGTGGAACAGACGCCGGCCTTGCACGCAAACGGCGCGTCCAGCGCATTGCCAAGGGCCGCGTCCAGCAGGCTTTGGTCGCGCGGCATCACGAAACTGCGGCTGGCCCCGTCGAGGGTCACACTGGCCTGTGTCGTGGCACCTGCGCTACGGGCGTCGTCGCGGCGCGCGCGGTGTTTGGCACGGCCCTGCTGGCCTGCGCCGAACAGCTCGAACTTGATCTGGCTGTCGTCCAGCCCGTGATCGCGCAACGCCTGTGCGATGCCCAGCATCATCGGCTCCGGCCCGCAAATGAACGCCACATCCACCGAGGCGATGTCGATCCAGCGGGTGAACAGCTGCGCGCATTTGTCGGTATCGACACGGCCGGTGAACAGGTCGATGTCCTGCGCGTCCGCTTCCAGCACATGAATGACGCTGAACCGGCCCATGTAGGTGTTCTTGAGGTCCTCCAGCTCGGCGCGGAACATGATCGTGCTGACCGCGCGGTTGGCATAGACGAGGGTAAAGCGGGCGTGCGGTTCACGCGCCAGCACCGTGCGGATAATCGACAGGACCGGCGTGATGCCCGATCCGCCGGCAAACCCGAGGTAGTGGCGCGCCGCCTGTGCGTCCAGCGGGGTGTGGAAGGTGCCCATCGGTGCCATCGCCTCCAGCGTGTCGCCCACGCGCAGCGTCTCGTTCGCCCAGCTGGAAAAGGCGCCGCCCTCGACCCGTTTGATCCCCACCTGCACATGCCCGTCGTCCAGCCCCGCGCAGATGGAATAGCTGCGGCGCAGCTCCTCCCCGTCGAAATCGCGCCGGAACGTGAGGTACTGGCCCTGTATGAACCCGAAATCCGCCCCCGCAGGCGGCGCCAGCGTCACAACCACCGCGTCGCGGATGGTTTTGTGGATGTCTGTCACGGTGAGGGGGTGGAATTTGGCCATCAGTCTGATCCGGTCTTGGGAGAAAGGGGGAGAGGAAGGGGCTGTGCCTGTCGCAGGGGCGGCAGGGCGGGTCACGCCCCCCTCAGATGCATTTGAAATAATCGAACGGCTCAAGGCAGCTCAGGCAGCGCCAGTGGGCCTTGCACGGGGTTGAGCCGAACTGGCTGACCCGCTCAAGCTGCGCGGACTGGCAGCGCGGGCAACGGGACGGCCCGCCCGCAGGCGAGGGGGGGGCGATGCCGTAGGCCTCCAGCTGTGCGCGGCCCTTGTCGCTGAGCCAGTCTGTCGTCCAGGCAGGCGAGAGTTGCCGGCGCAACCGGATCTTGTCGATGCCCCGGTCGCGCAGGGCCGTTTCCACGTCGAGGTTGATGATGCTGGTGGCAGGGCAGCCCGAATAGGTTGGCGTGATCGCCACCTCCAGCGTGTCGCCCGCCCATTCAACATCGCGGATGATGCCCAGATCGACCACGGAAATCACGGGGATTTCGGGGTCGGGCACCGCGTCCAGCCAGCCCCAGACGGTTTGTACATCCGGCTTTACCATTGCGCGTCGGGATAGGCGCGCTGCAGCCATTGCATCTGCGTCAGCATGTGGCCCAGATGTTCGGTGTGGCGCGCGCCGCTGCGCCCGCCGCTGTGGGCAAACGGGTCGTCGGGCAGGGTCAGGGTGGCGGCGCCCAGCGTGGTCTGCACCTGTGCCAGCCAGTCTGCGCGCAGCGTCGCGGGATCGGGCATCACGCCTTGCGCGGCCAGTGCGGCATCGACTGCGTCACTCTCGAACATCTCGCCGGTGTAGGGCCACAGCAGGTCCAGCGCGGTTTGCATTTTGTCGTGGCTCAGCGGCGTGCCATCCCCCAGCGCAATCACCGTCTCGGCAGAGCGTTCAAGGTGGTAGGTCGCCTCCTTCACCGCCTTTGCCGCAATCTCGGCCACGCGCGGATCGGCAGAGCGCGCCAGCGCGTCGAGTGCGGCGCGGTGATAGGCATCGAACAGGAACTGCCGCATCATCGTGTGGCCAAAATCAATATTGGGCCGCTCCAGCATCAACAGGTTGCGGAAATCCCAGACATCGCGGCGCATCGCCAGATCGTCGGCACTGCGGCCCGCGCCCTCGACCTGCGCGGCATAGCCCAGCCACATCTGCGTCTGGCCGATCAGGTCCAGCGCGGTGTTGGCCAGTGCGATGTCCTCCTCCAGCGCCGGCGCCTTGCCGCACCACTCCGAGATGCGGTGCCCCAGCACCAGCGTGTTGTCGCCCAGCCGCAGCAGGGCCTGAAACAGATCCGCCTGCGCCATTACATATTGTCCACTTCATCCGGCATTTTGAAAAAGGTCGGGTGGCGGTAAACCTTGTCGTTGGCCGGATCATAGAGCGCTTCCTTGTCGCCGGGGGCAGAGGCGTGGATCGCTTCGGCCTCCACGACCCAGATGCTCACGCCCTCGTTGCGGCGGGTGTAGACATCGCGCGCATTCTTGACCGCCATTTCCGCATCGGGTGCATGCAGGGATCCGACGTGCCGGTGGCTCAGCCCGTGCTGGCCGCGGATGAAAACCTCGAACAGCGGCCATTCGCCGGTGCGCGCAGGGGCCGTGGCGTCAGGGCCGCTCATTGCGCCGCGACCTTCAGGGCGCGCTTCTTGGCGGCGTGGGCCAGCATCCCCTCGCGCACCCATGCGCCGTCCTCCCACGCCTGCTTGCGCGTCGCCAGCCGCTCCTGATTGCACGGGCCATTGCCCTTGAGCACGTCAAAGAACTCGCTCCAGTCCGGCTCCGCAAAGTCATAGCCGCTTTTCGCGTCATTCCACGCGATTGTGTCGTCGGGTACGGTAAGGCCAAGGTATTCGGCCTGCGGCACGGTCTGGTCGACGAACTTCTGGCGCAGCTCGTCGTTGGTGTTCATCTTGATCTTCCACGCCATGCTTTGCGCGGAATGCACGCTGTCCTTGTCGGAGGGGCCGAACATCATCAGCGAGGGATACCAGAACCGGTTGAGCGCATCCTGCGCCATTTTCTTTTGCGCCTGCGTGCCGCCGGCCATCTTCATCATGATGTCAAAACCCTGACGCTGGTGGAACGATTCCTCCTTGCAGATGCGGACCATCGCGCGGGCGTAGGGGCCATAAGAGGTCCGCTGCAACGGCACCTGATTCATGATCGCGGCCCCGTCCACCAGCCAGCCAACAGCGCCCATGTCGGCCCATGTCAGGGTGGGGTAGTTGAAGATCGACGAATATTTCATCCGCCCCTCGATCAGCGCTTCGGTCATTTCGTCGCGGGTGATGCCCAGCGTCTCGGCCGCGCAGTAGAGATACAGACCGTGGCCCGCCTCGTCCTGCACCTTGGCCAGCAGGATAGCCTTGCGCTCCAGCGTGGGCGCGCGGGTGATCCAGTTGCCCTCCGGCAGCTGCCCCACGATTTCGGAATGCGCGTGCTGGCCGATCTGGCGGATCAGGTTCTTGCGGTAGCCATCGGGCATCCAGTCCTTCGCCTCGATCTTGCCGCCCGCGTCGATCCGCTCCTGAAAGGCGCGCTCGTTCGGTTCCATCTCGTCGAGGGTTTTGACGCCCTGACCGGTTGATTTGATCATCTGTGCATACATGGTTCAGACCCTTTCAAGAATGAGTGCGACCCCTTGGCCCACGCCGACACACATGGTGCACAGCGCATAGCGCCCTTGGGTCCGTTGCAACTGGTAGGCGGCGGTCAGCACCAGCCGCGCGCCGGACATGCCCAGCGGATGCCCGATCGCAATGGCCCCGCCATTGGCGTTGACGTGCTGGGCGTCCTCGGGGATGCCAAGGGCGCGCAGCGTCGCGATCCCCTGTGAGGCGAAAGCCTCGTTCAGCTCGATCACGTCCATGTCGGCGGCGCTGAGACCCGCGCGCGCCAGCACCTTTTGCGCGGCGGGGATCGGCCCGATCCCCATGACGCGCGGCGCGACACCTGCGGCGCACATCGCGACCACACGCGCCATCGGTTCCAGCCCGTGCTGGCCTGCTGCCGCCTCCGAGGCGACCAGCATCGCCGCCGCCCCGTCATTGACGCCCGAGGCATTGCCCGCCGTCACGGTTTTATCCGCCCCGTTGATGCCGCGCAGTTTGGCCAGTGCGGCCGCGTCGGTCTGGGGGCGCGGATGCTCGTCGCGGTCCACGATCTTTGGATCGCCCTTGCGCTGGGGGATCGTGACGGGCGCGATTTCATCTGCAAAAATCCCCGCCGCATCCGCCGCCGCCCACCGCTGCTGCGAGCGCAGGGCAAAGGCGTCCTGATCCGCGCGGCTCACGTCGTGATCCTCGGCCACGTTATCTGCTGTTTCGGGCATGGAATCCACGCCGTAGGAGTCCTTCATCTTGCGGTTCACAAACCGCCAGCCGATCGTCGTGTCATACACCGCGTTGGCGCGCGAGAATGCCGCCTCCGCCTTGGGCATGACAAAGGGTGCGCGGCTCATGCTCTCAACGCCGCCGGCAATCGCCAGATCCATATCGCCCGCCTTGATCGCGCGGGCCGCAGCGCCGACCGCATCCAGCCCCGAGGCGCACAACCGGTTCAGCGTGATACCCGGCACATCCACCGGCAGGCCCGCCAGCAGGGCGGCCATGCGCGCCACATTGCGGTTATCCTCGCCCGCCTGATTGGCGCAGCCCATGACCACATCATCGACGCGCGCCCAATCCACGCCCGCGTTGCGCGCCATCAGCGCGGCCAGCGGTGCGGCGGCCAGATCATCGGCGCGCACCGACGACAGCGCCCCGCCAAAGCGCCCGATGGGCGTGCGGACTGCGTCACAAATAAAAGCATCTGCCATCGGGGGCTCCTGTTCGGTTTGGTATGCAATGACTGTAGCGCGCGGTGCTGACTCCTTCAACATTTATGTTACACCATGTCTGAAAATACCGGCGTTATGTAACGCAATAGGGGCGATTTCGTGCGGTCGCCCCAATTTCAGACGAAACACGCCTAAATGGGAGGTTGCCGAGCATGGGTGTTCGCCCCATGTTAAGGCAAACGCACGCACAAATGCGGGCACTATTGAAACAGGCGGGCAGGGTGCCCAAATACCCTATCCATAGGAAACGGCTGAAATGTTGCCTCTCAGCAGGGACAAATGCCGTTTTGCCAAACGAAGGAAAAGAGCATGCAAGAGCCTCTGAACGCGAGCTATCCGGTATTGCCGTTGCGCGATATCGTCGTCTTCCCCCACATGATTGTGCCGCTTTTCGTGGGCCGCGACAAATCCGTCCGCGCCCTTGAGGAAGTGATGTCGGACGACAAACAGATCCTGCTGTCGAGCCAGATCGACCCGGGCGTCGACGACCCCGAAAGCGACGGGATTTTCAAGGCGGGCGTGCTGGCCAATGTGCTGCAACTGCTCAAGCTGCCCGACGGCACCGTCAAGGTGCTGGTTGAGGGGCAGGCGCGGGTGCGCATCACGCAATACCTCGACAACGACAGCTTTTTCGAGGCGCGCGCGGAGTATCTGACCGAGATGCCCGGCGATGCGGCCACCACCGAGGCGTTGTTGCGCAGCGTGGGCGACGAATTCGCGCGCTATGCCAAGGTCAAGAAGAACGTCCCCGAAGAAGCGCTGACCGCCGTGAGCGAGGCCAGCGATCCCGCCCGCCTTGCCGATCTGGTGGCCGGTCATCTGGGCATCGAGGTGGAGCAAAAGCAGGACCTTCTGGAAACCCTCAGCGTGTCCGAGCGGTTGGAGAAGGTCTATGGCCTGATGCAAGGCGAGATGTCGGTGTTGCAGGTCGAGAAAAAGATCAAGACACGCGTGAAAACGCAGATGGAAAAGACCCAGCGCGAGTATTATCTGAACGAGCAGATGAAAGCCATCCAGAACGAGCTGGGCGATGGCGAGGACGGCAAGAACGAGGTCGTCGAGCTGGAAGAGCGGATCGCCGCCACCAAGCTGAGCAAGGAAGCACGCGAAAAGGCCGACGCCGAGATCAAAAAGCTCAAGAACATGAGCCCGATGAGCGCGGAAGCCACTGTTGTGCGCAACTACCTCGACTGGATGCTGTCGATCCCGTGGGGCGTCAAATCGCGCGTGAAAAAGGACCTGAACAAGGCCGAGGCCGTTCTGGATGCCGATCACTACGGGTTGGAAAAGGTCAAGGAACGCATCGTCGAATACCTCGCGGTGCAGCAACGCTCGAGCAAGCTCAAAGGCCCGATCATGTGCCTTGTGGGCCCTCCGGGTGTGGGTAAAACATCGCTTGGGAAATCCGTGGCCAAGGCGACAGGGCGCGAGTTTATCCGCATCTCCCTTGGCGGTGTGCGCGACGAGAGCGAGATCCGTGGCCACCGCCGGACCTACATCGGCTCCATGCCCGGCAAGATCATTCAGGCGCTCAAAAAGGCCAAGACGACGAACCCGCTGATCCTGCTCGACGAGATCGACAAGATGGGGCAGGATTTCCGCGGCGATCCAGCGAGTGCGATGCTCGAAGTGCTTGATCCTGAACAGAACTCCACCTTTGTGGATCACTACCTTGAGGTCGAATACGACCTGAGCAATGTGATGTTCCTGACCACGTCCAACAGCTATAACATGCCGGGGCCGCTGCTCGACCGGATGGAGATTATTCCGCTGTCGGGCTATACCGAGGATGAAAAGCGCGAGATCGCAAAGCAGCATCTGGTCGCCAAGCAGGTCAAGAACCACGGTCTGAAGGCAAAGGAATTCTCGATTGAGGATTCTGCGCTGACCGGCATGATCCGCTACTACACCCGCGAGGCCGGCGTGCGGAACCTCGAGCGCGAGATCGCCAAAGTGGCGCGCAAATCGCTGACCAAGATCGTGCGCAAGGAAGTCGACAGCGTCACCGTCACCGGCGACAATCTGGACGATTTTCTGGGCGTGCAAAAACACCGCTACGGTCTGGCCGAAAAAGAGGACCAGATCGGTGTTGTCACGGGGCTTGCCTATACCTCCGTCGGCGGCGAGCTGTTGCACATCGAGGCGCTGCGCCTGCCGGGCAAGGGCCGGATGAAAACCACCGGCAAGCTGGGCGACGTGATGAAGGAAAGCATCGACGCGGCCAGCTCCTATGTCCGCTCCATCTCGCCGCAGATCGGGGTGAAGCCGCCGGTGTTCGACGCGATCGACATCCACGTTCACGTCCCCGATGGCGCCACGCCAAAGGACGGGCCAAGTGCCGGTCTGGCGATGGTGACGTCAATCGTATCTGTGCTCACAAAGATCCCCGTGCGCAAGGATATCGCAATGACGGGGGAGGTGAGCCTGCGCGGTAACGCCATGCCAATTGGCGGTCTCAAAGAGAAACTGCTGGCTGCATTGCGCGGCGGCATCAAAACCGTGCTGATCCCGCAGGAGAATGAAAAAGACCTGCCCGACATTCCCGACAACGTGAAGGAGGGGTTGACGATCATCCCCGTCTCCCACGTCTCGGAAGTGCTGGAGCATGCGCTGGTGTCCAAACCCGTCGCAATCGACTGGGACGAGGCGGCAGAGGAAGCCGCCGCCGCCGCCGCCCTCGCGGCGCGCACAGGGGCAGGAGACAGCGCAACAGCGCACTGACTGCACAACCAGCTGACACAACAACAGCCCGCACCGCGCAAGTGGTGCGGGTTTTTTTAGCGCTTTGTCTCTGAATGCGCACATTGCGGGACGGTTTTTCACGCGCGACTGGATTTTTCGCGCAATAGGGGATAAGGTAAAAAGAAAACCCGATAAAATTGAGCAACAGAGCAGGAAAACCAATGCCAACAACAGCCAAAAAACCGTCCAAACCCGTTTCGAAATCCAAAGCGCCCAAGGCGCCCGCGATGACGGATATCGACACCTCCACCACCCCCAAAGCCGCCACGCCGACACCTTCGGTCGTTGAAACGCTGTCGCCCGTTCTGGTCAGCAACGAGCTGCGCAAAAAGGAGCTGTTCGATCTGGTTGTCGCGCGCTCGGGTATGAAGAAAAAAGATGTCAAACCCGTCGTCGAGGCGATGCTGGCCGTGCTGGGCGATGCCTTTGCCGAACAACGCGAGATGCAGTTGCAGCCGATGGGCAAGCTGAAAATCCAGCGCGGCAAGGAGCTGCCGGACGGGCGTGCGCTGGTGGTCAAACTGCGCCAGAAAACGGCCAAGCTGGGCGGGGCGCCCGATTTCGCAAATGACGCAGCCCCGGTATTGCCCGCCACCGCAGCCGAGTAAACGCACCCCCACCGCCGCGTGTTTTTGGCAGCGCCCCTCTTGCATGGAGGGGCGTAAAAAGCTATTCCGCGCCCTGAGGGGTGATTAGCTCAGTGGTAGAGCGCTTCGTTCACATCGAAGATGTCAGGAGTTCAAATCTCTTATCACCCACCATTCCCCTTGGATCGCTCACGATTTGCCGGCCACGGCGGATACGTTCGATTGGATTTTGGCACGCGCGCGTGTAGCGCACCCTTACATGTGCGTATCTGCGGCGGCTTGATCTGTCGCCAGCGCGGTCGCGCTGCATTTTCGACACCACAACCGCAGTCGGGACCGACATATTGATCCCGCTTCCCGAGCTTTATATCCTGCGCCACGGGGAGACCTTGTGGAATGCGCAGGGCCGCATGCAGGGCGCGTTAAATTCCGCCCTGACCGACACGGGGCGCGAACAGGCGGCACGTCAGGGCGCGATCCTGCAAGGGATTGATCTGGCGGCATTCGATGTCCTGTGCAGCCCGCAGGGCCGCGCGTTCGAGACAGCAGCCATCGCACTGGCGCGGCAGGTTGCGCATGTGCACACCGATACCCGCCTGCGCGAAATAGGCGTAGGCGATTGGGCGGGAAAGCTGCGGGCAGAGCTGTCTGTGGGCCGTCCCGTGACGGAGGGGCCGGACGGCGCGCTGGAGCTTTATGAACATGCACCTGGCGGTGAGGGGTTTGCCGCACTCGAGGCGCGGTGCAGCGCGTTCCTGCACAGTCTCACGCGGCCGTCGGTGCTTGTGACCCACGGTATCACCTCGCGGATGTTGCGCGCGATAGCGACGGGCGCAGGGCGCGCGGGGCTGGAGGGGATCGGCGGCGGGCAGGGTGTTGTCTTTCACATCAGCGGCGGGTCACAAAAACGTCTCGAATGAGACTTGCCAGCGGCCCGATGTTTGTCTAAACGAAGCCCTGTCGGGTCGTTAGCTCAGTTGGTAGAGCGCTTCGTTTACACCGAAGATGTCGGGAGTTCGAGCCTCTCACGACCCACCATATGCGCGGTTGTAGCTCAGCTGGTTAGAGTACCGGCCTGTCACGCCGGGGGTCGCGGGTTCGAGCCCCGTCAACCGCGCCACATCTTCTTAATGCGGTACATGAGGTTTGCCTGCCAACCAGTTGGGGCAGAAATATTTTACCGATCTCGGGATGCCCTTGGCTGTGGTTTGCACGGATCAATCTGCTGGCCGCTGGGTGCGCCGTCACACCCGCGCCCGTTTGCAAAGAAATCTATACAGCGCCACATAAACGCTTGACGCACTCCGGCCCTTGGAATATCCCGCACGAACGCTCCGAGGGCATCGCCCGAAGAGATGCGCGTTGCGCGGTTGTAGCTCAGTTGGTTAGAGTACCGGCCTGTCACGCCGGGGGTCGCGGGTTCGAGCCCCGTCAACCGCGCCATCGCAGCTTTTGAAAGGCCTCCCATCGGGGGGCCTTTTTGCGTATCTGGCTGTTGTGTTCGCTTAGTGTGGCTGGCCCGGTGTGGTTGGCCCCAATGTAGTTGGCCCAATGTTTTTCAGGCGGGCGGGGGAAACCCCAGCGCCGTTTCGATTTGCGGGTCCAGCTGGCTGTGCATCCAGTCCAGATCCTGTTGCGCCCAGACATCGGGCGCAGGCGCGCGCCCCTCGACAGCGGCAGTCCAGCGGTTGCCCATGCGCCGCGCCACGGGGGCATAGCCTTGCGCGGTGAAGCCCAGACCAAATCGGGCGGACAGATCGTCGAGAAACCGTTGGGGGGCCGCGTTGAACGCATCGAGCGAGACATAAACCACCGAAGCCCCGCGCGCGGGCAGCGACATCAGCGCGCGATGCTTGAGATTGCGCATGGCGAAAATCGTCTCGTACCGCGCGCCGGTGACCGGATGGCGGTCCCACTGCATCTCATGGCCCAGCGGGTGCAGGCGTGGCGCGATACCGTCGAAATGTCCCAGATCATCCACCACCGATTGCCACGGACTGCGCAGAAAGGCCGCGAAATCAAGCGATTGCACCGAGGGCGCCGCATGCCACGGACGCTTGTAGAGCGAATGCGCCCATTTGTCGGGCGCCCGCACCGCGCAGATCGTCAGGAAACTGGGGGGCAGGGCGATCATGGCAGGCACTGCGTGCTTCCAGCCCAAGGCCTCTGTGCGCTTGATCTCCAGCGCGTCCTGCACAGTCTTGCGGATGACGTTGGTGCCGCAGCCCCGCTCCCCCAGAACCTGAAACCGGTCAAAGGGGCCGTCGTGTACCTTGTGAAAATGCCAGCCTGTCTGCGCCATGTCACCAGCCAGAACCGTTGCAAATGCGTCAAATCCGGCGGGGTCTGGGGTCTGGGGCATTGTCATTCAACCTCGCGCGCGGCTTAGTGTTGCGGAAACCGCAGTGTGGTCAATTCTGCGGCCAATGAAAAGAAGGAACAGGCATGCAAACAGTGGCCGCAGTAACGATGGTGCGCGATGATGCGTTTTTCCTGCGCGCGTGGCTGCGCCATTACGGCACGGTGTTGGGGCGGCAGAATTGCTATGTCATCAACCACGGCTATGGTGTAGAGGTGAACGAGCTGGCAAAGGGCTGCAACATCATCGGCATCCCGGGTGATCCGCACAAGAACTTCGACGTCAAGCGTTGGGGCCTGCTGAACAATCTGGTGGGCGGGCTGCGCAAGTATTACCGCCACGTTGTTGTCGGTGATGTGGACGAGCTGGTCGTGGTGGACCCCGCCAAGGGGATGAACCTGCTGGCGTATCTGGAGCAGATGCCCGAGAAACGCATCCTCACCCCGCTGGGCCTTGAGGTGATCCACCGCACCGACATCGAGGCGCAGGAGGTCGGCGAGACAATCATCGGGCCGCGCCGTTTTGTGCGCCCTGCGCCGCATTACTCCAAACCCTGCGTGGTGTCGGCGGCGGCGAAGATTTCGCGCGGGGGGCATTTCGCGCAATACCCCAAGCTGCACACACCCGATGATCTGTATCTGTTCCACCTCAAATTCTGCGATTTTGCGCAATACAGTGGCGCGATGGACCGGCGCAACGCTGTGACACAGCAAATGGGCGACGACATCAAAGGCACGGCAATCGGGCGGCACTGGTTTGGCGCCGAGCGCGGCGAGGACCGCGAGATGTTCGAGGGGTTTGCCGATCTCACGCTGGAGGAGGGGTTTGATTTCGGCTTTATGCGCAAACGCATGCAACGCTCGTTCAAGGCGCGCGGCGATACGGGGTTTTATGAATTCAATCGCCCCGATTACGACACGCAGTACCAGCTGCCGGAGCGGTTTATCGGCGTGATCTAGAGTTTTTCGAGGAATCCCTGCAACACGCGCAGTGTCTCGGCGGGGGCCGAATCGGGAAAGAAGTGACCGCCCGGAATGCCCGCACTTTGCATCCGGCCCAGACGCGCACGCCAGGTCGCGGGCACGTCATAGGCCTGCGCCATCGGCCCATCCGCACCGTACAGGATCAGCGACGGCATGCCCAGCCGCCGGTCCAGATCGCCCGCATCCAGGTTGAAATCCAGCTCCAGCGCAGCGCGGTAGTCTTCGCACATGCCGCGGATGGTATCGGGGTCGCGCCACGCCGTGCGGTAGGCATTCAGCGCGTCGGGGTCGAATTCGCGCGCCGACGTCGCCCCCCAACCCATCAGGCAGGCGTTGAAAAACGCGTCCGCATCATGGCCGATCATCGTTTCGGGCAGGGGGCTGGGCTGCGCCAGAAAGAACCAGTGGTAATAGCCTTTCGCGACATGGCGGTTCAGATCATGCAGCAACAGGTGTGTGGGCACAATATCCATGAGTGTCAGGCTCAGCACCGCGTCGGCGGCGTCCAGCGCCAGCCGGTGCGCTGTGCGCGCGCCGCGATCATGCCCGATCAGGTGAAATTTGGAATGGCCCAGATGCTCCATCAGCGCCAGCTGGTCGGCGGCCATTTGGCGGAAGGTATAGTTTTGCGTGCCCTCGGGTTTGGAGCTGGCCCCATATCCGCGCAGATCAGCGGCGACGACAGTGTGGGTTTTGGCCAGCTCCGGGGCGATGCCATGCCACATCGCGTGGGTCTGCGGAAAGCCGTGCAACAGCAACAGGGGCGGGCCGGATCCCGCGGTGGCATAGGCGATGGTTTGCCCGTTCACATCGGCTACATTGGCAGTGAAGCCTTTGAGCAAAGTCATGTAGCTTCTCCAGTTGTTTGGAATGGCTTAGCAGTATTGCGCAGAACGGGGAAGTACTACCTGACACGAGACGCGATTATGCGCGCACGGTGCAGGGGTCAGGGGGCCAGACGTGCAAAGAACCACCAGCTGAGCGCGGCCGCATCCACCGCCCCCGAGGCGGGTCCCTGAATGCGCGTGGCCCGCGCGCCGGCACCCGG
>ENA-ORXR01003057-ORXR01003057.1-marine-metagenome-genome-assembly--contig:-NODE-3057-length-15300-cov-130.508770_pt1 | contig 15300 bp, 7 predicted proteins | sample MGYA00237866_ERZ511479 | MGnify/ENA metagenome assembly ERZ511479 | reverse complement strand
TTGCGATGGATGATGCGGGACTTAAATTATCGTTTTGTGAATGATTCGTCCGCAACGATGCTGACCATCAAATCACGCAACTTATAATCGTTCTTCTTTGAGGCTTCCAAAAGGCGATGAATCATCTCGGAATCAGCGTAATTCATCTCTCTTCCCATCGCATACTCAGAAAGCTTTGTGAGGACGTTCCTGGCAATTTTATCTTGGTCCTCCAGCATCAGCTTCTTTAAGCCTTCTATCCCCGCGATAGGCCGCCCGTCTCGATTGACGGTGTCGGACTCTACCTTGGTCGTGGGATCATACTTTCCCTCAGTCTTCACAGTCTTCTTCGTCTTCCCTTCGACGGTGGTTTCGATCGTTGTCTTGGTGAGAACAAATTTCGAATACGTGTCACGCCATCTTCCAAAAACATCATAGTTTTCCAAGGCCAGGCCAAAGGGATCCATCTTGACGTGACAAGAGGCGCAGCTCGGGTTGTTACGATGCTCATTAATACTGTCTTTAATCGTGAATGTTTGCGTTGGCGCTTTCAGGGCTTCTACTTCCTGATTGGGAGGAAGTTCCAATTCCAGCCCATAGATACTTTTAGCCACCCAGGCCCCCCGATAGAACGGGTTGGTGAATTCGCCATTGGTGTTCATCATCAGAATCCCCGCCTGGGTTAGCAGACCACCACGCGGCGACACTTTATCCAGCATGACTTTTCGGAAGGCCTCTTGGCGCCGCGATCTTCTGTCACGCTCTATTCCTTCAGGCAAATATCCTTTTGGCAATCCCTCTTCTTCAGGGAGTTCCAATTTATAAATCTGATTCAAGGGTTGATTGATCACCACAAAATCAGAATCAATGAAATTGAAAAGGCTTAGATTCTCATTCAAAATCACCTTAAAAAACTCAATACTTTCCTGCCCTAAGAAGGGTTGAAGTTCTGCAAAGCTCTCCGAACTACGGTTGCCTCCAAATGAATATTTGAGGAGATCAGCTTGCGGATTGACGGCATAGATTTTATGAAGCTCGAGCCACTGCTCGGTGAAATCAGTAACAAAACGCTGGGATCTGGGGTCTTCCAGCATCCTTAAGGCTTCCGCAGAACGAACGCTTGGATCCTTCAGCTTCCCTTCAGAAGCCAGCTTGATCAATCGGTCGTCGGGCAGCGTATTCCACAAAAAGTAAGACAATCTGGAGGCAATCGCATACTCATCGAGAGTTAGAGAATCACCTTCGACCTTATACAAAAACTTGGGTGAGCAGAGCATCATCGTCAAGGCCGACTGCACGGCATTGAAGACATTCTGATCCGTTTCATACCTCTTTTTTGCGGCATCGAAAAATCGCGTCAACTCGCTGTCACTCACCGGTCGACGGAAGAGTTTAATGGCCAGCTTTTTAATGAATTGTTGAATCTGCTTATGGGGGTCGAGGTCCGTCAGGTCTTCATAGTAGGTGTTGTAAAATTCGTTTTCTGGAGGCCAACTGTCATAATAAGGGCCGGTCACGTCAGCCGAAATGAAGTGCAATAACGCTTTTGGCAGTCTGGAAAACGCCTTATCTACCGGCAGCGGGGGGATCGGCTTGAGCTTACTGAGATCCCTGGGCAATGGATAAAAATAATTGTAACTATAAATAACAGCATTCTGGCCTGGCCCCAAATAGACCCGCACGTTGTCGCTTAATAAGAAATCCTGAGTGCTAAGTGCATTTTTACTGAGCTTAGGGTCTATATTGGTTGTGATTCTCAAGCGTTCATTTTCTTTCCCTAGGTCAGCCTTGAAATATAAATCACGTTCCTTAAGAAAAGCGCCGGTAACGGTTGGATCAATAAACGTAAAATGACCATTGACCTTCACATCGTAATGTCCTGGCACGGTGTCACCATATTTTATTCCAAACCCACGGGATGCATCATTGTAACGATACCCTTCGGTCGTCATACCGTCATTGGTATTTACATAGGACGCAACGCCATCGCTACCTAATCTGCGCCCTAGACCATTGTCATAACTATGATGGGTTGTAGAGGCCTCGGGCATGCCTCCTACGACCTTCTCCGCGATTTCAGAGGCCACTCGGAAATAGGCATCCATCGCATAGGGTGACATCACAAGCTTATCGCCTTCGTTGTCAAAGCCATGTCGGGTGTTGTCTACTGGCAGGTAGTTTCTGACTTCCAGCTTGGTGAAGAACGCATCATTGATGCTGTTCTCATATTCCGCACGATTCAAACGCGTGAGAACGCCGGGCAAGGTTGATTTGATTGACAGGTACTGTTTGGCTAGGAGTTTTTCGTAATCCGCCATCTCCTCAGCTGATGGCTTCTTATCAACTTTTTTGGGCGGCATTTCACCTTCTTCCAAAACGCCTAAGATCTCATTCAATAATTCGTGATTGTTCCAGTCTTTGTCAGAGAACGTTTCAAAATTATGCTCCCCCTTGGCTTTCTCATTGCCATGACAACTGACACAGTACGTGTTTAAGAATGTTTTATTGAGTTCGAACGCTGCATCCTTCGCAACGGAGACCGAAGTCAACACAATCAACAGTAGCGACAAGAGTCTCATTTAGCTGCCTTTAAAGTTTGGCGCATCCACTGCTGGTAGCAAAACTTTCGATTTCGCAGCCCAGATGCTGCAAGGCTGCGAGGTAGACGTTGTTCCGGTTGTCTGTGCCGTTAAACTTAATATGTTTACCATGCTCAAAGCCACCACCAGCGACAACCACGGGATTATTCTTCATGCCGTGAGGGCCTTCTTCTTTGTTGATGCTCAGGGAACTGGTGATCAAACAAACCGTCTGGTCCAGTAAGGTTCCGCCCGCTTTTGCCTTCGTCGATTTGAGCTTCTCCAGGAAACGAGCCGTCTGCATCATATAGCCCTGGTCTGCCTCGATGTTTTTCAGAAAACCCTCTTCAGTCGCAACTTGATGAGAATCCGTATGATGGCCAAGCCAATTCCATTCCGAATACACATTGGCCACTCGGGTAACGTCATATTTGAATGCCAGAAAGAGCAAATCCAAATACGTTGAACGTTGATTGAAGTGCGGGCACACCAAGATCTTTTGCGAATACGCACTGAGGCCGTCCGTTTTGAACTTTACGTTTTCAGGGAATGGCACGTCTACGTCTTTTTTATTCAACCAACGCTCAGATCGTTGGATCGACTTTTCAGCTTCACGCAAACTGGAAAAGTACTCCTCCAATTTGACCCGGTCTGCTTCAGAGACTTTACCCATCATGCGTTTAGCGTCATCTCTACTCGCATCCAGCATCGATTTTTTGAGCGACAGCAGTTCGGCCCGTTTTTTCTTGTCGACTTTACCGAAGATGGTTTGGAACAAAATCTGCACGTCCGCGATTGGGGAAACGGGTAATCCACCCTTCCAGGAGATGCCATAGGAATTCCTCTGTTCAACGACCAAATTTCTAATGCGCGTGTCATTGCCAATGTGAGCCGCCGCGACCTCATCAACCGAATCTTTAATCAACTGGGGATTTGTGTGGTCAGCATATTCAGCAAAAGCGTACATTGTGCTTTCATGACTTCCGTAGTTTCTTAAATTCGTACAGAGCGTGAAATCATCCTTTAAGTTTTCCAGCGGCTTGAATGTCGAAGAGCTCTGATAGTCCTTGCCCGTCGACGTCGGGAAGTTGTCAGAGCACATGCCATTACCGATATTCATGCAGAACAAACGATTCGCTTTCCCAGCATCATCGCCCGTGGTCTCTAGGCCAAAGCTTTCCAAAGCAGGTAGCATCAACGCACAACCCGCTGTCTTCAACACATCCCGCCTGTTCACAGGAGCACCCTTCGGTTTTTGAATCGATTTCATATCCTATCACTCCCAATGGCTGATAATTTGGACAAACAATTTGCAAAAATAAAAGCGCATCCTATCCCGGCCGACTCAATCAACGCGGCCCTCAATCACGGACACGACCTTCACGTCTAACTCGCTTTCGCCGAACGAGATACGGAAGGAGAAAGAGGTGGACACCCGTGATCAGCAAGGCGGCGAGCACGATGCCAGCGGGCAGGAATACCCAAAGCTTGAAATGATCGTTGAAGTAGCTCCCGTCATGAATGCTCTCGATCAGATCGGAGCGGCGGAAGGCCACATGCAGGATCTCGGCCGTCTCGGTGTCAATCTGGACCTCATAGCGGTTCTTACACCGCACTTTGACCACGCCCTTGCCGGGCCTTACGTCTAGCCGGTCAATATCCTCCCAAGACTCGATCTCTGCCTCGGGGACGGTCCTCGCTACCTCGAGAATGCGCTCAAAGCCGATTGCGAGTTCTGTCCCGGCACCGCGCTGGGTCGGCGGCTGGATGTAGGGTGATACCTTCTTCAATTGCAGGACAATGCCGGAGACGATGATGATCGTGATCGGCAGCAGCGCAATGATGGATCCCCACCGATGCAACAAGCGGCTTAACTTGGCGAGCTTCATACCGAGGGCTACTTCGCCATCTCCTGTTTCATCTTCTGAATCTCCTTTGCATGGAGAACAAAAACGCTTCGGCCATGGGTGCCTGCGACAAGGTCGCTGGTCCCCGCATGGAGTGCCAGATCATGCACCGGGCAGGTCGGCAGCGTCTTGCAGAGCGAGTGCCAGGTCTTGCCCTTGTCAATCGAACAATAGGCACCCAACTCGGTCCCGACATACAGGATGTCCTTGTCGGTCGGATCTTCGCGTATCACGTTGATTGACTCAGAGGGCATGTTGTTGACGATCGACTTCCAGGTCTCACCGAAGTCGGTCGACATATACAGATAGGCCTCAAAATCGTCCTCACGGTATCCCGTCAGTGACAAAAACACGGTGCCCTCATCATACGTCGATGCGACCACACGACTGACCCATCTGTTCGGCAGGCCCTTGTTGATCTTTGTCCAAGTCGCGCCGTCGTCCTTTGTCACATGCACTTGTCCGTCATCCGTGCCAGCATAGAGCAAGCCCTTCTTCAGTGCGGATTCGGAGATGTCGGTGATGGTTCCAAAGGGAACGTCTCCCTGCCTGTCCGGGCCCGGATTAGTTGACAGGTCGGGACTGATGCATGTCCACGTGTCGCCGCGGTTTTCGCTCTTGAATACGTAGTTGGCGCCGGCGTAGAGCGTCTTGGAGTCGGTATGCGACAGGATGAAGGGCGTCATCCAGTTGAATCGCAGTTTCTTCCCGTCCGGCGCTGGCCCGGGCCGGATGCCACGACTCTTACCTGTCTTTAGATTTTTTCGCCCCATCCCGCCAAACATGCCCTCAAGATACATCGTATCGAGATTGTTCGGGTCGATCAGGGTCACGTAGTTGTCGCCGCCGTGATCCCACTCCCAGTGCTCCTCGCCGAGGACCATCGGTTTCGCCTCACCACCAAGCACGCCGTTATCCTGAGTGCCGCCCCATATCTTGTACGGCTCACGCGCATCGACCGAAATGGCGTAGAACTCGGCGATGGGCAGCGTGTTGACGTGGAGCCATGTCCTGGCCCGATCGTGCGAGATATAGAGCCCGCCATCGGTGCCCAGCATCATCCGATCGGGATCGTCGGGATCGATGAACATGTCGTGATTGTCGCAATGGGGAGTGGCGCGCCGGGCTTTGTACGAAAGCATGGGAACGGTACGCTCGGAGATAATGCTCTGGGTCTTACCTGCGTCGGGTGAATAGAGAAGGTTGAAACCCACGATGAAGATCTCGTCTTCGTTGTCCGGCATGACCCTGATGAGGCAGAAATCATAACCGATCCCGGTCTTGACACTACCTTCATGAGTCTTCCGCCAGCTTTCGCCCTTGTTATCGGATCGATAGACTTCGCCGCCCACGCCGCGGTGGTCGCAGATGAGGTACAGAACGTTCGGATTGGAGGGCGCGATGGTGATGCCCATTCTGCCAACCTTCTCACCGGTGGGAAGCCCCTTGGTCAAAAGCGTCCACGTCTCGCCCGCGTCGGTCGACTTGTAGAGTCCGCTGCCGGGACCGGCGACGACATTATTCCAAGCCTTCCTGTCGCGCTCCCAGGCAACGGCATACAGGGTCTTGTTGTCGGACGGGTCGAGGGCGACTTCCACGACACCGACCTTCTCGGAGATATAGAGGACCTTCTTCCATGTCTTGCCACCGTCGGTGGTCTTGAAGACGCCGCGCTGCTTGTTGTAGCTGTACTGGTGGCCGAGGGCCGCGACATACACGACGTCATTATCCTCGGGGTCGATGAGGACGCGGCCGATGTGGTGCGTGTCGTTGAGCCCCATGTTCTGCCATGAGCCCCCCGCGTCGGTCGATTTGAATACGCCCGTCCCGGCAATCGAACTGCGCGCCATGTGCGGCTCGCCGGTGCCGACCCAGACCAGGTTCGGATCCTTGTCGGATACCGTCACAACCGAGATAGAGGAGGTCGACTCGCTCTCAAAGATCGGTTTCCATGTCGTGCCGTTGTTTACGGATTTCCAGAGATTACCGGACCCGGAGCCGCAGTAGAGAGTCGATTTACGCTTCTTGACCGACCAAATGCTTTCGACCTTTCCGCCCTGGATCCTGGGACCGACCGGCATCCATTTCAACTCTTTGAAGATGGACTCCTCTCGTAGTTTCACATGCTGCTCCCACGACTTCATGCGGACGGCGGGATCGGTAGCCGAGCTGTCTGCGCCGTCGGATTCAGCGGCACGTGAGATGCATGCGATTGTTGAAGCAATCAGCAGGAAAGAAGCAACGAGACACATTTTCTTGATCATGAATTTCCGTCTCCATCAATGGGTCGTATCGTTTTCATTTACTGTCTCTCAGATCGAACATCGGTCTTGAGTGGCGCATTTATGTCTACGCTCCAAAATATTATCCTGCCTTATACAGTGAGCTTGAAACTAATTCCAAGCTTTCAGTGTGCCCAAGGTTTCCTCGGCATTGATCAGTCCAATGCGGCCGCTAGCATTGGCTGGCAGTGCGAAGCTTTCGATCAGGATATCGTCGAGATAAAATTCCATCAACGATCCTTGGACAAGCAAGCGAAATGCGGCCGGGCTACCGAACGTCATCTCCCGGTCGACACGTTTCTCCGCTTTGAAGCCGGTGCCGTCCGCGTTCATCAGGCCCAACTCAGCGACCCCGCTGCTGTCGATCAACAGGCCAGCTCCAAAATTATTTATGCATTCAAGATACACCCCGCAGCGTGGCGAATCCTTTCCCTTCGGCAGCCGCAGGCTTCCCTCAATAATGAGGCCCTGTTTCGTATCAAAGGAATTGCCGAGCAAGGCGACAGCCGCTTTGGGATCAACCGGCTTTTTAACGGCGATTGACTGGTGTTTCATCTTCTCGTTTCCTTTCCACCAACCGAACCGCAGCGTTCCCTCGTCATCGATACGCACGTCCTTTATTGGAGCGAATGAGACCTGCACGTCTCTCGCCTGGGTGAAATGACAGGCCAGCATGCCCTCGGGGTGACGAAAGAAGCGAGAGAAGTAGGTATGCCCTGACAAGACCTTGAGATTCTTCTTTGCCTTGCGAAAGGGGCCTTCGGGTCGATCTGCAATAAGTGTCCTCATGACGGGATAGCGACCGAACAACATGTAGTACTTGTCACCGATCTTCTCTACCGCGCCGACCTCTCCATGCTGCTTATGATCAAGTACGCTGGGAGGCGCAAGGGCTTTCCATTGTACCCCGTCGAGCGACTCGCCGAATCCGAATAGCCCGTCAGCGGCGCCCTTCTTCGAGCGATCCGGACCTGCGGTCCAGTACCCGTAGAGCCCGCCCCCTGGCTTGGGAATGGTCCAGATGCAGTCCCAGCGTCCGGTCTTTTTGTACCACTGTTCGTTCTGTACGAATCGGTATTCTTCCCCCTTTAAACGGGTCCAGTGAAGGAGGTCCGTGGATTCGGCAAAATAGATGTTCTGACGCCCGTCGAGCTCCTCGGAGTAATTCATATAGAATTTGCCGTCCTTTTCGAAGGCCGGTGACTTCCAAGTAGAACCGGTGCCCATCCACTTGGCTCCCGGAGTCTTTTTCAGGATGGGCCCCCTTTCCGTCCAGTGTACGCCGTCGAGCGACGTGGCCATGGAAATATTGTCCCAGCGCCAACGGTATTCGCCGATGTTTGAGAGGTAGTACAGGAAGTATTTTCCTTCATGCTGGTAGAGCCAAACGTCCCACATGTTACCGGTTTCCTGGTGTTGTGCCTTGTAGAACATGGATTGCAACTTCTCGTCTGAAACCGGTGGATTGGTCTCACTCTCCGCCTTCCTCGGCACATCTTTCGTTGTGTAGATAGAATTCATTTTCCATGAGGTGATTGATTTGACCTTAACATCGCCTCCTTGGCTGAACAGATTCACGTAGACGTCTTTTGGGTCATATTCATGCCACGCCACCGCGGCCTGTCGGTCATTGGCGAACACTTCGATCATGCTTTTATCGATGAATATCCGCACGGTCAGGTCTTCGCCCTTTTTCAATTCAAAAGGTGGGTTGATATACCCAACGTTCAAAACCTTACTCCCTTTGCCAGAAGAAATGGTGAAGCCGCCGCTCCCGTCTTCAGCGCACAAGACCTTGACGCCAAATTCATTGGCTGCGGGGTTGCTAAAGGTCACTTCCAACTCAAGCGTGTCACCGGCCATTTTCTTGACGGTGTAAGCGGTATCGCTTTTTATCAGAATATCCTTCTCTTGCTTCTTGTTGGAACGAAGTTTTTCTAATTCGCGTAGAGGCTTGATGCGCAACACACCATCCTCCGGAAGACTGAGCTCGCGGGGTAAAGATTGGATGCCCTTTTGGATTTTCTTTTCCCCTTCCATGAGCGAAGCGAAATCATTTATTTTACCTTTCTGGCCCCAATCCTTAATGGGCGGTGTACACCACGACCACATCACACGCCGACCATCGGCGGTCAAAAGTGACTCTGGGGCAAAAAAGTCCCACCCCCACCAGTTCATCTTCGCGTGATGATCGGGAAGAAATTGTTCATCTTTAAAATCACCGAGGTAATAGCGAGCCCCCAGGTCATGGCTGATACACAGGAGCATCCACTTGTCGCCGATTTTGAACAGGTTGGCGCAGGAGATATCTTCGCCTTTAGGCACGCCCAGGTCTTCAGGAAAATCTGGATGCAGCAGTTCGCCGAGAAATTCCCAGTCCTTGAGATCTTTTGATTTTGCCAGGGTCGGGTTTTTTCCACCACCGAGCGCGTAATAGGTGTCGTTCATCACCCAACAATCAGGGTCCCAATGGCGCATTTCTGCTGCTGGTTTACCGTCAGCTGTTTTGGGCTCCACTGGAACGGGTTTCGACCACTTGTTGAGCTTGTCATCCTCTGCAAAGGCGATCTGGTTTCTCTTGGAACCTTGACCGTGATAGATGATGGCCGGCTTGCCTTCTCTGGTAAGGAAAGCAGTACCACTATACATGCCATGCCCTGTTTTGAACGGCGCGAGAACAGTGGGTTGCCACTCCCAATGTACCATATCCTTGCTAGTTACATGTGCAAAAGAGTGCCCTCTGTTTTGATAGATATAATGAAGATGATAAAGACCTCCATAATATATGGCACAGTTTGGATCTGCGGGTCTGGCTTTGTCTAGGCCGGGATGTGCAAGATGGTACGTAAGCCACGAGCTTGGCAGGCTCTTCGGCATGACAGGAGTGTGTATGCCTTCCAGTTCTGCAAGCAAGGTCTTCGGAGCCTCGACGGCGCTGTTCTCAAGATCACCATCGAACTTCCACCAGCCGACGATTCCGTTGACCGTGGCCTTGCCATCAGCCAGGGCCATCGCCTTGATTTCGCCAGTGGACAAGGCGCGGTTATAGAGTCGAACATCGTCGATGCCGCCCTTAAAAAACTCATTCGCCCCCTTCGTCGAGCCGATATACGCTGGGGCTTCACCCTGCGTGTCAATCGAACCGGTGGCCTTCTTGACGCCAATTTCCTGACCGTCTGCGTAGAATTTGATTGCCTCACCATCAAACGTCACGCTGACCAAGTGCCATTTACCATCGAGCAATTTGGCGGCCTCGAGCGCTGCGCCCTGTTCGACGAATTTCCCGCCGATCCCCAGTCCGAAGCAGAGGCTATGCTTCTTCTCGTGCTCGCCAATCGCCATGAGGACTCGGGCGTTGCCATCCTCTTTCCTGTAAATTTCCTGCCACTCCCAAGCGCCTTTGCGAATTGCTTTCGGTTTGATCCACGCGGAGATCGTGATCGCCTTGGCCGGCTTGAGTCCGGCATAGTGCGGGATCTTGACGGTGGACGCGTTGCCGCCAAGGATCAGCGCCTTGCCGAGTTTGCCGTTAGCGTAGTCGTCTCCTGCAGCCGTATCGACGACTGCGAAGAGAAAGAGAAGCGAAGAGAAGACCGCCACGTTTAGTTTCAGGATGTTCATGTTTAAGTAACAGTTGATTGATTTGACCTTACATCGCCTCCTCGGCGGACGGTCAGCCTGGCCGTTACGGCTCCCATCGCGGCTCGACACCCAGCAGGTTGCGGACGAAGTAATCCTTCTGACGGCGTTTCCCGTAGGCGGAGCCAGCCGCGCCGTGGCCGGCGCCGGGGATGACCAACATGTCGAAATCGCGGTCGGCTTTGACCAAGGCGTTGACGACCTGCATGGTCGAGGCTGGGTCGACGTTGCGGTCCAGCTCGCCCACGATCAGCAGCAGCTTTCCCTGGAGCTTATGGGCATGGGTCACGTTGGAACTTGCGGCGTATTCCGGTCCCACGGGCCAACCCATCCAGGCTTCGTTCCACCAAATCTTATCCATGCGATTGTCGTGGCAACCGCAATCTGAAACGGCCACCTTGTAAAAATCTCCGTGATTGAGCAGGGCCCCGGTCGAACTTTGCCCGCCGGCCGAACCGCCGAAAATTCCGACGCGGCTGATGTCCATGTAGGGGTACTTCTTCGCGGCCTCTTTGATCCAGAGAATGCGATCGGGGAACCCGGCGTCGCCGACGTTCTTCCAGCACACGTCGTGGAATGCCTTGCTGCGGTGCGACGTGCCCATGCCGTCGATCTGCACCAGGATGAATCCCAACTCGGCCCAACGCTGGGCGCCGTGACAGGGCGAAAAACTCTTCGGCACGAACGAACCGTGGGGCCCGGCGTATATCTGCTCAATGACCGGATACGTCTTGTTCGGGTCGAAAGTCGAGGGGCGGTAAATCACCCCGTAGATGTCGGTCTTGCCGTCGCGACCCTTGGCCACGAAAGGCTCAGGCCTTTGCCAGACGGTGGCCTCGAGTTCGCTGGCGTCGGACTTTTCCAAGGGGCAAACCAGCGAGCCGTCGCTGACCCGACGCAACTCGTTCACCGGCGGCATGTCCACGCGGGAATACGTGTCGACGATGAACTCACGATCCGGCGAGTATTCGATCGAGTGCGTGCCGTCGCCGGCGGTCAATTTCACCAGGCCCGTCCCGTCGAAGTTGATGCGGCAGTAGTGGATGTAATAGGGATCCTGCTCGGGAAAAATTCCCCCGGCCTGGAACCAGATCTGACGCTTGGCCGTGTCCACGCGGTCGACTTTGCGCACGATCCACGGGCCCTTGGTGATCTGGTTCTTCAGCTGTCCGCTGCCGAAATCGAACAGGTACAAATGGTTCCACCCGTCGCGTTCCGACATCCAGATCATCTCGTTCGTGGACTCCAACAACTTGCGATAATTGTAGTTGGAATAATTGACGAAGGTCTTGCTCGGGTCGTCGATCAGCGCGCTGACCTCGCCGCTCTCGGCGTCGATGGCCACGATCCTCACTACGCCGTGTCCTCGTTGGTTGTAGTAGAACGTGAATCTGCTGGAGTCCTTCTCCCAGCGATGCGAACCGATGCTCCATGGGTTGCCGAAAAGCGTCTCGTCGAGCGGGACCTCCTTCTTTCCGGCGATGTCGAACAGATGCGGCTTGGTTTGGGCAATCTCGTCGCCCGGTTTGGGATAGCTGTTCGAATGCAGCTTCGGCTGCAACTGATCCACAGGCGAGGACTCGACGAAATGGACAATGTGCTCTTGAGCCTTCTTATGACGGAAACCAATCAGTTTCCTCCGGTCGGGAGACCATTGAAAATTGCCTTGATACCCGTCGCCCTCCTTACCGTCCGTCGTCAGAGCGACTTCATCGCCGTCCTTGCCGAGACGAAGCCAGACATTGTGGTCCTTGATGAAGGCCTCGACCTTCTGCTCTTTTTCCTTCTGTGCGGCGCCCTTCTTTTCCTCGGGCGATTGTGGGAACTGCAGTTCGGGTTCGGCCGGTTTCTCGTGCGGCAAAGTCGCCTCGGCCCGAGCTTGCGGGAGTTGCGGTGATTGTTGCGGGGGTTGCGAGAAGAGCCGCTTCGAGGCCGCCTGTCGCGGAGCGGGGATTCCTCTCAAGACCGACACCTTCTTGGCCCCGGGCTTGTCTTCGGTGAGGGACTGATCCTTCAGATTGATTTTCCACGATTTGCCCTCCGCCTTGAAGTAGACGGCCTCTCCCAGCAATCCCTTCTCATCGCCGTCCGCTTTCTTATATTCGATCGCGCCGAAGGGCAGTTTGTGTGCATCGAAGGCCTTGCCGGTTGCTTTCGCGAGATCCTTTGCCAGCCGCTCGTGGTCGAAAGCCGCTTTTCGCTTGCCCACGGCCGCATCGACGAAAACGAAATTCTTCCGGCCGTGGCCCAGATCGTTGCGATACCAGAAGCACTTGGTGCCGGTCAGCCAATGCGCTTGCACCTTCGTCCGAAACACCTTGCCGCCGGTGATGCCGCCGATCTTGTCGAAACGTTCGTAGTCCGCCTTGGTTCCTTGAGCCTGAAGCATCGTGGCCGTTGACAGCAGAACCAAGGCCACGGCACCGCCGATCCAGGAGTCCATCGCAGAGAGACAAGATATCGATATTTTCATTCTTTGATCTTTTGCTTCTCTCGCTTGCTCGCTCGTTCGGCTTCGATTCGATCGAAGGCCTCGACCACCGCGGCCGGCCAGCGGAACTCAGGCGCGTCGTTCGGGTCGAAGCCGCTCAGGTGTGGTTCGTCCAGCCGTTCCAACACGGGCACATAGACCCATTTGTTTTGTCGAAACGTAAGGTCGAGCAGTTTGGCGAGTTCCGGACAGTGTGTTCTCAGCAGCTTGCGGGTGGTCAGGTGGCAAACGAGCTCTCCTTCGGGCCCGAGCACGGTGAACGAGTTCGACCCTCTGCCAGACTTCGGCCTCTTGGTCCGTTGCACTCGAACCATGTCTGAACGCCTTCGGCCCAGAACTCCGCGACGCCACCATCGATCGCATAGCCACCGAAGCGGCCACTTTGCTTCCTCGTCGTATAGCTCCCTAAGTCGCACGTTGAACGCCTCGCCAAGGACACTGTGAATCCCGTGGGCGAATTCGTGAACGAAGATGTTTTCACCCTCATAAGGATCTCCCTTGAGGCTCAGCAAATTTTCTTCGGCACAACTGACCGGCCTGGACCCCAAACCTCGAGCGCGATAGGCCCACCAAAGCGACATGTTTCGACAGTCGGGCAGGTCGGTCTGCAGTTCGCAGTAAGCCATCACGGCCACGAACATCTTTCGCTTTTCGCAAAGATCCCTCATCACGTCAGGCCGATTGGCGAGCATCTTCTTTGCCAGGTAGCCCGCTTCTCCCAGAGCGTATAAGGAAACTTTCTCTGAACCCGCGACCACGAGGCCATCAGCGACGATGTGTTGCTTGTAAAACGGGTCGAGCGTTTTTCGTAGTGCCTCGGGGCTGTACGCAACCAATATGCTCTGCCACAGCGCGAACCGCTTGGGCGAGAGCTTCTTCAGCTCCGCCAACTGCTCCCGGCCCGCGTCCAGACAGACGGCGTATATCATGGCGAATTCTGCGAGATCTTCATGGCGTACCTTGTCACCATAGTCGGAGACGGAGACCTGATCCGCTTTGATCGCCTCTTCCCACTTGTCGAGTGTCTTGGGATCTGACTCCATCGCGACCTGCTCCAGCGTGTGGCCGGCTTCGTGAGCGATCACCAATGCGTCGGCGTGAGGAACCAGATTGATATATCCTTTTCCGCCATGCGCTCTGGCTCCACCGAGGTTCGCATAGATCGCGATCCCGTCTTCTCCCTCGTCAGACACCGCCACGCACGCGCTCATGTAGGAGCTGGGAAGCTTCTCAAGCCGCGCGACCAGTTGCTCGAGCTTGGCGCCGGTCGCATCTTCAATGGTCAGCTTGAACCGATACTCGCCGGAGGTCGCGATCCACTGCTTGCCGGCGACGCGACGGTTTCTCATCTGAACCGCCTCGGGCCCGGACACCACCTTGATTTTTGTCTTACTGTGCTGCCCGAATTTTTCAAAGATCGGTTTGAAGTGCGTTTTCAACTTGGTTTTTGCGCGAGCGCGCGGCGCAACGACGACCCGCATTCCGTAGTTGTAGCGGACCTGCTTGGGACCGACCCACCTGGCGCGCTGTGAGGAGCGGGACACGCCGGGAACGCTGTGAAACGACCCACTGCGCAGACAGCGCAGATCGGTTTCCGTGGTGTTCTCCGGATCAACACTCGGTGACCTGCTGTAGAAGTCCTTGTCATACCAGTCACTACAGAATTCCCAGACGTTACCGTGCATGTCATACAAGCCCCAGGCGTTGGGCTTCAACTGGCCGACCCGGTGGGCGTAGTCTTCCTTCTGCCCCCCGGTTAGCCCGCCGTACCAACCGTAGTCGATGAGTTTCGACAGGTCATCTCCGAAGGAAAAAGTCGTGGTGCTTCCCGCGCGGCAGGCATACTCCCATTGCGCTTCGGTCGGGAGGGAGACGCTCCTGCCGGTCTTCTTCGAGAGCTTGCGGCAGAACTCGATCGCATCGTACGAACTCATCCAGACCGCGGGATAGTCGTCAAAGCCTGCTGGTCTCGGTTGCGCACCCGCGTACGCCAGGGCCGTCTTTGTCATCCATGGTTCCGTGCCCATCACGGCCTTCCACTGGGCCTGCGTCAGCTCGTAGATGCCCATGTAGAAGGGCTTGCTGATGGTCACCTCATGGACAGGATACTCATCTAAAACGTGCTCCTCCTCGCCTCCGACCTTCTTGATCGTTTCCGCCGGGGTGTCGTGGTTGCCCATCTTGAACTTGCCGGCCGGAATGAGCACCAGCTTCATCGAGACATCCTTGCCAAGGTCCAAGCTGAGATGTTTGGGCGCGGCATCGCCACCGGGGTTTCCATGTTGCCCGAACGCTGCCGGCTTAAAGGCTAGCAGCGCAACCGTCAGGATGGCTGCAGTCAGCAGGAAAGACGAAAACGATGTCGAGTGGGATCCTCTCATGGAAGTCATAGCAGGGTTCCTTTGCGTTGGATGTTCATTCAT
>ENA-ORXR01003056-ORXR01003056.1-marine-metagenome-genome-assembly--contig:-NODE-3056-length-15302-cov-15.409984_pt1 | contig 15302 bp, 12 predicted proteins | sample MGYA00237866_ERZ511479 | MGnify/ENA metagenome assembly ERZ511479 | reverse complement strand
ACCGGAGACAGAACACGTCGATTATGCTGCAGTTTACAGCACAAAGATGTCAGCCTTCGAAGCGGCCTTCGAAGCGTTTTCGAAATTGGGAAAGACATCGAAGCGAAGAATGGCTTTTGAAGTGTTCGTGAAGGATGCGGGGCCCGCCCTTCACACCCATGCGCTTTTCGATGCAATCTTCGAAACTTTGCCGAAGGCCAGTCAGACCTATGACGGCTGGCAAAACTTTCCAAAACAATTTGTCGACCCGGACTCCAAAGCCTGTCGTGAATTCGCCAAATCCCATAAAAGCCGCGTCGAGTTTTATACCTATCTCCAGTGGATTGCCCGCGACCAACTCGTGCAGGCACAGTTGCGCGCGCTGGCTGCCGGAATGCGCATCGGCCTCTATCTTGATTTCGCCGTTGGAGTTGTATCCGGCGGGTCAGATGTTTGGCAAAATAAGACCGCCTTCGCGGAAGGTGTCAGTCTCGGCGCCCCCGGCGATATGGCGAATCCCGACGGGCAAATCTGGAACCTTGCGCCCTTCAATCCGCATGAGCTCACGCGAAATCGGTTTGAGCCTTATCGATCTGCTCTTGGCGAAACGATGTACCTTGGCGGCGCAATCCGCATCGACCATATTTTGGCTCATTTTCGAAGTTTCTGGATTCCGGAGAATGAGGCCGGTGGTTATGTACGCTATCCGTTTGACGGGCTGCTGAATATGATAGCCGAAGAATCCCAAACCCAAAACTGCGTTGTCTTTGGTGAAGACCTTGGCACGGTGCCGGATGGGTTCCGAGACCGCATGAGGCGCCGCGATCTGATGGGCTGCAATGTCGCCCTGATAGAGCGAGACACTCAAGGCCGCATCATCCCGACAGAAGATATGCGTGAGCTTTCCATCGCGGCGTTTTCCAATCACGATTTCCCAACACTCACCGGCTATTGGAATGGTGAAGATTTCAAATGGCGCGAACAACTTGGTATCGGGGACGACCCGGACACGCTCTCGTGGGAGAAATCTCAACGCGAAGCGGATAAGCGGGCTTTCTTGGATCTTATCGGGTGGCCTGATGCTGATGAAATGAACGCAGATCTCATGGCCGGCTTACAAGCCTATCTCGCGGACTCCAACGCGTTAACCTTTGCCGTTCAATTAGATGATTTGATGCTAGAGCCGTTGCAAGCTAATGTTCCGGGTACAACGGACGAGCAGCCAAATTGGAGGCGGCGCGCTCGTCTCTCCCTCCAAGAGATTGCGATGGATGAAGGCGTCGACGCAATTTGCAAAGCTGTAAATGACGTCCGGAAAGGACAGCGATATGAAAACCGTTTCAACGACCCCATTTGAAGATCAAAAACCGGGAACATCCGGTCTTCGCAAACAGGTTACAACGTTTCAGAAACCCGGCTATTTGGAGAACTTTATACAATCCATTTTCGACTCGGTGCCTGAATTGGCGGGCGGCACACTCGTTGTCGGCGGGGATGGCAGGTATTTTAATGACACCGCCATCCAAACCATTTTGTCCATGGCGGCTGCCAATGGCGTTAAAAAGGCGCTTGTCGGACAGTCCGGCTTTTTATCAACCCCGGCAGCCTCCTGCGTTATTCGGAAATATGGGGCAGTCGGCGGATTCATCCTCTCAGCCAGTCACAATCCGGGCGGGCCAACGGGTGATTTCGGGATTAAATATAATGGGATGAATGGCGGGCCCGTTGTGGAGTCTGTCACAGAAAAAATCTTCGCCCGCAGTCTCGAAATTGACTCCTATAAAATCGGCGAAAATGGCCCCGTCAATTTGGACGAGCTTGGCACAGACCAAATCAACGGAATGCAAATCGAAATCATCAATAGCGTAACCGATTATGCCAATATGATGGAAGGTCTTTTCGATTTTGACGCCATTCGGAAGATGTTTGCAGACGGGTTTGAGATTTGCTTCGATGCCATGCACGCCATCACAGGCCCCTATGCAAAAGAGATTTTCGTCAATCGTTTGGGCGCGCCCGCTGATAGCCTGATGAATGCGACGCCCCTGCCCGATTTCGGTGGCGGTCATCCTGATCCCGGTCCCGCCTATGCTAAAGAGCTTTTCGCCAAAATGTTCAGTGACGACGCGCCCAGCTTTGGCGCTTGTTCTGATGGTGATGGGGACAGAAATATTGTCTTGGGCCAGAACACCTATGTCTCTCCGTCCGATAGCCTTGCGATCATCACCGCCAATGCGCATTTGGCCAAAGGCTACAAGGACGGCATATCAGGTGTTGCGCGCTCCATGCCGACCAGCCGCGCCGCAGACCGGGTTGCAGAGAAACTGGGGATAGAGTGCTTCGAAACCCCGACCGGGTGGAAGTTCTTCGGCAATCTGCTGGACGCCGGACGTATCACCATTTGCGGAGAAGAGAGCGCAGGCGCCGGATCGGACCATGTACGCGAGAAGGACGGTTTATGGGCCATTTTGATGTGGCTGAACATCATCGCCGTATCAGAGAAAAGCGTTGAAGAAATTTTGCACGGCCATTGGCAGGAATTTGGACGTAACTATTACTCCCGTCATGACTATGAAAGCGTCGAGAAAGCGAAAGCTGAGCAGGTCATGGCCAATGTAGAGCAACAGCTAGACAACCTGCCGGGTCAATCATACCACGGCGAGACTGTTTTGACTGCTGACAGCTTTGCCTACACCGACCCCATCGACGGGTCAGTGTCTGAAAACCAAGGCATGCGCATCGCTTTTGAAAGCGGCAGCCGATTCGTATTGCGAATATCCGGAACGGGCACGGTTGGCGCTACGCTCAGGCTTTATTTGGAGAAATATGTTCCTCCGACCGGTGACTTAGGTCAAGATACGCAGGAAACTCTGGGCAACTTGAAACGAATCGCGGATGACATCGCGAAAATAAACTTCACTTTGAAGCGGAAAAAACCCTCTGTTATCTCCTGATAATGCTGCGCAGAGAATGGAACATAACGAGCTTCCCGACATTGTATTAGCGACACACCATTAGGATCCCATGACGAGCATTATTCAATTTTCCGATATTCACTTCGGCGTAGAGGATCGTGACGCGATGGCCGCCGTTAAAGCGTACACCGATACGCTCAAACCAGATTGTATTTTGATCTGCGGAGATATTACGCAGGACGGCAAAACGTCTGAGTTCAAGGCGGCGCAAACTTGGATCAATTCATTTAATGTGCCTCGGCTAATCACGCCGGGAAATCACGACACACCCGTTTACGGAATTCTTCAAAGACTGTTTCAGCCTTGGGGACGATATGACCGCTATATCGCGCCGCTTAGTGAACCGTTTTACGCGGATAAGAATGTAATGATCGTGACGATGAATACCGCGCGCGGAGTTCAGGCCAAGCTGGACTGGTCTCTGGGCGTTGTCGACCTTGAAATATTGGACGAACGAATTAACACACTTCACAGCGCAGAGCCGGGCTCTTTGAAGATGATTGCAGTTCACCATCCCTTTATTTACCCTGAGATTTCTCCGCTCGACAAAACAACAAAAAATGGTCCTGAAGGCATCGAACGGCTTTCGAATGCGAATATCGATGCTATTTTATCCGGCCACATCCACACGCCTTTTTTCAAAGATCGCGACCCCGGCGATACAACAATAATGTCAATTGGGTCCGGCACCCTTTCGACGCGAAGACGCGGCGTCCCGGCCGGTTTCAGTCATATCCAAATTGACGAGGAGAAACTTTCCGTCACAGCCGTTGATTGGATTGACGATGACTTTATTCCCGCAAAGCCATGGATTAAACACCGGAGTAAGTTGGGCCCACAAGAGGGCGCAACGTAATGCCAATCAACAAACCTTGCGCATTTATCAATGCGAGGTCCGGATCTACCTCGGACATCACCGGACCTCTAACCGAAAAATTAAAGTCTAAATTCGACACAATTGGCCCAATTGAATATGTTGAACCCGAGGAAATGGCCGAAATGATAAACGCTGCGATTGGGGACGACTGCGATCTCGTCATCATTTACGGCGGTGACGGCTCGGCCCTTTCCGCCGCAAAACTGGCCACAGAAAAAAATATACCGATCGTGGCCCTGCCCGGTGGGACCATGAATTTACTCCCCAAAACGCTCTATGAAACTTTAGATTGGGAAGAGGCGCTCGACACAGCCTTGGCCTGTGAGGAACCGCGCTGGATGGCAGCAGGCGACGTTAATGGAGATACGTTTCTATGCGGATGCATTATCGGAACGCCAACGCGCCTCAACGAAGTCCGGGAACAAATCCGTGACAAGCATTTTAAAGAAGCGGCGGAAGATCTTGTTTTTAACGTCTTAAATTTTAAATCAGAAAACGTGTTTGAATATGGGCTAGGCCGCAGTCCAAAAACTTATCTTGATGCCAATCTTCTGCACGTCGTTTGCCCACAAATGTCAGATTTCAAAACAGGTCGCGGCGGAATGGAAATCAACGCTTTGGATGTCAATTCAGTATTTGATGTTGCCAGTCTTGGCCTTTCGGCAATTGCATCCGACTGGCGGGAGAGCGACCATGCGCATACAAATATATCAAATGAGTTGCATGTAAAAGGAACAGGAAAGATCGATGTCCTCCTTGACGGAGAGCCAAAACCTATGACACTTCCCCTGCATCTAAAATTAATACGAAAGGGGGTTTTAGTTCTCGCCCCCAATTAGATATCATTCTTTTATTTAACGAAAAATTTCTTAGAATTCTTAATTCTTGGAACCTCTATCTAGGGTGGACGTTGTTTAGGCGAGACGCAATGAAGCGCAGTTGGAGAGTTATTATGGAATATATCATCGGTTTAGTCGGGCTCGTCCTGTGGGTATGGGCGATTATTAAAATTTTAGGCTCATCAGCTTCCGGTATGTCTAAACTCCTTTGGATTCTTCTCGTGATTGTCCTTCCGTTTATCGGCTTCATCATTTGGTTCTTCGCCGGACCTAAATAGTGTCACTAACCTCATCTCCCCCTTAGAAAGGAATAAACTATGACTAATTACAATAACAATGTTAACCCCGAAGAAAAAAAGTCCATTACAGGTTGGCTCATTGGAGGCGCAGCTATCGTAGCCCTAGCTATTGGTGCCGTTGTCTTAACCGATATTGACCTCACAAGCACAGGTTCACTTCCGGAAGTGTCTGTTGAAGCAGGAGAAATGCCATCTGTTGATGTGGATGTTGCTGACGTCGACCTCGGCACAAAAACGATCACTAAGACTATCGAAGTCGAAGTCCCAACGGTTGATATAGATCTTCCGAAAGAAGGCCAAGAAGCCGACGACCTCGCCGATAATATAGACTTGGATGTCGACGTTGATGTAGAGCCAGAAAAATAGTCAACATCTGAGTTTCAAATTAAGCCGCGTCATCGACGCGGTTTTTTTATGTTTGCTTTTTGGGTGGCCGGGTAAGTGTAACGGAGACGGGAAGATGATCTGAAATCTTCACATCATGCGCCATAGCCGAATTTGAATTCAAATTAGTACTGATTAAAATATGATCCAAATCTCTTTTCGGAGCCCAACTAGGATAAGACTTGGTTTTTAAATTGGTCAATATTTTTAAACCTGAGCTCTCTGCGAACCCCGTCAATATTCCGGATGAGGCCCGCAGGTTCAGATCACCACACATGACAACAGATGTTCTGCCTTTGATATCAGCAGAGATAAAGTTCAATTGCTGAGACTGCGCTTTCGACGACAATGAAAGATGGGTGTTAATGATAGTAAGGCCCTCAATTTCGCATATCATCTGCCCCCGCCCCTGAACGCGCCCAGGCAATTTTCGATCAATTGCATTCCTGATAGGAAAGCGCGACAAAATGGCATTTCCGTGAATAGAGACTTTGCCGACAACTCGGTTGGTCTGTACAGCGGAATGCGCGAGACCTGAGATTTCAATAAGACGGGGTAATTGACTAACACCACCGGAGCGCTTTCCGCCTAAGCCAATCTCTTGCAAGCAAACGACGTCAAAATCTTTTATGAAGTCCGCTATTTTTTTTATATTCTCTCGCTTGCGCGGACCATCCCGCAATTGACGTCTAGCCCCAAATACCATGTCGCGCGTGGACTGGCTTCCAATTCCAGCTTGCATATTAAATGTAAGAATTCGCATTGTAATGGGAGCTTTATGAAAGATTGAGGGTTATATTTATATAGCAAATTCGCTATCGGGGACATAGCATGGTGACAACCCTCTTACTTCTGGCACACGTTATCATCGTGATGGTATTGGGCACAAAGATCATATTTCGGCGCCTGCCGGTCGGTACATCGCTGGCTTGGATTTTCATTGTCTCTGTCTTCCCGCTCTTTGGCTTTGGGCTCTATATGCTGATCGGAGACCATAGACTTGGCCGCAAACGTCTGAAGCATGGCGACCTTGTCCGCGCGCATTATCAAAATGAACTTCGAATAGATGACGGCGCTGTAACCGACTCCCACCCCGAAGTTGAAACAAGTTTTTACAAAATAGCGCGAGTGGCCGGCAAAGAGACAGGTTTTTTCATAAGGTCTAATAATAGCGTCGACATTCTCTCGGACGCCGAAGACATGTTCGCCGCCATAGTTAATGACATTGATAGCACCGAAACTGTTTGCCATTTGGAATTTTATATCGTCTATCCAGAAGGCCGCGTATTACAGGTTTTTCGGGCGTTAATTGATGCAGCAGCGCGCGGTGTCGAGTGTAAGCTTATTGCGGACCATATCGGGTCCAAAAAATTTTTCCGATCTGAGTGGCCTGCAAAGTTACGTGAGGCCGGTATTGTCGTTATCGACAGTCTTCCGACCGGCGTTATCAAAACCTTTTTCACCCGGTCTGATCTGAGGAACCACCGTAAAATTATCGCGATAGACAGATGGATCAGCTATTGCGGAAGTTTCAATTTGGCAGACCCCGATCACTTCAAAGTCAAAGCCGGAGTCGGGAAGTGGGTTGATGTCATGCTACGTATAGAAGGCGACGCCTCAGAGGCTCTCTCAGTTGTCTTTAATACAGACTTTGTGATTGAAAGCTCTGAACAGAAAATAATAAACGACATTCCTGCCCTTCCGCCCGTAACTCATGTGTCCCGTGCGCCGATTGCGCTCAAAAAACCCATCCAGATCATTCCCTCCGGACCTGAAATGCGGAATTCCGTTATTTTCGAAACATTAGTCAGCTCCATATACGCCGCGCGAAGGAGCGTCAGAATTACAACCCCCTATTTCGTCCCAGATGAAAGTCTGCTCCTCGCCCTGACAAATGCAGCCAAGCGCGGCATCAATGTGCAAATCATCGTCCCCGAACGCGTCGACAGTTTTCTGGCGCGACATGCCAGCCGGTCCTATTACGGCGAGTTATTTGAGGCCGGTGTCTCCATTCACGAATTTCGTGAGGGGCTGTTGCATGCAAAAATTATATTGATAGATGATGAGGTTTGCTATCTCGGCACTGTTAATTTGGATATGCGGAGTTTCTATCTTAATCTGGAGATAACGGTTGCACTGCACAGCCCCGAGGACTGCCGCGCCGTCGATGATATTTTAAATCGATATATGGCTGGGTCGACCGCTGTTATTCCATCAGAATATTTGGATGAAAATAGATCAAAATTTTCTATATTTCGTGAGAATTTGGTGCGCCTCGCGGGGCCGATGCTTTAGCGGCCCCAACGTGCTGCACGACCCCGCGCATCAATATGGACGAATGGACCGTGCACGGCATTCGCTTTATAGGAACCGATCCCGCCTTGGACGAGGCCTTCTTTCTTAAAAAGAGCCCGCGCATAGTCATACATGAAATTAGCGTCCGCTTTGGTGATTTGGCCATCGCGATTTATGTCGTCCATAACCCCGTCTCTCGGCTTTGTGTCCAAATACACGTCTGCTGCGTCGCCATACATGTGGCGGGAGAATTTTGCGCTCCCAATCGCCGTATTATAAAATGGCGTTCTAAAACCCGACATTACGAAAAGTGTGTCTGCATCGGCATCGCGGTTCTCATTTAAATCCTGGAGCAGGGTCTCCAAGCGCACGAGATTATCCGCTGAGACCAAGACGTATTTTGGCCATGCGCCCGGCTGCTGCTTACAAAGAAATTGACCGACTTTAAAATTCGGAGATACAGGGAGCGCGCCCTCACCTTTGTCCAACTTTATGAAACCCTTTGGGGTGTTCTTCGGGTAAAATCCAATTCGGTATTTCCCTAGATATCCTCGGTCATCAATAGATGTTGATGGCTCAAGAACAAAAACTGTAAGTGTTCGAGCCAATGATCCATTGGCAGAAAATATCTCAAGCCTGTGGTTTCCGGCCTCATTCGGTGCAGTCCAGCTAGGCTCGTCAACCAACTGGCCGTCGAGCTTTGCATATTGGCCTGGTTTTACGGGAATATCATAAGTTTCATTTGGCATAAGCATTTGGTGCCATACGGTCATGTCATTTGACCGTTTTTGCATCTCCAGCTGAACAGAGCTGAGTTTCGCGGTCTTGGCTTCTACTGGCGCAACATCATCCCCGTAAGCTGGCACAACGTATACCGCAAATGCTGACGCAGAAATAAGAAGCGCGCGTTTGAAATAGCCGCGCCTTTTCAAATTGACAATCACAATCGAATTCCTAAAATTCTGACGAGACGCCTATTCCGGCAGTCGCTTTAAGCTCGTCAACATATATCCCTTCGGGATATATGGGATCCACCTCAATATTTTCAATTGCAAAGGGATCACGTCGGGTACGACCGTCCGACGTGTCAGTTCCGCTGGGTAATACACCCAAGATAAGCCTAGAGCTGTTTTGGCCCTCTATTTTAAGTGCGGGCAGATCACTGTTTTCATATCCATCTGTGAGGTTTGATGCAATCGGGGTCAAATCATCGACGTCAACACTCTCAAGTGTCGCGGCATCAACACTCAAGTCCTCGCCTTGAAAATTAACTTCCGATTTCACCGTTTCAGCTGATTTGGTAGTAACAACGAGTTCGCTGTCTTGAGCGTATGAAAGGGATGTAGCCGCCGCACAGGCGGCAAAGGCCACCAAAGCGGTACGAAGGTAAGAGTTTAGGAAATTTGGTTTTGTTTGTGTCATGATGAAAAAACGTGGCAACCCTCAGAATGTTCCCAATTTGACGGATGTGACCCATTTCGCCTTCGCTCACCTGATAAATGCCGCGCAGGAGTTTTATCAGGAACAAAATGGGTTCATTGAGTGTTACCTTTTTTAGAAAAAGGACACCACAATGAACTTAAAAACGCTCATTATCTCAACAACTTCAGCATTTGCGCTTTTGGCGGCATCTCCTGCCAGCACACAAGTTCAAACCCTGCCCTATCATAGTCAGGTAAGAACCGATCTGAATATAGATCTTATGGGTGATGAGTTGAATCAACCGCTGGCCGCGGCGCTGGAAAAGCGAGTCATATCGAAGTCTTTTAATAAAAAAATTGAGCAAGAGCTCGGTGTTTCGGGGCTGAAAGTTCTCCGCCGAGCCTATGCGCAACGTGTTTTTAAACCGGTCTGGACACATGCTGGGGCGCAGTCTCTATTAGAGGCGGCAAAACGTCTTGATGAGCATGGTCTTGTCACGAGCGATGATGACATTGCCAGAATGGAAAAGCTCATAAATAAGCGGTTTGACGCTTCGCGCTCGGCGAAATCCCGTGCCAAATCTGACACAAAATTATCCGCCGCATTCCTCCGCAATGCCAAAATCCTAGCGGGCGGATTATCTGACGAAGGCGGCGCAGATACGCCGGACTTGGATGGGCCGATGCGCTCCAACCTCACCGACGCGCTTCTCAATGCTGGGCAAGGCCTAGCCGTTTTTGAGCTGGAATCTCTGACGCCTCAAACGCCGCAATATGGCGCGCTTCAACAGGCTTTGGAAAAATATCGTGGATTGCAGGCCGCCGGCGGCTGGTTAGCCATTCCCGATGGCGACGTTGTCGAAGTCGGCGAGAGCGACCCCCGTATTCCCGCCATAAAAACCCGTTTAGAGATTGAAGGATTCTACACTCCAATTTTCAGCTTTTTCGAAAAACCCGAACCGGATGTATTTACCCCCGAATTAGAGACTGCATTGAAAATTTTCCAGACGCGCCACGGCTTAGAGGATGACGGAATCATCGGTAACAACACTTTGTTCGCGATGAACGAGTCCGTTGCAAGTAAGATCGATAAGATCGCGGATTCTATGCACCGCTGGCGCGTTCAGGGAGATATGGGCAGTCGTCATATCTGGACGAACATTCCATCCTACACAGCGATCGGCGTGAACAATGGCGCGCATGAGATTGAGATGAGAACCATCGTCGGAAAGCCGCGTTTCGCGACACAAACATTCTCCGATCAAGTCGAATATATGGTCGCCAATCCCAAGTGGTTCTTGCCGGTATCCATCACGCGCCGTCAAAAAGTCCCAAAGCTGCAACGCGATCCGGGATATGCGCAAAAATATGGTTACAACATATACGAACGCGAGACGGGCGCCGCTATCGAGGCCGCAAATGTTGACTGGAGTGAACCCGGCATCGCGCGCAGATACCGTTTTGTGCAAGATCCGGGTCCCGGCAATGCACTGGGAAAACTCAAGATAATTTTCCCCAATCAATATTCAATATATTTGCATGGCACGCCTTCGATGAAGTTATTCGACAAGGCCCAACGCGCGTTTTCTTCCGGCTGTGTTCGCTTGGAAGACCCAATTGCCATGGCAAAATGGATCGCGAAGGGCGACAGCAATCTCACCGCCGCAGGCGTTCTAGAAGCGTCTGAATCCGGTGAGAACACCCGCATGGAGCTTGACGAACACATTCCTGTCCACATCACATATTTCCTCGTGACAGCGACCGAGGACGGCTCCGTGAACTTCCTGCGCGATGTTTATGAGCGGGATGATGGAATTGAGACCGTTGAAAAAATGGCGAAACTTTACAAGCCAAAGCCCGCCGCGCCCCAATCTGAAATGACCGCTGCGCCGTAATCCTATCCGAACTCGCATTGCGTCCGTATCAAAAAGCGTTACGCTCCCTGATAATGACGGTCAAAGGCCGCACACATTGTTGGGGAGTTTTTATGTCCGGTTATCTGCGATACGGTTTGTCACTATTTGCCTGCGCGGTGCTTTTGGCGTGCTCGCAACAAGAGGCCTCGCAGACCCAAGACAGTAAGCTATCCGTTGTTACCGGTGCTGATATTTCCAATGCAGCCAACACCCCCAAAAGCTGGCTGACATATGGCGGAGATTACAAGGAACAGCGTCACTCCCGCCTCGCTAAAATCACGAAAAACAATGTCGCAGATTTAGGGGTTGCCTGGACGTTTGATCTCTCAACCGGACGCGGTGTTGAGAGCACGCCCATCGTTCATGACGGGGTGATGTATGTGACCAGCGCGTGGTCAATCGTTCACGCCTTGGACGCAGTGACTGGCGAAGAAATCTGGACTTATGACCCTGAAGTCGCGGGCGAAGACGCTATCAAAGGCTGCTGTGATGTCGTGAACCGCGGCGTCGCCATCTATGACGGCAAAGTCTATCTCGGTGTCTTTGACGGACGGCTGGAGGCACTCGACGCCAAAACAGGAAAGCTCGTCTGGTCTAAAGTCACCGTCGATCAATCCCAACCCTACACCATCACCATGGCTCCGCGCATTGTGAAAGGCCGCGTCATCATTGGTAATTCCGGCGGGGAGCTGGGCGTCAGGGGCTATGTCAGCGCTTATCATGCGAAAACCGGCGAGTTGGATTGGCGGTTCTACACTGTGCCGAACCCGAAGAAACAAGCGGATGGCGCGGTCTCTGACGATATCATGGCGGAACTCGTCAATGACACTTGGGGCGATACAGGCGGCTGGGTGACGGATGGCGGCGGCGGCACGGCTTGGGACGCGATTGTGTTCGATGAAGAGAATAACCAAATCATCGTCGGCGTTGGTAATGGCTCGCCTTGGAATGCGAAAATTCGTGATCCGGAAAGTAAAGGTGATAACCTCTTCCTCTCTTCCATCCTCGCCCTTGACGCAGACACCGGCGCTTATAAATGGCATTTTCAAACCACGCCCCGCGACCAGTGGGACTTCACCGCGACGCAATCTATCATCCTCGCAGACCTGCCCTTGGGCGAAGACGGCGCGGACCGACAGGTCGTCATGCAAGCCCCGAAGAATGGGTTTTTCTATGTGCTCGACGCCAAGACGGGTGAGTTTCTCTCCGGCAATAATTTTGTGCCGATGAATTGGGCAACAGGCCTCGACGAAAACGGCCGCCCGATTGAAGCCGACTTTGCCCGCGTGACGGACGGCGAGCCTCAAGCGATTTTTCCCGGCCCGCTGGGCGCGCATAATTGGCATCCGATGGCTTATTCGCCGCAGGAAAAGCTCGCCTACATCCCTGCCCAGCTTATCCCGCAGCTTTTCCAGGACATACAGATTGAACGCGACCCCGACGCCTATTGGAACCTTGGCTATAATCTCGCCGCAGGCATTCCGCCTGAATTCCCGGCCGGCACACTCGACGCATTTCGCGGCGGTAACCAGGGCTGGCTCGTCGCCTGGGACCCGATCAAACAGGAAGCCCGCTGGACCGTTCAACATGACGGCCCGTGGAATGGCGGCATCTTGAGCCTTGGCACTGGCATTGTCGTCCAAGGCCAACGCGAAGGCGATGTCGTGGCCTATGATGCGGCCAATGGCGACAAGCTCTGGAGCCAAAATGTCAAAGCCGGCGCGCTCTCCGGACTCTCGACTTATGAGGTGGACGGCGAACAATATATGACCATCACGACGGGTTGGGGCACGGCTTGGGCGCTCTCCGCAGGCTATGGCTATAACTCCCCCGTCCCGCCGCAGGTTGGCCGGGTTGTCACCTTCAAAATCGGCGGCACAGGCGAAATCCCCGATCCGATGGCTTCGGCTGTCGAGCGCGCACCCAAAGGCGAGCCATTCGGATCGCCGGAGCAGGTGTTGAACGGGCTCGCGCAATATTCGGAAAACTGCCTTGTCTGCCATGGTCCATTGGCTGTGAGCTCCGGCGTTCTGCCTGATCTGCGCTGGTCCTATGCGACCGCCGATAAGAACGAATGGAGCGATATTGTCTGGAATGGCGCCCTATCTGAAAATGGCATGGTGTCTTTCAAGGACCAAATTACGCCAGAAGCGATGGAAGATATTCGCGCCTATGTCATGAGCCAAAGCCATATGGCCGTAGCAAATGGGGATACCGGGAATTAGTTAGCCCGACACGCTGCCGCGAATAATGGCCGTAACCTTTTCCAAATAAATCTGCGTCTCTGCATCTTTGACCACATCTGAAATCGCCTGCTCGGTAAAATCCGTCAGGCGCCGAATATCTTTTTGGGTGAACTCAATATCCTCGCATAGATATTGGAATTTCTCATTTTCCATCATCCACATATCCAGCGATGTCCGCGCGCCCATATGATGCAGCAGTGGATTGATGACCGAGACTGTCTTGGCGGATTTGAATTGAGTCTTTACCTCTTTTTCCGCGCGCTTGATCTGCTTCGCGACATCCATATTCGTCGCTGTTTCACTGACGACTTTCAGGCCGTATTTAGAAACTAGTAATCCAATTGACGGCACAATCGCATTTGCGGCCACGGCGGCACCGGCAAGCGGATTTGCCAAAGCGACCAAGCCGCCGACCAGCAACATCCCGCCAAAAACTTTACCGTCAACTTTATCAATTTCATCGATGAGCCCGTCCAAATTGGAGCTGACAAAATTGGTCGAGACGGCGTCCGTGCTCGCCCGCTCACGCGCGTCTTTGATTACAATATGCTCCAGCATCGGCAGCGCGCCTTCGCTTGGCAAATGCAGCAAGCGCCGTTTTTCCAAATCATTTATTGGCGGCACGCCCTCGGGTAAGCTTCGCATGACATAAAGTGAATAGCCGTCATCGGAGGTTTTATCCGGGATGAGGAAATAGTGCTTCTCGTCAAATTGGGTGTGGTCATAAAATTTGGACGTGGCGGTCGCGCCGAAAAACGGGATGCCCCCCAAACTGCTTTTTAAAACCCCAACGCCCGTGTCGAAACTGCCCGCCACCTTATCAAAGGCACCGCCAACGCCGGACAGGAGTGTATCACCCAAACCGGCGGCCGGGCTGAAAACGGAGCCGATATCCGGGACTTTGATTTTCGATAGAATTTTTTTCATGTCTCTCCCCTGCCATTCATACATAGGCGCATCCTGCGAAATACCAAGTTGATGGTTTATTTTCATCGCCGTCACCGCTATCCGACACGCATGTTTACACGCGATGAATTTTTGGCAAAAATGCATGTGGAGGAACTCGACACACTGCTCTTTCGCGGTGAGGCTTTGGAAATGGGCCTGCCCCGTGTTTTTGGCGGGCAGGTCGTTGGGCAAGCGCTGAACGCCGCCGTCCGAACGGTTGAGCCCGAGCGCAAGCCGCATTCCCTGCATTCCTATTTTCTGCGCCCCGGCGATCTGTCGCGGCCCATTATCTATGAGGTCGACCCCATTCGAAACGGCCGCAGTTTTTCCACGCGCCGCGTTGTCGGCAAGCAGCGCGGCGAAGCCATTTTCAACGCCTCGATTAGTTTTCAGATCGTTGAAGAAGGCTATGAGCATCAATTCGATTTTCCGAAAAATGTTCAGCATTACAGCGAGCTTGAGAATGATTATGACCGCGCGGCGGAAGTTGGCGCTTTGGTCGGCCTCTCCGAAGCCAACTTCCGAAGCTATTATCTGACATTCGGGACGGATATTTTGGAAATGCGGACCCCGGGTTTGGAGACCGCCATCCTGCCCGGCGAATTTGAACCCCGACACGGATTCTGGTTTAAATTCAATGACGCCATTGGCGACGACCCAATTACGCATAGAACGCTGCTCGCTTTCATATCCGATAAAGCTCTGATGAGCACAGCCATCCGCCCTCACCCTGTTAATTTTAGAACTCATAAAATTATTGGCGCGAGTCTGGATCATTCCATGTGGTTCCATGAAGAAATTCGCGTCAATCAATGGATTTACTATCATCTCGACAGCCCTCGCTCTGCGCGGTCTCGCGGATTCAATCGCGGCAGTTTTTACACAGAAGACGGACGTTTGATTTGCTCCACAGCGCAAGAGGGATTGATGCGTGTCGTGGGAGAGAGAGACGCATAGGGGAACGCTTGCAGCCGATCTAGCGACTGCCTGACGAATAAGTGGGAGGAAGGACCGCCCGCAGGGTCAGCACTCGCGACGGAGTACCGAAGTAGAAAAGTTGTTTTACGCAAAGGCTAACCCTGCGGCTGTGACGTTTTACAAATCGGCCTCATGGATTGTGGCT
>ENA-ORXR01003055-ORXR01003055.1-marine-metagenome-genome-assembly--contig:-NODE-3055-length-15307-cov-25.255023_pt1 | contig 15307 bp, 14 predicted proteins | sample MGYA00237866_ERZ511479 | MGnify/ENA metagenome assembly ERZ511479 | reverse complement strand
GCTCCGCTTGGGGCGGTTCACCCTCCATCGGCTCCGGCACCTCGTCCCGGCAGGTAAAAGAGCCAGCTGCGCCCACCACCTCGGCGAGGCGCCGCTCGTTGAATTGCTTGGCGTCGCACGTCCTGGCGCGCAGGTGCTGGAAGTCGGTCCACTCTTCTGCGGCGTCCGTCCACGTGGAGTTGAGCAGGTCCAGGTCCTCGTCCAAACAGACTCCCACGCGCAGCCGCGAAAGGACGACACGAAGAGGGTCCCCTTCGGCTTGTCGATGCTGACCGCCCAGCTCAATGACACTCCCATACGCCGAGAAGAACGTGTCATCCCAGGCGCACTCCATGTACGCCCCCTTTTGCGCGAACGAGTCTGTGACCTTGTAGGCTGGGAGCTGCAGAGGAGCACCGGCAGCTGTAAGAAAAAAAGCCAAGACACATGGGTAGAGGTGTCAGGTTTCTGGGTTGCCGTGAGCGCTAGGTAAAAGACCCGCTGCTTCCCCCACGCACCCAAACATCCCAGAAGGGTGCAACAAACGTAGAAGGGGAACGTACCAAAGACGGTGCCGCCGCCAAAAGGCCGGCATTGCAGAGTAGGGGGAGCCACGCGACGAAACACGTACTATAGGCGCTCGAACCACCGACCGGGAATAGTGGGGGCCTCGTCAATGACGACGAGGCGGACGGCCTCAATGGCCTGCCGCGCATCGCTGTTGGTGAGAATTCGAGAGAGGATGCTCTCCTTGCTCACATCTCCCACCGATACATGCAAGAGGGATGACACGGTTTTCCCCCCAACGAGCTGGGCGGCAGAGCCCGTCCATGCCAGCACGGCGACGCCCGACTCCCCCCAACGCTGACGCGCGGCGTCCACAACCATGGAGAGAACTGTGCTCTTTCCACACCCAGCAGGCCCCACCGTGGCAACATTGTGACCACCGAGCGCACAGCGAGCAACCTCCAGCTGTGCTGCGTCCAGACACGGAGCGGACGGCGCCATCGCGGCCTGACGAGTCGTTCCTACCGGTCCGTCCGCCAGCCACGGCTACGCCGACGCCACGTCTTCACGGTGCGGCGGGACAGGAGCGTCCCTCCGCAGCTAAACGAAGCGTACGCGCCCGCTGCGCACAACAAGCCAAGCGATGACACCGACGCGGCGTGGCACGGCGCTGCAGGTGACGCGTCAGGGGATCCGGACTTCCGGCTGATCCGTCGCTGTACTGACCGATCCATCGCCACGTGCTACTGTTCAGTAAGATGTATCGATGAAGCATCTTGTATGTTCAATACATTGAAATGGGTATTGTTGAAGCATCAGACTGGTCGTTTTGACGTCTTGAACAGGGGCTCTGGCAGGTTAGCTTCACATATCCACCATATTTCGTTGCATCGACCATCTTTACAGTCAGATCAAAAATTATTTTTGAGCGGTGCGGAACTGAACGAAACGGTGCATCGGTCCTCGCTTCGAATGCAATCGATCTGGGCGCTCTCCCGGGGGTTCCCCGCGGTCAGATGGGTAGGGGTGAACGCCTCGAATGGAGGCTCTGTCCCGCATGGAGGTAAGATGATGAGACATACTAGGGGCCGACGCGGGGCGGAGCATTGACAAGCCGGACGGGTACGGGTATGACCACCTCATCCCGCGGGTGGAGTGGGCGCAGCCCAGGGAGGGGGTGCCGGGGGCGGCCATCCGGCCGGCTGGCGCGCACGTTGTTGGCCGCACCTGAGGAATTGGGGCGCCGCGAGCTCGTGGGGCGTGGCCGCGTGACAGTTACACATACACTTTGCTTCCTCAGCAGAGCGCTACAGCGCCCCACTGTGAGCTTTCATCGGCAGTATTGCGCACAGCAACGACCATTGTGAAATGAGTGGTGAGGCGCCTGCGGTGCCTGTTGCGGGGAGGGGCACAGTCTTTTGGGCTTGCCACTGCCAACTCCGCTGAGGTGCGACCAGTAGTGGAGGTGTGGGCTGCTCAGCTGTGAAAGTACGGGCTCCACGCCTGGCTTTCTTCCAGCGCATAAAGAACCCACACATGCGACCTCGCTCCCAAAGGGGACAAGAGTGATGGTCATCCCCAGACAGCATAAGCAGTACAGCAAAAGTGATGAAGTGGTGCAGCTGTCAGAGCCTTCTCCCACCGCCGAGACTACTTTCCCACTTGCGACAGCCTGACCGCCGCGCTGCTGCCGTGCCGCCGGGTGTCCACCAGCGCATCTCTGAGAATGGAGCCTGAGGGCCAAGTGGGACTGGGCGGACCCCGCTTGGCCCCTGACGGGCTCCTTGTACTGTTGCTAACAATCTGGCGGCCACGACGCTGGGCGGCCGCAACCCGGCACGCGCAGCCAAATCACCGCACCCGCAAGGTACTGGCTTGTGGCGCAAGCCACCATAGTGTCATATGTTCCAGAAGTGGTGGCGCTGTGTGCCGGGCCGGTGGTGGTGTCAGTCGCGGCAGCTGGTCAGCCAACTCCATCAGGACTTGGGCCGTCAAGCGTGATAAAAAGGGTCATTCTCTTCTTGCCTAGTCCCACGGGTCTACCCCTGTCCTCTCTCTGCACTGCTTGTATACGCAGGCGACCCTGCTCTCCCCTCGTCCAAACACACGCCTGCTCCGACACCCCGTACGCACCCGCACGGCACCGTCGTCCGGCACCGCGCCAGTCCGCAAGGCCGCACCCAAAGGCACGCCTGCGTCTCCCCCCCGTGAGCACACGCGCGGAACCATCTTCCCACACGCGCGTCAGTCAGCAAGGCCGTACCTATGCATTCGCCGTGGAGCAGCCGCGACGGCCTGGCCGTGCCTTCTCGCGCCACCACGTCAACCCGCCAGACAGGCGTCTCCCCCCCCCCGTCACTGGGGAAGCACTCGCGACCGCCCAGCAGCACGGCACGGCCGCGCCCTTGCGTGCACCGTGCCAACGCAGTGAACGCCTCCACGCTTGCCGCCGGGTGGGCGCGTCTGCCCCCGGCGCCAAATGATTCACAAAGCGGTCGCCCATGCTGCATTCGCTACTTTGTCTGTCGGCAACGGGAGTCGAAGCCTTCCTGTGGCTGCCACCATGGCTACACAGTGAAGCTGCCGAGTTTGTATTGACGCAGGATGTGATTGACGGGAGCTCGCCTGGTACCACTGTCGAGAAGGTCGCACGGTGACCATAGCACAAGAAACCACCAGCCATTCTGTTTACTCCTCATCCACCGCGAAAGGGTTGCCCTCTGTTTGACCACACCCGCACACACATGGCATACGAGAAAAATAGAAGGGAGAAAAGTCGAATGCCTCGGGGAGGCTCGTCGTGCAGGCGTCCTGGGCAGCTGCGCGGATGTTTTGTACCAGCATATGGTTGCAGAGGATGCTTGTGTACTCAACGGGACCGCAAGCCGACAGCACGCGCTTCAGCGCCTTGATGGCTCGGTTACGCTGCTCATGGGCAACCGTGTTCATGTGCTTGAGGGTGGTAAACGACGCCGGCGCAAAAAGCTTGCTGCAAACATGGTTGATAATGTGGAATGCGTCGCTAACCACAGTGGAGACGGCAAGCACCCAAGGCAGCTTGGCAAGCGCGGACCGCACCGCCCCACAACCGAGGTCTTAAACAATGAAACGCGGCAGGGTGGCAAACCGCGTGATGATTGCGTCCAGCAGCGCCGGTGGGCCCTCGCGTCTGTCGAGCCCTACGAATCCAAGCACCTTGGGGTGGCTGCACGCGCAGCAGATGATGAACGCGCCAGGTGAAAACGACTTGCGGGCGTCCTGGTAGTTCTTGGAGCACACGCCGAGGTCGGCCTTCTCGGTGCGCTGGAACGCCGAGGCGCGGCACTGCAACCGCCCGGGAATGTACATGCCTGTCACCAGCGGGTCGTCGCTGGCATCGGGAAACTCTGAAAAGAATAACGAGCGCATTTGCTGCCTTGTCACTCCCGCTCCACACCACTTCGACCCGAAGGCCGCCGCCGAATCAGCCACCAGAGGCCACTATGCATGGTACGAACGCAAGAAGTCGGCCATCCTCTCGACACAATCAGCTGTGGCGACCGCGACAGAACCGCCTACGCCACCCATTCGCTTGACCGCATTGAGGAAAGCGACGCCCATGCGCAACTGCTTCAGCAGCAAAACCATCTCCTCCGACAACCTCTCCGAGGGAAAGGCGTCGCCGACCGGCCCGTCCTTGACCGCCTCCGACAGCGCAATCGGCAGGCCCGTGGACAGGGAGGGGGACCTGAGCAGCTCCACCAATCCCAGCAGCCCCGACAAGTGCGACTGGTTGAAGGCCGAGACAACAGGGTCCGATACAATTGCTACGCAAAACGAGACAACATCGTGCGCCGCAGTTTGCCCCAGCGCCCGGACACCGGGCACGAGAACGTCAAAGGTGGATGTTGGTGGGGGGCGGCGGCCAGCGGCAGCGGCTGCGGCCGCGGCAGCAGCCGCTGCTGGGCCGTGCATCTGCGCTCCACCATGCGGTGCGTCGTGGCCATTTTCGGCTGCCGCGGCTGTCTCTGCTGCCGCGCCAACCGCTGCTGCGGCCGCTGCTCCTGCAGCGGCTGCAGCCACAGCTGCGATCGGAAGTCCCGCCGCCACCATAGGCGCCGCACCAGCCGGGCGGGACGCGGTCCAGGCGGCCAAGGACGCAACAATGTCGCGCTCGACGGCGTTGTTGGGCAGCGGTGTGTTGTTGGTCTGCGCGGTGGCTATGAATTTGGTCATAGCCCCCAAGACCCCCTTTACCAGCAGCACGCATGCCCGTTCCAGCTCCCACACAACAGACAGCATCCCGCGGATGGCCTCCGCCGACGCCTCCTGATCCGCTGGGAACGTGCTCAGGAAGGACTGCGGCAGGGCACCCGGGAGAAGCACTGCCAACGCCAGGGCAGCGGCATTCCGCTGCTCCGACGTGACCGAGATGCAGGCGCCCGGCTCGGTGAGCGCGATTCGCACGTACCTGCGCACCCACTCGCTGCTGAGCAAGCTGACCGAGGCGAGCAAGTCGGCGCTGCCGTCGCACTTCTCCGAGTAGGTGGTGAAAAAGCCAAAGAGGAGGCGCCGGAGGTAGCCTAGCCAAATGCCATCTGCCGTCACGACGTCGATCTGGTCACCGACGCAGCACGTCGAGCAGAAAAAGGGCCAGTCGGGAACGTCAATGCCCATCAGCCGCAGGCCAACGGAAAGTAGGCGTGACACCGTGCAACGGCCGCGGTTGGCAGTTACCGAGGACCAAACGCCCGCTCGCCGTCGCTGCTCCGCCGCTATCCACCAAGTCCGAAACGTCTGCGAAAAGGGGTTGCCCTCCCTTGCGACGTGCGCCGCAAAGTGCCGCACGAGCATGAACGACGCCGCCGTACACGGAGAGAGGATTACGAGGCCCTCGTTGCGGCCCTCCGCGCACACCCACGTTCCGCATTCGTCGTTGGTGCGCGTGTACGCGTCCAGCTCCATCTCGCCAATGCATACCATGGACAGCACCGTGCCTCTTGACGGGTCGGCCGCCGCGCCGCCGCGCGGCGTCCCGCACTTGGGGCACGCGACAGGTTCCGGCACGACATAAAAATGCCCGGCGCGCGCCCAGTCCATGAGCGCCGTGTCAATATTGACGCTCTTGTCGCAGTGAAAGGCGGGCAGATCGAGGTTTGAGATGGCCTTGACGACGGTCGGCGTCGTACCGCAGACTTTCGTGGAGGAGCTCGTCGAGTCGCTTTGACGCAAGTGCCGCGTGTGCAACACGTGCACACATTTTTTCTGGCGGCTCGTGTCGCAGTAGCAGCAGGAGGTTGTCTTGCGTGCGCACTTGACCGGGGCCGGAACGCGCCGGCGGCCGTCGCCGCTTACGACAAACGCAATGGGGTGGCCGCGGGTACCGAACGCCTCCACTTCCGCGTCCTCCTCCACGCGGACTTTCTTCGGCAGCCCAGACATTCTAGAGCTTGTGGAGCCTGGCCGGCCACGACCGCGTGGCACCCGTGACTCACCGGTGCGGCCATTCTCCTCCGTCTGCACCGCGCCCGTCCTTACGTCACTGGCTGCGGTCTCAACGGCGGAGTGGCCGTTCAATACCGTCAGTCGCGCGATAAAGCGCCTCGTTTGCGTCCCGTCCATGTCGCCCAACAGCCGGGAGACGCTGACCAGCACGTCCGAGAAGAGCTTGGCGTGGTAGCAGTCGTCGTCCACCGCGGTCGGCGACGACACGTCCAGCACCGCCTCCTTGACGGTGCTGCCGGTGCACGTGCACTGAATATCCCCCCGGGCCGCCACCCAGCAAGTCATCAACTCTTGCTCTTTGTAAAGGTGCTGGTCCGCCTCGGAAATTCGAGCCACCGCTCCAAACAGGGATTCTAGCGGCCACACCTGGCCGCGGTAGGGTGCAGCGAGAGTGGTCTCTAAGAAATTGCAGAGGGCCATGCCGGCGCCGTGGTGTTCGTCCACCATGCCGAATTCCTCGAGCCATTCCGTCACGCCAATCTTTGTGATGGTCATGGCAATGGCCAAGAGGTACCCCTGCAGCAGATTGGCGCGGGTGTTTCGGCCAGTGCCGACCGTCCGGCAGCCCAGGGCGTGACGCGTCCCTGGACGTGCTTGGCCGAAGTTGGGGAAACGGTACTCGCTCTCGCCCGCGTCGCCGTCGGTCCGCTGCTCATCATCTCCGTTGCCCTCGCCCATCTCCATAACCTGTCGAGTAGCATCGGCACGCACCTCGTGCCCCGATATGCTTGTCATTGAGAGCACCGGATGGTGCAAGACAGCTGGAGAGGCCGTTGCTACGAAGCACCGCCATTCGTTGCCGGTAGGAAGGTCCGCCCGGGTGCCTCGCTCAGCGTCGAAAGCAGACAGGGTCATGGGCGCGCGCAGCACTGGGGCATCTGGCGGGGTGCGTTCCTCCGAGCAGCACATGTACATTTGCTGCTGACTACGGATAGACGACGACGGCATGACGGCACGACCAGGAGGGCTGGACGCCACTTGCCACCCCCCAGGTCGTGGCGCCGGCCGTGGCGTCACGGGCGTGTTGGCATTCTTGGGACCTTGGCGGACAGAAGCACGGACACGAGGAGGCGAGGATGCTCTCGACGTTTGGGGGAGTAGGTCCTGCAGCACATCCCCCACCATGCGGAGTAGTAGGACCATTGCGTCCGGGCGCCACTGCGCCAAGAAGAGAAATGCAGTGACGGAGCAGGGGCACAAGCCGGGACGGGGGGGGTGAAACAGGCCGCGGCCACAAAGCAGATAGTGGTGCACATAGGTGGCAGGGGGGTGCGGAATTTGGCAGTGGATGCAATGCGGATATTGGTTAGCGCAGCGCGCGGTGGCGGGGGGGTTGGGGTGGGGGGGGGGACGCGGGCAGGAGCAGATAGGAGGCAGGAGAAAGAAGCACCCACCGTGTGGCAAGACAAGCACCAGCAGACGCACAAGGCAGTTCACGACGACAGAAAATAGTGTGGAGAGGCAGTGTGGGGGGTGGTTAGCGATGCACAAAAGAAGAGCCGACCAGAGGACAGCACCAGGTGGCATCGACTGCCATGATGCGGATGGCGGCGGGCGGCGCCCGAGTGGTTCCTCGCCTGTGCTAAGAAAAGAAAAGCAACACGACACCGAGCACGTACCGGCAGGCGCTACTGCGTCCACAGTCCCCTCGGTAGACAATGGTAGGCTGGTGGAGCATGACGGATGGGTGGCAGGAGTGGTGATAGCTGCCGGCTGCGCGCCGGCAGGCGTCGAGCGACCGTACGACGGGGCATCCAATCAGAAATGCACAGGGACACACGACTAGCAGCAGTGTGCAGCGGATAGCCGCCGGCAACCGGTGGAACGAGGCAGCAGTAGCACGCTTCAAGCGAATAGGACTCGATCGGGGGGGAGGGCACCAGGGGCGGGGCGCCGCAGCGGGCCGCCAGCCACGACGGCCGGGTGTGGCCGTCCAGCAGCGCTCCGGCATAGGAGGATACCGGAGGAGTGCAACGTGGCAGGGACAGGTGCGCGAGTGGCGGCACGCTACAGCTGGCCACCAGCCACCATGAAGCAAAATTGCGGGCCGGGAGGGCGGCAGCGGCCGTGCGACGGACTGCGGCCGGCAGCAAGAACGGCAGCCAGCGCCCGCACGCAGCCCACCTACGGGGACGCGGATCGACCCCTCCTCATGGGTGGATCGGGCGACCCTGCCAGGACGTCACTCTGGTGGGGGCTCTATAGAACAGGATGGCTGTTTAAGAAACGCAGAAACTGTTAGCAACCCAACCCTGCCAAGGGGAGCTGACAAATAGCTCTGCACAAGGCACCACCAACGTGCCCATATCGATATTGGATTGACCAATCAGATCTATCCGTCAAGGCAGCCGTCAAGGCGTCAAACCTACGATTACCCGTCTTGCCCAACGCGTCTGCTTTTAGTTTGGCGTTTTTGGGCGCTGTGGGGCGTTCGTTGAGGCCCTTTCTTTCGTTGAACAGCGTTGGACAATGCCCCAATGGAGCCGAACGCGTGAGTCTGACGCGATCGCGTGCAGGGACGGATCTTCCTGGCCACACAGACGCCATCGGCGGGAAGCACGTTTCCAACTACCCGACTGTGCTCATGTTGTGGACTGTCGTTCTGCAGTTATGTGGAGCATTGGTCGCGTTTTATTGGTATTTAATCTGGTAGCCAACCTGTCAACAAGCCCGTCCTGAGTGCACAGGCCGCGCGGGCTCGGGGGGTGGAAGCACACCGTGGTTCTGTGAGTGTTGTCTCCAGCTACGCCGCGTCGTGTTGATCCGCGCTACAGGCCGTGATGCTGCGTTTTTTGAGGCTGGCCTGGACCGGTACCGGCTGGTGGACATGCTGACATGTAGAACGAAGCATTCAGTGTGTCATGTTCTTTTCAACCACGCTTGACGCGAAAGCAGAAGATGGAAAAAGTAGAGAACGAAACGATGCGTTGGAGTTGACACCCGCGTCGTCCAACTTGCCACTCACAGAGGCGGCGGCGCAAGCGGCGGCGGCGGCCGCCGCCGCCGCGGGCGGCCGCCGTCTGCGTGGTGGTGCGGGATAGCACGCGCGCGCAGGATGTGCTGGTGGTGGAGGTCTGCGCGCCGCTCGTGTCGAGGCTCGGCACCATCGAAGCGGCCGAGTCGGCCCGCCGCAACGTGGAGGCCGCTTAACTGAACGTAGCGGCGACGGCGGCGGCCAAGGCGGTGGCTAACTTGGCCGCCGAAGCAGTAGCGAGGAAGAGAAACTTTCTGCGAAACCTGCGCGTGCCCGTGCGGGAGTTGCGGGCGGCGGCGGAGCTCGCCGAGGCGGCGCCGGTGGCGGTCGGGCAGCGGCGGACGCCCCGGCGGCGGGGAGGCAGCGGCGGCAGTGGCGCCGCAACCGCGGGTCGGGGCGCCCGGCGGGGGCTCATCGCTGATGCGGCCGCGGCGAGTGCTGCCGAAGCGACGCCGGTGGCTGTCGGGCGGCGGCGGACGCCGCGGCTGAGGGGAGGCAGCGGCGGCAGTGGCGCCGTGGCCGTGGGTCGGGGCGCCCGGCAGGGGCCCAGCGCTCACGCGGCCGCCGCCGATGCCGTCCGCCACAAGGAGGATAAGGCGGAGGGTGAGCCCCCCCGGGCGGGCGCGGCCGCTGACGAACCTGGCCACGACAAAGACGCCGCCTCTGACGCGTTTGACGACGATGGAGCGGCCGCCGACTCTGAAGAAGAGGCCGGCGTCTGCGGCGGGGGCTCGGAGGCGACGCGGTCCGTCCTTGCCGCCGCCACCGCCGCGGCGACGCCCGAGGCCAACCGCGCCACCGCAGCCGATGCTGCGCTTGCGGAAATTGACGCGGCGCGCGCCGCCGCATAGTCGACGCTCGAGCGCCTTGGCGCGGACGAGGATGCCATCGCCGCCGCCGCCGCCGCCGCCACCCGCGTGGACGGTCTCAACACCGCGCACGCGACGGCGGCCGTGCGCGTCGCCGAATCGCTGGGGCGCATCCGGAAGCTCGGCGCCCTCCCCGCCGACGTGGACCAGCATGCGGGGACGCCGGCGGCTGCACTGCGTTCCGCCCTCCGCGGCGTGCACGGCGCGATGGCAGGAGCGGGGGAAGTCAACAAAAACGCGCAAGAAATCCACGCCGCAGCGTGGGGCACACACTAGATGGCGTGGGAAGTGGAATTTGCGGCGGCGGGGAAGGGAGGGGAGTCATCATCCCGGTCGAGGGCGGGCCGGTGTTTACTCCAGGGGAGAGGGGCGCGGGGAAGGCGCCAGTAGCCATGCCGGCCAGAAAGAGGAGGAGAGAGACGGGAGCTCGTCCAAACCAGAATCGAGTGGAGAGACCAGCCAGTAGCGGCAGCGTCCGTCGGGTGCCAGGGTGGGGGGGGTGGGTGGGGGTCTCATTGACGTGCCGTGCATGGCCGTCAGGGGGGAGGGAGGCAAGTGGGGGGGGTGGCCGAGGCGCGTCGGCCCGAAACACGCCGCGACGCGTCGTTGACTCTTGCAGCTGTGATGGAGCTGCAAACCGGAGCAGGGCAACGCTGGATGGGGATGGACACAGAAAATGTGGTTGGGGGATGGGTCGAGGAGAGATGAGACGCGGCGTCGAGCGGCCACTGAAAGAACCGCGTAGTGTCATCCCAACCCAAATCTAGACATAGCACACAATCATTGCGCGCACGACCACAGCCGCTTAACGCGTCCCCATTCCGTCAGAGCAAGGACACCAATGTCGGGCTGTCACAACGTGTCTGTATTATTGGTGAAACGTGTCTAAATTCGCTTAATAGGCCACAGGTAGGTGCGTGTCAATGTGACCGTGCCCTAAGGAACGTCAACCCTCTTCGGTGAATTTAGGTAAGTCCATCTGGATTCGATAGTCCTGGTGTCAAAATAGAGCGCGCATGTCCTATTCGGAGCCAGAATACGGCACGCGCACCCTATTCAGAGACCTTGGAGTATTCTACAGGCCCTCTCATTGGCTGGACGCGAACCCGTTTTAATATAATACGTGTCCGATGACCACCCACCTGGCAACACAACGATCGCGACACGATCGCTGCCCAATACACAGCGCAGGCCACGACAAGTGACCGGAGGATAATAGCTTCCGGCCTCCACGGGGACAGACGCGATCGGTGCGGGAGGCCGTGACGTATCACGGCGACAGCGACTCAAGGCGTACTGCCGTGAGCACGCACGCATTGCTCCCGCGCTCCAGAACGTATGAGGTTGACAGCAGCAATCATCTCCTCGGGCCCCGGCAGTGACGGCCCGGCCCTGCAGAAATGAGAGCTGCGAGGTGTGGAGGACTCGTAGGGCAGAAACGTAGACACAGCGTCACTGTCAGCGTCGGTCTTGTTCGACTGTCCTTCGATCAGTAGAATCCCCATCAGTCAAGAGCCAATCATGGGCGAGCATCCAGCACGCCCCGATACGTAGATGACGGTTCATACCTGTCGTTAAAGTTTGACAGCCTCTTGTCTGAACCTTTCAGAAAGCAACTGTCGGTCAAATATGGCAGCCTCACATACGTATCTCTGCGCCTCTTGTATGGACGAATATGATTGGTAACGCGAAATTACTGGTCAGGCTAAGAACCTCGATTCAGAGGCTCGGTCAGATGGCTCGTGTGCCGGCGCTCGGCGGAGAAAAGGTGGGGACGGCGGGCAGAGCAGGTGCTGTAGGGGGTACGTCCGCCATTGTATCGGCATCCGTGGCCCACATCGGCCACCGCCGCCCTCACCACCACCGCCCTCACCACCACCGCCCTCGCCACCGCCACGCTCGCCGCCGCCGCGCTCGCCACCGCCGCGCTCGCCACCGCCGCGCTCGCCACCGCCGCGCTCGCCACCGCCGCGCTCGCCATCGCCGCGCTCGCCACCGCCGCGCTCGCCACCGCCGCGCTCGTCATCGTCGCGCTCGCCACCGCCGCGCTCGCCACCGCCGTCCGCGTGACCGCCGTTCGCACTATCTCTTTGCTTGCGACCGCTAGCGCCAGCGCTTGCGATGGACGGTCTGATGACCGTGAGCGGGTGGGAGGAAGACGAGGGGGCCAACGATGATGTGACCACCTCCGTCGTAGTGGCCGCGCACGTTGCATCTCTACTCGAGTCGCGACGGCGGGCTCTCGCTGCGGCACGAGTTCATCGGCCGCGGTACCGGGGCTCCGTGCCCGGTCGGCTAGCCAACCGGCCTCGCAACTTTGAACTCGGTCTTCAATGCATTCTACGGGATTATTTTGGCCTCGACGGTCTTCCCCCGGTGTTCGGTCGGGTGCAGTTTGAGCGGCGTTTTCGCGTTCCCATGCCGGTGTTCTTGCGGATCTACCGGGCGATCAAGAGCCGCCCGTTTTGGGCGCAGCGCGTGAATGCGACGGGGCAGCCGCAGGCCCATCCTCTCCAAAAGCTGGTGGCCGTGTTCCGCGTCCTCGCTTACGGCGAATCCTATGATCGCGCTGACGAGTACGTGCGGCTGTCGAAATCGACGATCGCGCGCGCGGTCAAGCTCTTCACCGAGTTCGTCGTCGACGAATTTACTCCGGACTACTTGCGGCCGCCGACGCGGTCTGAGATTGAGGGCATTCTTGCCCGCAACGCCGAGCGTGGGTTGCCTGGATGCCTCGGGTCTCTTGATTGCTCGCACTGGGAGTGGGCATCATGCCCGAAGGCGCGGGCTGGCACGTACCAGGGCCGGGACGGCCGGCGATCGATTGTTGTTGAGGCCATTTGTGATGAGGACACGTGGATTTACCACATTTTTGCGGGTAGTCCGGGGAGTCTCAACGATATTAACGTCCTGTACCAATCGCCGATGTATATGGATGTCATCACCGGGAAGTGGCCACCGCGTGACTTTTCGTTCACTGTGAATGGGAATACCCGCACGTTGCTTTATTACCTTGTGGACGGAATTTACCCTCGCTTCGCCTTCTTCGTTGCCCCGTATCCCAACCCCCAGACTCGAGAGCAGCGCACCTTCAACAGGCTACAAGAGGCCCTGCGAAAGGACGTCGAGCGCCTTTTCGGTATCCTCACCGCACGATTTCACGTCATGCTACATCCATGCCGGTTGTGGTCGGTTCCCCAGATGGTTTTAACCACGCAAACTGTCGCCATACTTCACAATATGGTGGTGGAGGCGCGTCGCGATGGGTTTACATCGCGATCGCGCTCGTCGTTTTACGGGGCCGGTGAACCGGGCGGAGCTGCCGGACAGGCTGGCGCTGGCGCTGGCTGTGGAGCCGCGGGCGCGGCAGGTGACGGCAACGTCGCGCCGGTCGGCGCCGGAGCTGGTGGGGCTGGTACGGCTGCTGGGGCAGGCGGAGCTGGCGCCGGTGCCGGAGCTGGCGCCGGCGCCGGCGACGTCGACGGCTCAGGCGTCGTGGGAGGTGCTGCTGGAGCACTCGGGGTTGGTGGGGCGGCCGGGACCGGTGGCGGCGGGGCGGGCACTGGTGCCGCCAACGGCGCGGGCAGCGGCTCAGGCGCGGTTGGGGGCGCCGGGGTGGGGCGCACCGGGGCGGGAGGCGCTGGGGCTCAGGGTGCCGGGGAGGGTGGCGCCGGGGCTGGGGATGCCGGGGCCGGCGGCGCCGCGATGGGCGGTGCCGGGACGGGAGGCGCCGGGGAGGGGGGCGCTGGGGCGGGCGGCGCCGGGGAGGGAGGTGCCGGGGCCGGCGGCGCCGCGATGGGCGGTGCCGGGGAGGGGGGCACAGGGGCGGGCGGCGCCGGGGAGGGAGGTGCCGGGGCCGGCGGCGCCGCGATGGGCGGTGCCGGGACGGGAGGCGCCGGGGAGTGGGGCACAGGGGCGGGAGGCGCCCCTGTGGGGGGTGACCTGGGGCACCTGCACGGTACTGCCGGTGGTCCACCGCCTGCTGTGGCGGCCGCTGCGGTGGCTCCCATGAGCGAGTTCATGCGCATTTTGGTTGCCACGGGCGAGGCCAAGTCCCGGGAAGAGCACCAGGCCTTGCGCGAGGATCTGTGCGCTCACGTGTTTTCGCAGCGCGGAGAGTTCTTGGAGCCATACGTTGATTGATTCAATTTCGGGTGTCGCTTGCTTTCCTTTCTTTTCTACCCCGCGGGCGTGTCGTATGAGTGGCTATGTGTGATCATTTCATCTCTTTTTCGCTGCGGGCGTCCTCTATCATTTTTTCGACCCCACCAGGTGTTATCCTTCTGTACCCCTCCATTTTTAGCAACGTAATAGTGCACACTAGTGCATGTCCGCCGCCGGCCTCCGTTCTTGTCATTGTGCGCCGAGCACGCATAGATGACGACATCGTCCGCGGCCGCCGCCCTTGTACACGTCCGGCGGCGGCCGCCGCCGACGCCAGCCCCGCCCGATGGCAGCGGGCGCATTCTTACGTGCGCCTGCCGCCGACGATATGCAGGCCCGGCGGCCGCCGCCGCCCGCTTGTGCGTCATGCGGCGGCGGCCGCCGCCGCCCGCTTATGCGTCGTGCTGCGGCGGGCACCGCAGTCACCGCCGATCAGAGGCGTGCGCGGCGGCCGCCGCCACACTTGTGCATGTCGGTGGGCGGCCGTCGCCTGTGTCTTGGTGCGTGGAGCGCGCGCCGCCGATCAAAGACGTGCGCGGCGGCCGCCGCCACACTTGTGGACGGTGGCGGGCGGCCGCCGTCCTTGTCTTTGTGTGTGGAGCGCGCATTATTGGCGGCATCGTCGGCTGCAGCCGCCCTTATACGCGTCCAGCGGCGGCCGCCGCCGACGCCAGCCCCGCGCGGTGGAGGCGGGCGCACTCGTACGTGCGCCTGCCGCCGACAAAATGCAAGCCCGGCGGCCGCCGCCGCCCGCTTGTGCGTCATGCGGCGGCGGCCGCCGCCGCCCGCTTGTGCGTCATGCGGCGGCGGCCACCGCGGTCACCGCCGATCAGAGGCGTGCGCGGCGGCCGCCGCCACACTTGTACGTGTCGGCGGGCGGCCGCCGTCCTTGTATTTGTGCGTGGAGCGCGCATTGATGGCGGCAATGTCGGCGGCAGCCGCCCTTATACGCGTCCGGCGGCGCCCGCCGCTGACGCCAGCCCCGCGCGGTGGCGGCGGGCGCACTTGTCCGTGCGCCTGCCGCCGAGGATAGGCACCAACGGTGGCCGCCGGCGCTCTTTTGTGGGTCAGGCGGAGGCCACCGCTGATCACGCACATGCGCGGCGGCCGCCGCCACACTTGTACACGTCGGCTGGCGGCCGCCGTCCTTGTCATTATGCGCCGAGCACGGATTGACGACGCCATCGTCGGCGGCCGCCGCTCTTGTACGCGTCCGGCGGCGGCCGCCGCTGACGCCAGCCCCGCGCGGTGGTGGCGGGCGCACTCGTACGTGCGCCTGCCGCCGACAAAATGCAAGCCCGGCGGCCGCCGCCGCCCGCTTGTGCGTCAT
>ENA-ORXR01003054-ORXR01003054.1-marine-metagenome-genome-assembly--contig:-NODE-3054-length-15309-cov-17.436843_pt1 | contig 15309 bp, 14 predicted proteins | sample MGYA00237866_ERZ511479 | MGnify/ENA metagenome assembly ERZ511479 | reverse complement strand
CCCGGCAGCGGCGCCGCCCGGGGCGCCGCCTTGGCGCCCGCCTTGCCCCGCTTGTGGCGCCCCCCCGCGCCCCGCACCTGCGCCTTGGTGCGCTCCGACGCGGCGAGCGCGGCGGCTTCCGCCTCCTCCCGCCGGCGAATCATGGTGCGGGCGGCGGCCAGCTCCGCCGCCGCCGCCGCCTCGTCGAGTCGGGACGCGCGGGCGGCCATTTTGGCGGCCGCCGCCTCGTCGAGGCCGGCTTCCCCCTCGGCGACTGTCGACGCACCCGCCGACGCTGCCGCCGCCGCGTCGCCGTCGGCCGGCGGCGGCGGGTGCACGTACCGCAGCCGCCCGCTGACAAAGTCCTTGAGGATGAGCCGCCCCGACCGCTGCACGTCGGGCCGCCCGTGGTCCTGCATCATCCCCCGACCGGTCGCGTGGGCGGCGAGCAGCTCGGGCGCCGACGTGTAGGCAACGACCGCGCCGGTCGGCTCGCCGTCGTCCCCGCGCACGGGCACCTCGGTGACGGCCGGCAGGCGGACGCCGTAGAGCGCGCGGAGGAGCGGCGCCGGCACCCGCGCGGCAATGAGGCTAATCGGCGCCGTCGCGCTGCCGCGGAGTTGATCAATGGGCAAGACGCCGGCGACGACGAGGTCCGCCTTGGACGCGGAAAAGTTGGGGAAGACCAACCCGGGACAATCGCATAGCGTCAGGGTTGGCGACAGGGGCATCGTTTGAAAGTGTTTGGTTTTGCCGGGCGTCGCCGACACGCCCACGCGCTTGGGCGTGTGCGCGAGGAGGACGTTGGTGGTGGATGATTTGCCGACGTTGGGGTAGCCGACCATGCCGACGACGATGTGGTCGGCGCCGGGCGGGCGGAGGGACTCAAAGAGGGCGGTCAGGGCGACCGCGTCGAGCACGTCGGCGTCGTCGGGGAGGGGGGCTGGGGGGGTGTTGCCGTCGCCAACGGGGATGGGCGCCTCGTCCCCGCCTTTGCCGGCTGCGGTCGGGGGGGGTGAAGGGGCCGCTGCATCCAACGGTGGTGGCGGCGGGGCGTCTGCAGTCGCCGCCGCTGGAAGAGCCGTCGCGCCCAAGTCGGGCACGGCCGGCGGGGCCACTGGCGCAGCGTCGGCGGCGGTCGCAGTGGTTGTGGCGGCCGCCTCTCCGTCGGTCATCACATCGCCCTCTGCCGAGTGCGCCGCTTCCTCGCCAGCATCTTCAGACGCCTCCTCCTCCTCCTCCTCCTCCTCCTCCTCCTCCTCCGACTCGGTGCCCGATTCGTCCGACGTCGTGTCGTCGTCATCCTCGTCCGACGAGGACTCCTCGGCGCCCTCGCGGTCCCGCCCGTTTGGCTTGGCCGAAAAAAAAACGGCGCGCATGCCGCGCGACCGAAAGTGCGCCGCCCACCGGCGGCGCATCCCCTCGCTCAACAAGTCCGCCTTGTTGAGCAGCAACAAATTCCGCTTGCCACTCTCGTCAACGACGTACCGGTCCAAGTCGGCGCAGTAGTAGAGCTCTGGGTCCCGCGCGTCGACAATCTGCACAACCACATCCGACCGCTCGACGACCCGCCACAGCTGCCGCCACACTTGGAGGTTCTTCTCAAACGGCGTCAGCGTCGTGCGCGCAAACACCGCCCCGTCGACGGCGTCGCGCGGCCCGCGGCGCACGCCCGGCGCGACGGGCGGCGCGTCGCCCGCCAGCTGCTCCTCCACGTCGGCGAGGGAGCGGCGCCACGCCAGGAAGGACGCCCGCTCCGACCGGTCGAGGGCGCCCTTGTCCATCGCCGCCGTCCACGGCGGCCGCCGCGGCACGCGCAGCGCCGCCGCCTCCACCGCCCGCGTGGCTCGGTCGTTGGGCCGCCGCACGCCGCCAACGGCGGCGTCTGCGTCGACCATCCCCGACGCGCCGGGCGCAATGACAAACGACTGCGCCACGTCCCGCGGCGCGTAGCGGTCGGCGACAAAGGAGGTGTTGGAGAGGGCGGCCGTTTCCATCAGCTCGCTCAAGTCAGACGCTTCCAACACGGACTTGAGCGTCGGGTCCGTGGCGGCTTCGGCGTGGCGGCCAACGTCGGCTTCGGTGCGCCGCGAGGCGACGGCGTTGGCCTTGGCTTTTTTGGCGAGCGCCCGGCCGAGGCCGCCCATGGCCCCATCCGCGCCAGCGCCGGGTTTTCCGGCTTTGCGGCCCATGGTGGGGGGGGGGGGGGGGGGGGGGGGGGAAAGGGGGGAAAGGCGCAACGCGGAAGCAGGAGGTAGTGGGGACAGGACCCCGGGTGGGACGCAACGCCAGCCGCAAGGCCAACACGGGTGGCACCAGAGAGGTCGCAGCAAACAAGGGGCAGAAAAGGGGCAAAGGCCGGACCTCTGGCAAAGGAGACCAGGTCGAAGCCTCGGTGTAGCGCAGTGCGGCGCGGTGTCCAGGGTTGGTTGACGCGTCGCAGTCGAGGTGGCAAACGACAGCGCCTCACGGCCCTCTTGGTCAACGGTCCGGGTCGACGCATCCGTCGTCGACTCGCTTGAGCAGAGACGATTTGCGAGAAATTGATCGCACTACAGTACTTGGAGCACGGTTTGACAAGTGCGAGCCACCGTGATCTGACCAGGCGGCCGTTACGCACCTTCCACGGACGGTTGCTGGTGGCGGATCTGCGCTTCTCTGCTGGACGTCCTGTGTCGGTTCAGGCACTGCCTAAACCCTTGAAAATGCGTTGATTCGAAAGAGCTGCCTCTGTATAGGAATGACAGGACACCAAGAGGCGACGATGCCCAGTATCGCCGACTCACGGGGCAACCACGACGCCACAAAAAGAACTCAACCAGCTGATTGTGTTCAGCAGCGCTGCGAGCCCGTCGGATTCGAAAGAACGGAGGTCGCTTGTGGCCCCGAGTCATCAGCTAATTCTCTCTCATCGCGCAAGCAAGCATCCTGACAAACAACGTAGCAGGGGACGCCAGAAAATGCCACCAAAGCTACTGCGCCCGCGCAAGCAGAGCACTTGACCAGGGTATTGCCACCTGGCGCACTTCACGCGCCGCCCTCATCCAACCCCTCCTGCACGAGCACAAACGCGCTGCCCTTGTTACCCCTGCAAATGCGCACCCCACCCCCCACGTGGGTCACGTCCAACCACCCCCTGGCGATGCTGCCGAGCAGTTTGAATGGCACCGGGTAGGGCACACGCACTGTCTTATCGCCCCACGGCAAGTGCACATCCGCCCACGCTTCATCAAACGCAATCGCCAACCGCCCATCTTCCACGCCCGTAATCGCCGCGCACACGTACAAGACGCCGCCCGGCCAGCGCACTTCGTTCCGCAAGCGCCCCGTCGACGCCTCGGCGGCGCCACCGTCAAAGGTCAGCTCCTGCACCACGTCCAGGGAGCCGACGCCCGTCACCGCCCGCTGGATGGGCGACGCGCTCGGCGGGCGGCTAGTGTAGAGCAGCGACCAGCGCCCGGAAATGGCGGGTAGGAAGGCGGTGCCGCCGGGGGGGGGCGCCGCCGCCTCGAGGCCCGCCACCAGCGTCGCCACCCGCTCCTGCGTGTCGGACGGGAGGGCCCGCCCGCGGCCGCCGGCGGGGGGGGTGACCAAGCGGAGGAGCTCGGCGCGGGCGTCAGGAACGGGGGGGGCGGCAGCGGCGGGTGGTGGAGCAGACGCCCGCAGCAGCGCCCGGCGGAGGGGCAGGGAGAGGGTGCCGGGGGGGGGAGCCGCACGCTGTCCAGAGTATGGACATCCAGGGATGCGACGCCGGGAGGAGGGTATGGGGGTGGAGGGGGAAAAGGCAGCAGCCTGGGGCGATGAGCGAGGCATGGTGCAAGCCGGCCCGGACCGCCGCCGCACGACAAGGTGACGCAAACCAAGTATCCGAGGTGGTGGGTAGACAGAGAAAATGTCCAAGAATGAGCCGAGGAAACGAGGAGGGGGCGGTTCAGCGGGAGGCTGGAAAAGGGCAAGTGGGTGACGACATGCGAAGGAGCACGGTAGTGTACGTACGGAGGAGCGACGGTGGCTTCACGACGCGGACAATCAGAGTTAGGAAACGCGCCGTGCAGCTTTCACATGACATTCGCGTGAATATGCGATGTGAAAACGGGGGGGGGGGGGGGGGGGGGGGCGGCGGGCGCGGCGGCGGGCGGGGGGGGGGGCCGGATGCGCTGGTTGATTGACAAAATCAATAACGAGATTCCTTCGGTTCCGGGCGCATCCGCGACATTGGCGCTGGCAATCAGGACCGATTGGGGCCACACTGCACAGCGGCCCGACATTAAAGATCTCCGGGTCGCGGTGCCGAATCGGTCCCCACTGTCGTCGAAGACAGCTCAACGGCCCCGGGCCGAACGGATCGGTCCCCACGCCGCCGCACCGAATCCGCCACCACGATGTGCCCGCCCGGTGGACGCTGCTGCCGTCCCCGTTGACGCCACCGTCGTCGCGCCCACCACCATGGCGCCGCTTTCCCCAGGCGTGCGTCTCCTTCGGGCGGAGCGGCATTGTGCACCCTTGCGCGCGGTTCCGTCGCACCCGGCACTGCTGAGTGGTCGCTGTCGGTGTTTGAGCTGTTGCCGGTATGTTCATTGCCGCCCTTCTCTCGTTTACTTTCCAATACCCGCCTCACGCGATTCCCTATTGTTTCCCCTGAGCGTCGAGCGTTCTCCCCGGTGTGGCCATGAGCTCCCCGCGTTTTGTCGGTGTCGGGTGGTCATTGTATGCTGCGACTGGGGGCGCACTGCCGTGCGGCTGGTCACTGTTCCGATAGGGCCTCGCGGTACGCGCTGGTGCGCTTTCTCTGCCCGCTCTCTGCAGCTTGCTGACGGCTCTGTCATACTGTTTGCGTGTCCTTTTCCTGGTGCATAGCCTTGTGATTTGTTTTGCAGACGATGGAGGTCGGTGCTGGGGCCATCCCCACGGACCCCGACGAGGAGTACTTGCAGTTTTTCCGGTCGCTCGGCATCATGGACAATTCGAAGGTGGCCTTCCTCGCACGGATGCTGGAGGCCTTCTACAACATGGCCATCAAGTTGGACGAGCACCTGGCGCCCACAGGAGCCGTCTTGCACGCGGCCATTAGTCGCATGTGCCAGGGCGACAGCCCCATGGACGCCCCGCAACATCGGTGGATCCGCATTCAAGACAGACTGGGCTTCTTCTCTGACGGGGAGGACCATGGCAGTCGGGTCATCAACATGGGGTTGGCGTTTGCTTACAGGCACAAGGAGCTGGAGGCGCTCTCCGAGGCCAACACGCTTCAGTTAGAGAACCTGCGCATTGCCGCCGCTCGCGCCAACCGCACTCCTGTGGCTGCTGGCGGTCTCAGCCACGCGGCAGCATGCGCGGCAACTCAAGTCGGGGCCAACGTAGCGGAGGACGATGCCGATCCTGCCGCCGGGCACGGCGGCGATGACGGTGACGGCAGCATCATCCCAGAGGGTGGCTTAGTCCTGCGACGGGATCAACCGCGAGGTGTCGCTGGTGGGGATGCCGCTGGGGAGGATGCTGCCGGCGGCTGCGATGCTGATGGGCTTCCTAACGAGGGCGGCCTTGTCGTCCATCGCCGCGATCCACCTCCGCCCGTTTCCAACACAGACGACCCCGCGGCTGCGTCGCTGGTCGAGGTCGCTGGCGACACGGCCAAGAGAACGGAGGTCAAGAGCCAGCCCACTGTCAACCCCTCGGCTGAGGCGGTGGTCGCTGTCAAGGCTGTGCTGGAGAAGATGCTAGTGCGGTCGGATTGCAAGGACGTGCTCCGCAAGATGCTGATGGACGGGCTAGTGACGTTGACGCGTTTGCACAGCGGCCAGAGCACCAACCCGGGCGTCATCTCGGCGACGGACGCGGAGCCGGACTGGTCATCTGTGCGCAACCTCCTCACAGAATGGTGGCCATCCTGGAGCCTCCCGCGCGGCGCCGCGCCCGTCCTGCCCGTCGCTGGGACGGCCGCGTTTTCATTGCACCCGACGCGGCCGACGTGCTCCTCCAAGTGGATCGTCACGGTCGACATGACCAGTATCAACCCTGTCATCGACCGCGTCTCCGTGAAGACGCTCCGCTACTTCAAGCCGAACAACCTGGCCGACACCATCGACGTCGTCCGCATTGCCCCGTCACTCAAGCCCCCGCTGGCCACCACTATTGCCTGCATGCTCCTCGTGGGAACTTGGGAGCCCTCTTTTTGCTTCATCCTGACGCAGATGGCGTCCGACGGTCGTGCTCCTGTGGTTGGCACGGTGCCACTGGAGGCGGCGGCCTGCCACAACTTTGAGACGGACGGTCTGGCAGACGCCGTGGCCCTGTTGCCGACATCCGAGGATGGCGGTGGCGCAGACGTGGTTGATATGGGGACGTCGGCGGCGCTGCCTGCGCGCCCACGCAGCGAGCTTCTTGCTGAGCGCCAGTCAGAGGTAGACGTGCTCCTTGCGGCTGACAAGGCCAAGAACGCCACCCTCCGTCGCGCCTACCGCAGGGACGTCCGCCGTCGTGGGGGGCCACCGGTGCATGGCGCTCATCCGACAGCAGCACACCAAGCCGACGCGCCACCACCGCCGGCGGTGCCTCCCGAAGAGCCACAGGCAGCGCCACCAGTAGCGCTGTCGGCGGCACCGCCTGCTGCAAGACCTGCGCGCAGTCGCGGCAAGCGCCCACCACCGAGCACCAAGACGGCAGCTGAGCCCCAAGGCGATGCTCACAAGAGGCCCAGGGGTGACCCTCCCGCCGACGGTGGAGCATTGAGCACGAGCCAAGTCACAGCACCACCGTCCACCGCCGATGGACGCGCTCCTCTCGAGGACAGATCAACGAGAGATAGGGCGCCTATCTCGTTGCCGAGAGCCGCTGCTCCGCCTGAGCCGTGTGCATCGATAGGAGTGAACATGCATCTAGGACTTTCACCAGATGGATCCAGTGTGGCCCGCGGTGGTGTTTCCTTTGTGTCTCCGTCCGTTGACTCAGCCGCTGGGTCTCTTTCTCTTACTCCTTTACTTTCCCTCGATGGGACGGTTGCCGGTACTGACGGGACACCTGCACCCCGCACCTTGCCAGGTGCCGGCCCTATTTCCCGCTCTTCTCCGTCTGCGTCTCTGAACCCTGTACCGCTTCCCTCTGGCACTGGCTTGCAATCCCTCGACGGTGACATAGACGTGCCCGCCTTGGATGATAAGGACGGGGATGGGCCTGCGGGACCTGACTGATCATGAAGTAAACTGTACTATTTTACTGCTCTCTCTTCGTTCCGCTCGTTGACCCGAGCCGTGTGGATCGTTGTTGATATGAAAGATGTTCGGTTCGACGGCGAAAAGAGCACTAGAGTCTGCTTTGGGGTGGTCCGCGCTCACGTATCTTGGACAGGTTGTGGCGTAAGGGGCGTATGCAGTCTTGGATGCGAAACTAGCAGAGGCATCGGGGCGGCGGGAGGGGACCTACGGCAGCAATGGTAAAAAACAACGGCTACAAGCGTGGGCTAGCATGGTACAGCTGCAGTGCATCACGGTCAGCAACTACGCGGCTCCCACAAAAGGAGCGCACATGCATGCGCCTCTTGTCGGGCACCCGACTCATGGCGGCCAACACCATACCCGCCCCAAATGCCTCCCCCACGTCCAGCACGGCCTCTGACAAAGTCAAGCTCTGCGAGCGGTGCACAGTGATTCCCCAGCCAAGCACAAAAGGAACCTGAACTCGTACAGCAACGACACCAGGACGAGACAAAATGCGCGACTCAAACTCAACAGGAGGGCAAAGCACCTCGACCCAGTCGGCACCGGCATCCCGCACCCCCTGGACGCCCTGGCGGGTAGTCTCCATCACGTCATGGTCCGAAAAGCGCACGACAGGGTCGCCGTTCTCCTCATAGTCAACCACGTTGCCAATACTCCCATGGAAGAGACCAAGCGCCAGGAACTGGTTGGAGATAAGCATGACGCGCGCACCACGACAGTGGGGCACCCGCGGGGGAGCCACGCAATCGGTCAATGCCGCGGCGATGGTGTGCGTGGAGATGCCAACCAAGTTGGGCACAGGAACGCTGCGGTCGCGGTTGGGATCCTCTGTCACGCGGTCCACGGCAGTGAAATCAGGGGGCCGCTTGTCCGGGCACAACCGCGTCAAACATGTCGCGTTGTGGGCGACAACGTCCTTGTGTCGAGGCATCAGATGCAGCACCTCGCACTCGAGCGCCTTGTACGCCTCGTCGGCAACCTTACACTCGTCCATGAGCGCTTGCACGGCCGCTGTGCACCGCCCGAGTCGCGCGTCGTGAAGGGCAGCGACAAAGTCAGGCTGTCCTTGACGATGCACGTGCGTCAGCTCCAAAAACGCCTCCCCAAACACGGTCGTCCAGCACGACGCGGTAAACGCCATCTTGCCAAAAGGGGGGCAGAGCTGCAAAAAGTCCCCAAACGCGTACAACACGACGGGTGGCGCGCTCGCCGGGCGCGACTGCCGCAGGAGCTCGTACATCACGTCCAGGTTATCCGCCGACACCATCGAGATCTCGTCGAGCAGGAGCACCTGAACCTTCGCCAGTCGGCGGGCGATGGGCGCCCACCGGTCCAGCGCCAGAAGACGAGCAGCTTCTTGAACGCCGTCGACGCACAGCATCTTGTAGTCCTTCATAAAGCCGAAAAAAGAGTGATAAGTGACACCCTTGGCCGTCTTGGCGGCGCTGCCGGTAGGAGCAACAATCACGACCGCCCCGTCCCCGGACAGTCGACTGCGCAAGAAGCACGAAAAGGCCCGCAAAAAGGACGACTTGCCTACGCCGGGTCCCCCAGTGACGAATGTGCTCTGCGCTCGCTCGCACAACCGCCCATAGACGGCGGTCCACGACTGCTCCGCGGCCAACAGAGAGAGGGGGCCCTTGGGCGGTGGACCGTCGCCGCCGACCCGGTCGGCACTTGGACCCGTCACGCCACTCACCATGCGGTGCGCGCCTGCAACCGCAGCGCCGCCGCCGCCGCCGCCGCCGCCATCACCAGGAAGGCGTGCATCATACCCATGCTCCGAGACGACGAGTGGAGAGCAAAGAGCGCCCCCGTCAGGGTCTTTGGCGGCCGCACGACGCTGAGCCGCCATGGCGGCGTCACGCCGGAGCGCCTCCTCCATGTCCGCATTCTACCACGACGCAACGGAGCGTGCCACCATCTTGTGGATGCTTCCAAAGGTAAACATAGGCCGGGACCCGTCGCGGCCAGCACTTGCGGGGTTCAGAGCAGCCGAAGGCCCGCCCTCCTCGTCACACACGCGCGAGCGCTTGGCCCCAACATGGGTTGACAGCGGCATCGCATTCGCCGTCGAGCCGCGCGAGCAGCTACCGCTGCCGTGCCGCGTGCCAGAGTCGTCTGAGTGATGGTCCGAGCCACATCGCCCAGAGAAGGGCGCGCTGCTGCGAGGTGGTGCCCGGTCAGGCGGTGCCAGCCTCGACCTCGACGCAATGGAGCCACCCCGCCGAGCGGACCCACAACGTGGACCGCGTCCTCCGACTGCCCCGCTGGCCACACTGGTCGTCGGAGTCATCCGCTCGTGGGAGCCCTTGAACGGCATCGTTGATGCGGCCGGCCGGCCCAGCGTCCGCGCCGGCGACGACGAAATCTCGTCGGACCGCGCCCGCGTGGAGGAAGATGACGCGACCGGAGCAGCCACACACGACCACGAACCGGGCGACCTCGCTGAAACCAGCGGCGAGTCAGTCTGCGGCGGGCGCGCGGGTGCCGGAAGTGACAGCTGCACGCCGGCGGGTGCAAACGGCGTGGTGGTTGACTGCAGCAGCTCCTGCAACCTCCCAGGTGCGTCGCTCGCCAGCCACATGTAGGCGTCGGGGGCAGAGGAGAAGCGGGCGGCGACGCACAATGAAGACGCCGACGCTCGTAGCATCTGCACCGCACCACCAACACCCGACGTATCCACCTCAAAGCAAGCGCGCGTACCCCGGCCGACCACGGAGAGCCAGCCCGAGGATCCCAGTCGTGGCGAACGAGGACGAGACGACCCGCCAATCACGCCACCCGACACAGCAGCAATCGGGGCAGGGTCCGTTAGCCAACACATGGCCGGCTCGGATGATGCAAAGGAGCAGCAGGCCAGCACGCTACCCCGCTCCAGGGACAGCAGCTGCTGGGCAATGCTGCCCTCATCGGATGCCCGGAGGAGGATGGAGGTCAGGGGCGTGATGACCGCGACCACCAAGCGAGAGCCCACCGCCCCTGGAGTAGGTGGCATCTCTGCCACAGGGCAGGCGGAAGCAGGTCGGTAGCACCCGTCGCCGCCCGCTGTCCCACCACCCCACGTAGACGACGAAGACCAGGCGGAGAGGGACCAGCGCGGTACAAGCCTGACGGCTGAGTGGGAGCAGACGGGCCGGGCAAACAAGCAAGCGTGGGTGCGAGGGGGAAGGGGGAGGGGGGGGAAGCACCTCCCACACGCGAGCGCAACAAGCGAAAGAAACAAGCGCGAACGTGCTCCTCAAGCGCACAGGGGTACACAACAACAGCATGGGGAAAAACGGGTGCACGAAGAGGATCTGTACACCGGCTTAGGGTCAGCATGCACAGCAAAAAAGAGGCTGCCACCTGCCCGATGGAGCGGTCGATTGGGCGCGCACGAGGCCCGATCTGGGCTGGTGATCGGGGCGCAGTGGACAGCAAATATGTGGAGAAGGGGGCTACCGTATCCAGATCAAAGTCCTTGCCTCACCACAACCATCGGCTCTTCGGACAAACATCGAAACCAGCACCCGTTTTGAACTGTCCGCTCAGGATCCAGACGATGACAATGGCGCGAAACGAGGATGGGATTACAGTGCTGCCAAGCGTCATCCGCAACTGTACGCAAATCAACGGACCGATCCGCCGACGAAACAGAAACACGTTCCGCTTGCCGCCGTCAAAATAGTTTGATACATCATATCGGGCTCGACTTTTTCTTCTCTCAGAGAATACTTTGATTCCGTCCACTTCGTTCCAAGATCAGGCGATTCCGAGGTTTCCAAGTGCCGACTGGGTCTGACACGGTGGACGACCTGCCCCGCGCGTCGCATCAGGCGGCAGACACCGGAACGCCGCCCGTTTTAGCAACTTATCAAAAACCTGTTAATTCATTCTCATTGCCTTGTTCGGCTGAAATTGCAGGACAATCTAAAGTCTGTTCCATGGACGGGGCGCAGTGCCTACTGGTAGATATTTTTAAGCCTCTGGAAGGGCCCTGGAGAGGCCCACTGATGTGTAATATGCTTGTGTGGATCGAAAATGATTCAGAAGGGGTCCATATTATTTTTCCGATCACCTGTGTCTGATCCAGATGGGTCAGGGTTACGGGTTTGTGGGCCAGGGTTTTACCCCTGTGCGTAGGTCAATGCCGGCGATGCAGGCTCCTCAGCAGCCGATTCCAGGCCCTACGGAAGGGCATGCTCCTCATTCCTGTTTGCTTCCCACCTCTGACCGAGGTGGCGTCCTGCTGGCGACTGGTCCTCTTGCTAGCAACTGCAGTGGCTGGCAAGAGGACCAGTCGCCAGCAGGACGCCATGGTGGAGCCAGCAGCTGCTGGCTCCACCAGCCGGCAACAGCCCCGCAGCCGCACTGGTCTGTCACCAGTGGCCGCGTTCTTACCCACCCAGCCCCGCTGTCGGAGCTAACTCAGCAGCTGCCCGACTGACGCTGCATTCGTTTCGGTTGCTGCGCACAGTCCCGTAGCCGGCCCCACCGACCGCTGCCCTGGCCGCACCCGCAGCCCCAAGCATACAGAAGAACAGAAACAGTACCTTGGCTGTTTACGTAAGAGCGGACCTCCAGCAAACGGCAGCAGACACGCATGGTCAGAAAGACTGGAAGATAGAGAAAGCGAAAGTAGGTTCTGGTTACACAGCGATGATGCCCACGAGCCGCACTCCAGTCACCCACGCCTTTTACCCATACCAGCTCATGTCTCCCCAGTACACAGTGGGGGCGTCGGTGGGCGATTATCGGGGAGCACGTCACTCGGCAATCCGCGAACATACTCACTGTCCCCCATCCGAGAGATAGACTGGTCAAGCAGCCAGCGTGGTGCTGGGCCGTGAGCGGTCACAGGATTCTTGGAGACCCAGCCACGTCGGGATAGTCCCTCGTTGAGGAGCAGTCGGTCACCTGTGGAATGGTATCTGCTGATGGCTCCCAGTAGAACCCAAACGCCATCTGCCTGGTCACCTGTCGCCTCGGTTTCCAAAGTGGGGTCCCACGGTCGACCGCGATACGCGCATGGCCCCACCAGCAGCAGAGCTGGAAGAGATGGAAAGAGCGCCGCACGCTGAATTGGCCTGCCACCAGTGGCCGAGCTCCCACCCGTCCCGCCTCCCTGTCGGGGGTGACCCAGAAGCCGCCCGACTGTTGCTGTTTCGTTTGTACTGTCTGCGCATAGAATCGGCGTGCGCCCCGGCGGTCGCTGTGCCGGCCTCACCCAGAGTGGCATGCAAGCTGTCCACCTGCCGCCTGAGCATTGGCGCCTGAAGGGGTACATGTAGCAGCACACTCGGTACACCAGCCCGCTGTACTGAAGTGTCTTCGTTGTTTGCGTACGAGCGGACCGCACTCATGCTTCAGTGGACAAGTAGGGTCAGACAGAATGGAGCTGAGAGAGAGCAAAAGAAGGTATTGACTACGATGTGATCGTGCACGCGCGCCACTCTCCAGTCACCCACACTGCAGCCACCCACGCCCGCTACCCGCGCTAGCTTGTGCCTCCCCTAGTCCTCTGCAGCTACATCGGCCAACGAAGAAACAGGGAGGCGGGCGCAGGCGTCGGCCGCGGTCAAGCTGTCCACATATAGAGCAACACCAATACGCTGCCGGAGGACTGGCATGTCAGGTTGGGCAAAGCATAGCGGTGCTCCAAGCGAGAAGCAGTCCGCAGCGGCCATCACAAACACACCACAGCTCCCGCCGTCACTTTGATGAGGCAAGCCCACGTCCATAACACCCGCCCACTCTTCAATCTCCCAACCACGGACAGCGTCTTCCCCCAGCCGAGCAGCAACCTCGTCACGCAACCAGCGGCGCACAACTTGCAGGACCGGAGCCGCCCCGCCACCGCAGAGGGAGTCGTAGTACAGGAACTGGCGCGCCAAGATGTCAACCACCACGAGCACCCAGTGCAGATTGTCGACGTTGACGGGGATGAGGACACGGTCGATGGCGCCAATGTCCAAGCCGTTCTTGTAGCCCCACGTCCGCACACCCGCGTAGTCGTAGCAGCCCGCCCGCTCCTGCAGGCGAGAAAAGAAAAAGGTGTTGTGCATAAAGGTGCGGGGCGTACGCACTAGTGCCTCCACGTCGCTGGAGGGCACGGCGGCGTCAGGGCTGGCCGCCAACCAGCTCCGCACCTGCTGGGCGCGGTGGTTGATGAGCGCGACGAGCGAATTCATCACTGCATCGTTCAGCCACTTGTCCCCCGTCAGCACGCGGAAGTCGGCCACCGTCAACGCAATCTTGGCCTTATTCACCGACCGGACAACCATCGCCGGCGGTCGGCCATCCACCAAGCCGTCCACAGCCGCCTCTTGCTCCTCCAGCAGGGGCACCGTGCTCATTGGCCTGATGATGACGCCTGGGAGACGCGGCTGCGGCGCTGCTCCAGCGCCGCCGACGGGACTGTCGCCAACATCGCCAGCTGCGGCACTTGGGCCATTGCCAACGACAGCCACCCCCTCGTCGTCCGCTTGAGCGTCGCCGAGCGGGTCGTCTTGGTCTGCATCCTCGCGTTCCACACTGGCAAAAGGAACAGGCGCGTCCGAGGCGATTGCGTCGCTCGCCAGGCCAAACTCGTGCTGCAGCGCCGTCTCGGTCTGGCGGTGACCGGTCGTCTCGATGGAGGCCTGGCAGGAGCAGGTCGATCCCCGCTGGCATTGGCGCACCAGCTGGCTGTGGAAGAATGGCGCCAAGGGGACGTGATCATTCTCGGCCGTGGTGTTGGCTGAGAAGAGGCGCTGCAGCTTGCGGATGTTCATCATGGCCACCTGCACGACCTTGTGCGTCATGTAGGTGGTCGGCGTCATGTAGGCCAGGCTGGTGCGGTTGGCCACGGCAATCGAGTGGGACACCTCGGCGGCCTGGGTGGCCACCCCGGCCGTGGCGCCCAAGCTCTCGTCAGGCATGTAGATCGGCGAGCAAGTATGGGTGATCGAGTGGGGCCTGTCGAGGATGCACCGGACCCCATGCCTCCGCAAGATCAGGCGTACGCGGCGGAGCGCGTTCTTATCCAACTTGCAAGCCACGTAGTAGAATATCACCTTGGGGAGTTTAGGGAACCGCTCCAGCACAATTGACAGCGCCTCCCCGACGCTCTCGGCACGGAACATGCAGCGAAAGCTGAGGGTGATGACGTGGGGGCAAACCACGTTGAAGACGCCCTGCGTCAGGCCGCACTTGATGGAGAAGGCCTTGTTACAGGCGTCGCCGTCGCCCTCCACATCCGCCGCATGCCGGTCCTTCCCCTTGTAGGCGACCCGACGCTTAAGAGCTTCCGAGTCTTTGACGCCCGGGCGGACCCGGTCGAGGCCCGGGAACGACTCAAAGCTCATCAGTGGGTCGTCCATGTCGGCGGCTGCAGCCCCGTACTTGGCGAGGCGCCAAGCCTTGTAGTCGGCGGGGGTTGGCATGCCGCCCCACTTCTTGCAGTAGTCGGCGTTCACCCATCCGCGCTGCAGCGTCTCCTTCTTGTTGGCCGCGTCCCAAAAGAGCTTGTCGACGGCCAGTTCCATGTCGACAGCGTGCAACAGAACCGAGCCCAGCGCGTACCTAAAGTCGCCGTCGTCGTCCAGCTCGTCCGCAAACCAGCCGACAAAGTTGGTCAAAAAACCGATGCTGTCGACTGCTTCCGTCACGTCGCGCCACCTCCCAGCCCGTTGCAAACGTAAGCAGTTAGCCAGCAGCCGTGCAGCGCCCTCGTCGTGACCGTGAAACATCCCCGACACCGTCTCACCCAATAGGGCTTGAAGGAAGGGGCGCACGTGAAGCCACGCCCCGTCATCGCCCTTGGGGTACCGCTCGAAAGCAGGAGCGCAATGCCCGACACGGTCCTGCCACGAGTCGGACGGCAGCTTGGCGGGCGCGCCCTTGCCGCCAAGCGTGAGGTTGCCATCGCTGTCCGTTCGCAGTTTGGACTCGAGGCCGCTCGTGACCGGCGGCGGCGGGTCGGCCGTTTCGCTCGTGGATGCAGCCGGCTTTAGCGTCTTGCCGCTCGCCGTCACACCCGAGGCACCAGTCGCCACGCTAAGACGGCCAACGGCGTCACTGTGGCAACAAAGAAGGCGCGAACAAATACCCCGTAGCAACACTGACAATACAGAAGAGAAGGACCCAAAGGGTC
>ENA-ORXR01003053-ORXR01003053.1-marine-metagenome-genome-assembly--contig:-NODE-3053-length-15310-cov-17.956870_pt1 | contig 15310 bp, 17 predicted proteins | sample MGYA00237866_ERZ511479 | MGnify/ENA metagenome assembly ERZ511479 | reverse complement strand
CGGTCGTGCACCATTTCCGCACGCGTGTGCTTCACGATCGATCCCATGAAGGCCGGCCACATGTCCACGGCCACCGCACGCACGCTTTCACGCATGGTTTCCGGGATCGAAGACCATAACAAGTCAGCTGCGGCACTGTCACGGCCCTCCACAACCTCTAAGATCCTACCGCCCTTCAGATCGGACAAATGCGACACGTAGGAGTGCCCCTTGAGAAAACTTTTCTCGTCGATTCCCATGTACTCGACCTCCTCCTCCATGGCGTCGCGCCGCTCGAGACCGCGGGCTACCGCCCGATCCATGATGGCTTGCACATGTCCCCAGTCCAGATCCATCAGCTTCGCCACCGCGTTGATATTCCGACACGCGCCCAGCAGTTCAATCACCCAGCCTTCGAACAACAGCGTGTAGCGGCTGTGCTTCCCAGCCCAGGGCACACCAACCGTTTTCACACCGCACGTTCCGCAACGGGTGCGCGGCACACGGGCCTCCAACAACGTGATGAATTGCATGGTGTCCAGATGCCGCCACTGACGGACAGGCGCGTGGTCCGCCAGCGGCGAACGCTCGCCGCACTCCGCGCATTCACAAGACCCCGAATGCTCCAGACGCAGCGTCACCTGCTTGCCCGCCGCGTCCAAGTCCACTTCTTTTACCGACCAGCCAGAGGATAGTCCCAACAACTCATTGTAATGCGATTTCAGATCTTTTTCCATCATGGACAAATATCCGAAAAGCTGGCCGATTCACAGCCCTAGCCACTAAATTCCCGGAAGGACCAGTCATAGAATGCTCACTCTTTCCCGCCCCGAAACCTTTCACCGCAATGTCATCAAAGTTCCGTTGCTTCGAACCGCCCTGCAACATGGGGATCGGCTCGTAAAAGTTGGCCGTCTTGCGCTCACGCAAACAGAGGCCGGGGTGATGTTTTCGTGCGCTATCGTATTCGAACGCTTCCATCCAAATATCTTCGCGGACTTTCCACAGTGTGCCGGACTCAATGCCGGCTAGCTCCAACAACCGCGCTAAACGTTCCTGGCGAACCGCCTCCTTATCACTCATCCAGTCGCAGTATGTTCAGGAGTCTCTAAATCAACTAGTTTCCAACAAACTCAGACCCGCGGTGATGCAAAATACGCACCTCGTCCTCGGTATTGAGAGCGGTAGGTATACCCATGAAAACGCGAAAACTGACCTTGTCACCCTGTTTGACTATGCAGCGGTCCAGTGTGGTAGACTCCACTTAAAATCAGGGAAGTAGTCCGACTTGGCAGAGCAGCGGCGAGCGGTTCGACACGGGTGGTGGAGCCTCGCTCAACACTTTTCAATTCCACATCGTCTGGCCTCCCAGAATCGTAGCGGTCCAGCAGGAAGGTGGGAATCTGATGGCACTCCAGAAATTCAAGGTGGTGTAGCCATAGGCGCAGCAGTGCAGCCGCTTTTGACGGTCCCCTAGGTAGAGAGATCCTTTTTCCAAGTCGATCCGATTGGCGGTGAGAAGCTGGATCGCTGCCGACATTGTTGTCAACGAGATCATCCATGAACAACCGGGTCTATAGCTTCCTGAGAGCGCACTCCGCGACGAGACATTGGGCCAGCTTAGCGTTGAGGAGGTGTACCATACACTGCAAGGCAACCAGTCTGAAGAGGAGGGCGGCCTCGAACTTTCAGGATAGTTTCTCGGCCACGATCTGAGCCCGGAGGAAGGGGGCTGGGTGGCGAGACGGGCTATGAGGGAACAGGAAGGAAGCTGGAGGGCACCGAATTGGAGAAATACTGGCGCTCCTCCCTATTTCAAGCGGAGTCGATTACCCGTATGGCGAGAAGCGAGAAGGCAGGCGACATGCCAGCGGGGATGCGGCGGGTATTCAATGCCCAAACTCATCCGCCGCTCGACTGGAAAACGATGCTCTGGAGATACTTGGTTCGGACCGGTCGACTACAGTGCGTTCGACTGCCGCTTCATCGGCGAGGGGCTATATTTGGAAGAGCTCGAGGGCGAATTGCTCAAGGTGGCGGTGTGCGTGGATACTAGTGGTTCGGTCAACCAAGAACAGCTCGGCTCCTTCCTAGGCGAAGTGATCGAAATCCTCCGCGCCTATCCGCACATCGAGGCGAAGTTGTTCTTTGCCGATGCCAGCTTATACGGGCCGCATGAACTAGATTCGACCAGTGTCGTGGAAGACTTAGAACCCATGGGCGGAGGAGGCACTTTCTTCCTGCCGTTCTACAAATGGTTGGACGCGCATCCCTTTGATCCCGACCTCGCGATCTACCTTACAGATGGATTCGACCATTTTCCTGCAGAACCGCCTCTCCAAAATTGCCGTGATCTGCGGTGTAAATCAGCCGCGTCTAAATCGCCAGTATGCCCGACCATGTGACCATGTTACCGTTGTGTGTTGTGGGTCGTCACTCCAGGAGGAATGCATTCGGAGTGCTTTCCGTTCGGCGAAGTATGCCGGTTGATTTTCTGAATCAATTTAATGGAGGTCCGGATATAGACTTAGAAAGACCTAATTTGCAACGGCTCATAGCCGAACTCGGCCGCCCTGTGCATCAAACGTCGCACTGGCTCCCACCTGGCGGGGCCTATTCAATCGAAACAAACATGCTTGCCCCAGAGCATTGGTCCTGTAGAAATGTAGACATGAGGACAGATAAAGAAGCAAACTTCTCAGGAGTCCTCTTTGGCAGTAACATCGTCGGATCTGGCCGGGATAATTTAGCCATGGAAGACGCTATTAAGTAAAACGATCCACATAGATCGGCCCGGATACTTTCGAGTTTGTTTATCCTCTATGAAGAACTTAGATACTCAACAACGGTTTCGGGGCTGCTTATTAGGGTTGGCAATTGGAAATGCGGTGGGTGCTACAGCTGCATTTATGCCGAGAGGTAGCTTTAATCCGATTACCGGTCTGGTCGGTGGCGGTCGCGATGTGCTCCAACCCGGACAGTGGACAGGCGCCACCTCAACGGCACTATGCTTGGCCGAAAGCCTGATTGCAAAATTGGACTGTGATCCCAAGGAGCAGATGGAACGTTATCTGCGCTGGTATCGCGATGGTTATAACAGTTGCACAGGCAAATGCCTCGATATTAGTGATGAGACTCGAGGTGCTCTGGAGCAATTCGAGAAAAGCGGAAGCCCTTACGCAGATTCGACAGCCCCGCATACCCTAGACAATGGCTCCATCGCCCGGCTTGCCCCGGTGCCCTTGTTCTATTACCCGGATATCGAAGCGGTTATCCGCTTCGCTGGCGAGAGCTCTAAGACCACCCATCCCGCCGGTGAGTGCATCGAAGCCTGTCACTTGTTCTCCATCATGCTGGCAAAGGCCCTGGAAGGAAGGAGCAAGGAAGAAATCTTACTTGGTGAAGAATATGTAGACCGAATAGAGTTATCGGAGAAGCTGGAGAAAATCGCATCCGGGTCCTACGTTAATAAGTCCGAGGACGAGATCCATGGAACGACCAATGTGTTCGAAAGCCTGGAAGCCGCCTTGTGGTGCTTCCATACTACTGACTCTTTTCAAGCTGCCGTTTTGAAAGCGGCCAATCTCGGGGATGCCGCAGATACGACCGCGGCTGTCTGTGGCCAGATTGCCGGAGCCTTCTACGGGCATATGAGCATTCCGGCAGAATGGCGTGAACAAGTTGATAGCGGCGAGAAGTTAAAGGATTTAGCCGAAAAGTTTTTTACGAGAAGGTTACAGGTCTTTGTGCAGCCTATTCTTGGGGGCCGCTTAGAGTTCTTCGAGATTTTCAGGGCGGTTGATACGAAGAGGAGCACCAAACGTAAGCAGGAATGTTTCTTTATCCAGCTTTCCAGAACATTTGCAGAAGAAGCCGGCCACTTTAATCTCCTCAATATAGAAGGGGTCGGCGAGGTATCAGACAAGATAGTGGAGAAACAGGTAGCTTCTAAAAAGTGGCGACCTCTAAAAGACCATGAGGCTATCGATGTAGTTTTTGCGCACATTATCCGGGAGTTATTGGAAAAAGGCGACCTATTTTCAGGCTTCTTAAGAAAAGGCCAACGGCAACATGGCTGGATTGATGCGAGGGCCTTCCTCGAGGCAAATAAGGAACGAAACGACGAAGGATTCGCTGAGATTAATGGCAACATTTTCCATTTTTCTCCGGATACTTTGAGCAAGCTAGAAGGGATTAAGGATGGGATAATATTGGCCCTGACCGGTTCTTGTTTTTATAGATCGGAAGTATGTCACTGGATCCTAGATGAGAAACGCTTTATGTCACTGTCATATTCTGAGCTTGACGAGGGCAAGATGCGTAAATCATTTAAGCGATCAGGCTGGGTGTCGTCCCGGACGAAGTCACCGATCAATATACTCAGCAATAAATACTTACTAAAATCCATAGCAACGGATGCGCCCGCTCTAACCACTGAATTATTGGAGGAGCTAGAGTTATGGCAAGTCCTAAAAATCAAGAATGAAGCACGTAAGATAATTACTCGAAATCTCTGCAACTTCACCTATCGCGAATCCGGTAACTCTCGTCTAAATCTAGAACTTCCACGTTGGATACAACAAATTATTGGCCCAGCAACGCATGATTCCCTAGTGGCAACTATTGAGACAATAAAAGACGTCTCCCCAGAATCAGGCATAGTATCTCGATGCGAAACTTTCCTTATTTTTTATGATCAAGGATCGTTCGATCGCTTTGCTGAAGAATACGCTGCTGTAAATGGGATAAACAGGGTAAAAACTGCCGACGGGGCCGATGCCCTCCCAGTCTTTCTTTTCGACTTTTATCAAAAATCATCGATTATTGGCGTCCAATTTGAGGACATACCTGAAGGGTTACTGTCGGATATCCCATGGTTGGACCCCTCAAAAATCGAACCGATTTTTCTTCATGCAGGGGATGCCAAAGGAGACTATTTAGGGCTCTTTTATAAACGAATTACCACAGCCTTTGTCCGAATTACCTCCTATGCTCTTCCAAAAGATATGGGCCTTTTACACCTTGCCCACTGGGATCGGGATTGTGGCGCAGAAGATCTCAACTTAGAATTTCTAAAAACACTGCTCTCAAGAAGGACTCCCCATCACGAGAGAAGGGTACTCCAACTAGCAGGGGTACCTTGCCGGCAGGCGCTAGACGACTCAGTAAGCAAAAAACTGAATGGATTGCGTCCAACTTCCGATGTAGCGATTGCGCTAAAGGACCGAGATCGTGCGCTGGCGCTTGCGGTAAAATCCTATATTGATTTTTCGACAGCTATAAAAAACTCCGCCCTAGATGACCTCTTAGAGGTCTTGAACCAAGAAGAGGAAAAAGGGATGTCCTCCACAGAGGTACTTCCGGGCATGTGCCTGCTTTCAAAGATCGCCGAAAACCTGCATCAACTTCCTGCCAATGTGCCAATTGAAGACCGCATTGATACCATGACTAAATCGTTTAACATGCAAGGTCAGTATCTAGCAGCCAGCCTATGTGAAACTTTGCTGAATGCCTGGGGGAAAACACACCCCGAGAAGGATTCCCATAAAGATGTGATAAAGAAAATTGTCAGGACTTTTTGGGCAGAGCTGCGAGAGTGCTTCCCAGACGATAATACCGGTCAATGGGCCTCCACTGGAGATAAAGGAGATCCTCAGTCAAATACCAGAATGACTAGATACACCGCATTTATTTTATCTACTATCTTTGACAGGCCTCGAACTACTTTTTACGAGAAAGCCCAACCCCTACCTTATGAGATCTTGGACTGGGCAATGGCGTCTGTGATGCGCCTGCATTTATTGTCGGCCGTCCTTCCTATGTGCTGTGGAGACTGGGCCTGCTTGAAGAGATACGATAACCCTGGCGCAAGAAAGATCTCTTGGAGGAATCGAAATTTTGCCCTCTTCAGAAAGGAGGTTGATTATACAGGTGATAAACGTGGCGGCAAAATTCCAAAAACCCAATCAGGCCAAACCGGGACGGCCTGGTGTGCTGATAGTCGCTGTAAACATGCACCCGATTCTGCCCCGCTCCTTTCGATATGCGCGACACATTTCACTACTTCAGACATACGAGACCTGCACATGACTGTGGGCAAAATGGGATGGTGGATGAATGGCGTGCTAAGCATGCAAATGCACAAGCATTTTCGATGCTCAAAGTGCGGGGGATTCATGGTCCCCGACTTCAAAAACCCATCATTTAACTATTTCAATTGCGGCCAAGCTGGCACCGATCATGACAAAATCGTTTACCTTTCTTGGTGCATCGGAAAACGATGCCCTAACGTTATTGATTCCCGCCTTGCCGACAAAAGGTGCTCGAAAGGCAAAATCATATGCAGAAAATGCGGCATGTGCTGCTGGGACCATATGACGAACCTTGCAAAACTCAAAGTGGAGCCATCCTTTGTTTGTCGGTCGTGCAGCAGGATAATCCCAGAACCAAACGAACTTAGTCAAATCACCCCCAAGGGCCTATCAGTGCAATGCGGGGGCTGTGATACCGAGAACGTGCTCTTCCCGGCTGATTTGTCAGCTAAAAGGTTGAGCTCTCTAAAGAATGCAGCCATCCAGGGCCCCCTCCTCGACGGGGGAACGAGCATCAATACCCGAACTTTGGATGAGGATTAATGGCGCCTAAATGGATACCACACTTCGATTTTGCGATCGATGAAATGGCGAGGGAGCACGGCCGCTGGAATGCTGAAATTCGCGTCGCCGAAGCCCTCAATGAACAACTATCTAAAAATGTCTGGGTGCTCCCTAATCTCAGATATACGGTCCCGAAAGAGGATCGGGCATCTGTATCCCTTGAAATCGACTTCCTGATTGTCTGGAAAGGAAAGGGGTTTCTTATTCTTGAGGTTAAAGGAGGCGAGGTGCTCTTTGATCCGAATACAAAGACTTGGGGGACTTCAAAGCTGGCTTGCGCTGAATCGTATCGCTCCCCCGTAAAGCAGGTCCAAAATTCTAGGAATGATCTTTGCAGGATGCTTAAGCGCTTTTTCCCGAATGGGACAAATTCTCGAAACTACGTTGAGACCGCGCTAGTTTTCCCCGGTATCGAATCCCTCGCAGGTGATAAACATCATATTGAAAGAATAGACGATTACCCAGTCGCAAAAATAATATTCCGTCAAGACCTACAAAACATAGGGGCGGTCTTAGAGAAATTTCTCTCCGGCACATCTAAGCTGACCCAGAATTTGGACCCCAAAATCATGGGTCAAATTGTTAGCTATTTTCGCCCGGCGGCCTACGGGGCAATAAATCCTAAGCATATTCTCTCAAAAACAAAAGACGCGATTGACCAAGTCACTGACGAACAACTTGATCGTATTAGGGCATTCAATGACAATGAATTTGTTCTTCTATCTGGGCCTGCCGGGACGGGTAAAACCATCATGGGCTTAAGTATGGTGGACGCTTGGAAAAAATCTGGCCGCGATGCATATTATGTAACGAAAAACCCCTATCTGGTCGAGGGTCTCAAAAATGATGTTCGCTTTCAGGATGTGAAAGAGAGAATCCTTACACTCCATGAATTTGTTGAAGTCACAACGGAGAAATGCTTGCCGGATGACAGGAATAGTTTGCTGACGGCACTCCTTGGGCTAGAAAATGAGAGCCGTCAATTTTCGGTGGTACTAGATGAAGCGCAGGATATAACGTCGGATTTGTATGAACACCTTGTGGGCCTGGCTCCTTTTGAGCGCCTCTGGGTGCTCCTTGATCCCCACCAAGTTCTTACCGAGAAAAAGCCCCTAGATAAATACCGAATAGAGTGCATGGAGCATGCTGCCCGCTGTGAGGTCGGGAAAAACTGCAGGAATGTCCGCAAGATTGCCGAGTCAGTGAAAGCTTTGGTAAATCTACCCGCAGATTACGTCTGGAAAAATATGGCTCGCGGGCAAAAGGCCCCAGTATACATAAAGGTATATTCGGAAACTGAGCACGATCTTGCACTTTCTGAAGTACTCGCTGAGTATTCCGCCAAAGACTACAAGGAATCCAAGATAACACTGATCAGCTGCCTACCCGGAGGGCGAGAAGCGGTCCAACAAAAATACTGCTCTGAAGATTGTGAATTTACCCTTGGAGAGGAAGCATTCACTTATAATGCAATTTCTGAGAGCGCCCCGCAGGTTGCTTGGGTCAATGACTTTAAAGGACTAGAGTCAGAGATTGTAATAGTCGCCGACGTTAGAGGTACAGACTCATCTTTTCGAGCAAGTTACATGGCTGCAACAAGAGCAAAAATCGAGTTGACGATTATCACTCTCGCTACCCAATCTCCGAAAAGTATTCAAAGCCACCTGGGAAGCGAAATTGACTTCGAAATATAGCTGGCTTGAAACTAATCCTTCAGGCTGTGTCCATCATCCTTGCGACGAAGCTGGACATCGTTACCGGTCATCCTGCCGAGTCGGAGGTTGGCGGCAGCGATGATTCCGTTAAGGGGCACTGTTACAGAAAATTTAAAAGAGAGGCCTCGGTTCCAACCTTTAGCATATAAGACGATTTTCACACGAAACTCGTCAGCTTAAAGAAGAACTCAACCACAACGAAGGACTCAATATTTCTTAATGGAAAATATCATGTGCGAAATGGTTTCGAATCAGTTTTGGCTAAACCTCCAGCTTAGATTCCTCCCATTAATGAATGCACTCAAGATTCTGGCAAATGCGTAAAAGCTCACCTCATCCAATAAGGCGGGGGGACCAACAGAGCTGAGTACGAAGGACGCTAGCCACTGCAAAAGAGGCGCAGCGAGTTGGGCACTTAGAGTCGTCTCCTTTTCTAAAGCAGCCATCATCGGCCTCTCTCATGTATCACATGGGATTGAACCAACCGGGACGCATACTACTGCGACCAATGATTTATCGGGCGTAGAGAGATTTTTTAAAAAAGCGACTTGCCTTAAAACCGCACTCTAATTTATACTTCTGCCGAAGCAAGGAAAGCGGCCCAAGCAACAGACGACTGGTTATCAGTCGTTTTTTATTGCCCCCCTGTGGCTGCCTTTCGCCGAGAAATTTCTCCGCCGCTTCAAGCACTCTCAGGCATCCGCGCCTAATTTTTCAATACCATAGCAGGATAAACCTATGCATAGCCAAAACGCAGCCAAAAACAACGCATTCGAAGAACGTATCACGAGCCAAAACCACGCTCCGAACCTACAGAATGTCGCCATAGCTATCTATTACCCTAAGGGAGATGCGGAATTTATGCGCCTGCTTACGGGAAGTTTCCCTCACATCATGGAAACGCCACAAACACAGCAGGCCCTAGGTGACCCGGAAAAGGACCATAGAGGGATCCTCGCAGAAATTTCCGAGCGGCGAAATGCAATTGAAAACTCCCTGCGGTCATTTTTAGCCGAGGGATTAAAGTTCGCAAAGGGCGCCGGAGCTGCAAAAGCAGCTTTGGGAGCGCTTACCGAGAAACGTCGGGTACTTTTATTGGAATATTCCTACCACGAGATGTGGGAGCAAATGTACTTTAACGAATTGAGGCTGATCCTGAAGAAAAACTGGGATGCATTTCAACGCCGCATCCGATTGGAGCTCGGCTGTATCGAGCAAATGATGGAACACATCAATAATTGCCGCGCAGATGCACATGCGAAAACGATAAACGAAGACAATTTCGCATACCTCCGAGTTTGTTTCAGGAAGTTTGAGGACCTGCTGGGACTGGGTCGAGCACCCTACCTTGCTCAGGCATAAACAGCTTCTACCTCTTACTCACGAACGCTAAAGCGCCACGAGACGTTTTTTGAAAGAATCTTTCGGAATACCGGTTCCGTGCCTCCTTCAGGGTGTATGGCAAATGTTCCTTTTATCGCACTCGACACCGAAACCACAGGGCTCTCGCCCCGTTTCCACCGCCTCATCCAAATCTCAGCTGTCCGCTTCGAGGACAATAAGGAGGTCGAGCACTTCGACAGCTGGATTCGGGTGGCGCGTTGCCCCAAGCAGGAGATCCTCGACCTCGTCGGGGTTACCTGGGAGGAGCTTCGCGATGCTCCTGAGGAAGCGGAGGTCATGGAGGCCTTTGCGGCTTTCGCGGGGACGGAAGAGCGGCTCGTTCTACACAATGCGCCCTTCGACCTGGCCTTCCTCGCGAAAGCCGGATTCGAGGTGGGGAAACGCCCTGTGAGCGACACGCAGAGCTTCGCGCAGATGCTGCACCTGCTTCCTAACTACCGGCTAGGCAACGTCGCGGCGGCCTTCGGGGTATGCCTGGACAACGCCCACAACGCCCTCGCTGACGCTCGCGCCACCGGGGAAGTCTACCTCGCCCTCAAAGAAGGTCGTACCCCCACCCTCAACGCACAAGCCGCCTAAATCATCACTATGACTAAATCCAACGACGTAAAAATTATCGCGGGTCGCATCCACGAACTCGAACGCCGGAAGCGCGAGGCGAAAGACCAACTCGAATCCCTAAAGCAGGAGATGTTGCTCATGGTCTGCGCCAACGAAGCAGAACCGAAAGCCCCGAGTGTGTTCGTCTCCTATGACAGGCAGGGGGCCTGGGAGTTCGAGGCGATCTGCTCGAGTATGCGCAAGGCTATTGCGAACCAGCGGAGCCGTCAGCGCATGGTCGTTCGAGGAACCCCGAAACAGAAATAATTCCACCCATCACAAAGGAGCAAAATATGTCACAACCAAACGAATCCACCCTCATCATGGAGCGCTTCGCCGAGCTGAAGCGCCAAGAAAAGGCCCTGAAGGCCGAACTCGAAACCCTCAAGGAGGAGGCGCTCTCCATCGTGATGCAGCACGAGGGCCAGTACAACGGCGGTAGCTTCCTCGTGAAGTTCGGACGGCGCGACACCTGGGTGTTCTCGCCCACCATCGACGAACTCGCCGACTCTCTCAAGGCCGCCAAAGAAGATGAAAAGTCATCGGGCGTGGCGACGAAGGAGGCGGGCAAGCCGTTCGTGACGTTCAAAGACTTGAGCCAGGAGGGTGCATGAACGCAGGTGAGAAAACCCTAGAATGGCTCCGCCACGAACAGCTTCGGGTCGACGACGAATGGAGTGTAGTGTAGACCTACCGAACGGATTCGCCAGACGATCCGCATCACTGGTTCGGAGGAAGGGCCGGCCGGGGAAGATGGGTACTTCATTCAAGTAGAGACCGAAGTGTTCGAGAACATTGAAGACCTCGACGAAAACCTGGAAGTCCTAGGGGGTTAGCTATGCGGATGAGCTCGATGGCCGGATTCGTATTTAGGCCAGAGGAAGGAAGAATGAACCTTTGCTCGATGGTTCGAGTTCATGAAGGAATCCGTGAGTGGATGGCCCGCTAATCAACATCGCCGCCATGTTGCAGATCCTTGAGGTCAAGCAGCTTGCCCCAACTCTTGCAAAGAAGCTTGGTTGGTCACTCGCCCGGAGCGGTCACCCAGAGTCAGGTATCCGGACCACCCCGGACGAACTCGTCTTCGGCGTCCAGGAATTGATCGAGCAGACCGGCAAAGGGCAGAGCTGCTGGGAGGCACCCGAGTTCGAACGGACCCATGCCCAGCACATGCAAGGTCCGCCATGCGTGCTCGCTACAACTGGTGGAGCCGGCATCACGGCCGAGTTCCCCTATGACGGCGGAACGTCCCTCTGCCGCTTCCTTGGTGACCAGCCCCACCCCATCCTCGGCCACGGGCTTCTCCTTGTGCAGAAGTTCCCCATCGATTCGATCACCGAAGAGGTGGCGGTCCTCGTCGCCCTCGACCTCAATGCCATGGAACTCGCGGGCACACCGGCGGGCTTCGGGTTCGGAAGCTACTGCTATGACGACGGCTGTATCTGCTTTACGGGGTTCCTCCCCAACTGCTCCTATCGCTCGGGCCTGCTCCCGAACCTCTATTTCACAGCTGCCGGTCGAGCATACTTCGCAGACCGGGAGATCTCCTGAAGGCCTCCATGTATCGCAACATAGTAGAAATCAGTAGTTTTGAGGGATACCTGGGGGGATCGACGTCGAGCGTCCTCATGGTCACCGAACGGAAAGATGGATCGATCTCCATCCGACCCGGCACTATTTCCTCCGAACACTGCCAGGAGCGGCGGTACTGGGAACGCGGCGTCAACAGGATCACGAGCACGGAACAACTGAGGGACGTCCTGCCACGGCTCAGTACCCAGTTGGGCGGCGACAAAGAGGTCGCCAGCGAGAAACTGAAAGCTCTCGGCGTCGACTGGGAGAACCCGATTTTAGCCAATCTTTAAACGAAGGTAGAGCATAAAAATTGATACCAACTTCAAACTACCGCTTACCGACCCTGAGGCCCAACTAAAAGCATTGGGAAGTCGATACCCCATAGCCGCTTGGTCCTTCGGCTAACATCCGTTCAAAGGGACTCCACTGGACATGCTTTTGCGTAATTTCACCAGCTAAACTGGCGGATCGAGCGCTGCAGTCGATCTTGGGGCAGAGGATCGCGAGCCCTGGGTGACAGGGCTGTCCCCCACAATGAGGGTGGAACTCCGAATTTGAGGTACAGCAGCACTGCTCCATCAGGGAGATGCTCATCACCGCACTCGTTCTGCTGCTGGTGGTTTTAGCTATGCCATACATTCGCCGGGAACAACACAGTGTAGTGGGTGAGTGACAAACCTTTACTGTTCTGGATTCAACGGTCCGTTTGTTTTCCCCTGATGATAGCATCGATCTCGGAAAGGCGATACCGCCTTGATCCACGGATGCAGACCAACCCGATCTCACCCTCCTTGGCCATCCGATGGACCGTGAATCGCGACACGCTAAGAAGTCGCGCTGCCTCGGACTGGGTAATCAACCGTTCTTCCAGCGGTGCCGGCACCTGGCCATTAAGAATATTAAGCACCATGGACAGGTCCCCCTTGGAGGAATTTCCGGTGACGACGCGTTCGATGACTTTCAGTTTGAGTTTGTTCATGCCGCGGGGTCTACACCCGAATCCACGTTTCCTCCAAACGCGAGAATCGGCCTCTGGATGATCCGGTCTCCGCCTGACTCAAGGAAGCTGATCGCCCAAGACTTGCGCCAGTACCGGCCAAATTCGGCGGGTTGCCTTGTAAAGCTTCACCAGATCGAACGCCCTGTCCTTAAGGTCCCAGCCGACCCCGGTGGCCTCCATGCAGAAAACCGGTTCCTCGTTGCGAAGCAGGAACCAGAAGCGATACGATGGCTCGTCGAGGAAATCACCGACCATAGGGATTCTGCACCGCTCGCTCGCGGCCGGGAACTTATTAAACCATTCTTCCTGCGGTCCGCCGCCATAACCTGATGTGTCGAAGCTCCCACCGCAGCACCTCCACTGGATCCGGCCGCCGGCCGCATGTGCCAGGAACGCGCTGATCATCCTGTAAACCAAGACGGGGGGAGTCGTGCAGGGCAGCTTCCCTAGCATCGGTAGCCGTATGCGCTTCCCCAAGTCCTCCACGATCCGTTTCGGATTCTCTACTGCGACAACCCGGTCCCATGTGATGCTTTCCTCACTCTCATGCAAATCAAGGCCATCGAGCGTCTTGAATGCATGAATGCTCCCGTTCCGGTTGAGGTGTAGTAACTGCCCCGCCCGCAGGTGAACCACGGCGAGAACATCGTACATCCACCCGCCAGGATGCAACTCAAGGATCCGCAGCTCCTTGGGAGCGTGCCGGACGATCTCTGTAGCCAAGCGCCAAGAAAGAATCTCGCGATGCTGCCTTCGAATATCCATCGGCAGTATCGGTACAGCGGGAACAGCGAACAGTGAATCACAAAGTGATACCTTCCCTGACCGAACCGCCCAGCCATCAACTCACTTTGCTCAAGCGGCCGTTTGTCGTAGTGTTCATCTTGGATGGGCACTGGAACTGGGTTAAGGTACCCGCCTATGAAATCGGTCCTCAGTCACATCGTCTCCCAGCGCTTGTCTCAAGAGTATGAAAACATCGCGACGGATGCCTTGGCGTTTATCCTGAAGCGGAATGGCTCGGCCCGGGAAGGCTTTATGAACGTGCTGCGCGAAGTGCTTCCCGAACTCCCCGATCTACATTTCAGGACGCAGCATTCCACGGACGGATCGCGTCCCGATATGTGGGGCTTTGACGGAGGGGACCCGCGTGTCTTCGTCGAAAACAAATTCTGGGCGTGGCTGACGCCCAATCAACCCGTGACTTACCTTGAACACCTCTCAGACTGCGGCCAACCCTCCCTGCTACTTTTCGTCGCACCCAAGGCGAGGCTTGAAACGGTCTGGTTGGAGTTGCTCAAGCGCGTGGCCACCGCGGAGCTTCCAGTGGAAGATCCGATCTCTTCAAAGAACGGTTTGATCCGATCTGTTCGGACTGGTTCCGGACGGATGATGGCGCTTATCTCTTGGCAGACCGTGCTCTCCTACGTGGGCGACCAGCTGGAAGAAGGGACCCCTGCCCACGGGGATTTGGAACAGCTGCGAGCCCTATGCGGCACGGCGGATGTCCAAGCCTTCAAGCCGTTCGCCTCAGAAGAGCTCACCGACCAACGCTTGCCGGCGTTCATTCTGCAGATGAAAGACTTGCTTGACGATATCGAGAATTCCGCGGAACGAGAAGGTCTTTTGAGTTTTGAAGGGGTCCGCCCCAGCAACAACTGGAATCGTCTTGGCCGGTATGTCAAATTCCCAACGACGCCGGAGCCATTCGGCGCCTTCTTCGGCCTATACTTCGCGCTCTGGCGGGATCACGGTACCTCCCCGTTATGGATACGGTTTCCCGCATCAAGCTGGGGACGTTCACTCGAAGCGGAACAGCGCTTGGCCGACTGGTGCCGTGACAACCATTTACCGGGTGTCGATGATGGAGATGCCTTTGCCGTCCCCCTGCCGTTGCCGGTAGGTCAGGAGAAGGCATCGGTCGTCCTCGACGTGGTGGACCAACTCCGGAATATCCTAGGGCATCTACGGGCAGTTGAACCCCGACGCTAGTGAATGAGCGACAGGATAGCAACCTACGGTGAGACCATGGAGATAAACTTCAACGTTCCCGGTGCCATGCAAACTAAAGGTCAGGAAGTGGGTTATAGCAACGGCGGATGCACCCTCGGACTCTAGCTCGCCATCTTCACCGGCGCGGGCGTTGCACTGCGGGTGATCTTGGCCATGGCCTACATTCGTCAGTACAATGTTTAAGATCTCTTATCACATGCTATATGGTGAGTCTCCGCGATGCTCTGGCAGGTTTTTCGTGAGAAAAATCGTTTTCTTTTCAGCGTTCCCATCTTCCGTCTTCACCCAGCGTCACGGTGCGATCTTATTAAGACTCTCGATCGTGACGGCCAAGCTGGTGTTTAGAACCTGTCGCACGGAGGCGACTT
>ENA-ORXR01003052-ORXR01003052.1-marine-metagenome-genome-assembly--contig:-NODE-3052-length-15311-cov-3.795458_pt1 | contig 15311 bp, 9 predicted proteins | sample MGYA00237866_ERZ511479 | MGnify/ENA metagenome assembly ERZ511479 | reverse complement strand
AATGTTTTTATCGGTTGTTGAGTGGACGCCGCTTTATTAAATTCAGGATGCACCCCACCGCGCATTTTCCAGAGTTTTTTGATTAACTGATTCACTGCTTAATCTCTACAACAGCGATAGATGATAGTTGAGATTGAATACCAGAATAAATCGACCCCTGTGGTTCCGGTGCTACCCAGTCATCAATAGTCTTTTTAATCGGAATCATATCGATACAATCGACCGGACAGGGCGGCAGGCAAAGGTCACAGCCAGTACACTCATCGGCGATGACTGTATGCATTAATTTAGCCGCACCAACAATGGCATCGACGGGGCAAGCTTGAATGCATAAGGTACAACCAATGCAGGTTTCTTCGCGGATAATCGCAACCATCTGCACATCTTCTTGCTGCAATTCTGCATCCAGCGGCAGTACTTCAACATCTAATAAATCCGCTAATGCCTGAATCGTTGCTGCACCACCAGGTGGACAATGGTTAATACCAATCTCTTGCTTGGCAATGGCTTCAGCATAAGGGCGACACCCCGGATAGCTACATTGACCACATTGAGTTTGAGGCAATAGCTGATCGATTTGATCAACCACTGGGTCACCTTCAACTTTAAATTTCTGAGCGGAATAGCCTAAAAGCAATCCAAAAAAGACCGCCATTCCCACCAAAACGAAAATTGCCATCAGCATAGTGTCAGGCCTTGATTAATCCACTAAAGCCCATGAAGGCCAAAGCCATCAAGCCTGCTGTAATCATCGCGATTGCATTGCCTTGAAAAGCCGCTGGCACATCAGACACAGCGATTCTTTCGCGCATGGCAGCAAACAGCACTAACACTAAGGTAAACCCAACCGACGAACCAAAGCCGTAAAGAGCTGATTGCAGAAAGTTATGACTCTGCTGAACATTTAACAAGGCTACGCCAAGTACCGCGCAGTTTGTGGTAATCAGTGGCAGATAAATACCCAGCACATTGTGCAACATTGGGCTGGTTTTATGTACGACTAACTCTGTAAAGCCCACTATCGCAGCAATGACTAAGATGAAGCTAATGGTTCTTAAGTACTCGAGCTCAAATGGGGTAAGCAAAAAGTTATTGATCAAATAACTCAACACTGAGGATAGGGTCAGCACAAAGGTGGTTGCCAGACCCATTCCCATGGCCGTTTCGAGCTTACGCGACACGCCCATAAAGGGACAAAGCCCAAGAAACTGGGACAGTACAATATTGTTAACCCAAACGGTGCTGATGATAATCAGCAAATACTCAGTCATTACGGCGATCTGACTCTGGTAGGAATGCGGGGCATTTTGACATAGCCAGTGTGTTAAGACTAGATTCTAGTTCCTAAATATCGCTGTCTCAAAAACCACGAAATAACTCTGATTAATATTCAATGCCTCCTTGAGCAATAATCGATCCATTAAGTGAGTGCATTTTATCCAACATTTTTACCCGCTCATGTTGAAAATCATTGGGGTCGGGCAAGAAACCAGTAAACTTATCCACATAAGATAAATACAAAAATAAGTGAGTGTGTATGAGATCCCCCCTTCTCTCATTATCAACTGTATTGTTAGCGTTACTCTTGTCGCAGGGTATCGCCTCGGCAAACCCAACTAGCAATATAGACGATGACATTAGATTACTAATTCAGGCGCATCAGTTAACAGGTAATGCTGCACACGGCGTACGCGTTCCATCCATTCAATCTCCTAAAGCACAACTTGGTATGAAGCTTTTCTTTTCGCGTACCTTAGGCGGTGATGGCAGTACTGCCTGCGTCAGTTGCCATCATCCGGTGCTGGGTGGTGGCGATGGCTTATCACTACCGATTGGCGTGGGTAGCGCGAGGCCTGAAATCATCGGCCCTAACCGTCGCATGAAAAATAACAGCGATATCACAGTGCCGAGAAATGCCCCGACAATCTTTAATGTTGCGCTGTGGAAACAACATATGTTCCATGACGGTCGTGTGAAAAAGCTAGATGATTATTCAATCATGACACCCGACGTACCACTAAACACGGCTGATGCTCTGGGTGGAGAGAATCTCGTTCAAGCGCAGGCCCGCTTCCCGATTACATCAATGGAAGAAATGCGTGGGGGCTTTTTAGGTGGTGAAATGAATCAAACATTACGTCGATCATTAACTGAACGCCTTAAAAAGAACTGGGAAAAGTCTTTCCGGGTTGCGTTCAATGATTATCATTCAGATTCAAATGATTTGATTACAGAACAAAACATGTCTGAAGCCATTGCCGATTATGAACGTTCGCAGCTATTTGTGAATAATCCATGGAAAGCTTATGTTGAAGGTGATGCGCAGGCTATTTCTGAACAGGCTAAACGTGGTGCCCGTTTATTCTTTGCTCCTCAAAATAAGGGTGGCGCTAACTGTGCCAGCTGTCACAGCGGTGATTTCTTTACCGATGAGCAATTTTATAATGCGGCCATACCACCGATTGGTAAGGGTAAACACAAGCATGATGGCGATACCGACATGGATGATCAGGGTTGTTATCTGATCACCAAAAAGCCTCATGACAAATATCGTTTCCGTACGCCTAGCTTGTTAAATGTCGAAGTGACCGGCCCGTGGGGACACAATGGTGCCTATACATCATTAGAAGCTATTACAAAACATATGCTTAACCCCAAAAAGGCAGCAAAGAATTACCGTAAGAGTCAGGTTAAGCAGGCAGGAATCAACTTTAGTAAAACCAAGAAAAACATCAAAACTCTACTCAGGAGCAAAGTTGATGTCAAAGCTATGCCAAATGCTAGTCAGCAAGATGTCAACGATCTGGTGGCATTTATGAAGACACTTACTGACCCCTGCGTGAAAAGTCGTGAATGTTTGAGTCCATGGATTCCTTCAGCTCACAGTAATGATCCTGATGGAAATATGCTACACGGCTTTATTAAGCGGGGTAAGCGACTCTAAAGACCAGCGAGGCTGGGGTGAGATGGTTGCAGGTTCGAACTGACCTGCGGCTAATCTCAACGCCCCCGCGTACGCAATCATGGCACCGTTGTCAGTACAAAAAGCCTGCCGTGGGAAGAATACTTCTTCTTTTAGCTCACCCAAACGCTCTCTCAGCCGCTTATTCGCCCCTACACCGCCAGCAACAATCAAGCGATTAAAACCCGTTTGCTTTAACGCGCGATCACATTTAATCGCCAATGTCTCGACCACCGCTTCTTGAAAGGCATAGGCGATATCAGCCTTTGCTTCTGGCGTACCTGTAGATTTTTGCCAGGCTTGTAAGGCAGCCGTTTTTAAACCGCTAAAACTAAAGTCTAGCCCAGGCCGGTTGACCATCGGTCTAGGAAATTTAAGGTCAGTCGCTTTGCCTTGCTCTGCAAGTTTAGCTAGCTCCGGGCCGCCAGGATACGAAAGCCCCAACATTTTCGCCGTTTTATCAAATGCTTCTCCGACAGCGTCATCCACAGATTCACCAAGAATCGAATATTTGCCAAAGCCTCTCACCTCCACAAGCAAAGTGTGACCACCGGAAACTAGTAACGCAACAAACGGAAATGCCGGTGCATCATCTTCAAGCATAGGCGCTAGCAAATGTCCTTCCATATGATGTACAGCCAACGCGGGTATCTCTAACCCCCAAGCTAAGCTTCGGCCCAGCGATGCCCCTACCATGAGTGCACCGATTAGACCCGGCCCTGATGTATAAGCAATTCCATCCAGACTTTGCATAGATAAACCCGCTTCAGCTAGAGACTCACGAATCAAGGGCAGTAATTTTCTTATGTGGTCTCTTGAGGCAAGCTCCGGCACAACACCACCGTACTCAGCATGCATGGCGACTTGACTGTACAATTTATCAGCCAATAAACCAGCTTCTGTATCGTATATTGCAACGCCTGTTTCATCACAGGATGACTCAATTCCTAATACAATCATGGTCTTTAATGTACCCCTTCAATCCTGTATGCTGTGCCGAAATATAATATAAGCAATGATAAAGTCAGACGCTCTCTATGGATACACAATCTACAAAAGAAATGCCTGCGGGTAAACCGTTATCGTCACGCTATTCCCTAGGTTTTCGTAGTATTCTCATTGGTTTTATTGCCGTTGCGATGTTAGTGCCATTATTTATGGCTAAGCAAGTTGTCAGCGATCGCACCTTTTACTATCGAACGGCGATTTCCAGCATTGCTGAAACTTGGGGCACCCAGCAGATCGTCGCTGGCCCGGTGCTGGTTATCCCCTACACGGAACATATTATAAGCGTCGACACGGTGACTGACGAAAAAGGTGAAACACGCACCGTTAGCCGCGATATATTCAATGAAAAAACCATGGTTCTACTGCCCAAAGACCTACACATCGAATCAGAAATCATTGAAAAACATCGCAAACGAGGTATTTACGATGCCTTGGTCTATAAAGCAGAAATTGAACTGACCGGCCATTTTGACCTAAGCGAACTCCCGGATAAAAAATCTAAAAGAGCCAATGTTCAATGGAAAAACGCCTGGTTAGCCGTTGGTTTAAGCGATACCAAAGCGATTGATGAAACGTTACCACTAAGGTGGGGAAAAGATGCCAACTCGCCGCTAAAACCAGGAACCTTGCTTGCTGAAACACTCCCACAAGGCTTTCATGCCAAAATGAAAGATATGGACAGAGACTTAGTGCTGCCTGAGTTCAGGATAAAGTTTAGTGTCAATGGCAGTGAAGGCCTGAGTTTTGCTCCTGTCGGGGAAACTACAACGGCTAATATTGAATCCGGCTGGCCACACCCAAGTTTTATTGGCGATATACCACCATCTAAATCAGAGATTTCAGCAAACGGTTTCAAAGCAGAGTGGCGTGTTCCCAATATCGCCAGAAATTACCCACAGACCTGGTTATTAAACGAAGGCAAACATGATCTATACGGCCTCAAGTCAGGCGTGAAATTATTTACCCCCGTTTCACTCTACGCAAAGATTGAGAGAGCCGTCAAATACGGTGTCCTGTTCATTGGTCTCACCTTTCTCACCTTCCTGATTTTTGAAATCACCCAAAAAACACGCTTCCATGTGATCCAATATGGACTGATTGGTCTGGCGTTGAGCATGTTCTATATCATTTTATTATCACTCTCAGAACAGATTGCCTTCCGCATGGCTTACCTCTACGCAGCGACTGCAACGGTCAGTATCATCACGCTTTATACCACATCAATACTCAAGAGCTTTGGCCGCGTCATGCTGATTCTGATGTTCCTGAGTGGTTTGTATGCCGTGCTTTACTTCATACTACAAATGGAAGATTACGCATTGCTGGCTGGCGCAGGCACCATGATGCTGATCATCATGGTCTTAATGTTTGCAACACGCAATCTGGAACATGACAGCTGAGTATTAAACTGAACCACAAGGTACCCTCTACTCTGGCCAGCCAAATACATCTATCTCAGTGGGTGTCATCCAGCGAACCCCTTGGTTTGGAGTTCCAACCTCTCGAATTGAAACGAATCTAGTTGGAATATCAGGTACTGAAATATCTGTAGTTGTTGGTGTTCCATTGCCATTGACCGTTTCCTTGGTTAATTCGTGGACTAGCAGCCCTTTATTAAAGAACCGTATCTTTAAGATCTTTCTCCATCGATCCGTATACTTGATATTGAAAACAGTTCGTTTTTTATCCAGCACTAAACCAACAATAGCATTAGCAGGGTTCCCCCTATTATTCCAGGCTGTGCTGTTATCCCCATCCGCTATTTTTGATTGATTAGCTGCCGGGATCGTTTGAATCGAGGCAAAATCAGCTTCGAGCATCACCCCATGAACCTTAGCTTCGATAGTTTGCATGTAGCTTCCGTTTAATACTTCTATTCTGACCCGATCACCAAAAATATTATCTATAGGTATATCAGTCTTTGAAAGGCCATCAGCTTTAGGGTTGCCTGAGGCGAATACTATTTTGGGGCTTGCAATACCATCAAAAATTGAAATCTTTAGCTGTTTACTCCAAACGTCAGCATAGAAGATATTGGTGATAGCGTGACGTTCCTGTAAATTAAGATCGATGTATTTCTTACTAGCATTTCCGCCATTACTCCAATGATTTTGAGGATTATTAATATTGTTATCAGTAATTGGTGCCGCTGAACTTGTACCAGCAGGTACGGTGACAACGGCACCAATCTTATTTCTTTCATCATCAAGCTTAAACAAACCGCCTCCGAATGTGGTTACCCAAACCGAGTTATCAGGGGCATAGAAAACGCGTAATGCATGCCTGTAAGGGAAGTCAGCGACTCGTGTAAATTTAGGGGAGGCTGCATAAACGTTAGTTGTCTTCCATAATCCATTGTCAGCGGTGGTAACGTAAGCTTCTTTGGAGAAAGCCTCAGGATTAATCGCAATACTTTCGGCTCGATAAATAGAGGGTGGCGTAATACGAACCCAGTTAGCACCGTCATTCGAGAACCTAAAAATCCCCCCTCCGCCATCACTAACAGCATTACTTTGGGTGGGTAATTTGAACTTGCTAAATTTATTGAATGCAGCGGCAAACCAAATGCCGTCGTTTTTAGGGTCGATAACAATGTTGCGGGTGTGCGTATTCATTGCAGGTGGCTGAGCAACAGCCTGCCATTGATTATTTGAATATTTATACAATCCCGAACCTACAAAGTTGTTGCTTGTATTAAGCTTTACACCCCAGCTGGTCAATAGTTGTGTTGCTCCGTAACTGTCCTTCAAGGCGTAGATATTATTGGGATTTCCAGCTGTTGGATTCGGGTATGGACTACCTTGTTGGCTAAGCAACTGTGTAACGGTGGGGTTAGGTGAGTTCGGATTAACAACTTTAAATATCCCCCCATGTTGGCTATGAACCAGACTGACATAAAGCACCTCTGTTTCAGCCCCATCGATCGTCTCAACTTTCGTCTCAACCCAAACTGCCGGGCAAGTGAACCATTTCACTGGAGCCCAGGTTTCGCCACTATTATTAGACTTATGGATTGAGCCGACTGCACCAATTCGGCTATTAGACCAGCAGCTGCTATGGCCAGCCTCTTGAAATTCTTCTTCAAATTTTATCAACCGATCGTGTGCCTGATAAATATCATTGACGCTAGACGTAGCGGCATACAAACGTTTTCCACTGAACTTACTTTTGGCTATTCTATAGATATTGCCATGACCAACGTTCTCTGTATTAGCCATGTTTCGAGCCAGAGTAAGGTTGTTAGCTATATTGCGCCAAGACGATCCGTTGTTATCACTGAACATACCATACATGTCTGTCATAGCCGCAAGCATCTTACCTCTATTCCATGCTAGCCAGTGAGTCATCGTTGGCTCTACACCATTGGTAGAATAACGTTTCGTTGAATCATGTGGTTGAATGGGCTTGTTAGCAGGGTTTTGGTTTTTCTGTTTGTTATAAGCTTGTGTCCAGTTTCCAGCGCTAGCATCCTGTGTCACATGAACAGTATTAGTGGTGATCATAACGCGTTCGGCGTTATTAGGGTCAACAGCGATACCTTCAAGGTTAGAACCCCAACCCCAATCAATACCACCAATCTCAGCGCTATTTCTTGAGCCAGCAGCAGCCCAACCTGGTTTAATCCCAATATTGACGTTTGTGCAAGAACCGCTGTTGTTGCAGTTATCCGTGTTAAGAATTGATTGCCATGCGACCCCTCTATTCGAACTTCTCATGACCGCAGGACGTTGCCAAGGAGTCTTATCAATACCTGCAAGGTAGACTATGTCTGGGTTAGATTGTGATGTTTTAACCCAATAGGGCAAAAAGTCATCAGGATAAGAGCTAACAAGGCTCCATTGGGCAGTAGGTGTCCAATTGGGGGCTATACCCTGCACCCAATTCATTGCATAGACTTCTACTTGATTCGTGGTATGACTTTGCGGAATCCTTGGATACGACAAATCCCATCCAAGGCTGGTTGGATAGGTGACAGCATAAAACCTAGCACGATAGGCTCCATTGGTGGCTGGCGACAACTTAACACTGCTAAAGGTGGCGATAGACTTACCACCACTACTAAAAATTCCAGTATTACCCCGAGCATAAAACCGAGGCGAAGCGGCTTTAGGATTGAATTCTCTCAGACCAAAATTAGTTGCTACAACGACACTGTTACTGTTCCAGTTAACCCCTGCAATAAAAAGTACGCCACTGACATAGTCGGGAATTTTTAATTGATCAATAGTGAGAAAGTCAGCGCCTCCATTGCTTGAATATTTTATTTCGTTTCCGGTCTGGAACAACACGCGGTTAGAGTTTGAAGGATCAGCAAACACTCTGAGTCCGAACTCAGCAATTTTGGAGAACGTAGCGCCTCCATCAATGCTTTTTACTGGATAAACAACTTGTTGTGCATCAGTGCCTACAATCTGTGGTGGGAGTGTTTCTCTGTTGGTTGCATATACGATATTGGCGTTATCGGTAAACTGAAAAGGTGAGGATCTTCCCCGATCAGTAATGCCTTCTTGGCGGGTGGCATCCCCATTTCTGTAAGGTAGTAGCGTCCAATCTTTGCCAAAGTTTATTGTTTTATAAACCCCCGACATATCACTAGACATGTAAACCGTATTGGGGTCATGAGGACTAATAGAGGGTTGCTCTAATCCACCCCCACCACCTATCCCTGAAGGCAACCATGTCTCGGCATGAGCTGGTGCCAGCAATGTGGCTACCGATAGAAGAAAACCTACCAATATCCTAATTAGTTTGAAAAGTAACATAACCAAAATTATCTCTTATACATCTAAACTCTGTTGCTAAACATAGGTCAGCAACTAATGCTAAGTCAAATTACTTAATGGATAAGTTTGGACAGAAATTAAGAAGATAGATTGATAAACATGATAACGAATAGCTAAATCATTAGAAAATCAACCACATCATCGTCATTGAAACAACCAAGAACAATATTGTCATGATGCTGCCGGCTTTAATAAAGTCGGCAACACGGTAGCCCGCTGGCCCCATAATCAACGCATTAACCTGATGAGTTGGTAGCAAAAACGAGTTAGAAGTGGCGATGGCGACGGTCAAGGCATAAACTGCAGGATCAGCCCCCACACCAATTGCGATGTTAACCGCCAGTGGCACTAACAGCACTGTCGCACCTACATTAGACATAACCAAAGTAAAAAACGTTGCCAGAACAGCAATAGACGCCTGGATCACAATCGGCGGCATGTCACCCACTACAGTCAGGGTTAACTTAGCTATCCATGCAGCGGTTCCTGAGCTCTCTACGGCCATACCTAATGGAATCAGACTGGCTAAAAGAAAAACCGTCTTCCAGGAAACTGCCTGATAAGCTTCATCCATGCGTAAGACGCCGCTTAGAATCATACCCAGTGCGCCAGTTAACAAAGCAATCGATAAACGAATATCACTGAACAGAACCAAACCAAGTGCTATGGCAAAAAATACGCCTGCCCAGACTACTTTTTGCGGTCTCAGGTCTTCATGGGGGAATTTAGTCGAAACAACTACAAAGTTTGGATCGGCTTCGAGTCGAGCCAGCGTCGGCCAAGTCGAATGAACCACCAGCGTGTCGCCTGATTGTAATGGCATGCTGCGAATGTCCTCCCCTTCACGCATGGTTGATCCAGCACGATGCAATCCTACCATTGCGATGCCATAAACTTTGCGCATCCACACATCTCGCGCACTCTTGCCAACCAGCGTGGAACTAGGCGGTATAACCACCTCAGCCATGCCTGATTTTTCCGATGAAAGCTCATCAGCAAACACTTTAATTTCTTTGTGTTTCCATAAGTGGTACTTCTCAACGAAAGCATCCAGATCATCAGGCGAGGCAACCACTCCGAGAACCATATTAGGCTCAAAGTCTGTATCGCGATCCAAAGCCCCGGGCCCTAACTTGACCCGATTACCACTCTTTGAAGCGACGATACGCACATGATAATCCGTTTCCACATCATCGAGGTGCTTGTTGATTAACTCACAGTTAGGCGGAATAACAACTTCAAACACATCGTAGTTTATTCCATAGACGTCCTGAAAATACTGCAATGTACCTTTGCTATCTGTCGTTTCTTCAGTCTTTGATACCGGCAGTACATAACGGCCGGCAATCACGAAATATAAAATACCGGTCAATACCAATGCCAAACCAATAGGCGTCACATCAAACAGCCCAAAAGACTGCATTTTTTGCGCACCTTCAAGTGTTTCATTGGAGGTTTCAATCAGATCATTTAGCAATATCAGGGGTGATGAGCCAACCATAGTGACCGTTCCACCCAGAATGGCACAGAATCCCATTGGCATTAGCAGGCGTGACATCGGCAAGCCTGAGCGTGAGGAAATTCGAGAGACAACAGGCAGGAATAACGCCGCTGCCCCAACATTTTGCATAAATGAAGAAATGATGCCGACGGTACTGGAAATTATCGGAATAATACGCGTTTCACTGACACCACCGACTCTAAGGATAAAGCTTGCTACCTTACCCATGACGCCTGTCTTATCGAGCCCGGCACCGATAATCATGACCGCAATTATCGACATAACCGCGTTACTGGAGAAGCCATTAAACAGCTTACTGGTATCGACCAAACCCTTGTCTAAGCCCATAAATGGCGCTAGCAAGGAGGTCAATCCTAACAACACCATAATCGAAACCGCCGCGACATCGACATCAACAATTTCAAAGACAAATAGGTAGATGGTAAACAGAAGAATGACCATTACCCAACTGACGGCAATTGATGGTGTTTGCGTTACTATGTATGCCCCAGCTAGTATAAATAATATGCCCGCTATTATTGTTTTAGGTGAGATTTTGCCGGCCACTTGCTGCCAGAGTTGTGCCATGAGGAGCCCCAATTAAATCGTTGCCGCTGAGCGGCTAAGTATTGTTCTTAAAAGTATTGTTTTTGCGGGTACGAAGGCTTCATACAGGCAGACAATGAATAGGCGACTTGCATCCAGATTCACTTAGAAGGTGTACTGCAATATCTATCGGGCGAGAGTAGCAGTTATTCAGCACTATTTGAATATGCAGATTTAGATAGGAGGCATTAAATGTGTTAAAAATTGGAAATAAATGTCGCCAGCGCTTAGATGGCTAGCGACATGTATACGAATAATCTGCTAGCTGTGGTTGGTGTCCGTTTCTAACTCGACACCCGCTACTGATTCTTCATCCCTGATCCTGTCATAAATCTCTTCACGGTGTACTGCAACATCTTTAGGTGCATCGATGCCTATTCGCACCTGATTTCCCTTTACACCCAGTACGGTAACGCTTACGTCGTCCCCAATCATGAGCGTTTCTCCCACTCTCCGCGTTAGAATCAACATCCCTAATTCTCCATTAATAATTGTTATACTACCCTGTGCCAATACGGCTTATCCGTTACTGCCTCTGCATCTGTTTATCATTTTAGTTTGTTGCACCGACGCAACATAAACAGTAACGATCTAAACTTCTCACATCTGAGCTGAACTTAAACTTAATTAAATCCTATCGAGCAACATTATTAAGCAGCCTATGCGCTCAAGCCAAACGCATCATGCAACGTTCTGACAGCAAGTTCGAGGTATTTTTCATCAACAACAACTGAAATTTTTATTTCTGAGGTCGAAATCATGCGGATATTAATGCCATCTTTTGCCAATGCCTCAAACATTTGGCTAGCCACACCAGCATGAGAGCGCATCCCACCGCCAACAATTGAGACCTTGGCAATGCGATCATCACCAGAGCACTCAGTGGCACCTAAGGCACCTGCTGTGACCTGAAGAATACGCATGGCTTCTGTATAATCATTGCGGTGGATCGTAAACGTAAAGTCGGTACTACCGTCAGATCCGACATTTTGCAGGATCATATCCACTTCGATATTGGCATCTGAAATCGGCCCGAGAATGTCAAATGCGACACCAGGCTTATCCGGCACTCCCTTGATGGTCAGCTGCGCTTCATCACGGTTAAACGCGACTCCCCTTACCATTACTTCTTCCATATCTTCCTCTCGCGTCACTAGGGTACTTTTACCATCATCACCATCATCGAAGCTAGAAAGCACCCGAATCGGCATATCATATTTATATGCAAACTCAACCGCACGAATTTGCAATACCTTCGAGCCCTGACTGGCCATCTCCAGCATTTCTTCCAGTGCAAGCTTGGGGATATGCCGAGCATCTGAGACAACCCGTGGGTCAGTTGTATAAACCCCATCAACATCCGTGTAGATTTGGCACTCATCCGCCTTCAGAGCCACTGCTAAAGCTACAGCCGTCGTATCTGAACCACCGCGCCCTAATGTTGTGATATTACCTTCAGCATCCACTCCTTGAAATCCTGCAACGATGACAACTTTACCTGCATCCAAATCAGTTTGAATGGCTGTGCCGTCTATTTCACGAATTCTGGCTTTACTAAATGCGCTATCCGTTAGTATTTTTGCTTGCCGTCCCGTATAGGATCGTGCTTCACAGCCCATCGCCTGTAAACACAGCGACAACAATCCCATGGTCACCTGTTCGCCTGTTGATAAGATTACATCTTTTTCACGGGCAGGCCCGTCGGGGTTTAGCTCGTTGATAAGCGCGACCAAACGATTGGTTTCACCCGACATTGCCGAAACCACCACCACGACATCATCACCCTTTTCGCGCCAACGAATTACTCGTCTCGCTACTTCAGTAATGCGCTCCGGACTCCCCACTGAAGTCCCACCATATTTTTGAACAATAAGAGCCATTTACACGCGTTCCTTAACCCAATCTACTACTGATTCTAATGCTGCTGGTAAAGCCGCAGGATTCGTTCCTCCACCCTGTGCCATATCCGGACGGCCACCGCCTTTACCATCGATTTGCTCAGCAACGAACCCCAACAAATCACCCGCTTTAATCGTGGCACTTTCAGCTTTGGTCACTGAAGCAACTAAGCTCACCTTGTCACCATTAACCGTTGCTACCAGAACAGCAGCTTTACCTAGTTTGTTCTTAAGCTGATCAGCAGTGTCTCGGAGAGACTTTGGATCTGCACCCTCAAGGTTAGCCGCTAAAACTTTAATACCATTAACGTCAACAGCCTGAGACACCAAATCATTCCCAGCAGACAGTGCCAGTTTAGATTTCATCTGCTCCAGCTCTTTCTCCAGTTGCTTAGATTTATCAAGCAGTTGCTGGACTTTCTCAGAAGCATCCTGAACATTAGATTTAACCGACTTAGCAATTATCGTTAGCTGGGCTTCCCGATTATCAATCCACGCCAAGGCATTTGCCCCAGTCACCGCTTCAACACGACGTACACCCGCTGCAACCCCACTTTCACTAACCATCTTAAACAAACCAATATCACCGGTTCGTTTGACGTGGACACCACCGCATAATTCAGTTGAAAATCCTATAGTTAGCACACGAACTTCATCCCCATACTTCTCACCAAATAAAGCCATGGCTCCTTTTTCAAGGGCACGCTCCATATTGGTTAGTTCAGCCTCGGTTGCGCTGTTCTTGCGTATTTCAGTATTTACCAGGTTTTCTATCTGGGCAATTTGCTTTGGCGTGACAGGATCAGGATGTGAAAAATCAAAACGCAGACGGTCTTCAGTCACTAATGAACCCTTCTGCTCGACATGATCACCCAAGACATCACGCATGGCTTTGTGCATGAGGTGCGTGCCTGAATGATTCAATACAATGGCTTGGCGGCGCTCTTCATCAACCTGTGCTGACACCGCCTTATCCAAGCTTAAAGTGCCACTTTCAAGCTGCCCCTGATGAATAAAAACATCACCTTGCTTTTGCGTATCTTCTACGGAAAATACGCCACCATCTGAACTAAGTTGACCGCTATCACCAATTTGCCCACCGGATTCAGCATAAAATGGTGTAGTATCCAATATCACCCTAGCTGATTGTCCGGCAGCAATTTTATCAACCGCTTCACCTTCAACAAATAGACCGACCACTTTGCTTTGCTTATTCTCTAGCTTGTCGTATCCGATAAAATCCGTGCTACCTTCAACATCTAACTTATCAGTGTAATCGATACCGAATTTGCCAGCAGCGCGCGCGGTTTCACGTTGCTCATCCATGGCCGCATTAAAACCCGCTTCATCGACCTCGATTTCATGCTCACGAGCAATGTCAGTGGTTAAGTCAACCGGGAAACCAAAGGTATCGTAAAGTTTAAATACCACATCGCCCGGCAAGACTTGGTCATCAAGATCCGCAATCGCTGTGTTTAATAGCTTCATGCCTTTGTCAAGGGTCTCACCAAAGCGCACTTCTTCCTTATGCAGCGTTTCTTCGATACGTTGCTGAGCTTGCGCTAAATCAGGATAAGCTTCGCCCATCATATCAACCAAAGGCTGAACCAGCTTGTGGAAGAAAACACCTTCCAGACCCAGCTTATGACCATGCCTTGCTGCGCGACGAATAATCCGCCTCAGAACATAGCCTCTTCCCTCATTGGAGGGCACCACACCATCCAAAATCAGGAAGGAACATGAACGAATATGATCAGCAATTACCTTTAAGGATGCATTGTCCAGATCATCCATTCCTGCCATTTCAGCGATGTGCTTGATCAGGTATTGAAATAAATCGATATCGTAATTGCTGTGTCCATTTTGCATGATCGCGCTTAATCGCTCTAAGCCCATGCCGGTATCAATCGATGGTTTAGGGAGTGGCTTCATCGTGCCATCAGGAAAGCGCTCGAACTGCATAAAGACCAGGTTCCAGATCTCGATATAACGATCACCGTCTTCTTCTGGTGTTCCCGGAGGGCCACCCCAGATTTCCGGACCATGATCATAGAATATTTCAGAGCAAGGTCCACACGGGCCTGTATCACCCATCGCCCAGAAATTATCGCTGTCGTATGGTTTGCCGGGCTTATCGCCAATGCGGCTAATGCGGTCTTCGGGAAAACCGATTTCTTCAATCCAAATTTTAGCGGCTTCATCATCATCTGCGTAAACCGTGACCCAAAGTTTTTCTTTGGGTAGTTTTAGGACTTCAGTTAAGAATTCCCACGCGTTTTTAATCGCATCCTGCTTGAAGTAATCACCAAAGCTGAAATTACCCATCATCTCGAAGAAGGTATGGTGGCGCGCGGTATAACCAACATTCTCCAGGTCATTATGCTTACCACCGGCTCGCACACAGCGCTGTGAGGTAACCGCACGTTTGTATGTCCTGACTTCTTCGCCAAGAAATAAGTCTTTGAACTGGACCATTCCCGCATTGGTAAACAGCAAGGTTTTATCATTTCCAGGAATTAGGGAACTTGAGGGCACAATTTCGTGGCCTTTGC
>ENA-ORXR01003051-ORXR01003051.1-marine-metagenome-genome-assembly--contig:-NODE-3051-length-15313-cov-128.727356_pt1 | contig 15313 bp, 12 predicted proteins | sample MGYA00237866_ERZ511479 | MGnify/ENA metagenome assembly ERZ511479 | reverse complement strand
TTTGAACTCTGAAAGCCTGTCCGTGCTCGAAAGAGGGTGAAGCCGAAAGTTAGCCAGAACAGATCAATGCGTCACTGACGATCAAAATACTGATTCGGATTGATCAATACGTCAACAGTGCTGCGGAAAGATGGCCTGTCCCCGTTCGCGCAGCGAACGCTTGTGCGCGACGACGGCTAGTTCGTGAGGATCCGAATCGCTCAACGCTGAAAGGGTCTTTTCTACGAAATCTTGTATATCCCCACTTGGAAGCGCCTTGCAGTCCATGGCCATTTTTACCGATGTCTTTAAATCAGGCTCTCCTTTCAGTTGCAGAGCAAAAAAGAGCGAGATGAGGGCGAGCCGTGAGAACAAGTTGGTGAAGCCGAAATAAAAAGATTTCATACTACATCCCAGCCAGGAAAGGGGCCAAAAGAAGGCTCATCATCATGGGGCCACAGGACAACTGGCGTTGCTTTTTCATAATCGCCAAATTTGTATCTCTCTTCCACGCCATCACAACCTGGGCCGATACACCCAATTAGGACTCCTCCTGCTAAAAGTGACTGGTATGCGAACTCCGATGGTTGCGTCATCACACCGGCCTTGTCGTCAATCACTATGCCGCAAAGACTTCTCGAAAACCCCTGAGTACTACAAATGATTCCAGTTAGCCCCAATAAACTATCCGGCGACTCGAAATCATTTTTAACAGAATTTTGATGCAAAGTGGTAAATAGGGCATGAAAATCGCATTCCTTCTTTATAGCACGCCAATCCACGTCGGGATGAGCTAGCGTCTTCCAAAAATAGAGATCCGAGAATGCATAATACTCTTGTTCGCCAGTAAAATCAGGAAGTTCTTCAGCATAGTGAGTGACAGCTGCATTCTGATTATTCAGCAACGAGCTGGATACGTTAGACACCCCGCGGCCACCTTTCAACACCACTGCGGCCTCAGGCAGATTCCATCCGGGTTTTCTCAGAAAAATTCCTAAATCAACATAAGAAATAATCCGCTTAATCATATTTATATTCCACTTAATAATTCATTCAGTTCGGGCAGCACATCTCGTTTTAAAACAACCCTCCAAGATACCTTCAGATTACGCCGAAGCTCGCGCCTTAGAGGACCCAAGGCAAATCGCTTCAGCAATGAGAGTGTTGATGTCTAGAAAATTTTGTGGACAGGCCGCATTCTTACTAAAGCTTTCGTGGGGCATTGGCGAAAAAGTACTATTCCTGAACGCCCCACGTGGTCACACTGCCATCGCAATTGACCGCAACGATTTCCGAACCGTCTTTGTTCAAGGTCATCCGCGCGGGTCCTCGACCATCTTCGAGGGTACGTAGGATGGCGAGTTTTCCATCGGCGAACTCGCCGACTAGAATGACCGAGTTGGCCCCCATGCCCATGATCGCGAACCAGTGGCGTCCATCGGGATGCATCCGTAGCTGCTTGCAGGGTTGGTCGACGGGGAGAGTGATTGGTTTTTTGATCAGTTGTCCGTTTTTCGCCAGCAGGTTCAGTGCTTCTTCGGCGCGAAAGGCGACTTCGGGATCTTCGGCGTTCATGCATTCGCGTAGTCGGTCGGCGGTGCCGGCTCCGCCTAAGGCGAGTCGGCGGACTGCGGCTTTGCGCACTTTGAACGTGGCGGCACCGAGTTCATCCAAACGTTTCTCGAGTTCGTCTTTGGCGAGTGGTTCGGGCGGTTCGGGCGCGCGCCAGAGATAGAGGGTTGGATCTTTTTTGCTGGCACCCTCAGCGTAAACAAATACCGAACGCGCGTTGCCGCTGATCAGCCGGATGTATTCCTGCTCAATCTCCATTCGTTGCACTTGCTCGCCGGTTTCCCCCATGATGACGAGGGTGCCGATATCACGGGTGGAATCGTGCAGCCCGTAAGAGAACTGCAGGCCGCCAGCGAGCACCGTGCCGGGAACATAGTGGTTGCGGATCACATGATCGGAGACGAGTTTCGGCGTGGCTGGTTTTTCGACATCCCAGACTTGGAAGGAGTCGTCCATGATCCGGACAAGGCGTCCGGCGCGGAGAAAAATCAGGCCTTCGGTGGTGTATTTCGGGACGGGCAGCGTGGTGATTTTCTTGTGAGTCACGCCGTCGAGCAGATGGGTGGATTTGGACTCGCCGAAGGCGATGATCGAACCATCCGGAGAAACGGAGGCGGCGCGCAGTTTCTCGTCGTCCATCGAAACGTTCAGGTAGTCGCCTTTTTCGCGGCTGTACTTGTGCAGGCCAAGCGAGCTGAACACCCCAAACTCGTTTGGGACCTTTTTACTGCGGAAGATGCCGGAGGGATCGAGCGCAACGCGCTGGCGCGTCTTGCCGCCAGCAAGAATCGGCGAACCATCTTTGGCAGAGCGCTTAAGGATCTGATTGCCGCGGGCGACGAAGATGGTTTCGCCGTCGCGCGACCAAGCGGTGGACCACGTCGTGGCTTCGCCGATCTCCGTTTGCCAGATCTCTTTCTCACCTTCGTACATCAAGAATTTTCGTTGCGTGGTAATGACCGCGAGGCGTTTGCCATCAGGCGACCAAGTGGCGGTGCGCGGCACGCCGGGCGGTTCGAGTTTGGACAGTTCTTTGCCGGTCGGATCGAACAGGCGGATCTCGTTTTTTTCGAGGCAGGCGGCGATTTTCAATTCCTTTGGGTGACGCGCCAACGAGAACACATCCGACGTGCCGACGTTGAATTTGTTGGTGCCGAGTTTGCCGGGCTTGCTGATGTCCCAGATGATGGATTCGCCACCGTCGCAGCCGCCGAAGATGTGGTCAGGGGTGATAAAACGCGAGGCGTAGATATCTTTCTTGTGGCCCTTGATGGTGCGCAGCGTTTTGCCGGTTTGAAAATTGCGCAGCACAAGGGTGTGTTCGGTATCGCGGCTGACGAACTCGGGGTGGCCGGGCCGAAAATCAACATCAAACACCCGGTCGACGAGGTCGAACGTCCGCAAGGGTTTATCCGCCGCCTCGAGGTCCCAGAGGCTGATTTTTTTGTCGGCGCCGCCGGAGAGTAGGTGGCGTCCGTCTTCGTGGAGGGAGAGAGCGTAGACGCTGTCGCTGTGTTTCAGGCGCAGCAGTTCGGTACCGTCTTCGATGTTCCAAACGCGCACGGTGGCGTCTTCGCTGCACGTGATCAGCCGCTTGCCGTCGGGGTGCGGAATCATGCGCCCGACGGTGTCGCCGGAACTGAACGGGCGTTCGCCGCCGACCGAGAGCACCTCGAGTTTGGCCGGGTCGAACTCGGCCCGACTCGCAGGTGCGAGCAGGAAGAGTCCGAGGAAGGAAAGAAGTAAGAGTGAAAAGCGGAAAAGCATTTCCTTCGGTCTATCCTGAATTGGGTTCGCGGACAAGATTGGAACGTCGCCGTAGTTAGCCGAGCGGTCATGATCCGTCTCAGATCAGCGTCTTGCTCGTTGTTGGACGCGATCGTATCTGACCGTGCTTGATCCTATCACCCGACAGCCTAGAAGGCTGCCGGGACGGTACGGCCAAGGATGGCCGTACTACGAAATCTGCTTGCCGATCCCAGACGGGAAAAGTTGGATGACTGCGATGTATACCAAACCCGTTACCACCGCCCTGCTCGAACGCTCCGTGATCGCGGCGCCGCCGCTGGCACGGACCACCGAACTCGCGATCCATCTCGAACCCAATCAGACCATGATCCGGCATTTGGAAGCTGGTGGCGTCCGCTCCATTCTGTATGGCGGTAACGCCAATTTTCACCACCTTCGCCTTGACGAATATGCAGACATTCTCGACGCGCTGGCGGACATGGCGGATCCGGACACCAAGGTGATTCCTTCTCCGGGTCCGACCTACGGGATGATGATCGAACAAGCGCGGAACTTGGCGACGCGCGATTTCCCACCGCGATGGTCCTGCCGATGACTGGGATGACCAGCAGTGAAGGCGTCGCGCGCGGATTTCGGAATTTTGTGCAGGCCTTCGGGCGTCCAGCCGTGATGTACATCAAAGCGGACGGCGATTTCGAACTCGACGAGGTCGCTGCGCTGGACGCGGAGGGTTGCATCTCCTGCATCAAATACGCGACCGTCCGCGCAAACCCGACCGAGGATGCGTACCTCGCCGAACTGGTCCAGCGGGTCAGTCCTTCAAAAATTGTCAGCGGCATCGGCGAACCACCAGTACTCGAACACTGCATGAGCGGCGACGGCTTCGGACTGACCTCGTTCACCTCGGGCTGCGTCTCGGTGGCGCCAGGGCGTTCGATGGCGATGTTGCGCGCGGTGCAGGCTGGGGATCAGGCGGCGGGGATTGCCATCCGCGAACGTTTTCGAATCTTGGAGGACCTGCGAAATGCGATCCATCCAGTTCGGGTATTGCACGCCGCAGTGTCTAGCGTGATCGCCGACATGGGCCCTCCCCTGCCCTTGCTGTCCGGCTTGAACGCGTCCGATGGCGAACGCGTGGCTACGGCGGCGCAGCAGCTACTCGATTGGGAACGCGGCGCAGACGGAGAAGCCTAATGGACCTATTGCGGCTCGTTTTTGTAAATCTGCTCATCGGGCTTGTCGGCCTACTGGTCGGCTGTGGTTCCGGCTGGAGTGATGGTAAAATCCTGCATGTCGGCAACGGCGCGGAACCGTCTGGCTTTGATCCGAACATCGTCACGGGTGTACCGGAATACCGGATTGTGAACGCCTTGTTCGAAGGTTTGGTAAGCAAAGATCCGACGACGCTGCGCCCGGTGCCGGCCGCCGCCGAACGCTGGGACATCAACGAGGACGGCACCGTTTACGTGTTTCATTTGCAGCAGCAGGGCCAGTGGTCCGACGGGCAACCGGTGCGCGCGTCGGACTTCGTGTACAGCTATCGGCGAATGTTGACTCCGGATTTCGGGGCGCAGTTCGCCTACCTGTTATTCGACATCAAAAACGCCGAAGCCTTCAACAAGGGCGAACGGACGGACTTCGCCGAAGTGGGCGTGAAAGCATTGGACGAGAAGCGCCTCCAGGTGACGCTGGAGAACCCCAACCCCTTCCTGCTCGATCTGATCAGCCACTACGCCTGGTTTCCCGTGCCCGAACATGTGGTCGAGGCGCACGGCGGGATGCTCGAAATCAATTCGCAGTGGACCAAGCCCGGCAAGATGGTGGGCAACGGCCCGTTCGCCCTGAACCGCTGGCGGATCAACAGTCGTACCGAAGTCCTGCGCAGCGCCAGTTACTGGGATGCGGCCAAGGTGAAGCTCGACGGCATTCATTTTCACGCGGTGAAAGCGGCGGAGACGGAGGAGCGGATGTTTCGTTCGGGCCAGTTACACATCACTGGCGGTCTGCCCCTCGGAAAAATTCCGGTCTACCGCGAACGGAAAGATCCCGCCTTGGTCCTGCACCCGCTGGTGGGCACCTACTATTACCGTTTCAACACCACCAAGCCGCCGCTCGACGACGCGCGGGTGCGACGGGCCTTGAGTATGGCCGTGGACCGCAAGGCGATCGTGGAAAAAGTGACCGGCGCGGGCGAAACCCCGGCCTTTCACTTCGCGCCGGCGGCGCATCCGGACTTCAAGCCCCCCATCATTTTCAAAACCGACGTCGCGGCGGCAAAGAAACTGCTGGCGGAGGCGGGCTTTCCAGATGGCAATGATTTCCCCAACTTTGCCATTTTGTACAATACATCCGAAGCGCATCGAGAAATCGCCGAAGCGGTTGGCGACATGTGGAAACGTTCGCTGGGAATCGACGTCACCTTTCTCAACATGGACTGGAAAGCCTACCTGGAGGCGATCAACGACAAGAACTACGACATGTGCCGCGCCGGCTGGGTGGCGGACCTGTTGGATCCGAAGGTTTTCCTCGAATTGTGGACCGACGGCCACTCTATGAACCGCACCGGATGGCACACGGAAGCCTACGACGCGCTGATCGCGCGTTCGAGCCGCGAGCCCGAACTCGCGGCCCGCCTAGAGATCCTCGAGGAAGCCGAACGCTTGTTGATGACCGAGATGCCGGTGATGCCGCTCTACCACTACACGTCAAAATATTTAAAAGATCCAAGGGTGACGGGTTACGACGCCAATCTCATTGAGTACCATCCCTGGAAAGGGGTCGATATCAAAAATGACGACGTGACCCCAGAGCGCCAAAAATGACCTTGTTGATAACTTTGAAGAAGGAACATCTTGCCAAGCTCGCGTTGAATCGACTACCCCTATTCTCGGTCCGCGAGGACTGTTGGAGACCCACTGCTGAGAGCTCATGGCGAGACCATACCGTATACAATTTAACGGAGCGAGATACCTTGTATCCGCTCAGGGAATGCCGCGCAAAAAGTTGTTCCGCAATGCGGAAGACTTTGATCGTATGGTCGGGATGATCCGGGAGAGCGCGGAGAAACTTGGTGTTCTTGTCCACGCATTTTGCCTAGATCACAACCGGGTGGAGTTGGTGGTTGAAACCCCGCGCGGCAACCTCAGCAAATTCCAACAAGTCTACAAGACGGGGTACACTTCTTATTTTCGCAAGAAGTACGGTGTGAGCGGCAAGCTGTTCCAGGACCGATTCAAAGCCAAAGTGCTGATGGTCGAGGGCGGCGAATCGCTTCTGCTGCTGGCCAGCCGCCAAGTCCACTTGCTGCCGGCGCGTTCATCAAAGTTTAAAGGTGTGACCCCGGCAGGCAAGGTCAAGGCCGCCTGCGCGTGGAAGTGGTCCAGCCTGCCCGGTATGCTGCACCCAAAGAAATCGCTCGGTTTTGTCACCGACGGCGTGCTTAAAGCGGCGGGTGGAAGAATCACCGAACGCCCCAAGCGCCTGCGCGCGTTCTTGGTCGACAATTTCAACACCCGAGATTCGGCGTTCGAAATCCTTGACGCGCAATCGCGGATCGCGATTGGCGACGAGTCGTTTATTGAAAAGCTGGTGACCAAACACGACAAGTATGTGGATGGCCGTAAACCCTCGGACTGGAACGCCTACGGGAAAAGCCCCAAGAAAAAGGTGAGCCGTAAAAAAATTGAAGCCGCTGTCTGTAACGTGCTCGGCAAAACCAAAGCCGAGGTGATGACCCGACGCAAAGGCAGCTTGGACCGCCCGCTCTTGTCATGGGCTCTGTACGAGTTCGGCGGGATGACGCAGGACGCCATCGCCGAACACCTGGGTCTTTCCGCCGGCGCAACCGTAAGCCAGCACACGCGTCGGGTTCGGGAAGCGGAGAAAACCGACAAAAACTTTGCAAAAATCGTCGCCAAGATTCGTTCGAAGCTGGGCTGAGTTCCGACGGAGTCCGACAGGTTCGCCCCCGCCTTTGCGCTCTCCCTGGCGAGTTTGAGTTCGGTGGAGTCGGCGGAATGATCCCGGGCTACACAGGTTGGCATCCGCGCTTGTAGCGCAGGATTCAGCTCGCAGGCCGAACACGCTACGCGCGGAACTTACCCTAGAAACCGGTTAAGCGCGCTGAGCACTGCTCGCACCGATGCTAGGTTAATGTTGGTGTCCACGCCCGAACCCCAGCGGGTGGTTCCGTCTTCGAACTGCAGCTTGATGTAGGCGATTGCGTTGGAGTCTTCGCCGGAACCGAGGGCGTGTTCGATGTAGTTGGCGATTTCGAACGTGGGGGCCTCGGTGTTGTAGAAGCCGTGGACCAAGGCGGCGAGCGGGCCGTTGCCTCGTCCGTCGAATTCGACGGTTTGGTCGCCGTTCAGCAAGGTGGCGTGGCAGGTGACGTCGCCGTTTTCGCTCTCGGTTTGGAAGCGTTTCAATTTCCAAGGGCTATCGCGTTCGACGTACTCGGCCCAGAACATGTCTTTGAGTTCGGTGCCGGTGACTTCGCGACCGAGCTTGTCGACCGTTTCGTTGGCGATCGGTCCGAACTCGCGTTGCATATTTTTTGGCAAACGGATGCCGAACTCACTCTCGAGCAAGTAGGCCACCCCACCCTTGCCGGACTGGCTGTTGACGCGGATGACTTCGCGGTATTCGCGTCCGATGTCGTCCGGGTCGATGGTGAGGTACGGCACGTCCCAGTGTTCGCGTTCGCCGGTCTGCCATTCGGCGAGGCCTTTGTTGATCGCGTCCTGATGCGAGCCGCTGAAGGCGGTGAACACGAGTTCGCCACCGTAAGGGTGGCGCGGCGGAACGGTCATGCCGGTGCAGCGTTCGTAGATGTTGCGCAAGGCGTTGAGATCGGAAAAGTCGAGTCCGGGGTCGATGCCGTGCATGTAGAGGTTCATCGCGACGATGATCAGGTCGAGGTTGCCGGTGCGTTCGCCGTTGCCGAACAAGGTGCCCTCGACCCGGTCGGCGCCGGCGAGCAAGCCGAGTTCGGTGGCGGCGACGCCGGTGCTGCGGTCGTTATGCGTGTGCAAGCTGATGATGAGCGAATCGCGGTTCTTGATGTTGCGGCAGGTCCACTCGATCTGGTCGGCGTAGACATTGGGCATGGCGACTTCGACGGTGTCGGGCAAGTTGAGGATCATCGGGCGTTCGGGTGTGGGCTCCCACACGTCCATCACCGCTTCGCTCACTTCGAGCGCGAACTCCACCTCGGTGGCGGAGTAGCTTTCGGGCGAGTACTGCAACATGAGTTCGGTGCCCTCGAGGCGGTCAAGACGGTCGCGGACCATGGTGGCACCGCGCACGGCGATGTCTTTGATCTCGGCTTTGGATTTACCAAAGACGACGCGGCGCTGCGCCGGCGAGGTCGAGTTGTACATGTGGATGATCGCCTTCTTGGCACCCATGAGCGACTCGACGGTGCGTTCGATCAAGTCTTCACGCGCCTGCACAAGCACCTGCATCCAGACGTCGTCAGGGACGCGGTTTTCTTCAATCAAGCGGCGGTTGAAGGTGAACTCGGTTGTCGACGCCGAGGGGAAGCCGACTTCGATTTCCTTAAAGCCGCAGTCGACGATGGCGTGGAACAATTCGAGTTTTTGCGATACGTTCATCGGCACCGCGAGCGCTTGGTTGCCGTCGCGTAGATCGACGCTGCACCAGCGCGGGGCGGCGGTAAGTTCCCGGCTCGGCCATTGGCGGTCGGGCAAATCGACCATGGGGAAAGGTCGGTATTTTTTCGAGGGGTCTTTGATCATGACGTGTCTCTTGTGTTGTTGCCGACTGGGGACCTAACAAAAAACCCGCCATCCGGCGGGTTCTGTTTCGTCTTAGCGTGATAGCTATAAACCGAGGTGACCCACCATTAGTTGAAGTGACGAAGGAGGAGTCCAAGCAGGTTGGAGTTTTGGTTGTTCGGGGTACGGTTCATTTGAGACTATTCCCTGCGTGTTATCCGTTCAAAGTCAAGTCTTGGGAAACGGTGAGGATCTTCGTGGTCGGCTGAATTTTTCTTTTCTGAACCTTGAGAGAGCCACAGAATAAATCTTCTGCAACCAACATTCAGGAGAACTCCATGGGCTGGGAATACCACACGGTACTTTTTGATTTCAGCGGCGATGCCTTTTCTACGGGCGGCCTCTTCAACTCAGAAAATTTCACCTTCGCGCTCAATCGACTGGGCTGGGAAGGGTGGGAATTGGTGAGCGTCTCGGACACCAACCGGGTGAAGGGGAGCACGAAGTTTGTGGTGGCCGTGTTCAAACGCGCACTCACGGTGGAGCGACGGGCGGAAATCGCGAAACAATTAGAAACCTAGAGTGCAGCGTCAGTTTAATATTTCTGGATCGTTCAAATCAAAAACTGTGGAGGGCGAGGGGCCTCCCGAGCCGGTGCGGTTGAACACGACCGAGATAGAAGCAGACGTTGGTTCGGGTCATTCAATTCGCTTGGGATCAAGCGTGTCCGTAAATATTAGGTCAACCCGGAGCGTGCCATTGATCGCGGCGTGCCTCAATAGATTTTGAGGATCCAGAAGCCGTCTTTTGTTTCGACGACCTCTTCGGTCTGCATCAGCTTGAGCAGGGCTTCGGGCATACCGCTGATGCCGAGGGCACCGGCAATTTCTTCGACGGTCAGGCCGCGGTCGCCGGCCTCGTTGAGGATCTGGTGGATGGCGGCTTTGAGTTCGGCGACGGCGGTTTGGGCGAGTTCGTAGGCTTCGGAATTCATGGGTTCAATGGGGCATCTATGACTCGTTCATCGCGTCGCGCAAGTCCAAGCACCGTTCGTGTTCGGTGATGTGGTCGCGTGGCGGATCGAGCGCGAGGGTGTTTCTGGTGCGGAGAAACCCGTAGCGTTCGTAGAGGGCAATGGCCGCGGTGTTGTGGTCGCCAACTTCCAAGCACAATTCATCGAATCCGGCTTCCTTCGCCCAGGAAATCACGGCGTGGGTGAGTTGTCCGCCAAAGCCACGCCCGCGCATGCGCGGATCGACCCAGACCGAATACATGCCGGCGTAATCCCGACCGTGGTTACGGTACGGACCACCGACGCTGATGCCGTAATCGATGCCATTTTCGGTGGCCAAGAAGGTCGCGACGTTTGGGTTTCCAGATCGCTCGGTCCATTCTTCGGCGCTATAGTTTTGTTCGCGTTCGAGGGTCGAACCAAAGGAGTCCGGATCGGATTTGAGCAGGCACAGACGGATGTCGCGGAGACGCTGCCACTGGTCGGGTTTAAGTCGTTCGATGGTCCAACGAGATCATTTCAAATCTCACATCTCAAATTTCAAACTCGGCGGCGACAGAGTGGTTTCAAATCTCGCATTTTAAAATTCAAATCTGGAGGGCGAGGGGCCTCCCGAGCCGATTGCGAGTGGGGAACCAACGACCAACTATTTTCCCGAACCCAGCCGTTCGTAGTATTCGCGGACAAGATCCTCGAAGCGTTCGGGGACGGGGTCGCGGTCGAGCGGGACGAGGCGGCGGTTCTTGTCGAGCTTGGCGAGCTCTTCGTTGACCGAGTCGCGGATGGCTTTGAGCGGTTCGATGACGTTGTCGCCGACGAGATCCCACTGCGGGGCTTCGCTATGGGTGCGGGCGCGCTTGCGGATTTCCTTGGCGCGTTCGCGAACGCGCGAGACTTCACGCTGGAGTTCGGGACTGTCGATCATTTCTTCGACATCCCGGAGCTTGTCCGCAAATTCACGGTAGTCGTCGGACGAGGTGAAGGGAGCGGCTTCTGCGTTGGGGCCGCCGCCGCCATTGCCGCCGTTTTCGGTTTGCGGGGTCTGGTTCCACTCGTCGAAAAAATTCGAGGGGCGCTGCGACGGTTCGGACGGTTCGGAAGCTTGTCCCGGTTGCTGCCCCTGCCCGGGCTGCTGGCTGGGTTGCTGGCCGGGCTGCTGGCCTTGCCTGGGCTGTTGTCCTTCGCCCTGCCCCGGCTGCGGTCCTTCACCAGGTTGTTGTCCGGGCTGTTGGCCTTGGCCAGGTTGGTGTCCTTCTCCCGGTTGCTGTCCTTCGCCAGGTTGTTGCCCTTCACCTGGCTGTTGGCCTTCGCCGGGCTGCTGCCCTTCGCCGGGCTGTTGGCCTTCGCCGGACTGTTGGCCTTCACTAGGCTGTTGTCCTTCGCCGGGTTGTTGGCCTTCACTAGGCTGCTGGCCTTCACCGGACTGTTGGCCTTCGCCGGGCTGCTGCCCTTCGCCTGGTTGTTGCCCTTCGCCAGGTTGCTGGCCTTCACCGGGCTGCTGCCCTTCGCCGGGCTGCTGTCCTTCCTCGCCCGGTTGTTGTCCTTCGCCGGGCGGTTGTCCTTCGCCCGGTTGCTGCCCTTCTTCACCGGGTTGCCGCCCTTCGCTAGGTTGTTGACCTTCACGTGGATCCGATGATTCCGAACCAAGCTGCTGGCCTTGGCCGGGTTGTTGCCCCTCTGGCTGCTCGCCGGACGATTCTGACGGGTCCTCGCCGGTGGGCGCACCGTTGCGGGCCGCCTCGGCTTGGGCGTCTTCGATCAATTGTTGCAACTGCTGACTCGCCATGCGCAAGGCCTCCGTCTCGTCGCCGAGGACGCTTTCTGCCGCGGCTTCGACGTTTTCGCGCAGCTCTTCGATGCCGGCCCGTGCTTGCTCTTCGGACTCGGCCGCTTGCTCCAGCCGGTTCCAACGCGAGAAGTCGCCGGCCTTTTCTAATTGCTCGCGGGTGCTACTGGTTTCGGCTTCGCGAATCGCCTCGTACACGTTGCGCGACAGCAGCGACTCGCCTTCCTCGGCCTGCTCGCTGAGTTCCTGCAGGTTTTCGAGTAGCTCGTCGAACTTTTGCTCCTGCTCCACAAACTCGCGCGAAAGCTTCCCGTTCTCCAATGAGTTTTCGACTCCGTTGCTTTGGTTCTCCGAACGCTGCTCGAGTTTACCCGCGAGCTGCTCTTGGTTGTCGGCGAGTTCGCGGGCCTCGTCGCGCAGTTCCTTGATCGACTCGTTTAACTGATTGGCGGTTTTCTCGCGGAAGTCCTGCGCCAGTTCCTGGAGTTTTTCTTCGGCGCGCTGCGAGCTGTTCGCGGCCTGATTGAGTTGGCCCTCTTCGATCTGCTCCGCCGTCTCCCGAACCTGCTCGCGCGTTTCCGCCAGCTGTTCGCGTGCCTCGGCGGTGCGTTCGCGGTTTTCCTCGGACTCCATCCGTTCCTGCGCCTCATCGATGTCGGCCAGCATCTCGCGTTGTTCTTCGAGCAGGCGTTCGAGTTGGCGTTGTAGTTCGGCCTGTTCGGCTGCGTCCTCAGCGGCCTCAAGCGCCGCCTCAAGTTCTTGCAGTTCGTCGCCGATGTCATCCTGACGCTTGGCGAGATCTTTGAGGCGCGACAGCATTTGCAAATCTTCGCGTTGCTCGGACTGCTGCTGCTCCTGTTGTTCCTCCTCGGCCATTCGTTCAGTCTCGTAGTTTTTGTCCTCCTCGCGCAACTCCATGTTATCGAGCTGGCGTTGCTGCCGTTGCGACTGGCTTTGGCTCTGACGTTGCTGCTGCTGTTGGGATTGTTGCATCACTTGAAAAATGCGCGCGCGCAGATCGAGCAAGTGGTCGTAAGCGGACTGTTCCTCGGCCAATGCCGTTTCGATCGAGGTCTTGTCCTCGAACGCGCGGAGGGCCGCCACCGCCTCGGTCATATCGACCATCGCGGCTTCGAGCGCGCCGACCATTTCGGGCTCCGTGAGTTCTTCGAGGGCGGCGGCGGACTTCTCGTGAATCGCCTCCACCGAGGTGGCGATGCCTTCACGGTCCTCGGTGTTGTTCGGATGGTCGGCCTTGCGACGCTTCACGTTCCACGTGGCGTTGATCACCTCTTTCATGCCGTTCAACAGCTCTTGCGCCATCTGCATTTGCTGCTGTTCTTCCTCACTGGGTTCGCCGGGCATTGGCGGCATCTCTTGGAAGATCTCCTCAAAATGCCGAACCTCGGCGAAGTACATATCGGACTCGGTTCGGCGGGCCTCACCAGCGCTGTCCTCGTCTTCGGCCCAGAAGAAGTAGGTGAGCAGTTGATTGGGTTCGGCGCCGAGTTTTTCAAAGTCCAACAAGGTCGCGAGCGGCACTTTCTTGTCGGCCTTGAAGTCGTCGAGCGAGAGCGGAACGTCGATGGTCTCGCCAGCAAAGGTGAGGGTCGCACCAGCGGCGAGCAGCCCGGCGTCGTCCCAGACCTTCGCTTCGATCGGCAGTTCTTGGATTGGCGTAACATCGGCGTCCTTCTTGGGGAAGGCGACTTCGATCCGCGGCGGCGCATTTTTCTGTACCTTGATGGTGAACACTGGCGGGCGGCGGTTGGCGCGTTCGGAGGCATCACGCAGGTGCAGGGTGAAGCGGGTCTCCTCGAGCGGTTGGAGTTCGACGGTGACGGCGGTGTTGGTCGGACCGGGTTCGAGCGGAATGGTCGTGGGCTCCGCCTCTTTATCTTTCGATTGGATCTCGATGAACCCATTGGCGGGTTTGTTGAGCTGGAACGTCCACGCAACGGTGGACCCTTCAAAAGCTCGAACGCGCTTGGTGTCTTCGACCGTCCGCACCGGCAGCTTGGTGTAGGAAGGCGGTGTGACGGTCACGCCGGCTTGAATGAGACGTGGCAGTTCGTAGACCTCGAGGTGAAAGGTGTCCGACGAACCTTCCAACGCTCCGCCGTCGTCGAACGCGATCTGGTAATCGAGGGAAGCGTCGACTTCGTTGAGCACGGTACCGAACACCGGATCGTCGAGATTCTTCTTCATCGGCAGCGTGCGGCTGTTGCCATCGCTATCGATCACGAGCGAGGCTTCGGCGGGGACGTCGTTCGGAAAGCGGGCGGAGATGACCAGACGCGTGCCGCGTTCGACCTCGGCGTTGCCGGGCGTGACCTCGACCGTGAAGTCGCGGGCGGGCGGTTCGGCGGGGAGATCGATAGGTTCGGGATCGGGGTTGGCGAGCAGTCCGTTGGCGGCGGACGGGGACGCGTTGGGCAAGGCGCGAACGAGCAGCGTGACGAAAAAGCAGAGGCACAGGAACGCGAGCGCAAGGCCGAGTCCACGCATGAAAGCGCATCGCTTTTTATTCAGCGAGTCGCCCCACTGACGCGCCGCCACTTCATCCGCGGCTTGTTGCACGACGCGTTCTTGGAGGTAGTTCAGCTTGCCGGCTGCGTCGGGGGTCTGCTCGACGGCGGTCACCAGCACCGCTTGCAGGTCGGGATGTTTGCGTTCGAGATTGGTGACGACCTGATGCGGCTTGATGCCGGTTTTATTCGCGACTTGGCGCACGCCGAGCCAGGCAAGCAACGTGCCGCAGATGGCGAGCACCGCGCCACCGAGGCCTGGCTTGATCACGAAGATCAGCAGCACGGCGAGCAGCAGCGCGAGGCACCAGAACACCGCGAGCCACGTACTTCGTCGCAGGCCGTTTCTGCGTTCGACGATTGGCTGGAGGGCACGGTGGAGGATGTCGTGGTTCATGGCGCGGGGGGGAGTGGTTTAAACAAGCACCTTGATGGGATTAGGCAAGCATCGGAATCGGGCGGGAATCCCTATTAAATACGATTCCCAGCGCCCGTTTCCCGTAAGATTCCAAACCACTAGGAGGGCGAGGGGCCTCCCGAGCCGATTCCGGCCAGAACATTCTGTAGAGCAGAACAAACCACGCGGCGGAAAAAGCTCCTCTGCGTGGATCGCGGACCACGGAGAGCACGGAGGGACGAAGGTACGGAACTTAGCCGCCGTGAACCTCCGGTTCGAGGTCCCCTCCGTGCCCTCCGTGTCCTCCGTGGTTCAAACGGATGTGCACTGCGCGGACCACGGAGAGCACGGAGGGACAGAGTTGGACCGCCGCGAACCTCCGGATCGAGATCCCCCTCCGTGCCCTCCGTGTCCACCGTGGTTAAACGGATGTTCGCTGCGCGGACCACGGAGAGCACGGAGGGACGGAGGGACAGAGTCGAGCGGTTCGAGATCCCCCTCCGTGCCCTCCGTGTCCTCCGTGGTTAAACGGATGTTCGCTGCGCGGACCAC
>ENA-ORXR01003049-ORXR01003049.1-marine-metagenome-genome-assembly--contig:-NODE-3049-length-15318-cov-21.987074_pt1 | contig 15318 bp, 12 predicted proteins | sample MGYA00237866_ERZ511479 | MGnify/ENA metagenome assembly ERZ511479 | reverse complement strand
CAGCTGCAGCCAGGGCCGCTGCACCCGGCGCGGCTGCAGTCAGTGGCTTCGGTCACTCGGTCGACCACGTAGTTAAATTTTACGACAATAAGTATTCCGAGCGCCCAGCAAAGCGCCCAGGAAACCGTGGGCGCTGGGCGCTCGAGCGCCCTCTGAGCGCCCTTTGAGCGCCTAAAATGCGCCCCAATAGAGCGCCCTGGGCGCACTCAACAACCCTAGCACGAGATATAATCCGCCCCAAAGTACCTGTCACGGTCGTGAGAACAATAATTTGCGGTGCTGTGCTTTGAGCGCCCAGAACGCGCCCAGATTGTGCGCCCATGGGCGCACTCCACAACTCTTCGAGAAGGCGCCCCCATAATTTGGTATACAAAAGGGGGGCTACCAATACAAAACGGGAAGCTCTTTTGGGGCGCGCTTGGGCGTGTTAGACCAAAGAGAGCTTGGTTGGGCGTTTCTTAGCCGGTCACGCGGTGGACCAAGGGGGGGCGTGCTCACCAACCCTTTCCGGCGCCGCCTCCCCACGCTGACCGCTCTTCGATCTGCAGTGCGTCACGCGTCGGAGTGAGGGCTGGGATGTGTATGTGGAGGGGCTGCCACCTCCCCACGCGTCTGGTGTGCCGTTGGAGGCGCCACACGTGTGTGCCGAGTCCGGCGTGGTGGTCTGGCAGTGGCGCGAACACGTCGCGTGTTTCCGTCTTGCGCGGTCCCTTCTCCCAGCCCCGTCTGCAGGCACGGCGACACGCCAGTCGGCCGACATTCGCCAGACACAGGACGACACCGTCGGCGGCGGGGCTGCATGGATCTGCCGCTGCCGCCCCCCGGCCAACGGCCTCGTATCACACGCCCGTTCGCCGCAGCCGGGACGGGACCGGTCGGTGGCTCGGTATGGGATGCGAGCGGCACCGAGTGCCCTTGCGTCCGTCTCGTGTGGTCGCCGACCGTCGTCACGTCCGTTGGGGGTCGTTTCAGCGCTGTAGAGGAGGGTGGGAGGGCGAGGGCGGATGTCATCCTCCTGATGGATGGGAGCCCCCAGGACTTGGACTGGCGCATGTCTGCCAAGGTCCCTGACTGTGCTATACCTGGATCCGAGACTGGCCAAGTGCCCCGCACTCGACCACCCCTGTCACTGGCGCAGCCGCCTCCTTCCGATCCGGCCTGAGGGTGGCCGTCAATCGGATGCCCCGCCGCTCCGCGACGCGGACTTCATGCAGGGGTGGGGTCGAGGCAACAGATCAACAGGTTGCGCCTCGCAAGCGACCCGGGCCGAGTTAGGAATTGCCGTTCGCAGGTTTCACACGAACATGTGTGAAAGCTGACATGTGAAAGCTAACCCGCGCTCCGCGCGGGGGGGGGGGGGGGGGGGGGGGGGGGGGCGCCGCGCGCTTCGCGCGCGGCGCCCCATGTGATCTCGAGACAGTAGCCGGTTAATTTCCGCCTCTCTCGGGATGTGGCTCTGGTCCACATCGAATATCGGGGCTTGTGTCGAGACCAACAGGAAGGACAGGTTGGTGGACCGTAGATCCGCCACCCGCAACGACAGGTCCGCCTTCTGCCCCGATTTGGTCCCCTTCACAGGTGCGATCTGCGGCCTTTTGGGGCCCGTCCGGCCCCCTTTTGGGACCCGTCCGGGCCCTCCGCGGGCCCGATCGATCTCGCCTGCCGGTCCCGCCTGCGGGCGGGGGGGGGGCGGCGCATGCGGGGCGCGCACCCGGCACCTGCCTGCACGGTACCGCAGGCGCCCCCCCCCCCGCTCGACACCTTGTGAGGCACCTCGAGCAGCACCTCGCGCGGGACCCGGTCGACCCTCGTTGTGCCGCCCGTCTTGCTCCCGCCGCTCACCATCCACCACGCCACACGACCACCGGCACGCGGACCGCCCCTTTCAGTGGCGTCGCCTTTCGGTGTCTCACCCCCCCCCGCCGTGGCCTGGCTGCGCGTTGTCCCGCACCCCCCGCCGTGGCGCTGCTTTTCCGCGTCCCGCACCTCCCACTGTGGACCCGTCTGCGGTTTCTCGCACCCAGTGCCGTGACGCCGCCCTGAACTCCCTCTCCCTGGACTTCATTGCGTTTGTGGCGAGGACGGTCTTTTGAGGTTCGTTTGGCTTTTTCTGTGGTAGTCGCCACCGTGCGCGTTGCCCCTGTCACTTCCACATGAATGGCTTGCTGTTCTTCTTTTTTGGTTCGTTGCCCCGTTTTGTGTGTTGTCCGACGAGCACCGATGCTCATGCGGCACCACATATCGTTAGTGGAGCAGTACATTGACGCCCTCGCACCTGTTGCTATACTTTTTTTACTCATGTGCTTGTCTGTTCTGGGATCATCGTTGCTGTTCTGGATTTCACTCTGGCCACACAGGGTCGGGCAATGGCGGCTACCAAGCGGACCGTCCCCCCGGAAGATCGTGACTATGTGCAGTTCTTTGCGGACTTGGGTATCCCCGACCTGCAGAAGCGGGTGTTCTTGGCCGGGCTGCTGCGGACCTTTCGCGACGCCGCGATGAAGCTGGACACGCACCTCGAGGGCTACTGCTCGGCTGTCCACGCCGCGGTCAGCCGACTGTCTTCCTCGCCCAACCCGCGCGAGGCCCCTGAACATCTTTGGATACGAGTGCACGACCGACTCGGTTTCTTCCACGACGAGAACCGACACGCGCAACGCATGGTCAACGTCGGGCTGTCCTTCGCGTACCGGCATCTCGAGATGAATGCCATCAGCCTCGCCAACGCACAGCTGCTCAAGGAGGTAGACCGCTCGACGGGCGGGACAGCCGACGGTCATGGGCGGGTAGACGCGGGGTCTCTTCTTCCCCTTGCTGGCGTGGGCGATCACGATGACTCAGTCGCGGGCGCCGCCATCGGGAATTCGACCGGCCTAGCGGATGCCGTCAAAGGCGGCACGCCTCCTGGCGATCCGCTACTGCAGGCTGGTGGCGGAGACGGTGATGCCGGTGCCCGAGGCGCGGCTACCTTCGGCGCTGGTGCGGATCCGCCCACGCAAGATGACCGTGGTGCCGATGATGCCGATGATGCCGGTGACAACGGGGACAGCGGCCGCGATTACGCGCTCTCCAACGTCTTCGAGCGGCAACCGTCGCTCAAGCCCTCGGTATCCGCGCTCACCGTGGCCAAGGATTTGGTGGCCCTCCTCGACGGCCGGGACGATGCCACAGACGTGTGTCGGCAGCTTTTGACGGACAGCCTTGTGCTCTTCGTCAACAATCGCACGTCGGCATCGACTGCAAATGGGGACGGGCCGCCGTGGACCCGGCTGCCGTCCATTCTTTCCAAGTGGTGGGCCATCTGGGAGGCGCCGGGCGGCTCGCTGGCTGCCCCGCCGGCTGGGACCACTTCCGGCACGCGCTTCCCCGGCCGGGAGGTCCAGTCAACCCGGTGGTGCTACCAGGTGCACATGACCGCCGTCAACACGCTGCTGCAGGAGTCGAACGTGCCCAACTCGCGGTACTTCAACAAGCAAGCGCTGTCGGAAATGGAGGTGGTGGAGAGGATCGCACCGAAGGACAAGCCGCGTCTGCCCATGGCGATTGCTATAATGATGCTCGTGGCCACCAAGAATGAGGACTATGTCACGGCTCTAAATGAGCTGGTGGTCGTCGGCCGCGGGGAGCATGTCAAGAGCACCCCGCTGGCCGCTGCGTCCTGCCAAGCCTTCCACTCGAAGGGACTTTCTCCGCTCGCCGCGGCCCCCTCTGGTCGCCCAACGTCTACACGTGGCAATGGGTCTGCCCCAGCTCCAGCGAAGGCGGGTACGGTCGCCGCGTCCACAAAGGCGGGTGCAGTCGCTGCCTTCTCTACGGGCGCTATGCCTCAGGAGGAGCAGTACACTGCGGTCGAGGTTGCGCGCAAGGAGACGTGGCTGGAGCAGACCAAGGACAACAGGGCGGCGCGCCTTAACGCCCGGCGACTGGCGCGAATCGCGGATGGCAACGAGGTCTCCCAGGGGCCCAAAGGTGGCAAGGCGCATGCAAACGGCGGGGCGCTGACGCCTGCTCGACCCCCTGTTTTCGTCACCAACGGTGTCGCGACGGCTGTACCCGGTGCATCTGTGGGTCCTGGCCTCATCTCATCGGGTGCGCGTGACACACGGTGGTCCCTACCATGGCCGCCGCCTGCTGCATGTGCCTCCGTACTGGCGTCTGGACCTCCTGCTCCATCGGGCATCTTTGGGAACGTGGTCGGATCGGGCGCCTCTGTGTATGGAGGTGATGGCGTAGGCCACTCGCTGGACGGATCTCCCAAGATCACCCAGCTTCCTGCCAAGCGGGCGCGCATGGCCTCGCCTGACGACAGGGGCGACCAATGGTCCACGCCTTCACACAACATGGAGCACGTGCCCGCTCCAGGGACCTTCTCCAATGATTCCTGTCATGGACCTTGTCCGTCGCCATCGCCCCGGCTGCCATCCCCTTCCCCATATCCTTCCACACCTTCGCATCCATGGGAGCACGCTGCTGGTGGAGCTGGAGCTCCACCACACCCCACAACGACCGCGCACGCCGCGTCGCTTCGTCCTGCTTTGTTTTTTCCTCCAGCTCCAGTTGACGCCGAGTTGCATCGCCCACCCGACCAACATCAGAAATAGAAATCCGCTGTTTTCCTCCATAGTATATGCATTAGACATTTCCGTGACATTGTCTGTCATTTCTAATACTCTACTCGTCTGGGCTCAGGTGCGGCAGCGTCTAGTTGTGGCGGATGCCATGACCAGCACGATAGTGATCCACTCTCTGTGTACAATATACAATCAAGGCTACGATACATTACCAGCGCGCCCACTACACCCTCTGCCACTCGTGCAGATACCTGCGCACCACCTCCTCGTCCGCAAAGAGTCGAGCCGGCTGGAACGACTTGATGAACAGCCGATTCGACTGGTCGACGCGGCTGAGCGCCGCGAGTACCATCCCCGCCTCAAAAGACATGGCCAGGTCCACCGCTGCCTCAGACAACGTCAACCCCTGCGACCGATGGATGGTGATTGCCCATCCGAGGACAAACGGCACCTGCGTGCGCACCGCCACAAAGCCCTTGGCGGACAGCACCTTGGCCTCAAACTCCACGGGCGGGCACTCGACCTCTACCCAGGTGTCACCCGCGTCGTGGATGCCAAACTGGGACATGCGCACGTCCTTGGGCACGCTGACGCCGAGGAACCGCACCACCGGGATGCCGTCCGGTGTGTACTTGGTGACGGTACCGATACTGCCATGGAAGAGCCCGAGCGCCGCCTTGGCGTTCGAGATGTACATCACGCGGGCGCCCATGCAATGCTCGACCAGCACCGACGCGACGCAATCGACCAAAGCGGCCGCACGAGCAGCGCCCGACACGGCGCGGAGGCGGCGCTGGGCGTCCTCGGGATCAGCCGGCTCGCCGTCCACGTCTCGGTCGAGCTGGACGCTGTCCACAGCAGCAAAAGGGAGCGGCCGGTCGCGGGGGCACAGCTGGTTGAGGCACTTCAGGTTGTGAGCCGCAACGTCCTTGTGCCGAGGTAAAAGATGCATAACAGATGCATCGACTTGTTCCAGGACCAAAACCGACCGCGCCTGGACGAGGTCCATCACCCCGTCCGAGCACACGCCGTACCGCGCGTCATGGATGGCCTCAATAAACGCGGGCTCGTTCTGGCGGTGTACCCGCGTGAGCTCCAAGACCTTGCCGCCAAACAAACGATCCCAGCAGGACGCCTTGAAGGCGAGGACGCCTTTGGGAGGTCGCAGCTGCAGGAAGTCGCCAAAGACGTAAAGCACGCAGGCGGCGGCGGAGGGCGACCGTGACTGGCGCAGCAGAGCCACCATAACGTCCAAGCGGTCCGCTGAAACCATCGAAATCTCATCGAGGAGAAGGACCTCCACCCGGGCCAGCCGGCGTGCGATGGGTGCGTACTTGCGCTGCCGCAGCAAGCGATCAGCTTCTTCTTCTGCGACCGCACACACCGGCTGGTAGCCGTGGCCGAAGCCAAAGAAGGAGTGGTAGGTCTGGCCACCGGCCGTGTGGGCGGCGCTGCCCGTGGGAGCACACACGACCACCGCCCCCTCCCCCGTCAAGCTGGCACGTAGCACCGCGTGGAGCCGGCGCAGGAAGGTCGTCTTGCCCACCCCGGGGCCGCCAGACACAAACGTATTGCACGGCTTTGCGGACATCTCGAGGAAGAGGGGATCCCAGGTCCCAGCAGCCGCCATAGAGCTCATACGCCCAAGTGCTATCGGTCGCCGGTGGCGAGGACCATCAGAAATCGGCTTGAGCGGCGCCGGGACGAGCGCAGCGCCAACCAGCCCTCGTTTCGACTGAGCAGCGGTCCCAGCCGAAGAGCCCAGGGACTTGAGCGTGTCGCCCAAATGAATGGTGCGTGGGCTGTCATGGCCCGTTGCCGTTGTAACCGCGGTCGAGGCGGGCACCGGCCTCACGGAGGCAGTGGATGAGCAGGCGGCGATGCACGAGGCCACGGGCTTGCCAGTCTTGTGAGTGACTTGAACAGGGACCGGACCAGCCACACGCTCGGCGATGACGTCATCCTCCACACGCACGCACCCGGGTGGGGACTTGGCCTTCCTGGCCACATGCCCAGTGGAGACGCCAGCGACGGCGTGCTTCTTCTTCAGCGCCTGCTCCAGGAACACGCGGTCGTAGTAGACGCGGGTCTCCTCCATCATCTTGTGGATGGCGCTCCGCGAGAAGGTCGACTCAGCCTTGTCCGACCAGGATTGGGGGGGGTTAAGCGCTTCGGGCGGGCCTTCCGTGTTTTCCAGTTTGCGCTTGTCGCCAACGCGCGGAGCCCTCGCCTTGACCGTCGCCTCCGGCCACGGGGCGGCACTAGAACCGACCTTGGCTGCCGGCTCGACTTTGACCTTGACGACACAATCACCTTCACCGCCATCTTGCCCCAATGAAGGATCAGCCGGCGGGACGTGTGCGCCACCACCGGCACCGGGACCACCCGACGGAGGCAGCCCAGACGTCGGCGCCCCAGAAGCAGCGCGCCCGACAGGCGCCACGAGCGGCAGTGCAGCACGACCGCCTTGCCCACAGGTCCGACGGCAATCTGTGGCGGTCGTCAACGAGGCACAGCCATGCGTCCCCAGAGCCGGCCTCGATGCCTCCACTGTGGCAGGCCGGTCACGGCCACAGGACGCACCCAACGGCGGCTCGCCGTCCAGAGTACCGGTCGCCGGAGCACCACCAGCTGTTGACATCACGGTCAGGATGTCGCGGGCCTCCGAGGCCGCCAACCAATCGACTGTCATGGCCAGCGACGAGAAGCGCCGCACGACGGAGAGCTCTGCTCCAGCGGTCGTCACTGCAGACAAGGCGCAGCCCAGCCCGCCCCTGCCAACGTCGAAGGCAGCGGACGACAACTTGTTGACCACTCCATACCAGCCGCTGAGGTTTTCGCCGTCCGCTCCGCTTGCCGGCGTGGATGCACAGCAGTTGACAATCACCTCATGCGACAGGGGGTTGGTCACCCAGCACATGGCGTCCACGTCGGACACAAACACCCCAGCCACGAGCACGTCGTGCGACGGCAGGCGGTGAAGATACTCGCTCAAGGTGTTGAGCACCTCATCGCCCACCACGTCGTGGAAGACACAATGCTCTCGCGTAGCGAGGGCAACATAACGCCGGGCCGGAGGAGGCCTCGCCGCCATACTGGTAGTCCGGCGCGACGAGTACGCGCCCAATCGGCACCTCCCCAACCACACACAGAGGATGGGGGGGCACGGCAGAGATGTGGCCAGTGGGGGAGGCAGGTAAATGACAGCTGGGGGAAGGCGGCAGGTTGGAGTGGGGGGGGGGCAAGTAGGGGAGGTGGGGCTGTCCGCCAGACGCGGGCGACTGGACTCACGCAGACGCAGATCGGCACTACAGTTCGACAAAGCAGGCGACGGTGGCGATACAACCAAAGGACAGAAAACCAAGGTGGGGCGGCCACCGCCTGCGGGATAAACCTCGCCGACGAGCGGGAAGACCGTCAACGCGCACCGGAAGAGGGGGTCACCGCCGGGGCGCGGGGAGGCGCCAACAACGACGCCCAGCGCAATCGTCTCAGCAGCACAATCAGACGGGGCGGAGCTGGGAGCGCGTCAGCGGGGGGGGGGACTCGCTTCCTAGTCCCCCCCCCTGGCAGTGCCTCCATCGCTGGACGCTCCCTCACATGGGCCCGGGTAGGGGGCACAGGTGGCGCCAAAGCAAGCGCGTTCAACGAGGATGGAAAAAGGCGGGCTGCCTGCGGCGTCCTGTCAGAGGTGCCTGCGGGGGGGGTTGGAGAGCCCCAGCAAGCGCCGTACAAGATCAAAATTTAGGGCTCGCTCCGACCCAGGGAGCTACTTCCGCTGACATCAGCTGATCATATTTCGACCAGTGTCGTGTGCAAACATGATAACACCGTAGTTATAGGTCCACCGTGTACAGCGCACGGTTGCAATTGACCAGTGCGATAGCTCCCAAACAGCAGGGGCGATGGTCCTGGCTGCTGCAGTGCCCCCCACACCACGGTTTAAACGCGGCCATCCATCAGCTAATGGACACGTACGCTACGAGTCGCCGGGTGAGACAGTGGAGCTTCTGTGGCATCTTGCAGCGCAAACAGATCAGGTCCTTGTTGTACTGCAGTGCACCGTGCGAAGGTACTCTGAGAAACGCTTGCTATGGAGGAATGTGCCCGCATGAGCAGTCCGTTCTCAGGCACCATGACTTTCGCTACCATCGGTGCCTGATGTCTGGCTGCAATGCATCATTAGCGACGCGTGTGTTCGCGCTGATGCTCCAGAGAGAGATGATATCAATCCATGGAATGTCCTACCGTCACGCATTCGCCTCTATGCCTGGAGCAGTCAGGAGCCACCTTCTCGTTTGGACTGCATGTCTGGCCCAGCCACCAACTCTGACAGGGGGACCGACGCTGACGCGTTGAGCCACCTTTTCTGCGGACACCCCACCTCCGCCGCAATGTGGCGGTCACAGTGTCATGCACCGAATGCTAGCGTCCCCCCGAAGGGTCCCCGTTTTGGGAAGGTAGGTGGTCTGACTGGAACGCATCATACCGTCTGCACTGCGCAGTCTGGCCGCCCCGTATGGGCGCCTGCGAACTACGTGCCGCAGACGGCCGCCGTCCAACGCGCCGTGCTGAAGTGCAACCTGCACTTGGGCGCCCGTCTGGTCGCCGCCCACCTCGCTGCCGCATGTGCTGGCGTCGCCCCCATGGGCGCGGACCGCAGTGGCGGCGCGCCCGGCTCCCAGCCGGGTGGCACCATTGCCAGGCGGCGGCGGCGGATGACCAGGGATACACCAGTCACAGTGTCTCCCTTTGATGCGCTGGCCGCACTGGCTGTGACGGGCGTTGCTCGTGCGACAACCGCCCCGTCACGCGTTTGGAGTGGTTCCAATAACCTCCCTGTGGTTGCTTCGTGCTTGTTGCTCGTTCCAGTTTTTGTTTGTTTGTCTCTCTGACGCTGACTGCTGCCGTTGGTCGAACCGAGTCACTCTCTGGGGGGCTAGTGCTGCTGTCTGCTATCAGGGCCATCAGCGCCATCAGTTCTTCCGGCGCCGTGCGCTGTTCTTTTTGTCTCTTTGGATTGTAGGGTGTATTGGTTTACCTGCTCCGCGTTTTGTCACATTCGCCCGGTGCTGTCTGCTCGCCTCAGGGTGTGGATCATCACTATAGAAGAAAACAAGTGCAACGTTTATGCCAAAGACCTCGCCGCTACGACGGCCTCCTCCGTCGTCCACTCAATGCGGTCCAACAAAAGATCAACAGTAAGGCGCTGCCGAATGGCCGGCATGTCCTCCTGTGAAAAGGCAAGCGGGGAACGCATAGCAAACGAGTTGGCAACCATCAGAGCGAACAGGCCGCAGCTGCACGAGTCATTCTGCCGAGGCACAGCCGCCTCCACCACCGGCCAACTGGCAACGTCGAGGCGCTCGGCAGCGGGCGCTCCGAGCTGGTGCACCACGTCGTCATGCACCCATCTCTGCACAATGGAGACAGCCCCACAGCTATCCCCCCCCAGAAACGAGTCGCAATACACAAACCTCCGCGCCTCCACGTCCACCACGACCAACACCCAATGCGACCGCCGCTCGTTGATCGGGACCACCACCGCATCCACCTTGTCCCACTTGATGCCCGCCTTGATGCCCCACCTTGAGACACCGAGAAAGTCGTACCCCCACACCGGGCGGTTCAACACATCGTAAAAATGAGTGCTCATGACGCGTGTGCGTCGTGGACGGCTCGTACGCGTGACTGGCACCGATGCACTCGGCAACGGCCCTTCCTCCCCGCGCCAGAGCTGCTGCTTGTCGTCCCTGTCGTTCATCATGCCGCCGTACGAGTTCATTATCTCGTCGTTGAGCCAGTGGTTGCCAAAGAGGATGTTGTAGTCAGCGACGGTCAGGTTGATGCCCGCCTTGTTCACCGGCTGCACTGAAAGATCACCGGCACGTTCGTCAACCAGCTCCACCAGAAAAGAAGCTTGCTCGGGGGATAAAGGCAAAGCCGCCAGGCCGTCGCCAAAAAGGAGGCCAGCCTTCTTCTGGAACAGCCCGTCCACCTCCACGGCAGCCTCGGCGGGCGCTTGCGGACTCGGCATTGCGTCGTCGGAGCCGCTATCATCGACGACAACGCCGCTGCGACGGCCCGCGTCCACGTTATCAGCAGGGCAGAATTCATCGCAAGAGGTGGAAGATGAGGAGGCAGTCGATGCCACCTGCAACGGCGAGCGCGTGCCAGGCACAGAGCCATTCTCCGACGCCACACCACTGCCCGACGGTGGGGGAGGGTCGCCTTCCAACCCAATCGCCACAGCCGCCCCGTGGATGGACCCGACGTCGCCACTTCCACCGCCGAGGGCCTCAAGCTGAGCACCGCCGAGCGACCGGCGACCGTCGCGGCCTTGGACAGCCGAGGGCCCCAACACCATGCGTGCCATCGCCAGCTTGCCGCCCGAAACAGCCCCCCCGCACTTGCACGTGTCACCCCGCTCGCACCGACGCGACACGCGGCTGTGGAAGAAGGAGTTGAGGCGCACGTGGTCCATCTCGCCCTTTGGGTTCTTAGAGTGGAGACGTGCGAGCTTGCGGAGGTTGGTGTGGGCCACCTGGATCATCCGATGGGTCATGTAGGTGGTTGGCGTCATGTACGCCAGGCTGGTGCGGTTGCCCACAGAGACAGAGTGGAAGACCTCCGCGGCTTGAGTCGCGACGCCAGCCGTGTTGCCCAGGCTCTGGTCCGGCATGTAGACGGGGGAGCATGTGTGCGTGATGGCGTGGGCCCGGTCCAGGATGCAGCGCACTCCGTGGCCGCGCATGATGGTGCGCACGCGTCGCAGCGCATTCTTGTCGATCTTACAGGCCACGTCGTAGAATATCACCTCGGGCAGGCGCGGGAACCGCTCAAGGACGATGGAGAGCGCCTCGCCCACACTCTCCGCCTTGAACAGACAGCGGAAGCCCAGCGTGACAACGTGGGGACACACCACGTTGAACACCCCTTGCGTCAGACCGGCCGTCACAGAGAACGCCTTGTTGCAAGCGTCGCCCACCCCTTCCATATCCGCCGCGTGCCGCTTCTTGCCGTGGTACTGGCTGCGGCGCAGTGCCGCCACCGAGTCCCGCAACGCGGGTCGCACCCGCATCAGCCCCGCAAAAAACTCGTAGCTGATGAGCGGGTCGTCAATGTCCGCCACATTGTACGCGGGCTGCTGCCGCCTCCATGCCGCAAAGTCGGCCGGCGTCGGCGTCGCGCCCCAGCGCGCGCAGTAGTCGGCGTTCTTCCACCCACGCGCCTTGACCACCTCCGAGTCCGCCACCTTCTTGAACTCCTCGTCCGTCCACTCCTCGACGTCAACGACGTGCCGCAGGACCGTGCCAACGGCCACGCGGAAGGTCGGGTCCGCGTCAATCTCGTCCCCAAACGAGCCGAGGAAGCTAGCCACAAACCCGACGCCGTCGACGGCCTTATTGACCTCGCGCCACGCATCGCGGCCTTGGACTTTGAGCGCGTCGGCAAGGAGCTTGACTGCACGCTCGTCATGACCCTGAAACATGCCGGTCACAGACTCGGACAGCACGGCCTTAAGGAACGGGACTGCGCTGAGCCATGACCGGTCGTCATCGCGCGGGTACACGTCGAAGTTGGGAGCGCAAACGCCAACACGGTCTCGCCAGGTGTCCAGCGGGGCGGTCGCCGGTTTGCCTGGCCCGCCGAGCACGAGGTTGCCTTCCTCGTCCCGCCGCAGAGCAGCTTGCAGGCCGACGCGCTTCTCAGGGGCATTGACATCGGACGCGTCCCAAGCTTGTGCAGCAATAGTGGGAGGCCCCACGACCTTGACATCGGCGGCAGCCGCTCCGTCGTTGATGACAACCGTCTTCTTGGCCGCTGGCTCGCCCGCCGACGGGGGTGGCGCGACGCTGCCAATGGGGAAGAAGTTGAAAAACACGTACGCGGCAGCCGCCTCGACTGTTGGCAGACGCCGTCGCGCCCGCGGTTGAGCCCACGACCTCAGCATCTCGATCTGCTTGGCAGTCAGGTCCTTTGCGCCGCTGAGCACCTTGTCAATGGCGCCTCTGAGCGCGGCCTCCTTGACGACGCACAGCAAGGAGGCGTCGATGGGCAAGACAGGGCAGTCCTCCCCGGGACGGAAGGGGTGAGTGTCGTCCGGGTCCGTGCACCCGAGCGCCTGGGCGTCGATCACGATGAACTTCGGATTGGGCCCGCAGATCGGGCACCGCGCCGTCTCTTGCGGGATGGTAAATGACCGCGCCACCGCAGTGCCGAGCTTGACCACGTCTTGGCGTCGGAGATGAAAGCTCGACACATCCGCCGCCAGGTGGCGCGTGGCGGCGGTGTACGTGCTGCGCCCGAACACGACGAAGGACAGCAGCTTGTCGGCCAGCCCTCGGGTGAACACAATCCACTGCTTCTTCCTGTTCCGACGCCGGAAGGAGAAGAGGCCGTCGTCGACACCGTCATACTCCACAGCGACTCCGCACGACTCTTGTGGGCACGTCCATCGTCCGACTCGAATCTGCACAGAGAGATCACCCGCAGAGGAAGAAAACAGGCAAAGACAAACGTGCAACGAGAAAGGCGGTGCGTCAGAAGGGGCTCAAGCAGTACGCAAACAAGAAAACGGAGAAGGCCATGAGTAGCACGCATTGTGGGGCCATCCAAACGACACCGAGGAACATACACTCAAAATGGGAGCAGTCGGGTGATGTGTGTACATGATCGCCGGCTCAAAGGTCGTCCCTTGGTCACCTCGACGGTGTCCACAGCTACCGCAAAGCGACTCAACGAGCCCCTCCGACGTATCTCGGACCAAGCCGCGACGTAGCGCCGAGGCGTACAAGACCCCCATTGCCGCGGCATTCTCGGCCGCATCGTCGCCGACGCGGAGCATATCATGGAAGGACGACTTCCAGTCCGCCGTCCGGTTCCACGCCTCGCCGTCCGCAATCTCTCCGCTGCACGCCAACAGGTTGCGCCTGCGCCGACGGCTCAGCCCCGCCTCGGGAGCATCTCCATCGCCTCGTTGGGTGTCGGATGCCACCTTCTCCAAACCAATGTCCTCCTCCTCGTTGGTCACATATCGCGGCCGAGACGACTTGTCCCGCTTAACCTTGACAACCACCGGGGCGTTCATGTCCATGCCGACGCCACCCTTCTCAGGCTCCAGGCCTTCTCGAGCTTGACGGGCGACACGTACGTGACCACAGCGGCGCGAAAAAGAGCGGCACCCCGGCGCAATGCATGCCGCTTGCTTGGCGGTAAACACGACTGCGGAGAACACCTTGCGCCACAGGACGTACATGGTGAGCGTGGAGCCAACGACGCGAGCCACCGCAAAGTCGGCGGCATCCGCACGCAGCGCCATGCGGGCGCGGAGCGCGGCAGCGGGTACGTCACCAGCAGCCATTGCGCGCATCAGGATCCTCGTGTGCATGCAGTCCATGCTACGACTGGACGTCGACAGCAACAACGCGTCTTGCGTCCCACCGAAGCACGAACAGAGCAGGCCGCCACGGGAAGAGACCCAGAGCACAGCGGTCGAGTCCCGGAGCGCTCCATACCGCAGCACAAACGCACGTGACCGCGACGCCGCGTCACCAATGATAGTGGCGGTGACGCGCGCCGCGTCCTTGCCGAAGGCGGAGGAGGACGGCAGTCCAATAGCAGCTCGCAGGCGGGGGATGAGCGCATCCACCATTTGCTGCTCGAGTGTGGTCGCCCGCGTAGCAACCGGCACGCGGTTGCGCTGCTCAGCCAGGTGCCCTTCTTGATCGCCGCCTCCATCGTCGCTGTCGTCAAACGGGTGGGCAGAGAGCGCACGTCCTGCACCAGCATCCACGACAGGCGGACGGGGGGCAGCTCGACGACGAGGTATGACGGCCGGCTCCAAGCGGACGAAACCAGCGGCGCGCGCCGAGTCAGCCACCCGGTCACTCCAACCACCACCCAAAGACCGACCACGGGCACCGGATCCCTCTCCACGGACAGGCACACCAAGCGGCTGCTCCACAGGACGCGCGTCCAATGCATCGGCGACCACGCCGACATCCCCCGTAGAACCACCATACGGGAACCGCACAGGCCGCGACAACACAGCCATGCCCACCCGACCGCACGGAGCAACTACAGGCGGAGGACAAAAGCAAAGGCCGATGACGCAGGGGAAACCATCCCCCAACGAAGAGGGCACCAGACGGGAGCAGACCAGGTGCGCGCCACGGCCACGGGCGCGGGTGCCTGGGGGCGCGAGCCAAACCGGCGGCGCCTGTCGCCGCGGGGGTGGCAAGCACCACGGAGAGCGTCAAACAGAGGGGGGAGCCGCGGCGAGGGCGACCATGGCTACCGCGGGCAGTGGCGGAACCGGGGTGGATGCCAACCGCGTCGCCGTCGATGCGGCGGGCGGCGGAGCGGGCGGCGTGGTGGGCGGCGGTGCGGGCGACCCGGTGGACGACGGTGCGGGCGGCGGCGTGGGTGCCGACAGCGACGCCGTGGGTGCGGCGCCCCGGCGGCTGCCAAAACAAAAACAGCAGTGGCCCCCAATCAACTACAGTTCGAAAATCTGATTGGAACAGATTTTGAAGGACAACTTCGAGGACCATCAAACAGGCTGCAAGCGGCAGTTGACCACTGGCGGGCCCGACCTCGACAAATTGTCGGACCAATCAGCGCCGCGTGCAGGACCCCACCGAACGCGTGCGGGCCAGCCGAGATCAACCCGCCCCAGAGGGTGCGTGCACGGGGGTGTGGCCACCCGCGGGCCCGGCCGCTGCAAATTGTCGGACCACCCAGC
>ENA-ORXR01003047-ORXR01003047.1-marine-metagenome-genome-assembly--contig:-NODE-3047-length-15320-cov-10.358132_pt1 | contig 15320 bp, 13 predicted proteins | sample MGYA00237866_ERZ511479 | MGnify/ENA metagenome assembly ERZ511479 | reverse complement strand
TTTTTTTTTTAATGATACGGCGACCACCGAGATCTACACTCTTTCCCTACACGACGCTCTTCCGATCTACCACCGCCGTGGGTCGGCTCTTTACGGTCGACCCAGGGCTTGCGGCAGCCACGATGGCTGACTCGGCGCGGCGGGTCGCCGCGAGCGGAGGTATTGCCCTGGCGCCCTCAGCTGTGCTCGCGGCGCTACTCGCTCGTCTGCAAAAACATTTTTTTCTAGACAATGGCGTGAGCGGCTCCCTGTGGCGGCGGTTTCGGCTCCTCCTCGGACCTGGGAGCGGCCTTGCCACCACTCAAGCTCTGCGAGCGGATATGCGTGCCGCTGAGGCCGGGCCGCGCAACGCAGCCACCACACACGGTTCGGGTGCGTTCCTCGTCTCTGCGCGGGTGGCTCTGCAAGGCAGGATTGATGACCTGTGTGACTACAAACAGTTTATCGAACGGTTTGTGCGAGGCTCGGACTGTGCCGAGATTACCTCTACGTCGCCCTTCCTCGGCCAAGCTTCTCCAACAAAGATGTACGAGGCGGACGCACGGACCGTACAAGTGTGCTTCGGGCTAGACAAGGGGGGGGTGCTTAGCTCAACCAAAGCTGTCGTCTCATGCGCCAACCAGCATCACTCGTGTAGCCGTGGAAACACCCTTCTGTTTGGCGTCTTTCCTGCCGCTAAAGATGACCACGCGGCACTGTCTGCCATGGCGGACGTATACGTGCCTGATCTCGACGCGCTCCGTATGGGCCGGCTGGAGGTGGCTGGTGAGCGGCGGGCGGTGCTGCTCATTGTGACCGGCGACTACCAGTTTATGACGAACTGGTGCGGCTACGTCGGAGCATCCAAAAAGATGCCTGGCCAGCGGTGTACCGCCGTGAGACGGGTGACCAAGACACATAGGGAGCAAGTGGCAATCTACGGCGAAATGCAAGCGGGCAGTCGTGCTGGTGGCGAACCCAGCACAATCGAACACTTCAAGAAGATGGCCACTGCCTACACGGGGGGGGGAAACGATACGTTATCGACCCCCCTGAAGCTTGAAGAGCACCTCTCCATCGAAATCCGACCACTGATCATCATCGACCCGAAACACATTGCGCCCATGCCGCTCACCTTGCCTTTGGGCATCACTGTCTGCCTCTTGAGATTGGGCATCGAGGCGATCAAGTTTTGGCACGGAAAGGCATCCGCGGCCTAGTACGCCTATAACCTAGCCAGCACCCTGCGGCAGTCGGTTGGTGTGTCGCCAACCCCCTACTTCAGCGGCGCGTTTGAGGGGCGACAGTGCCAGCGCGTCGGCGAGCGGCTGTCACTCATCTGCGTCCTGCTGTCTGCATACGTATCCGACAAGGTGCGTGGTGACTACAGCGAGGCGTGTGCGACGTGGCGGCGGATCTTACCAATCCTCACCCGCAATAACGACGTATCCTCCGCCGAGATGGCTGCTTTCCGGCGGGACGCGGCGTCATTGGTCGACAATCTGAAAGCCGCATTTGAGTGGAACAGCGTCACACCCAAACTCCACACCTTGTGCTGCCACGTAGCAGACATTTTGGAGGCATGTGGCTGCTTGGGGCGGTACAGTGAGCAACGACTTGAGGCGTGGCATCGTCGGATCATGAAAAATTCCCATCAAGGCCGTGTTTGCGATGGGTCTGAAACCCCTACGGATTATGCCACGAAAGGGGGCTGTTCGATGGACATTCTTGGGCTTTCCGATGGACAATCTTTGATGGGCTTATGCCCATCGGCCGATGAGCACAGACTCCAGATACGGGTGCGTCTGCCGACCTAATCCGGCGCCCACACCCATGGGCACGTCCCCGTGTCCGTCAATAAAACCTGTCCCAGTGAGGTGCTCGATGTGCTGTTTTGTGGTGCATGCTGGTGTGGGTCCGCTGGCGTTCTGGGGGTGCTCGTACGGCGGTCGTATGGCTATTCAGGGGGGGGTACGGCTGCCGTATGGCCGCTCGGGGGGGGGGGCTGCCAGGGGCGCCGTGTGACTGTTGCAGGCCCCTGGGGCTGGTACAGCTGTGGCTACCGTGGAGGGGGGCTGGAGACACACGTTGAAGAAACAAAAAGACAAGAACAATGGTCACCCCAGTGAACTCGGGCCAGGCAGAGCCCACCCGGGATACAAGGGTAGTGGCAAACAGCAAAGCAGATTGACAAGAGCAGTGAAGCGAATCAGAGCACATGCACGGGTGACAAACAGCAGAGCAAAACGAGAAGAGCGAGAACAACGGTGCAGCCTTCCGTTCCGAACGAGACCAAGCAAACCCAGTAAAGAAGGAAGCACGAGCAGACCTCTAGCTCGTTGGAGCGGCGCTGGCACTCAATGACCCCGACGATGTTGATGCCGTGACACCACATCGGCGAAGTGTACGACGTCTGTGCGTTCCGTGTGACCACGCGCCGTCGTGGGCCCTCAAGTGATGTTGTCGCCACCCGTAGCGCAGCCGGGCGCGACAGGGTTGATGACTACTCCACCGACCTCCGAGTTGCCGACGACCATGCTGCTGCCACCCGTCGTGCCGCCCCCCGCCGTCACGCCGTCGCCCATCTCAAGACCACCGTCAGATACGCGGGCACTTCCCGGAGGACTACCGCCGGCATCTGCGTTCGCACCGTCTGAGGCGCTTGCAGCGCCCGCTCCGCTGCAGCAGTTGGCGCCATTGTCTCCGCAAGTGCCGCCCGAGCCACTGCCGCCGCCTGTCTCAGTGCCGCCGCTCGCACCACCGCCGTTGCTCGAGGCGCCACCGCTTCCTTCGGCGCGCGCGTCGTTCGGGGCCAGTGGCAGGCGTCCGCGGCCACGCCGTCCGACAAGTGGAACAGGCGCCACTTCGAATGTGAAGCGCTGCGGGTTGGCGCCGTCGGTAAAGACCAAGCCGTGCCACGGGGTCGTTTTGCTGGGCGAAAGGGGCTTCACACCCTCGAACTCCAACCGCCACAGGTCGGAAAGCCCGTTGTCGAAGCCAGAGCGCCGGCGCTGACCCGAAGAAACTTTTGCAAGCGCGTTACGGATAAAGATGACCGCCAGGGCGTAATGCCCCACCGTCCCGCACGCCACCTCGACGTCACGGCAGTGCTTGGGTGCGCGGATGCGGTCAGCTGCTCCCAAGCGGATGTACATTGTGTGCATGGCGACCTTCATGGCCGGGCGGCACTTGGCCGACGCCATAAAGCGCGCCTGACCAGGCTCCTCCGGCTTCTTCCGGGAGTTAACGTCCGTAGGCCATTCAGTCGCCTCAGCCGGCTGCATGGTCGGCTCTTTCCTCTCGACCGCGTTGAACCAGGCGGCCACGACAAGCCACTTGATTGCTTCGTACGTATGCGAAATGGTCTGCATCACCGGTTGGTACGCACGGCGCTTGTCCGGAGTGCTCGGCTTTGTCTTGTCCTAGTGCGTGTTCTTGTAGGCCTCCTCGCGCTTTTTCTCCGCAGCTAACTGCTTGAGCGTCTTGGGGCGAGCCTCTGGTCCGGCGATCCAGCTCTTCAGGTACGTGTACGCTTCTTTGTCCTCCATCTTGTGCTCGTCCATCGTCTCCTCGATGATAATCTCAAAGTCGTCGTCCGGGTGCTGGAAGAAGGCCTTGGTCGTAGTTTCCGTGGCTACTTCCGCAAAAGAGCTCCCCTGGACGCGCGCCCTGACATTGAGCATCATCACCGCACCTTTCTTCATCTCGGACAACTTGACGCCGGCCGTGGCCGCAAACGCTGTGTAGTCCGACATGACCGGGCCGCCATAACCAAACATGGAGAGGAGCTCGTCAAAGTCCGAGTACTCTTCGACGTCCGGGAGTACGAAACGCCGCACAGGGCGGGGGAGCTTCTTGAATTCGCTCAAGGCCACACCCAGCCTCTCGATTGAGCTGCCCTGCGTCTGCACCTTCTGGTTCATGACCTTAACCTCCGAGTACAGCGCGTTAACCAGTCCCGTTGGCCGCCTTGATGAGACTCGGAAGGGTGGTGGCGGCCGCCTGCGTCATCTGGGAGGGTTCCAGCCCGGACGCCTCAGCAGTCTCAGCCGGTGCGGCCGCTTCCTCGACCGCGATGTGTGCGGCATGTACGGCAACTCGCACAGTGTCCACGGATTTAGGACAGGATGTTCCAGCCTCGTCTAGCCCCAATTTGGGCGCCCGGATGCCACTCGTGCCGGGGCGCGCCGCAGCGTTGGCAATGAGCCCTCCGTCCACCAATAAGTTGGCGCCATCATGAGCCTGAAGCTGGGAGCGCGGCCCGGCAACAGCCACCTGGCTCGGCAAGACAGCCGCGGCCAGTGAGTGAACGACGGCTGCGGCCATGTCGGCTCCGCCCTGAGACACCGAGACACGCGCCGCCTGGCGCGCTGTGGGAGCTGCAGTGCGCGAAATCCGGGACCGACGCCGACCAGGGGGGGCCGCCTAGGGTGCTGCAGGCGCCGCTATGGGCACCGTGGGCGCCGCAATGGCAGAGCCAGCAGCCGCCGGCGGCGCGGAGGGCAGCGCGAGCGGCTCCATGAATGCCGCCGCGGTCACGCCATCTGCCTTCATCGATGGTCGCGATCCCGCCGCCATCTGCGCCACAGGCGCCGCCGGCGACGGGCTGGCAGCTGCCGCCAGCGCGAAGAGCAGCGCCGTCGGCGCAACAAAATCCGCCGCAGCCGCGCGTGACGCCGCCATTTGTGCATGCGCCGCGTCCGCCGCGCCGCCCGGGGCGCCCATCGCCCCGATAGCAGCCGATGACGCACCGTGCGCAACCGCAAGACGAGCCAGAGGCGTGTCCTGGGCGGCAGCCGCCAGCGGCCCGGCAGGCACCGTATTCGGGGCAACTGACATCGCCGGGGTGATAGCGGGTGCCGCTGTAATGCGGGTCCGACGAGGGGCACCGCGATGAGCACCAGCCCGGATCAGAGCATGCGGCGTCGTCGGCCTAGAGATTGTAACAGCCGGAGCGACGGGGGCCGTTGGTGGAAGGACGCGCCGCGGACGAGACGCAATAGGGGTGGAACTGGAAAGCCCCACCGCCGGCAACGCCAGCAACTCCGCGGCGGTGCCCACGGGCGGCGCCGAGGCACCAACGAGTTGGCTGGCCGCCGACGGAGAAGTAGTGGACGACGCAGCGAACGGCGCGGGCATGAAGACAAACTCGTCGGGTTGGCCCCCGAGCGGCACTTGCGACTGGTTGGCCACCATTGCAGCTGAAAACAGAGAGTAGGTAGGGGGATGCCCCATCCCTGTGGCGCGTTGCATCTGCTGCATCTGAACTAGCGCCGGCGGCATCATCTGCGGGTGCGCCATCTGCGCCGGCATCCCAAATGGGGAATACCCCGGAAGAGGGGTCCCCGGCATGCCAGCAATGCACATCGGCGGCAGAGCGCCCGCGGACAGTCCCATCGACTAAGAGAACGGGAAGAGCGACGTATCGTAGATAGGAGGTGGCGGTGGAGCCGTGAACTCCACCATGGGCGGCGGCGGAGTGGTAAAGTTCGTCATGGAGGGCTTGGTCCACGGGGCTTCAGCGGTGCGTGCGCCATCTTTGTCACGCGGCACCTCGCTCTGGCCCGAAGACCGAGCAGCCCCGACTGACGGCAGCGTTTGCTTGCCCCCGACGACCGCGGCCACGCTGGAACGGGGCGCGAAGAAGACCTCTGAGTGTGGCAGGCACGAAGGCAGCAGAGGAGGAAGAGGCGGTGGTGGGAACAGAGGTGGATGGAACGGACAGACCGGAGAGGAGCGGTGGAGTGGCCGCTCTCTTGTTACTGGTCTGGGGAGACCCACGACACGTTTTAGGGGTCAGTGGCGCTCACGGCGCAGCACGCGGGCGTTGCCTCACCTGCCAGAGCGCCACAATGTCGGAGGTCCCGCCGGGCGGTGGTGCCCTGGACGAGACTTTGGGAGCGGTAGTACCCAGGCCGGCGGTTCGATGGCCCCTGGATTGCGCCATATGCGGCTTCCTAGCCAAGTCGCGCTCGGACCTCGGATGAACACTCACCTGCGTCGGTCCAACGCGCAAGGTGAACGGGCTGCAGCGACGTCTGCTGCCACTTCTGTGCGCAATGCCCTCATGCAGATGCCTTTCGCCACATCGGACGCCCCAGGAGCCACCGCTGCGAGCTATACGGCGGCACCGGGTGCTGATAGGGCGGCGGGTGCTGATAGGGGGGCTGGTGCTGATAGGGCGGCGGGCGCCAGTGGAGCGGCGGGCGCGGTGGGCGCCTCCAGGGCGGTGGGCGCCAGTGAGGCGGCGGAAGCAGCAGGTGCCGCCGGGGCAGCGGATGCCGCCGTGGTGGCGGGCGCCGCAGGGGCGGCGGGGGCGACAGGTGCCGCAGTGGTGTCGGATTCCGACATGGCGGCGGGCGCTTCCGGGGTGGCAGGAAAGGCAGGCGACGCCAGGGCGGCGGGCGTCGATCGCGATTCAAGGGTTGATGAGCTCAGTGCGGCTGCTCAGGCCGCGATCGACCCCGAGAAAGAAATTGAAGAGGCCGTGTTGCAGGAGATGCTATCCCTCATGGCTATTTACCGCTGCGAGGCTGGGGCCGCCGTGGTGGAGGACTCGCAACCGGGTCATCACCGGCGCGGGCTCGCGGCAGGGGCGCCAGCGAACGACGAGTGCACCTACACAACAGTCTCCACGGCTGTTCGTGCGTTGCACGAGGACGAGCGCGATTGGGCGCGCGCCGAGCCGTTGGATACCCGACGCAAGGGGTGGCGAGCAGGTCGTCTTGATTCTTTGCGACTGCGTGCGGTGGAGCGCTTTGCGATAACGTGCGACGGGGGTGGGCACTCCCATGATGGCATCGAGAAGCTGTGGGACCTGCTTGAAACTGGGGTTGGCACGAGACCTGGGATGCCCATGGACGGTGGGCACCACGACTCTTTGCGGGACTCTTTCAGATCCGTCAACGCGTTCAAGGACGCCATTCATGAAGACGTTGACGACGCGGCCCTCGGTGCGGGGTGGAAGAAGTGCCGCCTGCGCGTGGACGGCCAACATGTCGACGTGCTCTTCCGCCCGGTTCTGGAGGTGGTATTGGTCATGCTCAAAAAAGGCAAGAAGGTGCGCCTTTGGGGCGGTGACGCCGGTCCGGCTCCACCGAACAGCATCCGCGAGTCGCCCCTCAATGGGGACGCCTTTCGTCTCAACGAAGCAGCCTTGATGCAGGAGAAAGATGACAATAGCTGCTTCGTGCTGGGACTTCACGTCTTCAGCGATGCCAGCCACTTATCTATGTCGGGAGGAACGTTCCAACGTGCCAATCTATCGGGGAGTGGATAGGTCTGTGGCTTGCGGCGCCGTGGGTGCTGCAGTGCGTCTTCCTTTTCCGACGGACTCTGACACACGGTGACCACCGTTAACGTCACTTGGAACTCGCTCTCTCTTTGTGTTGTCCTTGGCTCCATCTCTTTGTCGCGCACAGCTCACAAACTCTATCCAGTCCGAGTCCGAGTCGTCAATGTCATTTCCAGCGAAGTCTAGAGGGAGCCAGTCGCCGTGCGTAAGCAGAAGGAGCCGTCGGCAGATTGTCGCGCCCGCGAGCGCCGTAGCACTATCTTCCAACGGGCGCTGTTCCTTGCATTCCGTACCACCATCTCCTCCAGTCACCAAGGCGTGCTGCATAAGCAGGGAGGCAACACCTGCGTCGAATTTCCCCGCGTCCTCTTGTACCTGGCAGACCAGCCGGAAGACAAATCCGTGCTTTGTCTCAAAGGCGGCTACACGCCGTTCCCCTGCTCGAGCTGTATGGTGAAAGTGGACGAGGCCGGCGCCCACGAGGCGCTGACGGCGGCGGACAGAGACGCGTTGCTGACGGTCGAGCACCAGCTTGAGAGCGCTGGTCACCGCCGCTATCAACGAGAGGTGCTCAGACGTGCGGACCTCGAGGCCGCCGACAGCGCGCACTGTCGCGTGCCTGTGCTGGCCGTCATGGCTGGCCTTTCAACTGCCCCTTATCAACTCTATAAAACCATTGGATTTGATGCCCTCCACGTACGTGCTATCATCTTTATTGCATGCGCTTTTCCGACGATCACTCGCCGCAAGGTCTGCTCGGGACCGCACTGTACCTCTCTCCTGTGACACTCTGTGGCCATTCTAGCGCATGCATTCACCGTGTGAGCTGTCATGGCATTGATCTGCATTCATTCATCCGTTTTCCCATTGGTTCTCCTACGATGTGGGTGTTAGACTCGCGGGTTACCAGGCTGCTGGTACACCGGCTCGTCCGAATCTTCCCTAGCATATGTGAGGGATACTACCCTCTGTGTGAAACGATTTCCGCCACGACCCGTGTGGCAAACAAGCGCATTGAGTGTATGGGCCGTCGTAGCAGAGCCAGAAATGTCCCCTGTCCTGGGTATGTTTGTCTGCCTCCTCCCGTTGCTAATTTTTCGCCTTTGACCTGTTACGCACGACCCTGGCGTCATGCTTCTGGCCCTTGAGTGCAGTACCCTCCTGCGTTGCCTCCGTGCTAACAGTCACTGTGAGTCTCCGTTCCTGTTCTGGTTTTGTGGTGGGAGGCACTTTCTCAATGCGTCGGCTTGTTCTGCAGATACATGGCCGCCGCCCGAGACAAACAGGCAACCTTTACAGGAGCTCAGCAACGCGCAGGTGTGTACGTGCTAGAATTTGCTGTCGCCGGTCTATTCGGCCGCGGCCGGATGCGACCACCTGCAAAGGCCAAGGCGACAAAGCCCCGCGGCTACCAAACGAAGGGTGGTAGGAGTCGCAAAGGTGGGTCTGCCCGTTCCCGGGCCGCTCCTCCCAGGAAGCCTTCAGGCGCTCCGACGGAAAAGGCGGAAAGCGGCGATCGCGGAGCTCTCTTTGATGGACTCGACGACGACGACGACGAGGAGCTCTCGCCGGGGTTCAAGTTTGACTGGGGCGTCTACCGAGCTGCATTCGACAACACGCCCATCGAGGACGCGGTGACCATACTTTTCGCGGAGTATGCGTTGCTGTACACCCGCATTGCCGGGTGGACGACGGCCTCAAAGCCTGAGCCTATGTCTTTGGAGGAGGTCAGGTCCATCCAGGACGAAGCGACCCACATTGTGCTCAACTTCATGTCACCCATCCTTGTGTATGTGCACACGAGCCAGGTTCACAAGCTTCTTGCACACATGATGGATTCTATTCGATATCATGGCAGCCTGTCCAACGGAAACACAAGCGCGAACGAGTCGGCACACAAAGCAGACAAGAACTTATACCGGCGCACGAACATGGAGATTGCCACATTTACCGAGCAACGTGTGCGTCACGCTCAGGGTGCAGGCGAAGTCGTGCGCCAGCACAACGCCGCCGACGCGCATGCCGTCTTGTATCATCCATTGGTTCCATCCAAGAAGAAGAGGAGCGGCCTATCGGGGTTGGAAACGAAGGCCAATGACGAGTCCGCGGCGGACTCGAACGGGGCCAGCGAGGCGGCGCCTGCGTGCACTTCGGGTGCCAACGTCGACAGGACGGAGCGAACGGGACCTACCTGGACGGCGCCGGCGGGCGCCGCCGGAGCGCGGCCGGTGGGCGGCACAGCCGTCCACAGAGCAGCGGCCCCGGGTTACACAGAAGCCAGTGGGGCGCCGGCAGCGGTATCAACGGGTTCCAATGAGTCGGCAGTGGCTGGCGCCGCTGGCGCCAACGTGGCGGCGTCCGCGGGCGAGGCGGGTGCGAGCGAAGCGGCGGCGCGGAGTGGCACGGGCGCCAGTGGGGCGGCGGCGGTGGGTGGCACCGGCGCCAACGGGACGGCGGCGGCAAGCGCCACGGGTCGCAATGAGACGGAAACTGTGCGCGCCGTTGGAGCCAGCGAGGAGGCGGGGGGGGCCGCCACTGACGCCAGTGGGGCCCCGACGGCCGGCGCCACGGGTAACAACGAGGCGGTGGCGGGAGCTGTGCGAGCCATTGGGGTGACGGCGGCGGCGGACGCCATGGGCGCCAACGGGGCGGCGGCAGTGTGCGGGAATGGGGCTCCACCGGCGGGCTCTTTCAGTGCAGGGGGGCGGCGATTGGCGGGCGCGTTGAAGCGCGTCACTATGCGGACCCTCTCGCAACGATCCGGCCTCGCTTTGGTCGGAGACCTCTTCAAGCTCCTTCCAGACGACGTCGTGCCCGTCTCTTCAACTGTTGAGATAGTTTTGGTCTTCGACTGTGGCTACCGTCGCAAGCAGTTGATCCAAGCGGCGCACCATCTTCGCACGGGCAAACCCTGGTACGATGCTATCATGTACGCGACCGACAAGAAGGAAGTGTTCGGCGAGACCACCGCCGGCGGTAGCGCAGAGGCTGTCGGTGTCGGCCCCAGCGCGGCACGCGCTGACGACTGCGGTGAGGAGCTGCGCACTGGCGAGGTGCGGGCGCTGGTGTGGTGCAAGGAGGATGACATTGCTGTTGTCTGTGAGTTTGAGCCTGTCCCACCTGTGTCGGGATGTCCGTTTGACGCCACGGAGTGCGACCGTTTGGCCTGGGCGGGCTCTGCGGCGAGGGGGAGTGTCATTCGTGGGGTGCCTCTAAGAATGGTTCGGCGCCACGTCCACGTCCCCCCTGACTTCAAGGACTTGGCGGCACGGAAGGGGTTCCAAGCCGCCCCTGCTGGCTATAACTCTCCTCTGGCTGACTTGCATGCCATGCGCCATTCTGTGAATGACTTCAATCCTTGGGTCTGACACTCTGAGGGGGGGGTGGCAGTGTGCCGCTGTTGGGGGTGTGGCGCGGGGAGGTGGGCTTTGTAGGGTATGTTGCCTTGTGCTCTTGCTCATCGTTTACTCCTCTGTTGCACCCTTCGTTGCTCCCGATGAGAAGAAACACGCAACGTCATTTCGAGAGATATAGCGAGGCCCAGCGAAGCGCCCTCTGCCGCCTTCGGTCGCGTCATCTCAGTACTCAATCGGCCCCCGCAAGAGATAGGAGCGCAGACAGTGCCTTCAGGCACGGTCCTCAACCCAGCTGCTAGACTGCGACGAGCGGGCTGCCTCTTCACGCTGACCTCCACGCCAACCCGATGCAGTAAAGCGTCACGAGCACGGCACCGCGTGCTGCCGGCACGGTGTACACCCGGCCAAAGCAATCGTCCTTGAAGACACGCGCTCCCTCCTCGCGCATCGGGAAAGGCGAAGTGACACAGAGCTGTACACGCACGCGGCACCATCCAATGCGAACACCCGAGAGGAGATTCACACGTGCGCACCACCAGACGAGTGGCTGAGACGTCTGCGTCGTGCGATTCGTGCGCTTCCCGATGCTCCCCAGATTTGGTGCCGACTCCCATCGCTGCGGTGGGTGCCATGGGGAGTTCGATGACCCAATCGAGGGTGGTTTTTGGCCCATCGAAAGACCATCGAGAACTCGACGGGAGGGCGATGGGAAAGTGTCCAGACACGACGATGGCCACTACAACCAAAACTCACGACTGTACACGGCTGACACCTTCCTCGAGAGATGCCTGTCATACGTCAACAAGTCAGCCATTGCGCGGGCGCCCGGCCACGCCGCTCACAACCGAGGCAAGAGGCGCTCCCACGCCAAGGCGGGCACGCACAATGCGACCCAATTGGGCGACAAGCGGACGCGGTACGGCAAGGCTCTGGCCAATGGACCGTCTGCTACGTCTCAGGTCTGCTGAGACAAGCAGACCGCTGAGTGCCGTAAGTGGGCTGCTGACAATCTGAGCGCAGCTCTTCTCAAAATTGACGCCTACCGCAAGCGTGAGAAGCTGCCGCCGGCTGGTTCGGGCGAGGAGGAGTTGGACTGGGTGGCCTTCACACCAGGGCCTGATTGGGATGCGCTGTTGGAAGCCGAGACGGCTTGCTTGATGAGTTTACTGCAAGAATAAACCATCGGTCAGGTGCGTGTTTGTGGCCATGCCGTTCGTTGATGACTTCTTGACAGCGGGAGCTGAGGGGGGTATGCCCGCACGGGGTGATGTGAGCGAGCGTGCCCATCAGAGCGTCTCGCACTGGTGGATGACAGCGGACGGCGGCCGCACGTTCACGTCGCAGCAGCACTGTGGTCATATGCTGGGTGGTAGGACGGGAAATCGCTCGAGAAAGCTGACCGGCGTCGGGTTTATCGCAGGCTGTCACGGCCAAGTCTCTGGGTGCGGAGCACAGCGGTCCCAGCACAGATGGGTCAGTGGCGTCAGACATTGTGGAAACCACCCTCGAATGCGGTGGATCACTTGGGAAAGGTGACTTCGCTTGTCGAAGCCGGCTCCCGTGAACGCGACACAAGCACCCATCTGGGAAGGTGCCACGCCTAGTCAAGACCCAGTGTATCGGCTCTTCTTGGTCGCCACCGCAGTTCCAGCGTTCTATTGGGTTCTTGATTCAAATGCAATCCGTTATTGGTCATACCAACAGCTGTCAGCATCTTCTCCTGTTACGCCGAAAGCACCTCTCTTTCTCTCGGAATTGCAACGTGGTACGAGTCAACCGCCCCAACGGTGCCTTGAGAGGTGGGCGGGCTTTCCTTGCACGGATCTCTACATTAAAGAAATTGGCACCGACCGGCCCCCCCTTTCCAATGGCATCGCGCCGCACGGACCGGCACCGCGCGCCCACGCGCCATGTCGGGATGCCCCCGTACCCGATCCATTGTGGGCGCCCCACGCCCGCTCACCCGTCACTGCCGCCGAGTAGCCATGTCATTTTTTCAAAGAGATGCAGGTGATACCAGTGGGCGTACAAGCACTCAGAACCCAGCTCCAAACTCTTACGCTCAGTCGTGTACACGAAGCGTACGTCTGGTGTCGGTTCGAATCCCCCATTTTGTGAACCTCCGCTGGATGACGGCTGCAGGGACGGTACACGACACGGGCAGCTCTTCTCGACCAGGGCGCGGTTGCAAGCTGCCGCCGGCGACGAGAGACGAGCGATTTGTCAACATCCACGATTGATTCTCGGATGTGACTCACCCCCCTCAAAGAGGCAGCAGCGGGGGGGTCGCATTTGGGTCGCGGCGCAAATCGCGTTCGACCACTCATATTTATGCACGTTGCTCAAGATGTTTCAGGGGGTCGCTCTGACTTTTCAGGGGGTCGCTGTCAAGCACCGACCCAGAAGAGCCACCTTGACAAGGCGTGGATCGAGCAGCTGCAGACGGTGACTTTCACTGGGTATTTCTTTGGAAATTCTAATGTCACCTGATCAGTTACCCGTTCGGAACCCGCAGCCTGCAAAAGAAGAGCGAGCCCGAAGGGCTGGAACTGCTCGATCCGTTTTGCATTGCCCCGCTCCGGACCGTTGAGGACACCTCACCGCACAGTTCCGTGCAGGGCTCTGCACTGCCGCTTTGCATGCGGTGTCTCGGCGGGCTCTCACGAAGGTTCTGATAGCCTCGCCACACCTCGCTCTTCGTGGCCGTACACTAAAGGCCTTCGAGCGGCAGCCGTTTGAAGCGGGCGGGTGGTGGGGGGGGGGCAGTGGGTGGAATCATCGCCCCGGCCTACTGTCAGCGGAAGACTTCCTCTTCCGTCCACGCGATGGCCGCTTGCTGTCCCCTGTTGGATGCATGCAAGTCAGTGCCGCTGCCGTTCGTGCCGTGCGGCCGCACAGCGGCCTGGCGCGCTGGCCGCCGCGGGCATTCTTAACCAGCGGTGGGCCGTGTCGCCAGCGACCGCACGCACCTTCCTCTTCAACAACCTTTTCCACGTCACCTCGAGCATCCAAGTTCCCCGCCCCTCCGCCACCTCCCGTTCCCACTTATCCACCGCTTCGTCTCCCCCACCACCACCACCATGTCTAGCACCACCCCCACCACCGCACAGGCGGTGCAGGAGCTGGGTACGACGATTAAGAACGCAGCGGTCGACGTCGGTCAGAAGCTGGTACGTCGGTAGAGATCGTTCGGATCGTGGCCTCATGGTTGCAAGTTTGGCATACCCGTGGTTGGTGGACGGACCGAGACAGGTGCTTTGCTTGACCAGGCCACTTTCGGTTGTACTGACTGCTCCTGCCCTTCCTTCTCGCGTGTCTGTCTTGGCTCTCCCCTGCTGCTTGCTTCGTGTTGTGCTGGTTCTTTTTACAGGCCGAGACGGCCGGCATTGCCAAGGACAACACGGTCGCGTCGGCGATCGCCACTAAGGACTCGATTGCAGAAACCGCCGCCGCCAAGAAGGAGGAGGCGGCCGCATCGATGGAGGACGCCAAGGCCACTGCGAGCGTAAAGGCTGAAGACCTGAAGCAGTCGGCGATTGAGACGAAGGACTCTGCAGCGGCCTCGATGGAGGACGCCAAGAACACAGCCGCTGCGAAGGCCGATGAGACTGCGGCGGTTGCCGGCCAAAAGATGGACAACGCTGCAAACACGGCGGCTGTCAAGGCCGATGAGACCAAGGCGTCGGCCAACCAGGCGATGAACGACGCTGCCGCGACGGCTGAGCAGAAGAAGAGCGAAACTGCTACGGCAGTCAAGAACACCGCAGCCAAGTACGAGTAAGATAACTCGCATGTAGAGGCGGCTGCGCTTGCCTGCCACCCGAGCTCATGTTAGGGCAGTCGACGCGACAGCGACAGGGGAGCACGTGTACATTTCTACCTCGTGGTGTAAAGAACCTTTGTCTCTATGTCCCTTTCTCGTTGCTTCTTGTTGAAAGACAACCCGCTATTCAGAAGCGCTCCCCTCATTGGAGCCTGCAAGCCACCATGTCTTTGGCTATAGCCGCAAGCAGGAGCGGTCGCCTGCGCTGGCAATGAGTATGGCGGGGGAAGTGTGTGATGTGCAATCACTTTTTCGCCATGCTACTGCGCAACTGGATGCGAGGTCGGCTTACAAACAGCTACAAGCAGCCGCTCACAACGGTGACCACCACCTGAAGAAAACAGTCACGCACTTGTGAGCGCATGAAACGGCGCCCAGCAGGTTGGCTACGGATGATGGTTGGCCGGTCGGGGGTAGAGGACAATGCTGAAGTGCCCGCCCATGCAGAGCGGCACAGGGTCTGTCGACACCCTCTGGTGGGGTGCTTATATCCCTGCTGCCCCGACGACGCGTCCGCGGCGGTGCCGCGGGGGGCGTCGCGGCTACCGCCCGCGCGCCACTGTGGCCGTCGCCGCCGCTGCTTCACCCCCTTTCCCGCGGTGGGCGCCCCGCACCGCCGCTGCCGCCGCCGACGGGCCGCGGCGGAACGCGCGCGGGGCAGCCCCACCGCGGCGGCACCCCGCCGCCCGCGCCCGCCCCCTGACGTCATGACAGCGTGGCCAAGGCGGCGCGCCACGCGCCGCCCCCACACGCGTCGCTGCCCGCGGCCGCCTCGCGCGGCGCGCACCACGGGGACTACTCTCCGCCGCACCCGCCAATCTCTGCCCCACCCGATCCGCCCAATCCGCGGCGGGCGCGGCCCCCCCCC
>ENA-ORXR01003045-ORXR01003045.1-marine-metagenome-genome-assembly--contig:-NODE-3045-length-15329-cov-9.886310_pt1 | contig 15329 bp, 10 predicted proteins | sample MGYA00237866_ERZ511479 | MGnify/ENA metagenome assembly ERZ511479 | reverse complement strand
CCGATCTACCTGTGATTGCTCCCCGTCCTCTCCGTCGCCCGCCTGCCCACGGTGCCCGCCGCGCTGCCGGCCACGCTCACCTCGACTGCGTTGTTCTGCGGCCGCCCTCACCCCCGGGCTACCTGTCGGCGCGTTTCGCCCACCCCGCCGTCCTCCCGCCCGCCCTTCCCGCCACGCTCGGCCCCCCGCCCGCCCTCCCCCGCCGGGCTTTTGCTCGCCGACTCGGCGCCGCTGTACTGCAGCCGCTCTCACCCCCTTCGCTCACCTCGACCGCTCCCTGCTCACCCCTGCCGCGCCACCGCCCCCCCCCCCCCCCGCCGGGCCTTTGCCCGCCCGCTAGGCGCCGCTGTCCTGCGGCCGCCCTCACCCTCGTGCTACCTGTCGGCGCGCCTCGCCGTCCCCGCCGTTCTCCCGCCCGAGGTTCCCACCGCGCTGCGCCGGACTGCGTACTACTTGTCGTTTCTCCTCTTCTTCCTGGTCGTCCGCCCGTCTGAGGTTCCTGCCGCCCTGCCGGCTGCACTGGCCGCGCCTGCGCAGCGCCTTCGTACCGCAGCGGTGTTGGGGCCGCCCTGTGTTACCTGTCGTTGCTATCCGCCACCCCCGTCATCAACCAGCCATCCCTGGCGGCCTTGCTGCCGGTCGCATTTGCCGCGCGTTGCCGTGCCGTTGCCGTGCTTGCCTTGTTTTCGGCGGACGGCTCTCGTCCGTATGTCTCGTGCGTCGTTTGACGAGCAGGACTCGTCGGACGACGGCGAGCCACTCTTAGTAGCGTCCGCGCCGCACTCCTCGGACGGCACCCCTCTCTTGGGGAGCGTTCCGTCTGTCGAAATCTGGGCGGGTGGCAGCTCAGCCTGCTCTGCTCCCAGAGGTGTGGCTGCTCCTCACGATGACGGCCTGTTTCCAGTTGGAGGCGTAGACGACGGTAACGGCGGCGGCGGCGTCGACGACGGTGACGACGACGGCGGCGGCGGCGGCGTCGACGGCGGTGACGGCGACGGCGGCGGCGTCGGCGGCGACGGCGGCGGCGTCGACGGCGGCGGCGTCGGCGGCGACGGCGGCGTCGTCGACGGCGGCGGCGTCGGCGGCGATGTCCGCCGCGTCGACGGTGGCGGCAGCGACGGCGGCCGCGACGGTGGTGGCGACGGCGGCGCCGGCGCCGGCAGTGCCAACATTGTGCCAGCCGTTGGTGCTCCGTCCGCTCCCAAGCCTCGCTCGCGTCAGCGCTTCCAACAAGCTCGTCCTGGACCACGTCATGGAATGGGTGGGCGAAAGAAAGGCACAGGTATGCGTACTAAGGAGAACTTTGGACGGGGACTGCGCCGTGCGTTGGGGTCTTTCCTATCGGCCACCCCAGTCGATACCCTCGCGTCCGAGTGTGGTGTCTCCCACGCTGCTGCAGAGGACGCCGTCGCCTTGCTGCTGTCGTGGTCCGAGGTGGAGGGCAGGGAGCAGGTTTGGATGGTGGGTGGCGTTTTTGGAGTCGTCGCGCGGTGGGGCGAGTGGCGACGAGACTCCCTAGGGGAGTGTGCCAGTGCCTGTGTGTGGCTCGCGGCGGATGGGAGGTGCAGGTGCACCTGTGTCGGAGCCAACGTACATCAGGACAACCACATCCACGAGCGGCCAACCAGCTGCCAACATGCCGGTGCACTAGATGCGGCGCTGCAGGAGATTGCCTCTGCGCTGGGCGTGCCGCTACATGACGTCAAAATTCACTTGGGCAGGAAGGCCCAGCAACCTGGAGATGAGGACGGACAGGGCTCTGCGGGCGACCCTATGACCTTTCATGTCGTGGGAGCGCTGTACGTCGCCGTGTGTCCGTCACCGCTTGGCGTCCTGCCGGTTCCTGTGTACCTGACGCCCACGCGCTCCTCGTGCGGCTTCTGCCCAGGAGCCCGCACTAGGGTATGCTCGCACTTGAGCGTTGCGCAAGAGTGCGGGGCGCCGCAAGCTGCCCACCGAGCCTCCGCACAGAGCACAGTGCGCGGCCTGGAGGTGTCGTCGGTGTCCGAGCTGCCCATCCCCTTGCTCGACTGCGTCGCCGCTGTGAGGTTGAACGCGGACTTGTGCACGAAGGCAACTACCGGCGGGGTGTTTGTGCTGCCGGCTCCATCCTCCTGCTCCTTGTGCACGGAGCGTGGCCGGAATCATAAGGTGTCCGGCTTATCCAAGACGGAGGGTGCAATCGCGTGCACGCGGGGGTTTTGCAACATGGAGGTGCACTTGGCCAAGTGCTCTTCCTGCCTGCAGTGGGTGTCGCGTGACGGCCGGGAGGATCACGTGGTGCTGCTGTCTTTGACTTCCGCCGCCACCGTATCGTGGGTGCGTTCCATGGCGCTTCAGACATCCGAGGGCGCCGCGCTCACCACGTGTACAACGCGGTGGCTGCGCGCCGTCCGCAGGGAGACAGTCGCCGGTGTCCTGCCGCGTGGCTGCCGTACCCGTGGCGGTCGCGTGCTGCGCAACCTGGTTCTCATGGGCTTGAAACTTATGGTGTCGGACATGCCTCCCGCTCTGTTCACGTGTATGCACTGCATGGACAGCGATGGGCGGTACAAGATTGTGTCCGCCGATTCTATATGGGTTGGCTTTGGCAGCGGGTCGGACCACGTGCGCTTTGAGCACGTATCTGAGGCCGTACCGGAGAATCGGCGGGCGGTCAAGGCCGCTTATCTCGTGCGCGGGGAGAGCGTCCGCCGCGTCATACGTGACGTGATGAAGCCTCGCAAAGAGGTCAAGATGCTGGCGAGGACGCTACGCGCGTCGGAGCTCGCGGTCGGTGTCCTCCTTCCTGGCGCCCTTCCTGCCGACCGGACCATGGACGCCACCCCCGCGGAAAGCGCGATCGGCGCCCTCCTGGGCACCGTGTTCAATATCGGCGATGCGGCGTCCAAGCTGCTCTCTTCCGTGAAAGCGGGGCTCGCGACGTACAAGACGCGCAGTCGCGCCGAGGCGCAGCGTCGAGCAGGAGCCGCTCAACATCTGGCGGAATTCATTGCCAGCCAGAAGGGACAGTCGACGGGAGCGAGGCCGGCTGTCACGGGATCATCTCCCGCTCCCCAACCAACATCGGCTCCTACCGGCAGGGCTTCAGCGCCAACTTTACCTACGTGTGTCTCTGCAGGGGCAGATATGAGCGGGGCGCCGGCAGCAACGCCACCGACACGCCTACCTCTGCCTGCGGCAGTGGCGACGGGGGGGGCGTCGGCGGCAATGCTGCCGTCAACGCGTCCGTCTGCATCAACACCTGCGGCGACGGGCGGGGCGTCGGCGGCAACGCCGCCAACCCTTGCGTCTCCATCGACACCTGCGGCGACGGGGGGGGCGTCGGCGGCAATGCCGCCAACGCGTCCATCTGCATCGATACCTGCGGCGACGGGCGAGGCGTCGGTGGCAACGCCGCCAACGCGTCCGTCTGCATCCACACCTGCGGCGACGGGCGGGGCGTCGGCGGCAACGCCGCCAACGCGTCCGTCCGGATCTACACCTGCCCCGACGGGCGGGGCGCTGGTGGCAACGCCGCCAACGTGTCCGTCTGCATCGACTCGTGCGGCGACGGGCGGGGCGTCCGTGGCCACGCCGCCAACGCATCTGTCTGAATCTACACCCGCGGCGACGCGCGGGGCGTCGGCAGCAACGCTGCCAACGCGTCCATTGGCATCGACACCTGCGGCGACGGGCGGGGCGTCGGCGGCAACGCCGCCAACGCGTCCGTCTGCATCTACACCTGCGGCGGCCGGCGGGGCGCCGGCGGCAACGCCGCCAACGCGTCCGTCTGCATCGACACGTGTAGCGACGGGCGGGGCGTCCGTGACCACGCCGCCAACGCGTCTGTCTGAATCTACACCAGCGGCGACGGGTGGGGCGTCGGCGGCAACGCCGCCAACGCGTCCGTCTGCATCTACGCCTGCGGCTGCCGGCGGGGCGCTGGCGGCAACGCCGCCAACGCGTCCGTCTGCATCCACACCTGCGGCTACGGGCGGGACGTCGGCGGCAACGCCGCCAACGCGTCCGTCTGCGTCTGCACCTGCGGCTACGTGCGGGGAATCAGCGGCTTTGGGCGGGGTGTCGACGGCGACGGGGGGGGCGTCGGCGGCGACGCCACCAAGGGCAACTACAACGGCATCTGTGGCAGCCTGTGGTTCGCTTCCGCGTTTGGAGCGCGTCCACGCTGCCCAGCGCACTGCCAGCAAGGTAAAACGTCCCGCCTACGGTGAGGGGGCGAAAGGAAAGCGGCGGAAGGCGGATTGCGGTCGGCAACCCTTCGAAGCCGGCAAGGGGGACGCCGACGCGGACTCACCCTTCCTCGCCGCCCAGGTTGCTATCCTGGGAAAGGACGAGCGGCGAGAGCTGCTTTCGTTTGTCACCGCCTTGACGATTGACAGCGTCGTGCTCCCGTTTCGCGCCAGCCAAGTCGGGGCGGTGCGGAGTCTGTCTGCGGTACTTTCGGGCAGCAACCACCGGCAGGTCATCACAGAGCTGCTTGCGGCGTCTACATCCGCCACCGAGCTCCCAGAGACTGACGAGCACAAGCCCATCGTCGACATGCTCCGTGAACTGCGATTTGTGCAGCTCGGCATGCGCGCGGCTAGCTGCCTCTTTGCGTCCCTGCCTGCCCTGGTGACTGCCTTGTCCACCACGCTCCATTGCGTCGCTGACGCTATCGAAAGCTTCCTCCGCGAGTGGCATAACGGACCTGAGAAGGCGGTAGAGTTCGAGCGGGTGTGGAAGTGCGGGGCGCGCTCCCAGGAGGAGATGGCGGCGGATTTCAAGAAGCGCTTCCCATTGGCCTCGGGGCGTCACCAGCACACGGGGACGTGCGCGCCGTCACTCCCCCAGTGCAGGCCGGAGCCGTTCTTGTGGGAGGAGGTGTTGTCAACGGGCATGTGTTCAAAGCACTACGCGAAAGCGCACAAGTTCTCCCCGGGCGCGATGACGATTTGCTGCGGCTGCAAGCACCCGCTCATCCTCGCCTTCACCGTGCTGGACAGGAAGGAGGCGCCGCAGGTGCTCCTTAACATGCTGCTGACGCGCTTCGCCCGCATCCCAAGCTTCCTCATTTACGACTTTGCGTGCGGTGCGTTCCGGGTGGCGCTCGGCAAGCTTGGGTGGATGTTGATGGACTGCACGGTGGTCTCTGACCGCTTTCACATCTTCAATCATCTTTGCTCGGACGCGTTCGACCCGCGGTCGTACGCGGCGATGGACGGGGTGGACTCGGGGGCGCCGGAGCAGCGCAACGCGCCTATCAGGCGCATCCAGACGACGCTCCAAGGCATGGGCGTCGTCCCCTACACCAACTTGCTCGCTTACCAGACGGCCATCTTGAACCACGAGGCCCAGGTCAAGTGGAGCCTCGGCGTCGAGCGGCTACCAGACGACGTCGACCTGGCTGGCGAGTACTTCTGTCGGTTTGACTGCCCCTGTTGTGATGAGCCCCCCAATCCCTCCCCGCAGACACGCTCATCAACGAGCAGCTCGTCCGATGGTGAGGAAGACTCGAGTGGCAGTGAGTCAACGACTAGCGTGGGGATTCGTGGTCGTCTCTTGAGTGGTGAGGAGGGCAGGGGTAGGGGCTCGACAGCCTCCTCTGAGCATATGTCTGTGTCTGTTTCGGCGACCATCAGTTCTTCGAGTGCGGCCTCTGGGAGCGACGACAGCACCTTGGGAGCGTAGGGGGGGTGTTCCTTTCTTGAGCGCATAGGGACGTTCTTTTTTCGCTTGTACAAAAGATGTTTTCTCGTGCTTTTGCTTCTTTCAAAAGCCAACAAAACCAACCACACCGGGAAGAACGCATGCCAACTAAAAGGCAGCCCACCTCACATAAAGCGGCTATCGTCCACGTGCTCTCCACCGCTTGTATGGCGTCATGCAAAGACTGAAGGACTTGGCTGTCCACACACCCTTGGTCGTCGCCATGCCAGCACCCCACCGGCTTCCCCCGCACCCAAGTTGGCGGACTCACCAGAAAGAAAACAAGCAGGGAGTCATACCGACCCTCGAGACGCTGTAGCCGTGGTGCTCCACGCCACTCACCGGGGCTGGCAGACATGCATGCCAAACCGACCGACGGCACACCATCGGCCGTCATCGTGAATGAAAGCTCCCTGTCCGTCGCCGCCGTACTCCCGTTACAGGCGAGACGCACTGCCCAGGCCACCAACGTGCTCTCACCCGGCTTGCCGCAGAACATGGCCCATGCAACAGATTGGAGCCCAGCGCGAAGGAGACCGCGTGGGATCCGATTGTGGGTGACAAACAGGGGCTGCAAGGTGGGGGAAAGCGATCGCTGGAAGGGGATCGAGAAGGAATCGGTGATCCGCAAGATGACGTAGACACGATCAATATGGCAGGCTACCTTCTTAACATGCCTAATGTCATACGACTGCCATGTCTAAGTTTGACAAGTGCGAGTATAATTCCTTTTCCTGGACCTGACGATTCGTGGTGTGTTGTCGCTTACCTCAATCTACTGATAGAAGCGCATCGCGTGACGGACCTCTCATCGCCCTGGCGGCTACTCTAAAAGACCAAAATCGCTCGGTAGACGTCTTGACGCCTCGGGGCGGACTCTGGACAAAGAAAGTGCCTCCAGCGTCCCTATTTCTCGGCCAATCACTACAAACGTGCCGCAACTGAGCAGCCGCATGGCGCTGCCACAGCACCGGCGAACGTGGTACTTTAAGGCAGCTGTGAGGCTCCTTCCAAGCGCTTTTTGTCATCTGCTCGATGCCGGCGAGGCTGAGAGACAGACAGTTCCAAGGCAGCGCACCGCAGACACCAATCTGTATTCGCTATTACGAACAACCGTGGAGGAGCTTACATCTACATGATGGCCAAAAACGGGACGGATAGCCATGCACGGCGCCCATAGTGCTTTGAAAAGGGATTATGTGAGCTCATGCTGTGCCTGGGCTGCTCAGGCACCTCAGGTGTATGGTGCTTCCTTTGTGCAGATGCAGAACGCGCGTTGCAGCCCACAAGCTAACAGCGGGTATCCTGGCCCTTCTTTATTTGTTTAAATGACAGGGGGGAGCCTATGGAAGCCCACGCTCCCATGAAGTTGCGCAGGGGACGGTTCGGGCGGACAGGTCAGTGGGTGGAAGCTCTGGCTGCTGTGACCTTTGGGCGGGCATATTGGCATGAAGAAAGCGCATGCGCTTCAAACCAAGCATACGACCATTATCAGCACCCTTCAAAGGTCCAGAAACGAGGCAGTCCGAAGGATCTGTGTTTTGGTCGTGTGGGGCTCGTCGGAGCTGCCCAAAGAACCAAGATGTGGAACATGGCTGCCGAAGGATGGAGGCTGGGAGCAGTGTACGGAAAACAGTGCCTGCTTTCTCCATGGCTTGTCACGAAGGATAGAGTACATGGTAGGAGATTGGTCGTGGTGTGATTCCTTTGGGAATACAACGGGAACCGCCGTAGGCGGGGAGTGAAGCGCAAAGGTGCAATCTCTGAAAAAGTGCAGTGTCAGCGAGTGCATGTGATCCATTCGATTGGGCAGTGTCAGTGACGATCTCCCGGTTACACTATGATTCTGTTGCGTTTTTGGGGGTCCGTCTCTGGTGACGTCTGCATCAAAGCACATGTCCGACACTCGCCCGCATCGAGGTACCAACTCTCTCCCTAGAGAAGCCATACCTAGTGCCGGATTGTCCCTCTCAGCTGGCTGCCCCAATCAATACCCTCACTGATGCAGTGGGGCAACTGCCCCCGGCCCCCACGCCTCGCCAGCCCCCCAGCAGGTCGCGACATCATGTCCGCGTCGACGACCGGTGAGAGTCGCCAGACAGCGGGATGGGAGAAAGCAGCACTGTTGACATCGTCAACGAAATAGGCCGCGCCTGGGCCACACCCATGCCTTGGTGGCATCATCACACAGTCCTGATTCACCCTCCTGCACTCTGTCCCGCCGCCGGACGGGCGCGGGGGTGGGGGGGGGGGAGAAACACCTACCGAGGACGGGTAAGCGGCGAACGAGCGGGAGTCGACCAATATAGACAGGGTGGGGACCAGAGGCAGAAGCGAAAAACCACAGAAGGGCTGGGCGGACTGTTGTGGGGGCGGCAAGAATCGACGCGGGAGAAAAAAGACCGTGTATGGCATCTGGGGTAGAGTAACGCGCCGAAACGAGAAGCAGTGAGGCAAGGCAAAGGCTGGAAAACCAAATAGGGTGCAATAACGTCGGCCGGGGCCGACGCCCGTCGAAACGACGGTGAGAGCGGCCGGCGGCAGGGGTGGCCGACTGTGGCGGTGGCCGTTGACGGAGGCGGCTCCTCCCGAGGTGGCGCACCTGGGCGGCCTGGGAGGCTGTCCGAGGCTGCGACCGTAGCGGGAGTGGCGATAGCGGGGATGGAGAGAGCGGGGACGGCAGACAGTGGTGTTTGCCGATGGCGGCGGAGGCGGAGGTCGCGAGCGGCCGACGGCTGGTGCGGCCGACGGTGGCGGTGACCGGCGGCACCAGCCGCTGGTTCGGGAGTCCCGTGGACAAGAGCGGCCGGCGGCGGTCAGGGTGCGGGCGGTGCCAGCGGGGGCGGAGGAGCAAGAAGCCGGTGGCGGCCGCCTTGAGTGTGCACTGTTCCTGCTGATAAATACATGAATAAATAAAAAATTATGGGCATAGAAACCGATCAAATGGACGATTCAAGTTCCTCCAATATTTCTCGCCGCTTTCATCGTTCTATTTCTAGCTGCGAGTGCTTCACGTCAAGCGTCTGTGTTTCCCTCAAGCCGTCGGCAGCCGCCAAGGTTGCGGCTGGGGACGGCGCAACGTGATGGCTGGGTACGGCGCAACGTGACGGCTCATGACCGCATAGCGTCACCATCGGCTGGACGTGCGGCGCTGACGTTGCACAGAACCTGGGAGCGCCCCGCGAGACTCGTGGTCAGGGAGTGGAGCTGTCAGTGGTGGGAGGGGTTCCAACGGGTGTTCTCCAGCACTCGCTGGCACTGACTTTCATGATGGTTGACTCTGTGACGTGGGTCCCGCGAGACTGGTGCTCAGGGAGTGGAGCTGTCAGTGGCGGGAGAGCTTTTTACGGTGCTCGCTGCCACTCGCTGACACTGCCTTTCACGATGTGTGACTCAGTGACGTTATGGTCTAGGCGTACAGTTCGCATCGTCCTCGCAGTGGGATGGCTGCCACGACGACGGGGACATTCGTCTCGCTCGGCGCGTTGCTTGCGACGCAGCTTGTGCGTCCTTTGAGAAGTATATGCGTGCGCCCTTTGAGTGTGCAGGTATGCGTGTGTGACTGTTTTCGCTGCTCGTATGTGCCGTCGCGTCCTTTGCCTCGTTCTGCCAATCTCTCCATGCTCCTTTATCACGCGGTGCTAATAGTGCCCGTCGCCGAGTTTTCTCTTTCTGTGTAGCTGGCTGGCCATGGATCCTTCCCCAGGGGCTCACGATGAAGACCGATGGTCACTCGATGCGTCTCAGCAGCGGGCATTGTCGCTTTTTGAGACGGGCGCCAATGTTGCCCTTTTGGGGCGGGCCGGTTGCGGAAAGAGCTCGGTGATGCGACGCATGGTCTCGAAGGCCACTGAGAAACATGGCCGAGAGGCGGTCGCCGTCACGGCGTTGTCGGGGTCTGCGGCCCAGATTTTGAGTGGCCAGACGCTCCACTCCCTCTTTGGGATGGACACCCGCCCCTTGTCCCGCGAGGCCTGGCTGCGCGAGACGCTGAGGCGCCCGGAGGTGTGCCGACGACTGAGCCGCCTCCGGGTGCTGTTCATTGACGAGATATGCACGGTGCCGTCGTCGCTGTTCTCTCGGCTCGGCTATTTCATGCGGCGGGTAGCCCCACCGCACATGCAGCACCTACCATTCGCTGGTTGCCAGCTCGTATGTACGATTGATATCCTCTCACCTGCTTTTCGTTTGCATCTGTCGTCTGCCGGTGGGCTCCTGGGCTCTCGTTGGCTGCTCAGGCACTGTTCACTTACTAAAGCCCTTCTCATGACCGCTATTGCCTGACGAACGCTCTCGTATCACCCTCCCTATGTGTTTCTGTTCGTGTGCAGGCGCCGGTGACCCTCTCCAGGTCGTGCCTGTGAAGGTCACAGAGAGCTCCGTCGACCGCATGGTCTTCCAGTGCGCCACATGGCGGGACTGCTTCGAGCGCGCGGCGGGAAAGGTCATCTGCCTCACAGGCAGCCACCGGCAGCGGGACGTGGAATTTCAGCGCGTGTTGGACCGGCTGCGCTGGGGGCGCGTGGGCGCGGCTGTCATCCAAAAGATCAACGCGACAGGGACGGCCAACATCGCTGGGTCCGTCACGCAGCTGCGCATCAAGAAGACTTCCATGCAGCTCATCAACGAGGAGCGGCTGTCCCAGATCGATTCTCCCCCTGTCGTCTTCACGGCGACGGACGAGATCCTGACCAACGACCAGAGCTTGGTCGAGACGGCCGTCTCCTCGTTGCGGTCGTCCGTGGATCTAACGGTCGTCTTAAAGCGGAACGCGCTTGTCATCCTTACGCGGAAGCTGGGCGATACTGTTCCGGGCTCACGCGGCGTGGTGAAGCGGTTCATCAGTGCCGGGGATCAGGGGGGGGGCACGGTGACTGAAGTGGAGTGTGATTTCGACGGGAAGCTTGTGGTGGTCGGCCGCTCGCGTTTCTCTGCATACAACTCGTCAGGGACCGAGCTGGCCTTTTGCGAGCAGCTCCCTCTTTTGCTTGGATGGGCTATAACCGTGCACCGCGCCCAGGGCTTTACGCTGGACGCGGTGCAGATTGACTTCCAACTTGATACGTGGACGACGGCGGGCCTTGTGTACGCGGCTCTGTCGCGCGTGCGGTCGTTTTCGTCTCTGTGTGTGAAGGGCTTGCGTAGGGACCTCATCCAGGTCAGTCGTTGCTCGATCGCGTACTATGAGAGGCAGCTTGCCGAGGATAACATCGACCCCGAGGAAGATGGGCGACCGCCGATTGAGCCGTAGGGATGCTGTTCTCTCTTTTCTTTGGCTCGTGTATCTTTTTGTCCAAAGGCCCCTTTTATCGCACGCAAGATAACAAGCGTGCTCCCTCTTCGAGGTGCTACGCGGCAGACACAAAACGAGCATTCCACAGCACGACCAGTCGCCGATGCTCGCCATTGTTGCCTTCTTGCAGGCGACGCATCGTCTTCGGGTAGAACACATTCTTGGCATTGAAGTGTGTCTGCAGCAGGTACTCGTACGCATCCGTCATGTACAATAGCTCCATGGCTTGGTAGTCCTCGTCCAGGCACGAATCCAAGACCTCGACGCCGTACACAGTCACGGCTGGCATATGCCGGGTGACCATCTCGCCCAGATTCCCGAGAGCAGGAGACGGTCGCTCCAGTTGATACAATGAGGCCTGCCCAAGTTTTTTGGCGCCGGCACCTGGGGGGCGGTCCCACAAGCACACGCGTGGGCTGGGAAATCAAGCAACACCAGGCACATAAGGAGGCAGACGTCATTGAAAAGTCAGAAAGGGTTCATTCCAGTAGACGTCAAGGAAACGGAGAACGAAAAAGACCGTCAAGACGAAGAGCACGTACCCAGTCATCCTCGCTTGCCAAACTAAGGTGTGAAGCGAGACGACGTTTAGCATGGTTTCTGTGAGTGCGCCATCACCCCACGCCCAGCACGGCACCTTATCGGCGTCGGCACCGAGCGACCGCACCTTGACAGAGACAAAGCGGGACGGGAGCGAGTCCGAAGGTACGAGAGTGCAGTTAACGTCGACGACGGCGTGAGCAGCAACGCGGCCGTCATATAGTAGCTCCTGGAATGGAGGGCACGAATGTATGGCCGCCGTGCTGGCCGCCCAGTCCCGGGCGCGGCAGTCAAACGAAGCCTCTGTCACGGGCTCAGGCCGCCCGACAAGATGTGCATAGCACAGGTTGGCGTACGTGCCATAAACTGGCCCTGTCTGAGCCGCGCCCCGCGCAGCGCTGTCCCCAACGGCACGGCGACGGGGGCGTCCCAAAGCGGCTCCCACATCAGCGTCTCCCAGCCGCCGCCGAGCCTGAGCATCCCCAAACCGGAGAGCATCCGAATCCAATGCCGCTGGCAACCCGCCGCTCCCACCCAAGCGGGGACCATCACGAACAGGTGGCCGAGAGCGGGGATCCTCGGGAGCGAGAGCACTTCCAGGACGCCCAATGCCACCCCTTCGCGCAGACTCGCCGCTGCGCACGCCCCCGCCTTGGGCCAGTGGTGGCGCCAGGCCCCCACTCCCGGAACCGCCCAAAACGACCGCCCGGCCGCTGTGAGCGCCGCCACCTTGCGTACGTGGCGGCAGCCGGCCCCCAAGCCCGGTACCGCCCCCAACGACCACCCCGCCGCCGTTTGCGCCGGCTCCTTGCGTCCGTTTTGGCGGCAGGGCCCCCCGCCCGGCACCGCCCCCAACGTCCGCGCCGCCACCGTGCGCGCCGCCGCCATGAGCCCGTGGCGGCGGCGGGCCCCCACGCCCGGCACCGCCCAAAGCGACCATCCCGCCGCCATGCGCGCCGCCGCCATGCGCCAGTGGCGGCGGCGCGCCCCCACGCCCGGCACCGCCCCCAACGACCGCCCCGCCGCCGTGCGCGCCGCCGCCATGCGCTAGTGGCGGCGGCGCGCCCCCACGGCCGGCACCGCCCAAAGCGACCGCCCCGCCGCCGTGCGCGCCGCCTCCATGCGCCAGTGGCGGCGGGGGGCCCCCACTCCTGGCGACCCCCCCAACGACCGCGCCGCGGCCGTGCGCTCCGCCGCCTTGCGTAAGTGGCGGCACCCGGCCCCCACGCCCGGCACCGCCCCCAACGACCACCCCGCCGCCGCGTGCACCGGCGCCTTGCGTCGGGGCCGGCGACCGGGCCCCTCGCCCGGCACCGCCCCCAACCACCGCCCCGCCGCCTTGCTCGCCGCCGCCATGCGTCAGTGGCGGCGGCGCGACCCCACTCCCGGCACCGCCCCTAACCACCGCCCCGCCGCCGTGCGCGCCGCCGCCGTGCGCCAGTGGCGGCGGCGCGCCCCCACTCCCGGAACCGCCCCCGACAACCGCCCCGCCGCTGTGAGCGCGGCCGCCTTGGGTCAGTGGCGGCGGTGCGCCCCCACGCCCGGCACCGCCCCCAACGACCGCCCAGCCGCCGTGCGCGCCGCCGCCATGCACCAGTGGCGGCGGCGCGCCCCCACGCCCGGCAACGCCGCCAACGACCTCCCCGCCCATGTGTGCACCGCCGCCTTGGGTCAGTGGCGGCGGCGCGCCCCCACTCCCGGAACCGCCCCCGACAACCGCCCGGCCGCCGTGCGCGCCGCCGCCATGCGCCAGTGGCGGCGGCGCGCCCCCACTCCCGGCACCGCTCAAAAAGACCGATCCGCCACCGCCCTCGCCGTCGCCATGAGGTGGTATCGCGGGATCACCGCCACGTCCGCCGCCGCCTTGGGCCGGTTGTGGCGGGCTATCTTCAAGATCCTGCCTGCCCTCAGCGCCGGTCCCAATCCGAGCAACAGCGGCTACCGGCGCAGCGCCTGCACCTGAGCGGTTCTCATCAGCGCGGCTGGCATCTTCCCCGCCAGCCCCGCACGCCCTACCCCCAAGTCGGTTGGAGCCGGAGCCGGACGCGCGCCCGCCGCCACCGCCTTCGCCACCCCCACCCTCGCCGCCACCGCCGTCACCGGCACCGCCCGCGCCGCCACCGCCAGCAGCGCCACTGGCGCCATTCTTGCTCTGTGACGAGTCCGTCTTTTTGGGGGCGGGCACGCGGCTGCCGCTGCTGCACTGCTCGACGATCCACTTGTAGAAGGCGTCATTGATGTGCACCATGTAAACGATGAGCGCGAGGGCCGTGGCGACGCGCATCTGCGACCGGTTCGCCATCTTGAGCGCGACGAGAGTGAAGGGCTTGGTGGGGCGGGTGGCCAATGATGGGACCTTCACGGTCACGCCCAGGGTGACCACGGGGGCGAGCTGCTCGTAGACAACTTGCGTGATGGACAGATTCTGCTTGCAGTAGTACGCCATGAGGTCGAAGAACCTCTCCAAGTCAGCCAGCTTGACCCGCCTACGTTCGCCGCCGCACAGCTTCCGCCCGACATCACGCAAGAGTGTTTCCTCCACCGCGTGCTCCTTCTTCTGTGAGGCGGCCATCGCCAATAGGTGCTCCCGATGAGATGCGACCGCGTTTGCTCGCGCGTCCCTCTGGGCTCGCGACAGTGGGCCTTCGCCTTCGTCTTCAGTTGGGAGTCCCGATCCTACCAGCGCCGGAACACGGATGCCTTGAGGCAGAGGAGGAAGAACCGGTGCCGAGGGTGGGAGGCCGGGAGGAGCCGCCCGCAGCGTGGCCGGGAGATGGGCCGGCGTCAGGAGTGGGTGGTGAGCCGTCCGCGGGGGGGGGGAGAAAAGGTCCAGCGGCGGCAGCGGGTGGTGAGCCGTCGGCGGCAGCGGACGGTGAGCCGTCGGTGGCAGCGGGTGGTGAGCCGTCAGCGGGGGGACAAGGGGAAGGACTGAAAGAGGCAGCGTGGGGTGTGCCGACCGGGGGGGCACATGATGAGCGGGTAGTATGGGGGGGGGAAGATCCTGCCGCGGCGGGGGGGCGTGAGCCAAGGACAGAAGACATGCTACGAGGCAAGGCAGCCTGGAGAGAAGCCGTAGACGAGAGGTCGCCCCCGCCACTGACGCTCCCCGCAGAGGTGTCCATACCCGCAAACTCCTCATCAATCGAAGATCCATGCCCCGGCGCGCGGCCAGCTCGCGCCGAACTAACGAAGCCATCAAAGAGCATCTTCATCCCGCGCGCGCCCGCCGCGCCTGCCACCGAGCTGTGTTGTGTGACACCGGTGGCATACAGAAGTGTGTACTTGCCATCCCCTCGACGCGCGCAACAGACGAAGCTATAACGCTCGGCACTCATCTCGTCCAGTTGCTTGAGCGAGTACCTTGCGGCCTTCGCAATAGCCACCAGGTCATCCGAGAAAAATGGCATGGGGTGCCGGGGGGGGGGGGCAGGGGCTGTGCGGGTGGACTCGCGCGGCATGAGGACGAAGGGAGCTCGTGCGGGGGGTCGGCGCTACGCGCGAAGACGTGCAGCGCGGCGACACGCGGCTGTGCTCGTCAAGAGGATTGCGCAACGCGCGGGGTGGGTGGGGCGCCAAGGAAAGCAGGCGATGGAGCAGGCTCGCCCCAAGTCAAAGCCGCCTTGAGGAACTCTGGCGAGGGGGGGGCGGGGGGTTGGTGCCACCAGCAAGCTCGGCCAAGTCACGTGGACCCGGTCGAGGTGCGGGCGGAGCCCGCCCAATGGCCCATTCTGGGATGCACGGCCGATAATGCTGCACGAAACACCAATCCCAAAAGCCTGGGGGGCTAAAAGAGATAGGAAGAGCG
>ENA-ORXR01003044-ORXR01003044.1-marine-metagenome-genome-assembly--contig:-NODE-3044-length-15332-cov-3.374762_pt1 | contig 15332 bp, 15 predicted proteins | sample MGYA00237866_ERZ511479 | MGnify/ENA metagenome assembly ERZ511479 | reverse complement strand
CCAAACAGTCAACACCGTAGCCACCGCCAATAAAAACAGCCCAATCTCATGGATCGGCAAACCAAATAATGGCTTGTCGTAGAGCAGACAGATCAATGAAGTCATCTGCGCAGCGGTCTTTATTTTTCCGATAGTAGCCACAGCAACTTTACTGCGTTGCCCCACTTCAGCCATCCATTCTCTAAGTGCAGAGATCAACAGCTCGCGACAAAGAATAATCGCCGCCGCAATCGTTACCCAAGGATTCGCCTGCGCTTCGACCACAAGAATTAGGGCAACCGCCACCATTAGCTTGTCTGCAACGGGATCAAGAAATGCCCCAAACCGCGACTCCTGACCCCAAAGGCGAGCCAGATAGCCATCTGCCCAATCGGTGAAACCCGCCATACCAAACACAAATGCCGTCATGAAAGGGTAATCAAAATAATGCAACGCAACAACAACAGGAATGGCAAGAATCCTGAGATAGGTCAGCATGATCGGTATGTTATATATCATTTTCTTACCGTTTAGGGTTTAATAAATCATCACAATTCAGGTGCAAAATTAAAACCGATAAGCTTTATGCACCATTAAATCGATCATATATTTTTTCAGCAAGCGCGCGGCTTATTCCATTAACCTTTGATAATTCTTCTACGCTTGCTCTGGTAATCGCTCTCATGCCACCAAACTGCTTCAATAGCTGTTGGCGGCGCTTAGGGCCAAGTCCTTCAATCCCTTCTAAAGGCGATGAGGTTCGTGCTTTCTGTCGTCTCTGTCTATGGCCAGTAATCGCAAAACGATGAGCCTCATCTCTTATCTGCTGAATCAAATGTAAGGCACTGGAATGAGCCGGCAGCTCCACTCGTCGCTTGCCAATCGTCAAAGTGTCTAATTCTGCGCGGCGACCCTCTCCTTTGGTCACTCCCACAATATCAATGCCAGAAATCTGTAAGTTACTTAATACTTTGATGGCTTCATTAACCTGCCCCTTACCCCCATCAATAAACAAGATGTCTGGTAATTTGGCATCACCTTCCTGAACTTTTGAGAAACGGCGCGTTAAGGCCTGAGACATTGCGGCATAATCATCACCACCCGTGATGCCGGTAATATTGTATCGACGATACTCGTCTTTGATTGGACCTTCCGGGCCAAATACAACCTGTGACGCAACGGTGGCTTCACCCTGAGTATGACTGATGTCGTAACACTCCATTCGGTTAGGAATATAATCCAATGCCAACGCATCTTGTAACGAGTATAGGCGCTTTTCTACACTGTCTTTGCTTATCAGTTGATTATTGAGTGCATGTAACGCGTTTCTGGTTGCCATGGCAACCCAACGAGCACCATCGCCGCGAGTCTTTGCCACAATAATTACTTTACGATCAGCCTTCGAACTTAACATTTCAACTAAAACTGATGCATCTTCAGGCTCATGATTGAGTAGTAGTTTGGCAGGAATGGTTCGATTCAGATAGTACTGCCCGATAAAATGGGACAGTATATTGGCCTCAGCAAGGTCATCTGGCGGCAGCTGAGGAAAGAAGTTTCGACTGCCTAAATTATTGCCCGCGCGAATCGTCATGACCTGGATACAGGCGACTTGCGATGCAAGCTGGATTGCAATCACATCAACATCACCATGACCACCACTGATGTATTGTTGCTGAGAGACCAATCGAACTTTTTCTATCTGATCACGGTAATCAGCCGCCTGCTCAAAACGTAGCTGAACAGCTGCGGCATCCATCTTTGAGACCAGTGCTTCAGTCACCTGCTGGCTTTTTCCCTGTAGAAACTGCACGGTATAGCCCACGCTTTCAGCATAATCTGATGCGGTTATTTCATTGGTGCAAGGTGCGGTACAACGCTTAATTTGATATTGCAGACAGGGCCTTGACCGATTGCTGAAATAGCTGTCTTCGCACTGTCTTGCTTTAAATAATTTCTGTAACTGCCCCAATGTCTCCCGAACCGCACCCGCACTAGGATATGGCCCAAAATATTGCCCTTTCTTTTTACGTGCTCCACGATGAAAGCTTACCCGCGGAAACTTGCCGTCTGAAATATAAATATAGGGATAACTTTTATCGTCACGAAGTAACACGTTGTAACGGGTTTTATGCTTTTTTATGAGGTTACTTTCAAGCAGTAGCGCTTCTGCTTCAGTGTCTGTAATGGTTATCTGCACATCACAGATTTGCTTAACCATCGAATAGATTCGGGAGTTGACCAAATTTCCACGAAAATAACTGGATACACGGCTTTTTAGATCTTTAGCTTTACCCACATACAGCACGGCATTATCTGCATTCATCATACAGTAGACACCGGGTTTATGCGGAACGCTTTTTAGGAATTTTTTACTATCAAAGTCTGCTGGTTCAGGCATATCATCGCTCATTATCGCTTAACTGCGGGTACAACCTTACCATCTATAATTAACGACAAGCTAATACTTGATTAGTGCAGAACCCCAAGTGAAACCACCGCCGAAACCTTCCAACAAGATAGTTTGACCACGTTGGATTCGCCCATCACGAATGGCTTCATCTAATGCCAAAGGAATCGAGGCGCTAGAGGTATTGCCGTGTTTATGAACCGTAACAACGACCTGCTCCATGGGCATTTTCAATTTCTTCGCGGTGGCTTGAATGATTCTGATATTGGCCTGATGCGGTACCAACCAATCCAGATCTGATTTTTGCATCTGATTTGCCTCAAGCGTTTCATCCGCAATACGCCCAAGTGTTTTAACCGCATAGCGAAATACTTCGTTACCCGCCATTTGCAAATAAGCTTCGCCCTTTAAATAGGCCTCGCGTTCATCTGAAATACCACCACTTACATAGAGCAGTTTTTTGTAGCGTCCGTCAGAATGCATGTGCGTGGAGAGAATCCCAGGCTCCTCGTCTGCCTCGATAACCATCGCACCCGCGCCATCGGCAAACAGTATACAGGTACCACGATCAGTCCAATCGATAATACGCGACATCGCTTCTGCGCCAACCACCAACGCACATTTATGCGTACCGCTTTTGATGAACTTATCTGCCACACCCAAGGCGTAGGTAAAACCTGCACAGGCAGCCTGCACATCAAAAGCCGTCGCGCCATTGGTATTGCCGAGCTTTTCTTGAAGTAGACAGGCACTACTAGGAAATATCAGATCGCCTGTCGTCGTAGCGAATACAATGAGATCCACATCGTTAGCTGTTTTGCCCGCCATTTCCAGCGCTAAACGACAGGCCTTCTCGCCCATTTCCGACACCGTTTCATGTTCCGCAATATGACGCTGATGAATGCCACTACGCTCGACTATCCAATCATGTGAAGTGTCAACCAACGCTTCGATATCATAATTCGTCATGATCTTAGGTGGTAGAAAACTGCCAGTTCCAGTGATGCGTGAATACATACAAATGCCTTGTTATTGTCTTACTCTGCTGTTGCCTGCTTTTTATTTACTGCTTGTTCTGCCAATGCCTTATCGGCCACTACCTTCTCAAGAGAGACTTTATCTAGAGATGCTTCATCTACCAACGCTTGAAGCCGGTGGCGAATTTTTTGCGGCACCTCCTCAATAATCTCTTTTCGCGCAACACTGATTGCATTGCTGAAAGACAAGCTATCAGCCCCACCATGGCTCTTTATAACGATACCCTGTAAGCCTAAAAAGCTAGCGCCATTATAACGCCGGGGGTCGAACTCTTTCTGGATTGCCTTAAGCACCGGCATTGCAACTAACGCCATCAGTTTCGACAACCAAGTACTGGTAAACTGTTGTTTGAGTTTAGTCGCCAGCATCTTAGCCAAGCCTTCTGTAGTCTTTAGCGCAACATTGCCGACAAAGCCATCACAAACAACCACATCCACCCGATCACCAAAGATATCGTCCCCTTCGACATAGCCAATATAATTCAGGTGACCTTCTTTGAGCAACCGATTCGCCGCTTTTACCTGCTCATTACCCTTAATATCTTCCTGCCCGATGTTAAGCAAACCAACGGCTGGCTCCTCAACCTTGTCGATAGCGCGCGCCAATTCAGAACCCATTACTGCAAATTGGTACAGATGCTCTGCCGTAGAATCGATATTAGCACCCAGATCGAGCATATGACTATGTCCACTGTGAGAGGGAATCGGGCTACAAATCGCTGGCCTATCGATACCCGGCAAAGTACGCAAAACAAACCGGGCGGTCGCCATCAGTGCACCGGTGTTGCCTGCACTCACCACGGCATCGGCGCGACCCTCTTTTATCAGGTTGATCGCCACTCGCATAGATGAATCTTTTTTCCCACGCAACGCTAACGCAGGCGGCTCATCCATATCAACCGTTTGTGAAGCATGTTGGGTTGTTATGCGGGGATTTTCAGCAGCACCATTATCTTGCAGAGCTTCCTTAAGTTGGTTTTGATCACCAACCAGAATGAGGGAAATATCGGGATATTGTTCCAAAGCGGCCAATGCTGCCGGAACAGTCACTGAAAGACCATGATCCCCACCCATGGCATCCAGAGAAATACGATAGTGCGAACTCATTCTTGACACCCGTTTTTAAGCTTTCTTACACGCAAAATCGCGGGGCAGGCCCGCGATTTTGAACTTAAGTAGTTAGAACTGTAATATTTACTCGTCGTCTGACTCGTCTAACTCTTCAGGCTCTGCCTTTGCAGCAATGACCTGACGACCACGGTAGAAACCGTCTGCTGTCATGTGGTGACGCAGGTGAGTTTCACCTGATACTGGATCAACTGATACCGTCTTTGCTGTTAGTGAGTCATGTGAGCGGCGCATGCCACGTCTTGAACGAGATTTTTTACTTTTTTGTACTGCCATGGTGCTAACTCCAAATAGACAAAAGTCTTCGCTGCATTACGACTACTTGTCTGGGTTCTTAAGGTTTTGCAACACTGCAAAAGGATTTTCTTTTTCCTCTTGCACCGTTTGCGAAATTGTTTCCGGCGTTGCTTCTATCAGCGGCCGATAGGGCTCGCAATGATCATGTACCACCAGTTGCGGTATACCTAATAAGACTTCATCTTCAATGAGGTCGTTTAGTAAAATCCGACTTTCCTCTACAAGATAGGTTTCATAACCTTCCTGTAAACTTTGCGCTTTCTCATCGCTTGAAACAAACACCAAATCGATAGGGCTTGCTATAGGCAATGACATCTTATCTAAACAACGCTGGCAAATCAGACTTAAGTTACCGGTTATTTGACCTTTTAAAGCAGGTAGAGCAGACTCGTTTCTATAGAACTTCAAGCTCACAGAAAGCGTGCCGTTTTTATCCGCCAGAAGATCAGCAATCCTGTTTAAATTGGCGATATCCGACACGCCGTCAAACATCCGACCTTGTTCAACAAGTCGGTAAGGATTGACTTCTACTGGTAACCTAGTTGACATAGGCGCGGGATTATAGAAATTTCTCACCATTTCGTAAAGCTTTATTGTTATCTTTTCAAATACCTAAACAAACCAGTCTTTAGCTTATGGCTACTCAAAATCCAGGCCGTCCAATTATCCTCGCTTCAAGTTCGGCTTTTCGCAAATCGCTACTGGAACGATTGCAGATTACGTTTAGTATCGACTCGCCTGATATCGATGAAAGTTGCTTAGCAGAAGAATCACCAGAGGATTATGTTTCGAGACTGTCTCTGGCTAAGGCGCAGGCAGTCGCAGCACGTCATTCCAATGCAGTAACGGGTACATTAATTATAGCGTCTGATCAATGCAGCGTTCTGAACGGCAATATTATCGGCAAGCCTGGTGATCACCGCGCCGCAATTAAACAGTTGCAGGCAAGCTCCGCAAAAAAAGTAAGTTTTTTGACGGGCTTGTGTGTACTAGATGCCAAGTCTGGCAAATACCAATTAGATGTCGTACCTTTTAATGTACATTTCAGGGAATTAAACTTAGAGGAAATTGACCGATATCTCATCGCAGAACAACCATACAACTGCGCTGGAAGCTTTATGGCAGAAGGCTTAGGCATAACCTTATTTAAAAAACTTGAAGGTGACGACCCAACTTCATTAATAGGCCTACCGTTAATAAGGCTTTGCGAAATGTTGCGTGAGTTTGGATCAAAACTCCCATAATCATCCGTATTTCAGAAGAAATCCCATTTATTACAAGATTATACTGTTTACGCTACCTACCGCGAACAGTACAATACCGCCCCAATTGCCTGGGGCTGATTATTTCCTCTGGCACCCAATTTTTCAATATACACTTAAACCTATACACTGGAGTCTCTCGTGGCTATCGAACGTACTATTTCTATCATCAAACCTGATGCCGTTGCCAAAAATGTTATTGGTCAAATCTACACTCGCTTTGAAGAAGCTGGCCTAACAGTACTTGGCGCTAAAATGAAGCAGCTAAGTCAAGCCGATGCAGAAGGCTTTTATGCGGTTCATAAAGAACGCCCTTTCTTCAATGACTTAGTGTCCTTCATGACATCTGGCCCAGTGATGATTCAGGTACTTGAAGGCGAGAACGCAGTTGCTAAAAACCGTGAGCTAATGGGTGCAACTAACCCAGCTGAAGCAGATGCCGGAACTATTCGTGCAGATTTCGCACAAAGCATTGATGAAAATGCTGTTCATGGTTCAGACAGCGCAGAGAATGCTAAGATAGAAATCGATTTCTTTTTTGGTGCGGACGAAGTCAGCCCACGCCTACGTTAAGGTCTAAAGAATGTCGCAAGCTGGTACGAAAAAAGTCAATCTGCTCGATTTGAGTAGTGACAAAATGAAGGATTTCTTACAGCAACGTGGTGAGAAGCCTTTCCGTGCCACACAACTTATCAAGTGGCTGCATCAGCATTTGGCCGATGATTTGGATCAGATGACCAATATCAGCAAGTCAATGCGGGCTGATTTAGCCAAAGATACCGAGATTAAATTACCGGAAGTTGTGCTTGATAAGGCCTCTGCCGACGGAACCCACAAGTGGGTGCTCCGTCTGGCAGATGGCAATTGCATTGAAACTGTCTATATTCCTGAAAGTGATAGAGGCACGCTCTGTGTTTCATCTCAGGTTGGCTGTGCGCTGGATTGCACCTTTTGCTCCACTGCCCGTCAAGGGTTTAGCAGAAATCTGACGGTTTCCGAGATTATCGGACAGCTTTGGATCGCTAGAAAAACACTTCAACCAGACCCAACCGCAAACCGCGCTGTTACCAACGTGGTAATGATGGGTATGGGTGAGCCTTTGCTAAACTTTGAAAACGTGGTTGATGCGATGTCGCTAATGCTTGATGACAACGCCTACGGCTTAAGCAAGCGCCGCGTAACGTTAAGTACTTCAGGGGTTATCCCAGCGTTGGATCGTTTACGCGATCGAATTGACGTCTCACTAGCGGTTTCCCTGCACGCCCCCAATGATGCCCTACGGGATCAACTTGTCCCGGTTAACAAGAAATACCCCATTAAAGAATTACTGGCTGCTTGCCATCGTTTTCTGGACGGCAAAGCGGCACGCGAACACATTACAATGGAATACGTAATGCTCGAAGGAGTGAATGACAAAGATGAGCATGCTCATGAACTCGTCGAAACCCTGAAAGGACTCTCTGTAAAAGTCAATCTTATACCGTTTAATCCGTTTCCAGACACTCGCTACAAACGCTCATCAAATAATCGCATTCACCGTTTTTACGACATTCTCTCAAACGCTGGCATGGTAGTAATGACCCGAAAGACGCGGGGTGATGACATTGATGCAGCCTGTGGCCAGCTTGCCGGTGAAGTGAAGGATAGGAGTCGACGGAAAATACATTTTGCCAGACTGGAACAAGAGACTAACTAAACCTTATGAAAACAACAATAATAACAATAAAAACACTCACTACCTTTCTAATACTACTGCTAAGCGTCACTGCTTGCAGCAGCAATAAAAGCAAACCAGCACCAAAGAAGAGTGAGGCAGCTTCCTATAATGCCAGGCTTGGAGCCGAATATACGCGCAAAGGTCGCTTGAATCTGGCGAATGAGAAATTGCTCAAGGCTCTTGATCAAAACCCAGAGTCAGCCGATGCTAATCACTACTACGCGCTACTACAGCAAAAGCTTGGACTAAAGCAAAAAGCAGACATTCATTTCAGGAAAGCGTTGTCTATAACGCCTAAAAACCCTGATCTTCTTAATAATTATGGTTCATATCTTTGTCAGAATGGCCAGTATCAATCTGCTACCCAACATTTTATGGCAGCAATTCAGGATCCGCTTTATACTACGCCAGAATTCGCATACACTAACGCGGGCATTTGTATAAAGAAATCAGGTGACACAAACACAGCGGAACAGTACTTCCGTAAGTCACTTGCGCTCAAACCGAGCTTCGGCTCAGCACTTTACCAAATGGCAAAAGTTAAGTATGAACAAGGGGATTACACCAGAGCTCAGGCCTTTCTTCAGCGTTATCATGAAAAGAATCGAGAAGTTTCTGAATCGCTATCACTTTGTGTACAAATAAATAGGCGTCTTGGTGACCTGAGTGCGGCGGGTCAATGCAGGAGCAAACTGGCTGGACGTTTTCAATCCTGACGAAAACAACTAGAATCAGGCAATAGCGCCACAATAAATAACTGGCAACAAAATGGAATTTACAATTCATGGCAGCTGAGCAATCAATAGAATCCACTGAAATAGCCGAAGTCGTACCAGGTGACCTGACGGCTATCTTTCGTCGATATAGAGAAGAGCGCGGCCTGAATATCAATCAAGTTGCCGAAGCGCTGTGCTTGTCCCCAAAAATCATCACTGCACTGGAAACAGAGCAGTTAGACCAGCTACCAGAACCACCTTATGTGCGTGGTTACCTGCGTAGCTACGCAAAGTTTGCTGAAGTTGATCCCACTAGCATGATCACTGCTTATGAAAAGCTACGCGGTGCCAAGCCAAATGAGTTGGATTATCATTTTGCAGCAGCACCTGCCTCCCGCAACAGAGGAGGTGGATTTGCTTCGGGCTTATTGAAAGTTATCTTGCTGATTCTGCTACTGGGCTTATTAGCGATGCTATGGATGATTCCCGGCGTGAAAGACTGGGTCGGCAATACCTGGGACAAGTTCTCACTAGAATCAACGTCAGGCTATACCAGCGACGGTCAAACTGATAATCCTCTGCTGACTAGCAGCATCCCTACCCCATTACCCATTGAAGATATAGCACCGACTGCTGGTACTACACCGATTGAGGGTGATGTTGCTGCCAGCGGATCCGCCGTTCTTACAACGAATGGCAATGTTAGTTTTCCTTCCGTCGATGATGGCCCGATATCTGATGAAGGAACCGCCGAAACAGCAGCACCTCCCAGAACACCCGAAGAAGATGCAGCGAAAGATGATACAAAAACGGCTGAGGAAGATTCTGCAACGAAAGAAGTTCCTGAAGGCAGCAGCAGCCTGAAAATGACCTTCAATGACGAAGTCTGGATGCGCATCCGCGACAAAGAGAGGAAAAAGCTGTTTGAAGCACTCTCGCAAAAAGGCGATACCAAGGAAATGGTCTTACCAAGGCCAATGGTTATCCGTGTTGGTAATGCACAAAAGCTTGATCTGACGGTTGATGGAAAACCTTTTGATATGGCACCATTCATTCGCGGCAGCGTTGCCAATTTCACCATCGAATAATTCAGACTGTAAAGATAAGCCATGGCAAAAGTAATACAATCGATCCGTGGGATGCACGACATCCTGCCGGATCAGTCCCCGGTTTGGAACTATCTCGAAGGCACTATCCGTGATTTATTTATTCAGTATGGTTACCGTGAATTACGCACGCCTGTTTTAGAATCAACCCATCTGTTTAGCCGCTCGATTGGTGAAGTTACCGATATTGTCGAAAAAGAGATGTACACCTTCGAAGACAGAAATGGCGACAGCCTCTCACTCCGTCCAGAGTGCACGGCAAGCTGCGTCAGAGCGGGTATCCAACATGGTCTACTCTATAACCAACAGCAAAGAATCTGGTATATCGGACCAATGTTCCGGCATGAGCGCCCACAAAAGGGGCGTTATCGTCAGTTTTACCAAGCAGGAATTGAGACCTTTGGCATCCCAGGCCCTGATATTGACGCTGAGGTTATTGCCGTCTCTGCCAGGCTTTGGAAAAGATTGGGTCTAAAGAACGTAGAGCTACAAATAAATTCTTTAGGTAGCAATGAAGCGCGTAATAAGTACCGTGAAATACTCATTGATTACTTAAAAAGCCATGAAGATAAGCTTGGTGAAGAAGAAAAACGCCGCATGCTAAGCAACCCACTGCGGGTGCTTGATAGTAAAAATCCGGATATAGCAGACATTATTAAAGCGGCACCGCAGCTACTGGATTATCTTGATGAGGAATCCGCTGAGCACTTCGAACGTCTGAAACAACTGCTTAGCGAGATGGGCATACCATTCGTCATTAATACACGTTTAGTTCGTGGCCTTGACTATTATTGTCGCACAGTATTTGAATGGGTCACGACCGAGCTTGGCACTCAAGGCACTATTTGTGCCGGTGGGCGCTATGATGGTTTAGTTGAACAACTCGGCGGTAAAGCGAACTCTGGCTTAGGCTTTGCGATGGGATTGGAACGGATTATCCTGTTGCTTGAGGAACAAAACATAACAACGCCAACCCAATCGCCGCACCTCTATGTTGTGATGCAAGGCGAAGCAGCACAAACTGCTGGCTTTAAGCTGACTGAGCAATTACGCGATGAACTGCCCAAGCTGCGAATAGTCAACAATACCTCAGGTGGCAGCTTCAAGTCGCAAATGAAACGAGCAGATAAATCTGGCGCAGAATTTGCTATAATTTTAGGGGATAATGAACTGGCAGAAGGCAAAGCTAGTCTCAAACCATTACGTAATAATGAAGCACAATCTCAGGTTGGGCTGGATACATTGAAAGATCATTTAAACACAATAATATTCACAGGGAAAAACAATGGCTGATGAGTTAATTAGCGACGACGAACGGGCGGAACAGATAAAGAAGTGGTGGCGTGAGAACGGCATGTCCATCGCAGCTGGAGTTGGTATTGCCGTCGCCGGTGTATTCGGTTGGCAGTACTGGCAGCAGCATCAGACTAAACAGGCTGAAGCGGCTTCTGAGTTATTCCAAAAAGCACAGTCAGCTGAAACTGGCAAAGTCAAAGCCTTACAAGCGGTCGCCGAGGAATACAGCTCAACGCCTTACGCGGCACTGGCTGCATTAGCCGCAGCTTCTGAAGCGAGCCAGGACGATCCGGCAGCTGCAATTGAATCGCTAAAGATAGCCATTGAAGGTAAAGATCCTAACGTTGCTGACATCGCTAAACTTCGCTTAGCACGCTTGTACATCGCTGAAGGAAAATTAAGCGATGCTGAAACATTACTGGATACTAAACTTGCCGTCGCATACACTTCGTTACTAGAAGAACTGCGAGGCGACCTGTACGTTGCCAAAAAGGATATACAAAAAGCACGCGAAGCTTATGATAAAGCCATCCTGAGCGCCGGGAGTAATCCAGCGACTTACCTCAAGATGAAGCGTGACAACCTTGGTAAAGGAGCGTAATACGTGAATACCAGACTACCCCCCTATGTCTTAAATAGTGTATTGATTGCTTCAGTAAGTCTTGCCGTTGCAGGTTGCAGTGGACAATCTATACCGGGTAGTCAGTTAATTGGCCAAAACGTCTACGTTGCACCTGTTCTTAAGCCCTTAAAGGCGATTGAAAGCAATGTTAATGCGCAAGGCTTGTGGCAGGTTAATACAGGCACCGGCGTCAGCAATGCCAAAATTCACCCTTTCGTTAATCAGACAGCGGTCTATGCCGCTAATGGCTCTTCTGTTTCAGCCAGAGACAAAACCAGTGGAAAAACTATCTGGAGCAATCCGATTGGTGAGTCCATCAGTGGTGGTGTTAACGGCGATGAAACGACTGTTTTTGTTGGAACCCGCAACGGAACCGCTGCCGCATTGGACGCTAAGACTGGACAAATAAAATGGATTTCGACATTAGGCACTGAAGTCTTAGCAGTATCTCCCTCATCGCAGGGACGAGTGGTATATCGCACTATCGATGGTAAGTTACACGGCTTAAACAGTGCCAATGGCGAAGCAGCATGGCAGCGCCAACAACGCACACCACAGCTGTCAGTCTACGGGGCGAGCGTGCCTATCATTGTTGACAAAGGTGTTATTGCAGGCTTTGACAACGGTAAGTTAGCAGCCTACGACTTGCTTTCTGGAAAACCTATCTGGGAAGTAACACTATCAGTACCCAAAGGAAGTTCTGAGCTAGATCAACTGGTTGATATAGATGGACGCTTAAAGCCACTGGGCAATGCCTTATTTGCTAGTAATAACAACGGCCGTATGGCTGGCGTTAATATGGGTAATGGAAACGTCGGCTGGGCGAGAGTCTTCTCATCAATTACCGGTGCAGATGCCAATGAGAGCGGTGTTTTCAGTGCCGATGAAAAAGGCCATATCTGGAAAATTCAACCGCTCAATGGTAAGAATGTCTGGAGTCAGGATGATCTTGAAAACCGCCAGCCCACTACACCAACGCTAACCGCAAGCGGTAGCCATGCGATTACTGGCGACAAACAAGGAAATTTACACTGGGTCGATACTCAGAATGGCAAAATAACAGCCCGTATCAACGGCGACCCTGCTGGCTATCACGTGCCTGTATTGATCGATGGTGATATTGTTTACGCACTCGGCAGAGGCGGTGTGCTGTCCGCGATTCGTTCACAGTAAGCAGGCTCAAGCGCATTTTGCTGAGCTCAGGCTTCTGAACTCAGCAGACGCTGCACAATCAATTGTATGGAACTCACTCCGTTATATTCATTAGCGGACAGCTGATAGAGCAGATGTACCTTTCCACCAATAGCTGGCCATTTTTCCATATCCACATTAAAAGCAATGGCACTGACAGCTGACTGCTGCCCAGATGGCTTCAGCTGTAGCTTGAGGTGTGCCTGCTTTAGCACGTTTCTGCCTACTATTTGAAATTCGTCATCAAATATCGGCGCGGGAAATCCTTGACCCCATGGAACCGCTTGCTCAAGTTCACGAGCCACTTCCAGACTATAGTTCGCCTGCTCTAACGCGCCATCACTAAGAATTTCTTCTTTAAAGGTTTTTTCATTTGTAAGCGCATCGGTGACTGCACCCACTGCATTCTGGAATTGAGAATAATCTTGTTGACGAATACTCAGGCCGGCAGCCATTGCATGACCGCCAAATTTTTCTACCAGACCCGGATGTAGCGTCGCCACACGATCAATCACATCACGCATGTGCACTCCAGGAATTGAACGGCCTGAGCCTTTGATTTCACCCTCTGTTCCTGGTGCAAAGATCAAACAAGGACGGTAATAACGCTCACGAATGCGTGCCGCGATAATGCCGACAATACCCTGATGCCATTCTTCATCATACAAGCAGATAATCGATGGCAATGAATCAGGATCCAGCTCAATCGAATCCAATTGGGACAAAGCGCTTTGCTTCATGCCCGACTCAAGCTCCCGCCGCGTACTATTCATCGCGTCAAGCTCGGCGGCAAAATCATGTGCGGTTACAGCAGAATTCGTTAAAAGACACTCGATACCCAACGACATATCATCTAGCCGCCCTGCTGCGTTTAAACGCGGGCCACAGACAAAACCGAGATCCTGACTACAGGCACGACGATGATCTTTTTTACCTAGTTTGAGCAGTGCTAAAATACCTTGACTGCACTGACCACTGCGAATGCGTCGCAAACCTTGCTCAACCATAATTCGGTTATTAGTATCAAGCACCACAACATCCGCAACCGTGCCTAGGGCAACCAAGTCTAGCCATTGCACTAAGTTTGGAACAGGTAATTGATTCTGCTGGAAATAATCATGCTTCAGCAGCGTTTGCTTAAAGGCTAGCATTAGATAAAACACGACCCCGACACCCGCCAGACTCTTTGAAACAAAGTTATCGTCGGCCTGATTAGGATTAACGATTGCGGCAGCTGCTGGCAATTTTTTACCCGGTAGATGATGATCTGTAACAATCACATCAACACCCTGCTGCGCGGCGTGTTCCACGCCTTCAACACTGGAGATCCCATTATCTACTGTGATAATCAACTGAGGATTATAGGGCTTGGCAACCTCAATAATTTCAGGTGTCAGCCCATAGCCATATTCAAAGCGATTAGGAACAATGTAATCGACATTTTTAAAACCAAAACTGCGAAGCGCACGCATAGATAAAGCAGTAGCCGTTGCACCATCGGCATCAAAATCACCGACAATTAACACTCGCTGCTGCGCCAATAGAGCTTCTAATAAGCGCTCAGTCGCTACCTCTATCCCTTTTAATGAACTGACAGGCAGCAAGTCTTTAAGGGCACTAGAAATCTCGGTTGCTTGTGATACGCCACGGCTTGCAACAATGCGCTTGAGTAACTCAGAGCAACCAGTTAGTTCAGGGAGCTTGTCGGGAGCAATACGTCGGGAGAGTTTTAGAGTATTGAAGTCTTGATTAGGCTTGGGCATGGTATATCGCTAAGTGATCACTACGCGAGCTACTATAACTCAATCATGTTCCTTGCGCGTTTAATCTCCCTATATTTCAAGACTAAAAGCGGCCACTCTGACTCATGAGTACGCAGCATGAATAGACGCCGTATTGGGTCTAACAAGGCATCTTGCCATCGTTTAGGCTTATTCATGTGAGTAATAATTTGCTGATGTAGCCATGCTTCATTAAAACCTGTCCAAACCCCAGCAACTGAAAGTGCGTTTGTATAAACTACGGGCGCTACTTCACTGTCACAAATAACCCGCAGCTCACTCAATGAATAACCGCTATCCACCATTGTGGTAGCAATATGATTTAGATCGGACTGGGTCAGCTCAGTATCCACCCACAGCTCGGAGAGTGCGGACCAAACTGGTTTTCGCCGTTCGATTTCTTCTACGGTTAATGGTGATTCTGACATATTGGAACCTGATGGCTCAGAAGTAATAAAAACGTAAATCAAGGTTAATACATTTCCTTTCAACTTTACAAAGCCCTTGAATGATAAACAATGATTATTTCTTTGTTTTTTTGAGCCAGACTGGTATCCTTACGCGCTTCGTGACGGGGCGTAGCGCAGCCTGGTAGCGCACCACAATGGGGTTGTGGGGGTCGTAGGTTCAAATCCTACCGTCCCGACCATCGCGAAGTAATACAGAATAACATGTAACCCCATAAAAGCCCTTGTATCAATAACTTACAAGGGCTTTTTTGTTCACATCTGTATAACCTTCTTTGCCTCTAATCAGTCCAACTGTGGCTCTTTGGGATCTCCCGTGGTTA
>ENA-ORXR01003043-ORXR01003043.1-marine-metagenome-genome-assembly--contig:-NODE-3043-length-15335-cov-86.107747_pt1 | contig 15335 bp, 10 predicted proteins | sample MGYA00237866_ERZ511479 | MGnify/ENA metagenome assembly ERZ511479 | reverse complement strand
TTTTTGTAGGGAAAAATAGCGGAAAAAGAAACCGTCAAAAAGTAAGTGAAAGAAAATAAATAACTTGCCCCATTATGGAACAATTTATTTAATTTCTTTCACTAAGGATATTTTTGTCTCACTACTTATTTCATAAATTCTATAAACCTTGTGAACTTTTCCCTTTTGGACACGTTTACTACACATCATACGAAAGGTATGTTTCCGCCTCAATGAAAAAAATATAAAAACCGTAAGATATATTTTGCATTTAAAAATAATACTTGTATCTTTGCACTCGCTAAAACGCACAAGCAATAATATAAAATGATTCAGTAGCTCAGTTGGTAGAGCATTTGACTTTTAATCAAAGGGTCCCGGGTTCGAACCCCGGCTGAATCACTCTAAAATCCGCAGTAACTTTACTGCGGATTTTTTTTGTTTATACCATAACTAACGAGTAAATAAATAAATGCTTTCGCTCTTAAAATATAATTGGTTATATTTGTGTTGAACATTCATTGGGAAAAAGCTGTTCCCTCGCTTTACTTCAATCAAACTTTATATACAAATACAAATTACCTAATGAGAGCATTACAAACTGTACACGATCCCGTATTTCAGAAAAAAACACATAACGTCATTGACAGATTTTTCCTGCCTTACATACGAGATGAACGGGACTTACCCTTCATCTATCTCTGCATCAAATTGACTTTTATAATCATCCCGATAGCTATCATTCTGTTTACGCCCTTATTTAGCGGTTGGTATTGGTGGATGGTGGCTGCGGTGTATGCTGGTTTGGTGTTGTATTTTGCTGGTCCTTACACGCTGATGCTGCACAATACGAGCCATCGTAAGCTATTCAAAAAAGAATACAACCTTGGCAACCACTACATTCCCTGGGTACTCGCGCCCTTTATGGGGCAGACGCCCGAAACCTATTTTAGCCACCACTTGGGTATGCACCATTTGGAAAACAACCTACACGACGATAAGAGCAGCACCATGAAATATCAACGCGATAGCTTCACAGATTTTTGCAAATACTTCCTGTCCTTTCTTTTTCTCGGCGTTGCCGAATTAGCGATTTATTTTAAAAGAAAAAACCTGCACAAACTCTTTAAAATGGTCGTGCGTGGCGAAACTTTGTACATTATATTTGTCATCATCTTAGGTTTTATCAACTTGCAGGCTACTTTATACGTATTGATTCTGCCCTTGGTTATCGTCCGATTTTCGATGATGTCCGGCAATTGGGGACAACACGCCTTCATCGACCCCGAAACACCTGCCAACAACTACCGCAATAGCATTACTTGCATCAATCATTTCTATAATCGCCATTGCTTCAACGACGGTTATCATATCGGGCATCACCTCAAACCCAATCTGCACTGGACGGAAATGCCCGTCGATTTTCAACAAAATCAACACCTCTATGCCAAAGAAAATGCAGTCGTTTTTGAAGGCTTGGATTATATGGGAGTTTGGTTTAATCTCATGTTCAAACGCTACGACAATCTCGCCAGCCATTTTGTGAATATCGGCGATAGGTTTCAATCGAAAGAAGAAATTATCAAGATGTTGAAATATCGAACCAAACGAATTGAATGATTTTTGATTAGACTTTATTTAGGAATATTTTGTATGCATGGAACTTTTGTATTTTTTCGATAATCGAGCCTCATTTTGAGCTGCATACCCTACGGTACGGGGCGAAAAATAGGGGAAGAGTATCGGAAAAAGACAAAGTTAGCTGCATACAAAATTTTTCTAAATAAAGTCTATTATATTTCGCTGTGCGAAATTATTAACCCCGTCATTCATCGGGACAAGTTTTAAAATGTAAAAGTTGTAGGACGCGCGACCAGCTTCCTTTCTTATATTTATCTGATTTTAAATTTATTATAACAAAATAAGAATGTCTGTACACGTACTATCGACACTTTTACATTTTAAATTTATTATTTTACATTTTACATTTTATATTTTACATTTCAAAAAAAGTGTCAACTACTTTTCAAAGAAATTTAAACATGCCTAAGTTTTCCTACAATCAAAAATCAAAAATTCTCCCTGGATTAAGGATATTCTTAGGGTCGAGTGCTCGTTTTAATGTCTTCATCAATTCAAGTTCGGCGGGTGTACGTGAATGGTGTAAGTAGGCTTTTTTATCCAATCCGATACCGTGTTCGGCAGAAACCGAGCCGCCTACGGTCGCTATCTTTCCATAAACAATATCGTTGATGCGCTTGGTCAATTCTGCACTATCATTTTTCTTACCGATGATGTGATGAACATTACCGTCTGCAATGTGTCCGAAGGTGAAAATTTCTTCGACTTCTTCAATTTGTCGCAAGTCACCGCTTACTGCTTCAACGTATTCACCGATAAGCGGTGGGGGCATACTGATGTCAAAATGATGGTCATTATCTGCCTGTGCAGAAAGCACACGCACATCTTCCCGTATTTGCCAAAACCACGCTAAATCCGCCGAATTATTTGCTAAAACAGCGTCTTCGATAAGATTTTTTTGTAAGGCAATTTCGAGAATAGATTCGAATGTCTCGGTATCTTTGTTCTGATCGCCGCCCAAATTTTCCACCAATACATAGTACCCATAATCAAGCGGTAAAGGCGATTTCATGGTGCTTGGTGGGCTCGTCATCGTCCGAAAAGTTTCTTTCCACACCAACTCATAGGCACTCAATGCGCCCGCAAGTCCTTTATCTATAAACCTCAAAAAAGCAAGCACGTTTTTGTAGTCCTTGATACCGACCCACGCGCTGCACCTGCTTCGGGGAGCTTCGTGTAGCCGCAACACTGCCTTGGTCACGATGCCCAATGTGCCTTCCGAGCCAATAAATAATTGCTTCAAATCGTAGCCAGAATTGTCTTTAATGATTTTTTTTAGGTTGGATAATATGGTACCATCGGGCAGCACGACCTCAAGTCCCAAAACCTGTTGGCGCGTCATACCGTAACGCAGTACGCGCAATCCGCCCGCATTGGTAGCAATGATACCGCCGATTTGTGCCGAGCCTTTCGCACCAAAATTTAAGGGAAATTGCAGCTCATTGGCTTGGGCAGCTTGTTGGATTTGCTGCAAAACCACGCCCGCACCCACAGTCATCGAACGGCTACAAACATCGACTTCTTCTATGGCATTGAGTTTTTCGATAGAAATAACGATTTGATTTTCAGTGGTTTGCGTACTGCCAACAAGGTTGGTCAATCCGCCGTGTACGATGACTTCCTGCCCGTGTTTGTGACAAATTTTGAGCGTAGCAGCCACATCTTTCGTACAGGTAGGCAGCACGACCGCCTTCGCCTTCAAGGGGACGTGCATTGTCCATATATGATGAAAACGTTTGCTGACGGCTTCGCCAAGCAGTATTTTTTCTGCGCCGAGTTGGTTGGTGAGTTCTTGTATGATGTTCATTGTGCTGATATTATTTGCACAAAGTAACCTATTTTTGGCTTGGGTGCTTGTTTTTTTTTGCTAATGAAAGGTACGCGATTTCGATAACTGCGAACGGCAGACTGCCTGACCGTGGACTGATAGCCCAAAATCTATTCGGGTCGCTTAATCGTTACCACAAATTCCTCTCCTTCAATATCATTAAAAAATTCAATGTCAGGATAGGCTTGCAGTGCACGTATGATGCCGCTACCTACACCCCTATATTCCAATAAATCGTATGCAAAAGAATCAATAATAGGGTTGCGTTTCTTGCGAATACCGCGTTTTATTTTTTCGGTTGTCAGATTATTGGGCAGTACGCCGGGGCTGATGATTTCTATTCTATTTTGATAGATGAAAATTTTTATCGTGTCATTGATAAAATAGTCGCGGTGTACGAGTGCATTGACGAGTAGCTCTTGAATCACAATTTCTGGGATTTCATATTCGTCGTTGCTATTGAATGATTTATGAACTTGTTTTTTCAATAAAGCATTGATAATGAAAGCATAAGCAGCTTCATATTGTTGGTCGAGTCTGCCTGTTAGGTTTTTGCTGTTCCAGTATTCATTGCCCGAACGCTCATTGCCTTTGAACCAAACCGCTGCAATGAAAACTCCAGGAATGTTGCGCTCAAAACGCTTGGTGAAGAATAAAGCGCAAGCTATATTTATTTTACCATCTCTTCCCAAATCAAGGTTTTCGATGTAGTTTCCGAGTTTTTCTCTGTCAAATTCTTGTTTGTATTTTTGGGTATAAAAATTTTCAAAAACATCTATATTGACATCCTCGTAAGTGCTGTTTCTTATCAGTTTTTGTTCTGCGTATAGGTTGCCGCTACTTTGTAGCAAGCGAGCGAGTTCTTCGTTGCTGGTTACTTTTCGCTTATTAGCACCGTTCTTCAAAAAAATTAGTCCGTCTTTGTCTTTGTAGGGCTTATTGACACCTTCGGGTATGGTGACTATCATCACCATTTTATCTTCGATAGGGATAGTTTGTGTTTCAATGAAAATAGGGCTTTTGATGTGTTCATTTGCAACGTTAACGACCATATCGGTCAGGCGCCGAATATCGTCGGGTTTTAAACCTGTGATTTCCCAAGTTTTATCATTTACGCCAATAAGTATTGTTCCGCCTTTGCTATTGGAAAAAGCGACCATTTCCTGCGCCAAACTATTATGATTGTGTATATTCTCTTTAAACTGCGTGGTGCTGGTCTCTCCACGCTTAGTGAGTTTAATCACAAGTTCAACAAGTTCTATATCTTCCATACTTTATATATACTTTTTCTTCGTTCAAATGCTTCTTTACCACCTTCCATTATCTTGATAGCCGTTTGCTGAATATCAGGAGCATCAATACTGCCTATTTGTGGGAAACTTATTTTTTCTTCCTCGTCATTATACTCGCAAGAGATTATCTGTTCGCTATCACCCAAAACAAGAATGTTTGGGTTGTGTGTAACAAAAATAAATTGGGAAGTTGGTTTAAGTTCCTTAATTCGTTCGATGATTTCTTTGGCAACCGTATAATTGTCCAAGTCATCTTCAGGTTGGTCAATTATGAAGAGGTCTTTATCCTGATTTGCCAAGACAAATATAATTAAAGCAGTCGCTTTTTGCCCGATAGAATACTTGTCAAGGTTTTTACCATTATATAAAAAAGTGTATTTATCTGACACTTTATAGGTTAACCATTTGTACAAATTATCCTTGAAGGATTCTTGGAATTTTGACAATAAACTTCCTCCGCGCAATATCTGGTGAAGCCTACTATCGCTTAAATACAAATCTTCATAAATTGCAATTATATCATTGTAATCATTTGCAATTTTTCTTGCGTGATTATCTATTTGAAGCCATTTTGAATTATCGAATATCCACTTTTTAAACCTCTCTTTATCCAATTGATATTCCATTTTAATTTCAAATGAAAGTTTGAGGTCATTCAATTTTTGAACCTCCAACTGAATAAAATCATATTTACTTTTTTGCTTAATTTGCAAATTAGATAGTGCCTTTTTAAGCTCTGTTTTAATTTGACTTAATTTAGTTTCTTCCAATTCAATATGCCTTAAGAGTTGTTGCTGAGTTTTGAGATTGCTTTCATTTCGCAGATGTTTTTCCACATTGATATTTGGGTCATTGATTCCTTGTTTAGCTTTTGCAAACTCACTTTTTAATGCTTGGTGTTTTTGAATAAATGTTGCTTGAACAGCTAGGAATTTTTGTATAAGAGGTGACGTACCATTTTGAGATATTTTTTTATAAAAATCTTCGAAAGTCGTATTAATTTCCTGTAACGCAGGAAATACGTGTTCTTTGAAAAAAAGTTGATTTTCAGGCTGCTTGGATTGGTAACTCAAGTGACCGGAAATATCGTTATCCCCTATAGTTTCTGCAGTTTGCTTCATAAACTCTTCCAAGTCACTTTTCATCATATTGAGCTGTGCCTCATCATTCCTATAGTTACTTTCTTTTGCAATTAGCTCTTTAATGCCAAATTTTTCAAACTGCCGGATATGTTCCTCCAATTCAGCTATCTTATTTTTAACCCCTTCTTTTTTGCCTACATTAGTCTTTGCTCTGCTTAGTTGGTTAATTACTTCTTTTACCGCATTTTTTGCAACTTTAATATCTTCATTATAGCTTTGTAATTGCTTTTTGAGTAATTTTCCCTCTATAACTCCCTCATCAAATTTTTTACCGACTTTTTCTAAATCTTTTTGACCAAAATAAGCGATTTCTACAAAGTTTTCAGGCTGTAAATCTGGTCGTGGTTTTTTATTTTCATCAAATACCTGAACAGCCTGTCCCCATGTACGCGAGGTGAAATATTTTGAATTGTTATCTGCATCCGCAAATTCAAGCACTATCTGCTCACCTTCACCTAAATATCGTCGGACAGTTTCGTTTTTATAGTCTTTATTTTCATCTGCATTTTGTCCTAAACCAAAACGAATCGTCTCTAAAAGCGTAGATTTACCACCTCCACGTATACCAATAATTGTATTCAAATCAGGATTTAATGGAATTTTAATAAAATTGTCTTTATTTCTACCAATAACCACTTTTCTTAGGTAAATATTTTGCCTTTTCGGTAGTTCACTACACACTCGCTCTTGATGGTGCATGAGTGCAAATTTGACAGCTTGAAAACTGAAATTACCGAGTTTAAGGTATGATTTACTTGGCTTTGTGCCAATGACATCAATCCCACCTTGTGCATGATCAGAACCTACCACGCAGGCAATCATTCCATCCATTCTATCTTCCAAGTCTTTTTGTGAATCGCGCGAACAACGTTCAAATGCCAGTACGCGTTTTTGGAAAGAAGTAGTTTTTAGAAATTCATTTAAATTTCTACGGTCTAACTCTTCACACATACCATTTTTATCATCTACATGCGCCATGATGATAAAATAATCCTTTTGGAATTTATCAAGTTCACGAACCATCTCCTCTAATGTGTAGTTAGAATTTGGGTAAGGTGGAGTAGAATAATTAGGTTTTACCGTGTGAGCATTATTCAAAAATTGTTCAATATAGTTTTGATTTTCAGCATTTTGATACCAGTTTTTTTCAAAAACAATTAATACATGTACACCAATATCTTTTAGAGAAAATTCAACACCTGCCAAGAGAAAAATATCTTCTTTTTCAGCACATTGTCTAAGACTTTTAAATTCACTTAAATCAAACTTATTATGGTTTGTGATGACACCGACACTGATATTTTGTTTTTTGAGCTGTTCCGTGTATGTCTTTTTAAATGAAATTTTTCCGGAGTCAGAAAAAGTAAATTCTTTATCAGCTTTTGTATGCAAATGAAAATCTGCTCGTACCCACGCACTACCATGTTTAAAAAGTTTCATATTTTTTATCGTTGCATTCATTACGCACAAAATACAAATTACATAGATTTATAGTTCATAAATGGTAAAGGAATTTATTTTTTGTCTAATAGTTTATTATCGCTCACCCAATCACAACAGCCCCATCCAAAAAATCCACCACCAATTCCTTCCCTTCAACATCATTATTTTTATTCAAAAAATGCGCCAGCGGCGACACTACTTCCTGTTCAATAGCCCGTTGTAGCGGACGTGCGCCATAGCGTTCATCGAAGCCGATGTCGGTGAGGTGCGTCATTAGTGCGTCTGTGAATATGAGGGAAATGTTGCGTTTTTTAAAGCCTTCGCGTTGTTTTAGGTCTTCGAGTTCCTTGTGGGTGATTAGGCGAATGTCGTCATTACTCAGCGCATTGAACGTGACGATGGCGTCGATACGATTCAGAAATTCGGGGCGGAAAAAACCGCGCATCGCGCCGCCGTAATCAGGTCGAGCGTTTTTATCGAAACCAATGGATTGTCGATTGGATGCGCCGAGATTGGTGGTCATAATGATGATGGTATTTCGGAGATTGGTCACGCGCCCGTAGGCATCTACGAGAATACCTTCGTCGAGTGCGGCGAGTAGCGAATCAAAGATGACCGGATGCGCTTTTTCGACCTCATCGAGCAGCAAAACTGAAAACGGACGCTCACGGATGTCCTTCACCAATTTACCGACTTCGCGCCCCGTGCCAATAAAACGATAAATCATCGACGGGTCTTGAAACTCGCTCATATCAATCCGAATCAAGGGCGATTGTGTCTGTCCTTTTCCAAAAAAATAGTCTGCCATCGCTCGTGCTGAAGCGGTTTTGCCTACGCCTGTCGGTCCGGCAAAAATCATGGTGGTGATGGGTTTATATGGATTATTTAAGCCGGCTTTGAAGACCTTTATCGTGCCGACCATCTGCTCGACTGCGCCGGGTTGTCCGATAATTTTCTCCGAAAAATAACTTTTCAGTTCATTCGATTTCAACAATAAATCATCACGTAAAAACAGTTCCGGCATGCCGGTTTGTTTGATGAAATTTTGGATGACGGCAGCTTTATCGACTTCGGCGGCTTCGTTGAGTTGAGCATCATTGACGCACTGACCGAGAAAATTGACCGCTTTGCCCGGAAAACTATTGTACGGATAATATCGCTGCAATAAGCGGTACGACACGCCCAATGCTTCTTTACTGATACGAATATGAAGATTATTCTCGCTAAAATCGGCGAGTTTTTTGAGGATGGTCTGGATTTTTTGTTTGGGGAGTTCATCTATTTTCACCAACTGAAATTGTTCGGTAAAACCCGGCAAGAGTCGTTTGATGCTTTCGAGTTGTTCGGGTGTCACCTCCCCTACCATTTGCAGTTTTCCTTCGCGCAGGTAGGAGGACATAAACGACGCTACGCTGTCTTCCGGTCCTTCGCCGCCCGTCTGCAAGAGACGGATAAAATCAACGACCCACAAAATGCCATTGGCAGATTGCAATTCTTCGATGAGTGTTTCGCAGTTTTCCTGCCATTCACCGAGCCATTTGGCGGTGGCGGTGATGCGCTGCGGCATGATTTGCCAAAAGGTAAAGGTGAGTTGTGCCTCGCGTTTTTTGCTCGTTATTTTCTTAATCGCCTGCTTCAAAACCGAGCTTTTCCCTACAGAAGGTTTTCCGACCAATAAGACATTACTCCGCGAATTGATGAGTTTTTTTATCGTCTCCGAGACCTTGTGTTCCAATTCCCAGGCTGCATCGGGAAATGCACTGATATTGCGGCGAATCGCTTTGGAATAAGGATAGCGGTCTGCCATTGACGTGAGGGTTTTATAGTCTGGTTTGTAGTCGCTCTCGTAGTCAAATTCGCGGTCATAATTGACGCGCAGCGTGACTTTATCCATCTCCGGACGGCTACGCATGATGTGTCGATAGAGTTCTTCGGGTGCGAGTTCGTTTAATAAATGGGTGCAAAAATGTCGTACCAAAGTATTAAATTGCTTAGCATCGTAATAATGAAATTTCCGATTATATGTAGGTAGATAGCATTCATAACCGCCATCATCGCTTTCGCCGTAAATGACTGCTACGGGAACTTTCACCGCATCTTTCATCGGAAATGCCGAGCGTTCGTCCTGATAAGTTGGGCGTACACTCATCTCGATAATTTTGAGTTTAGGTTCTATAATATCAAAAAAATCGTATTCGTCTTCTCGTTTATATTTTTTTTGCAAATGCCCCGAAAGCGTGGCTTTGAGGCTCTTTAAATCTTTGTCCACGACTTTGTATTCCGTACCGACCAAGATACCGAGTACAGATTCGTTGGGAAGGGTGTAGTAGAGCAGTGGGTAGTTGATGTTTTCCATGTTAAATACGTAACACAGACATTCTTGTCTGTGAGTGAGTAGGCACAGACAGGAATGTCTGTGTTACGTTCAAATCGTAGCATAAAGATAAGACAATTCCGCTATCTTCACATTGCGATTTACACAAAAAATACATACTTTTGAAATGGACATTACGATTAGCGATAGAAAATTAAGCAAAGTCATCAATGATGACAACAAATTAAAAAGAGAATACGGCAAGGTTTGTACTAAAAAAATCAAGCAACGCTTGGAGGATTTACAAGATGCCAATACGCTTGAAGATATTCGTGACGCACCGGAAAATTTTCATGAATTAATAGGTGACAGAAAAGGAGAATGGGCTTGTGATTTAGATCAACCCTATCGAATGATTTTTATCCCACATGAAGAACCGATACCACTACCGATAAGCATGGTAGATATATTTGGTTAGAAATAAAAGGTCGCACTGAAATATAGCCATTTTTTAATTAATTAAAATTATTTTGTAATTTATTTATTATTAAAAATGAATTATTTATAAATATTTTTTATTATAAAATAATTTAAAAATATCCTTATTTCAGCAGAACCATAAAAGGTGTTGAAATTACCGAAATTACTGACTATCATTGAAATTTATAATTATGCCAATTCGAGGAGTAAAATACGTTTCAACAGTCGTCTTTCACCCCGGTAGTACACTTTCAGAAAAATTAGAGGAGCTTGATATATCACCACAAGACTTTGCCAAGCAAATCGGTTTTGAGGAAAATATTGTGGTGGATATAGTTGAGGAAAGAGGTATTATAACGCCTGAACTCGCCGAAGCCTTTGAAAAAGTCCTTAAAATTCCTGCTGCTTTTTGGATAAGAAAACAGAAACGTTATAGCGAGTTTATTGATAAAAAACAAGCAATTCGCGGAGTAAAATATATTCCCCAAACAATAAGTCATCCGGGAGATACGCTTGCAGAAAAATTGCAAGAATTGGATATGTCATCCAAAGATTTCGCTGAACAAATCGGTGTAAATGAGGATGTAATTATTGATATTGTAATGGAAAAAGAAGAAGGCAGAATAACGCCCGAACTCGCTGAAGCATTTGATAAAGCCTTGAATATCCCTACTCACTTTTGGATGCGTGGACAAGAATTGTATGATGAATTGATACTGAATAAAAAACTTGTCAAGAGTTGAGTTGTATTAATTTCTGAAAAACGAACATATCGATAAACCTCATAAATTTCTCACAAACTTCCCTACCTTTGCCCCATGCAAATCTTATTAAAAAATCGCTGGTTTTTGGCAGCAGTCGTGGTCATTTTTCTGTTCAACTTATTCGTGATGAACGGCACGGCGATGCTATGGGACGAGGACGAAGCGGCTTATGCGGGCTTCGCGGTGCAGATGTTGGAGACGGGCGATTGGTGGATTCCGCAATTTGAATGGTCGGAAATACACCGCAAACCGCCACTTCATTTTTGGACGATAGCCTTGTCGTATAAACTCTTTGGTATCAATGAGTTTGCAACGCGACTGCCGAGTGTACTGGCGATTTTGGGGACATTATTTGTATTATTTTTTATCGGAAGAAAAACATTTGGACGCGATACCGTGCTGACGGCTTGTCTAGTGTTAATGGCTTCGCTTTTTTTGCCAAATATCGCTAAAATCGCCGTCGTAGATAGTTCGCTATTATTTTGTCAGACTTTGTCGGTGCTGTCCTTGTGTGCGTATATGTCTGCGCCCGCATGGCGGTGGAATGTGTTGTTTTGGTTGGGTATCTCGCTTGGTTTGCTGCTCAAAGGTCCGCCAATTTTGATTTTGACGGGTGGACTTTGGTTGTTCTTAACGGCATTTCATCCGCAGCGCAAACGGCTCATCGGGACGCATCCTTGGCTATTTTTGCCTGTGGCTATGTTGCCTTTATTGGCTTGGGGATATGTGGCTTGGCAACGCGATCCGGGCTTCGTGACTTGGCTATTGGATTTTTATATCTTCAAGCGGGTAGGCGGTTCAGTTTTGGGGCAAACCGGTCCTCCGGGTTATTACTTACTGGTTTATGTGCTGTCGTTTTTTGTGTTTTTGCCCGTGCTTCCTGCGGCATTTTGGGACATTATTCGACGGGTGCGCGAGCGAGAAGGAAGTACGCTGATGTTGGCAGGATGGTTGGTATTTGGTTGGTTGTTCTATGAGATTTTACCCAGCAAACTCCCTACTTATGCACTCGGTGCATTGCCTGCGGTAGCGATTTTAATTGCTCGTCAATTATTAAATATTAATAAAGAAAATTATCCTTATAAAAAATGGGCATCGGGCGGCAGTGTGTTTTTTGTTTTGCTGTTTTTCACCTTGGCGGTAGGTATGATTTACACGGCGTTCATCCTCATTGGGCGCGAAACATCGGTGCAAGTGATTTTTATGATGTTTTTGTTGTGGCCGCTTAGTTTTATTTCCGGGACACTGACGTTTGCAAGACGATATGTGTATGGTCTTGGCGGTTTGATTTTGACGGGTTTGTTGTTTACGACATTGACATGGCTGATACTACTGCCGCACGTAGAACCACTCCGAGATGCGCCCAAACGATTGGCACAAGCAGCACAGGAAGCCTCGCCCGAAGGCACGACTATCCTCATGGGCAACGATATTTCACCAATTCCGAGTATTCCGTTTTATTTATCGCAGCATTTCAAATACCGCTATTATTACGACGACATAAAGGAGGTCGCAAATAAGCTACGCTCACCCGACCCCTACACAGTTATTGTAGGTGATGAATGGAAAACGATACTCAAACAAGATTTTGCCGCAACAGGCGACACCCTTTCAAGCATCAATATAAAAGGTATCGCACTCGACCACGTAAGCGCAGAAAGTTATTGGATACTTCTAAGTGAATGAATGAATTTTGAATGAATGAATTGTGAACCCTCTGTCGATTCATTCATTCAAAATTCATTCACTCACTGGATTCTACGTAAACTGCGACCTAAAAATAAGGTATAAAAACAGTAATAAAACGACCGCTATACCAATGACTATGTAGGTAAACTTCCGAGCATCTTTCTGTGCAACAACTTTCTTTTTTTGTGCGTGGGCTTTTCTTTTTGCTTTAGCTTCTGATTTAGTCATAAGATTGTTTTAGACGAGAGAGTGGAGACGAGAGACGAGAGAGAATTAGGTGGAAACTGTGTCTCACATCTCTCGTGTCTCACCTCTCTTATCTCGTTGGCTAAATTAGGAAAGATTTTATTTATTCCAAAGGAAACGTGATACGATTTCAAAAATCGTTTTTATTTAGGGAAGACGAAAAAAATAAATGCATATTCTCGACTTGTTCTTTTTCCTTTATACTTTACCAAATTTGACGCGAATAACGGGTTATTTAAGAAGAATTTGATGAAGTATAAAGCAAAAAGAACAAGTCAAGGTGTAACGTTTATTGTTTTTTCATCCCTAAGAATATAATCCTAATAACAGGCTAAAACAGTTCACTTTGGTTACGTTTTTTAATTTATAAGAACTATATCTTAGTAATTTCAAAGTGCTAATGTTGTCTAATTTTTAAACTATAAGTAAGTCTAATAAAGGATCAAGAAAATGACTATGTGAGTAAATACTTCACTGATTATCAGATTTTTATTTACTTGTTTACTCATTTTATCAGTCGTTTATTATACGTATAAATACCATTTGTCTAATTTTCTTTGTAAATTTGAAGAAATCGGATGATGAATTTCCTTATGAAAATGAAGATATTATGTTTAGACGAAAAAAGCACACAACAGAAAGTATCGTAGCAGCGATACGCACGGGTGGAGCAGAAGGAAGCCAGGCGATAGATTATTTGTATGACCAATATAGAGATAATTTTATTCGTTTTGTTCATTTGAGAAATGGTGAAAAAGAAGATGCGCTGGATGTTTTTCAGGACACGGTTATCATATTGGTGAATAATATCGAATGCGGGGCGTTCAAAGGCGAATCTAATATTAAAACTTATTTATTTTCTATTGGTAAAAAACTGTGGTACAAGAAGTTCAATAAAAAAATACGCGAAGGAGAAGCCCTCAAAGAAATGGCAGTGGACTACGAAGTTCCCACCAGCGACCCCTGGCTCGGCACACTAAATGATGAACGCGGGCATTTCGTAAAATCTGTTGTTGGGCGACTCAAAGAAAGTCATCAAAAAATACTCCTGCTCTGGATGCAGGGGCATGATATGAAAGAAATTGCCACCCGAATGGGCTTGAAAAATGCACAAGTGGCGCGAAATTATAAAAGCCGGGCAATGAAAGAACTCAATATGTTGCTACAAGAAAACGAACCACTTAGAACATACTTATTTAAGTAAATTTGTTTATTCATTATTCGTTGACTCGTTATTCGTTTATTCGTTATTCGTTTATTCGCAGCTATACGAATAACAAGTCAACGAATAACAAATAACGAATAAACAAGTCAACGAATAACGAATAACGAATAAACGAGTGAACGAATCACGAAAACAATGATTAAAATTCAATTTGAACAATTCGTGGAAGATTATTATTATGACCGCCTCGACACAGAGGCACGAGCGGCTTTCGAGGCGCGTATGCTGATGGACACGATGTTTGCCGACCAAGTAGAGCATTACATTCGTGGCTTAGAAGTGATGCGTGATTATCGCAACATGCAGCTCAAATCGCGATTTGAAGCGAAAGAAAATGGCATTCGTCGTTATGCTATCGTGGTAAAATTTGCGCGATTTGCCGCTTTGATTTTGCTGACGTTGGCGATTCCGTTTACGTTCATGCAATATGTTTTTGCAAAGAAAAATTTAGCCAATAAAAAAGCCGCTACTCATCAGGAAATTATCGCCAATAGCGAAATCTCAAATTCGGAAGCACTCGTGCAGTGGATAGTTGATCTTGTAGCAGACAAGCGAGAAACAAGCAAAACCTTAGCCGACAGCTATGAATGGGATGCAAATATGGACTTTTCTGCACTCGAAGATTTATACCACTATACGCTCAATCGCATGTCCACTCCCCTACCCGATGTTTCGCCCGAATTGGCAAATCGCTTTATAGAAATACTGGATAGCGATGATGCCGAATATGTGACCGATTTATTGGCAAAAATGACAAAAGAAATTGAAAACCAAGGAAATAGTGACAACAATTAATATTAACCTTTTGTTATACAAGTATTCAATTCAATCCAACATAGGGCGTAGTCTTCTCAGAGGCTATGCCCTTTTTTTGGTATGCGAAAGAAACTCAAATTCCAAAGGGTGCAGGACAAATTTTCAACGCATACCCCCAATCCCTAAAGGAGATTCCTCCCACAACTAGGCTATGTGTGAAGATGCTCCCAGCCCCTTTAGTGCCTAGGGGTAGGCGAAGGATTTCTCCAAAATTAAAAATTTGTCTCGCACCCAATTCCAAATTAGACGTGTTCCTTCCCTTATATTTTCATACTAAAAGATCAGAACCTACAACAGATTTATGTCATTTTGTCTTACTTTTAATTAAAATTCGGTAACAATGTCAGTCGCTCTCGCATTTTACCTACAAAATGTCTATATTAAAACAGTCGGAATACCATTTGATGAGAAATAGTCATCAACAAAATTTAAATTAAAAAATAAAGACGTAGATAATTTTACGGTAAAAAATATGA
>ENA-ORXR01003041-ORXR01003041.1-marine-metagenome-genome-assembly--contig:-NODE-3041-length-15340-cov-5.105549_pt1 | contig 15340 bp, 12 predicted proteins | sample MGYA00237866_ERZ511479 | MGnify/ENA metagenome assembly ERZ511479 | reverse complement strand
ATGATCTTTTTCGTTCGAAGTGCTGAATTTAACGATTCGCATTTGGAAGCTCGAGAGGATTAATATCCTGACGCTCGGCACCAACTCCCCTCCGCCCGATTAAAGCATACCAGGCACCGGGCCCTTTGCTTTGGGTGAAGTTAGTGACGTTGCCGTTCGCGTCAGTTTTGACCCCAATTTCGGTTTCCGGCTCCACGCGAACGTAGACCTTTGCGTAACCGTTGTAGGAAGCGCGGAACCGCACTCCGGCCATATTGAACGCTCGACGGTCATCCATGATTAAGTTTCCTACTTCATCGTAGACGAAGAGGTCTAGATCTTTGACATAGGCATCACCGCCGACAAGGAAGACGTAGTCGACTCCCTTAGAAACGGGGACAATGAAGCGCTGAACGCCACCAGATGCCTCAAGAAGAGTTCCTGTGTAGCCGGACGGAGCCATCGCGAAACCTCGTTGTGTGTATTTAATCGCCATACGGTAGGCGATGTCTTCTGCTGCACGTTGGTCTGCTTGGAGACTTCCGGTGGTGAGTACGAAGGCGAAAGCGCAGGCCGCCGCCGCAATTGATTTGATTCTCATGTTTACTGGTTGTTTCTGGTGATTTGGTTGCGAGCCCAGATTGGGCACAGAGTTGAGACGATCGAGTCGGGGGCAATTGCGGGGAAACTACGAAATAATTTCAAGGAGGACTTCAGTGGCGAGTCGGTTGAGTTCTTGAACTTCTTTGGATGGGATCGTTCCATCGAGCGGAATATCGACGATCTCATGGATTCGGATGAGCTTCTCTTCTAGCATCTTAACCCGTGGATCGGCCCGATAGTCAGCTGGCAGTTTCTTGAGTTCCCCCTGCACCAGTTTCACGATCCCTGGTTCGCGAAGAAAGTTGGAAGCGCTACCAGTGTAATTTTCATTGATGATCTGCGAAACGAAACGGGCGCCTTGAATCCACGCGCTTGAGACAATCAACGTGGCCTTGTCCTCACGCCCCCCGACCCTGAGCGACCTCTTGATATCTTCTTGATAGAAACCGAGCTCCATAAAGACTTCGAGCCACTTCCCTTCGTTGGCCGCTCGCTTAATTTTGTGGCCGCGGCTGAGTTCGTCATCGGAGACCCCCAAGCGCTTAGCTAAATCTTCGATCTGGGTGGCGGCGCTGTTAAGGGCTTCGGCGTCCTTCGCGCGGATCGCCATCATTCCGTCGCTGATTTTGATGCCTAGGGACATCGAGAGAGCGACCTCGCCTTCCACTTCATCAGCATCGATGTCGACTACCCCATAGTTGTGGATCTTTCGCCAATCGATTTTGTTCGCACCGAACTCAATCTCAAGACCTAAGAACTTGTCGTAAGGGTTTAACTGAGGCAGCCCAGGAAGGTCTTGGACATTTGAAAGGTCTAAGTCTCCGTCAGTAGAGCGTTCCTTTTGAGCGAATACCGCTCCAGATGCGAAAAAAATGAGGCATAAGACTGCCGCTTTATAAATTTTCATGCGAAGAATCAGTCGGGCGACACCACGCCTCCCCTCTTTTTATATATCGATCTGCTGGAAGACCTGCAAGCGAATTGCTAGGGTTAATTGAAAAACCTCGCACTTTAAGTCTAGCAGTTTGTCATGGTTGTGCGACCATTCGTTAGGTTCGCGAACGTTTAAGACCGATGAATTTGCTACAACCGCGTTTACTTTTTACCTGCGCTTCGATTCTTTGTGCCGGGGCAATGACTGGATGTCTTTCGGAAGATCCTTCTGTTATTGACGTGAGAGAGAGTCTGCGGGCAGCGGAGGCGGAAATCGCCCAACTGAAAAGCGGAGGAAGTGGAGCCAGCGAGGAGGTGATGGCGTTGAAAGCTGACCTTACCGCTGCCGAACTGAAACTGGAGGCTCTCCACGAACAGCTCAACGAGGCCCAGAAATCTGGAGGGAGCTCAGGTTCCCAAGCAAGCGGGCGATCTGGAGTGCGGATCATTTCAGGAGAAGACCTTGAGGACAGCTATATTGGGGCTGCTAGGAAATTGCGAGAAGACATCGACTCTGGAGGAATCGAAGGATATGGCTTCGAAACCTGCACTCTCCACAAGGTCGAAGTGCCAGATACTCTGCCTGACCCTTATCGTTCGAAAGTCAGCATCAGTCTGCGCGAACAGGCCTCTGGCAAGAAGATAGCGTTGGAGTTTCCGGTCAGTGCTGACCTATCTGGGAAATGGAAGTTTCCCGATCTGGCCCAAGTATCGCAGGATATCAGCGGCACTGCAGAAGAGGTGGCCCAACCAGCAGATCTTGAGGTTGCGCCCGCGTCAGACAACCCAAAACCTCCGAGTGGTCGAGGAACTGCAGTTCAAGTTGGCACTTCCGATTCCGGGGCTTTGCCACCTGAGCTTCGGGGCAGCCAGCCGAAACCCAAAGAGCCGGCGAGAGCGGTGGAGTTGACTGGTGAGAAAAGGCCTCCTTCAAAATCGATTCAAGTCGGCGGGCCAGGCGGCAAAGGGTTGCCGTCTGATGTCCGTGTCGTCGATTGGGGAGATGGCAATGATCCAGAGAATCCGGGCAAGCCTGCGGCGCCGGGTTCTGGCAATGGGCTCAAGTCCAACCGGGCTTCGTTCAAACCAACCAGCACTGGTGAGATCCTAGTTGACTGGGGAGACTAGAAGTAAGATAACAATCTGAAAGGCGACATACGATTTAGGGTTTGCCGCAATTGTGATTTCTGATGCGAGGTATCCTGACGATCCAGTCGCCCGAGGCGGAGCCTGAACTCTATGAGCTCAACAAGGGCCAACAGTTCGTATCGGTCACTGAGGATCGACGGCTGATTCTCAGCGAAGGGACAACCCCTCCGCCGAATTGCGTGTTCGGGCTCAAGTGGGAGAAGCGGATTTGCCAGTGGATGCTCAAACGCGAGCCGGATTCTCCTGAAATTCGGCTGGGCAACAAGATGCCGTCTTCTCGGCCTCTTCCGTTTCAGCCCGGTGTCATCTTAGAGTGTGTGGGGCATCAGTTGACCCTTCGCCGAGAACTCGATGTTCCAACGTATAATGGTGTCGAGTCGCCCGAGATCGAATTGGGCAAGTCGGCGCTGGTTGTGGGTCGAACGGCTGACAGTCAAGGCGAGAACCGTTTGGATCTAGATCCTGAGAATTTACTGATCGCCTCACGGCAGTTAGAGATTACGCCGACCGAATCGGGGGGCTATGCGGTTGCCAATATCGGCAAAGGGCGAGGTCGGATCGAACTCAATGGCGAGAACTTACCCAATCATCCCGTCGAGTTCGTTTTTGGCGACCGCCTGCAGATTGATGCCTACTTATTTGAATTCACCGGAAGAACTCTCCGTCGGGTAGATCACTTGGCTTCGGGCTTGCTTCAGGGACGGGCATTGACCCGCGTCGTTAAGGATCGAGATACCGGCCAGCCGAAGGTCATTCTTCGCGATGTCGACATTGATATTCACCCGGGCGAGTTCGTTGGAATTCTCGGTGGGTCAGGTCAGGGCAAGTCGACGCTCATGAAGGCGCTGTGCGGAATTGCGCCGGCTTCATCGGGATCAGTTTTTCTGAACGGCCGCCCGGCTGAGGTCGATACATCAGGATTCGGCTATGTCCCTCAGGATGACATTGTCCACCCAGAACTGACCGTGGAACAGGCGGTCTGGTATAGCGCCCGGTTGCGCCTGAACCTGCCGGACTCGATTCTGGGTCGTTTGGTTGACGCGACGCTGGAGTCGTTAGGTTTGGACGATCCAAAACTCCGTGGAGCTCGGATTTCAGTGATTTCTGGCGGTCAGCGTAAACGCGTTAGCATTGCTACTGAGCTGCTGGCGAAGCCGCCGATTCTGTTTCTCGACGAGCCGTCTTCAGGACTCGATCCCAAAACGGAGGCCGACTTGATGGAGCAACTTCAGGCGTTCAGCCGGGGTGGATTGACGATCATCTGTACGACTCACGTTCTTCAGAAGGCCTACATCCTCGACAAGTTGTGCTTCATTCAGGGAGGGCGTCTAGTCTTCATCGGCAACCCGTCTGATGCGCAGGCTCACTTCACTGAGCAACGAGGGGCAAGCACTTGGGGATTTGGCAGAGGGCAGGGTTCGGTTGCGTCGGTCGGTTCGGCAGCGGGCTCGGTAATCGGCAGCACCATGGGCACGGCGATTGGAACATCGGCGATGCGACGTGGAACGGCGACGCAGGAATCTCTATCGGAAATCTATGGTCTGCTCGAAGACTCCGCTGTTCAGGAGAAAACGAGCCCGACAAGCGACGAATCAACGATTCGGCGTGCGCAGATGCCTGCAAGTGCCGAACAGTGGGAAGACGCTTTCGATGCCAGTTCTTACGCTCCGATCGAAACTCCAATCGAGGCTGACGACAGCGCTGCCGCAAGTGGTCGCAAAGGTCTAGGGGTCGGTTTTCTGAAGACCTTTCGCCTGCTCCTGGCAAGGCAGCGCGATATTCTCGTCGCGGATCGGATTCCAATTATTGGCACTTGGGCGAATCGCATGCGGGCCAAATCGGGAATCATTGATAAGCTCTGTGGTTGGATTAATTCGATCCCGTCGAACCCAGCTTTCCTTCTCGGGCAGGCAGCACTGATTGCCATCATGGTGGGGTGGGTGACTGATGATGCAGTCCTCCAAATCTTCCTGTGTGTGGTTGCGACCCTGTGGTTCGGATGCTCCAACGGTTCTCAGCAAATTGTTCGGGAACTCCCGATCTTCCACCGCGAACGGGTGACTGGTCAGGGACTCAATGTCTACCTGATGAGTAAGGTCATCTTCTTATCATTCATCACGTCGCTGCAAGCGATGGTGCTGTTCTTTGTTACTTTGTGTAGCAGTCACTTGCTTAATCCTGGGGACTTTGAGGATGAGCGGGAGAACTTTGTTGATGAATTGGTCGATCGGCTGAAACCGATCGAAAGTATTCTTCAGCCCGAACTCGTTGCATCCCCTGAAGAGGACAATCAATCCGCGGTCGATTTTTCTGCCGAATCAACGGTGAGCCCGCTAGATTTCGATGTGATGGGGGATTTGGAGGATGGCGAAGCTGTGGCTGAAGTGTCTCCGCCTTCCGAACCGAACAAGATTCGTATCCCAACGAAAGAAGATTGGATGGTGAAGTCGCTGACTGAAGCCGCTTGGTTCTTTCGTCTCGACGAAAATCTACTCAACAGTGGTTGGGAGCGCGATCTCGACGAGCACGGCGCTGTGATCCGAACGGCCGATGATAAGCCGCAAGTGACCCCAGGAATTCATCTCGGTAGGCTGTTGTTGTTCACGGTCGGCCTGAAAATCATCGCACTCATTCTGACGGCGATCACTGGGGTTAGTTTGGGCCTGACCATTTCTGCCTTCGTTCAAAACGACACGCAGGCTGCGATGTGGGTGCCGCTGATTTTGATTCCCCAGATTTTGTTTGGCGGATTCGTGGTTACCGTGCCGGAAATGACCAAACCCGTCCGTGCCTTTAGTTCAGTAATTCCGAGTTTTGCCGCTGAGCGTGTGATGGATGTGTCGAATATTTTTGGCCAGAAGGTTCCCAAGCTGACCAATCAAACCAAGTATCCGACCTTCCTCACACTCGATGGCGAGCAGGAGAAGATTGAGTGGAGCGAGAACCGAATTCGTGACAGTGGTGAGTCCAAAACGGTAGATCGATCAGAAACCTACGACCAGATTTCAGATTTCAATACCTCATGGCAGAACCTAGCTGCAATCCCGAGTCGGATTGGAGAACACAAAAAAGACTTCGATCGGGTCGGCACAAAAAAGGTGAAACGTGACACCGTCGATCAGCGGCGTGATGTCACCTATGAAAAGGGCACAAGATTCGCTCACTTGGCTCCAGCACAGATCGGACTTCTGACCCTCGGTGGCTGGATTCTGGCGACCTACGGAATCACGCTGATCACATTGGCCAGAAAGCGGGGCAATTAGTAGGCGTTTGACCGTTCAGAGGTTGCCCTCTATTTAAGAGCCCAGATTCGTTCTCAAAATGCCACGCTCGCTCATTCCCATCATCGGCCTTCTCTTGATCGTTTGGGTCTGGCTGTCGTTGCAGCTACCGCTGATCCGATTGCCACTGATTGGTGAGATTCAATTTTCCGAGACCGATCCCGGTGGCTGGGCGCGTGGGATCACTGCGGCTTTGTTGGCGAGTATCGGTGTATTGCTCGCATCCTTCCGCGTTCTCCCGGTTGTCGCAGCAGCCTTGACTGGTTTGAGCTCCGGGATCTTGCTGTGTTCGCTTTGGGTCATCGCAGATGACGCCAAGCGGACGATGGAAGACATGAAGGCGATGAACTTGAAAAGCGTTGTGGATTCGGTTGCGGCAAATGTCGCGATCCTCCCAGGGCTCTACCTCCTTCCAATGGCATTCGTTGCTTCCTTGGGGTTCGTTTTGCTGATCCAGAAGCGGAACCGGTCGTAGCCAAAAGACAGATCGAGATTGTCGTGCGACTGATCTGACTGCCGAGATTCCAGACTGAGCTTGCCGAATTCGAGTCGGAGACGATGGTTCCGCGTGCCTGTGTCCCGCGAGCCTAGACCGTGGATCCGTCTCGCCTCCCTTGTTGAAGGCGGAGACCCCGATCACATTGTCGCATTTCTCGATACTCTGACTCCAGCCGAGACCGCTCGGACGTTTGCTCATTTGGAAGAAGAGGCGAACCTTCGATTGCTTAGTCTGCTAAGTCCTGAAGAAGCGGCCGACGTCCTCGTCGATCTCCCCGACGAGCAAGCCGCCGACTTGATCGAGGACTTGGCGCCTGAAGGCGCAGCCGCGATCGTTGACGAGTTGCGCAGTGATGACCTAGCCGACATTTTGGGTGAGGTAGAGTCGGATGAGGTTGAGGCGATCCTCAGTGCGATGGATCCGGCAGAAGCCGACGCAGCTCGGCAACTGATCGGCTATCAGGAAGACACAGCCGGCGGCTTGATGCGGACGGAATTTCTTTCGTATTCAGATTCTTTTACAATCGAGCAGGTTCTTTCTGACCTTCGAGAAAACCGCACAGCCTATGGCGACTACGGAGTCCAGTATGCCTACATCACATCCGGCTCTGGGACACTCCGAGGAGTTCTGAAAATGCGGGACGTTTTGTTAGCGGGGCCGAACGAAATTGTCGGCAATGTCATGATTGACGATCTCATTCGAGCCAAGGTCGATACCCCTTTGGACGAACTCGTCGAAATTTTCGAAGACAATCATTTCATCGGAATGCCAGTCGTTGATGACGCCAATCATCTCATTGGGGTTGTCCGCCGAGGAGCCGTGATTGAAGCTAAAGAAGAGCGCTCCAACGAGACCTATCTCAAGGCGAGCGGTATTGTTGGCGGCGAGGAGTTGAGGTCGATGCCGTTGCTTGCTCGAATCGCCCGCAGATTGAGTTGGCTGATTCCCAGCTTGGCTTTGATGATTTTGGCGTCCGTTGTGATCGTTAAAAACGAAGCCACGATTCAGTCCCATGCCATTCTCGCGGCTTTTCTTACTATTGTTGCCGGAATGAGCGGCAACTCTGGAAACCAAGCAATGGCTGTCAGTATTCGTGAACTGGCACTCGGACTGATTCGGCCGACGGAAGCCGTTTGGGTGTTCGGCAAAGAAATCGTTTTGGGAAGTGTTGTTGGAGTGACCCTCGGCCTGATCCTTGGACTTTTGGCCTTTTTCTATTCCAACAGCCTTGCGTTGGCTGCAGTCATCTCGATCTCGCTAGCAATTAACACGCTGATTGCTGTGCTGATTGGCGGCACGATCCCGTTGATTCTTCGGAAGTTGGGATTGGATCCCGCACTCGCATCAGGGCCGATTTTGACCACGGCCGTCGATATTTGTGGGTTCTTCCTCGTTCTGTCCCTAGCTTCCGCCCTGCTATGACAGACTGCCTAGATAGAGAGGGAAGTTAGAATCGTAACCTCAGCAAGAAGCTCTCAAAAAAATGACCACCCTTAAAAAAGGCGCCCGGATCAGGTGCGATCGGAGACAGTAACCCCTTAGCATCTCACGGGCACTCTGACCCGGGCTTGGCGCCATCTTCAGTGAGGAACTCTGGGAACATGTAATAGCGAACCCCCGAACGCTATTAAATGTATCAGCCCCGAACTCGTTCACTTCTAGAATAGCGCCATGGAATCAGTATCATTAGAACATGGGAATTGCAGCTAAAATCTTCAAAAAAAACCTCGGTAAAATATTTGGTGAGGTTCTTGTGGTAGGGATCATTATTCTGTCCGCGACATCATGCAATACGGTTCGGTATTGCAGTCAGGCCGTCAGTGGGCATCTCGAAATTCTGTCGAAAGCACGCCCAATTCCTAAGGTCATTGCCGAATTAAACAAAGACCTCGAGGACGCGAAAGATTCTGAAGAGCTTCGAGATCAGCTGCTGCTTGTCGGTGAGATCCTAGCCTTCGCCCGCGACGAGTTGGATTTGGACGCTGGCGGTTCTTACTCTGAGTACGCAGACCTGGGACGTGAATACGCAGTTTGGAATGCGTTCGGAGCTCCCGAATTTTCAGTGAAACCTCTGGTGTGGAGATATCCTATCGTTGGTAAACTCGCCTATCGCGGTTTCTTTGATGAGTCGGAAGCTGAGGCCTTTGCTGCGAGTTTGAGCGATGCCGGCCATGATGCTTTTAGTGCGGGAATCGACGCCTACTCGACGCTCGGTTGGTTTAACGACCCCGTTTTGAACACGTTCATTGATCGATCCGAACTAAGTTTGGTCGCTCTGATCTGTCATGAGCTAGCTCACCAGAAGCTGTATTTTACCAAAGACGCTTCCCTGAGTGAGGCCTTTGCGATGCTTGTTCAGCAAGAAGCTGTCGAACGATGGATTGAGCAGGGAAGGGGACATTCTTCTCCTTCAGATCTCGCCGACTCTCGTCGGAAGATCGAAGTCTCGCGGCGTATTCAGAAATTGATGAGCGTTGCTAGGAGCGATCTTTCCACGCTTTACCAGCGTCAGTCGGAACTGGGAGACGAAGAACTCCGCCTCAGAAAGGCAAGATATCTAGCTACGCTGAGACAGCGATGTTTGGCCGAAGCGCGAACGATTTCCGAGAAAGCCGCGAATGGCTGGGATGAGATTCCTCTAAACAATGCTCGTTTAGCTGCGAGTGGAACCTACCATGGTCGTGTGCCCGAACTACGGGCGTTGTTGGAGGAAGAATGCGAGGGTGATCTCCCGACGTTCTATCTTGAAGCCAAGCGCAGATATCGTTGACCTTGGTCGCAAAAGACCCGCATCGGTAAGTCCGACACGGGCCTTATTAGCAGTAGTAGATTGGTCGCCTAAAGAGCGTCTTTTACGCTATGCACGGATTTCATAATCCGCAACAACTAAGCCATTGATCGATTTCTGGAAAGACAATCAGGCCCGCACCTTGCGAATACGGAGAGAACGGAGTTCCAGCCTTTCAGCGCGCCTGACGATTACTTCTAAATCTGTCGATCACCGCCGACTAAGTTCAGCTGAGAACCAGACAATGGGTCGTTGGGCGATTTATCGACGCCGACGAACCATCACCGCGAAGGTGCCTAAGCCGAGAAGGGCTGGAATCGAAGGCTCGGGAATTGCAGATTCTCTAAGAGTAAAAGTGAATATGTTATCAAACGCTTGGTTCTGTCCTGTAATCCCAGTTTCATCGATGAAATAGCTGCTCTGTTCAAAATTACAGGCTCCATTATTCCCAGCAATGGGGAATGCTAGATTCATAATGTCTCCAGGGCCGCCCATGAAATCTGTCACAATACCGATATTTTCATTACCACCAGAAGCAAAATCACCATAGCCATTTAAATCCAGCGTTAACGTTACTTCACCTGTGACTGTATCGTCGATGAGTTCAACTTCCGTGATGCTCAAGTACTCCCCACCTACATCGAACGCGCTGAGAGTGAGGGTGAGGCTTCCACTGGAACCATCAGCCAAAGTCATGGTTCCTGTGCTAAATATGGCTGGCTCGAACAGACAATTACTGTTGCGGCATAAGCTTAGCCGTGACTCGCTAACAGAACTGCTGTGATTTGCGCTGTGACCTTAGTTTTAGGATTTATATCGAACAGATTGCTGGGTTAGATCATTTCCGAAAAAGTGGATATCTCCTGAGATGAGCAGGCTAGAGGTAGCCATTACGGTGAAGCGTAGGGGGAGAAATCATTTACTTTCCACCCCTACACTAGACCTACTACCTTTGTGACTGTCAATGCGAGTGCCCCCTCTAATCGGAAGAGGCGACAACAATCGCCATTTAGCTGCTAATTGATCCAATTAGTGACTCAGTTCACTCAATTTAAGTGGGAACTCTTTCACGATCGCGCCACTGATATCGACACATTTAAAGGTCATGATCGGATCTTCCGGACGGAGATCAAAACTCAGTTGTCCCCAGAAATTCCCTTTATTGTATGACCAGACCGCATTGGGAAATGTTTTGTGGGTGTGCTCGTTGGTAACCTTCGCAGAAACGAACTCGTAGAGCGGGTAGGCTTCAGGTCGTTCAATTTTCCAAATATCTGAGCGATGCCGATCACCGGAAATCAGCAACACGCCGTCGATCTTTTTGTCGTTAATCAGGTCGAAGATTTCATCGCGCTCATCCCGTGCCCATTTTCCGGCCCATGAGTCTTTGCCGTCCTTGTCTGCGCCATCGGCCCACATGGTTCCGGAGGCGATGACTTTGAATTTGCCTTTCGCTGCTGCGAGCTCTTTGAACAGCCACTCTTTTTGGTCAGGACCGAGCATGGTCTTTCCTTTGCTGTCGCGATAGAACCGGCCGTCGGTCATGAAGAAGTCGACATCGCCCAGTGAGAAGGAGTGCCAAGTCCCTGGCATCGAGTCTCCGCCACCATAATGAGGGTTGTTCCAGTTCTCGCGGAACACCTCCCAGTTTGGTTTCTTCCACGGTTTTTTCATTCCCGCGCCACCTTCAGAATCGTTCATCGCCATGTCGTGGTCGTCCCAAACCGCATACATTCCGACGCTGTTGATCAGTTCGCTGTAGGCTGGGCTCAGGCAGCGGCGGTAGTAGAAGAGACGTTGGGCACCGCGCCGCTCGACGACATCGATATAGACGTTATCGCCAAGACCTAGATAGGCTAGGGGTCGCGATTTGGCCATGTTGCTCCAAGCAAATTCGTTGTTCGGAACGTAGCGAGCACCCGATCCAAATGTGACATGGAATTCGGCTTTTTGACCGGCAGCAGGAGCTGTTTTGAACCGGAATGAATCTCGCTGAATCTGCTGCTCATCGATGACGACGGTGTAGCTGTATTCAGTGAATGGATCTAGTCCTTCGACGGTGGCAACCGCGGTAAAGTCGTCCTTGGCAGTAGTTTGAATGGTCTTGGAAACGCTATCTCCGACGTAAATTTGCACGGCAGCCGAACCAGCCGTTCGAACCCAGAATTTGGCGGAAGTCGGGGTGACGGATCCGAGCATAGGGCCGTTGAACAGTTTGAGATCGTGCTTTGCAACGAGCTTCGCGAATTCAGGCTCGGCCAGAAGTTCAGGCATTCCACCCTCGGCACCATGGCGACCGGTATGGCCTTTGGCATCTGCCCCGTAAAGCGCATCGATCAAGTAAGGATCGAGGTCATTCATCACTGCGGATTTTTCTCCGTCTGTGATCGGAACTTTGGCGACGATTGGACTGACGACTGCACAGCTAATGAACGCTGCGACAGCGATAGGTTTAGTAGCTGACATGGTCTGACTAAGCTGGTTCTGTTACTCGGGGAAGTTGGCGATTAGACCACCAAGTTTCTAGTAGGAGAAAAGCTAGAGCGGCGAGAATCCACCAACGCCATGAACGCTGCTGGGCTTCGACAATAATTCCGGGGCGATCGGGAGATTCTTCTTCGGCCAATTCGGGATTCGTCGAGAGCGCTGGATTCGCAGCCGAGAATTTGCTGACCTCAGCATCAATCAGACCGTGGATGACGAGTTGGTCTTCGGTCATTGGCAGGGTTTGGCCTTCGGATCGGGCCAGATTGACCGCGTAGATCTGTGGTTGTTTTGCGGCGTCAGAAGTCGCATTGGGAGCGAACTGATAGAGCCCAGGGGAGTCAGTTCGCAGGAGTTCCGGGTCGCGAATGGCAGTGGGGCTCTCGATCGAAATCGCCAAGGAATCGCCATTTGGCCGTAAGAGTGTTCCAGAGACATCTGCGGGAATCGGAATTGTTTCACCAGAGCTCAATCGAAGTCCAGCACGAGCATCAATTCCACCACTGCCGAGAACGCCAAACAGCAGCGGAACGAATTTGGTCGAGAGGGCTAGCTGGCTATCGTCAGGCGCCCAACTCGATGCAAAAACGATTGCTCGGCCACGTCCAACTGGGACATCGATCCAAGCGGGGCGACCGTCTTCGAAATTTGCGATGATCCGGGGGCGATCCGGCGCTCCGGTCTCAGAGCTGGAGGGTGAAGCAATTGACAAACCTCGGTATCGCCACGTGCGAATCTTTCCAAAGTTCCGAAGTCTTGCTCCTGAAAATGGAGCCAACAACGGGTGCTCGAAGTCGAGATCAGCCAGCAGCGTGTAGTCCCTTCCTCCGGTGTCGGCCCAAGTTTCAGGATCAACCTGAACACCGTGATTTCCAAGAAACTCCGCAGACCCATTTCCAGCAACAACTAAGGCTGTTCCGCCTGCTGTTAGAAATGGTTCTAAGGTCGCGATATCGATGGAAGGATCTGCGACAACCGCGAGACCGTTCCCGGCATCGGATTCAGAGGGAAGACCAGAAATCACTTCAGGGAGAAGGGTGGGGGAGGGGAGAAAGGCTCGCTTTACATAGTAATTGGGATGCTCGGGATCATTGATCGTCTTAGCCTCGCCAGCAGCGAAGATCCGAACGGGGCGAGGTCGAATTGGCGCGAGATAGGTGGTGTTGTCGAAGGGTTCGTCATCGCCACTTAGCGTTAGTGCCGCTGCTCCAGCCGGTGCGGGAGGAAGGGTGACGACGCGAGACATTCCAGCGGGAACATAGATATCGACGTCTGGTTTCTGGGAGACCTCGCGCCTAGTAGTATTCCCACCCCAGCTGAGGCCAAAGGTTTCGGTCGCAGAATTCGGAGCGTTGCGAACGAGGACTCGGATCGTGCCATCGTCAGCTGCTGGCATCGCTAGGACTGTCGCATTGCCCGTACTCGATTCCGCCAACACTGGTTTGAGCACGAGTTCGACCGACTCTGGCCAGCCTAGACCGCGGAGGGCAGCGAGATCTGCCCCCTTCTGCAAGTCACTGATCAAGACGACCTCACCACGCCAGCCGCGCGGATCTTCTTCGCTCCCGGGTTTAGTGGGGGAAAGCTGCGCAATGCCGACAGCATCTAACAAGGCCCCCCCGAGATCTGTGCCACCCCAACCAGGTTTGAGTTGGTCGATTCGACGTTTTAATTCGGGTGCTCGATCGGCTTCGGCGAGCGCACGCCACTGCTCTGCGGTCATCAACAACTCCGCAGAATCGCCGAACGGAATGACCGTCAACTGGTCTGCTGGCTTCAAGTCGGAAACCACTTCGTCCAAAGTTTCGGTCGCCTGTTCCCAGAGCGTATCCCGGCGCATTGAGGCACTACGATCGAGCAAGACGACTAAATTACGGAGCTGATTGTTGCTTTCGTTATCTTCATCGCCACCACCGAAAAATGGGCGGGCGAAAGCCAGTGCCAACAGTGCTAAGGCCAAGCAGCGCAACAGCAGCAGTAGCCAATCGTCGAGTTTTCGTTTGGTTCGTTTCTCTTCCGGGGACGGCTTGAGAAACATCAGAGACGGGAAATCTTTGATGTCCTTAGGCGGGCGGCGCCGAAGGTGGAGAATGATCGGCACGGCGAGCCCAGCTAGCGCGAGCAGATAGAGTGGAGTGAGGAAACCCATGGCGATATTTGACTTCGGAACCTAACTTCCCGCGAGTCGGCGACTCGATACGAGGTCGTGAAGCGAGAGTTCAACCGGGCGATCGGTCGCAGCCGTCAGACAGTCAACTCCCCAGCCGCTGCACGTGCGTTCGAGCGCTGCGACATGTTCTCCGTATCGGCGTAGATAATCGTCACGTTCTCGGTCTGGCGACAAGAAAATCTGTTCATCGGTTTCGAGGTCGCGGATATGAGTTGGTGCATCAATCGACAGGTCACGTTCCACCGGGTCTTCAATACGAACGGCGACGGCTTGATGGCCGCCTGCTGCGAGAATCCCGAGCTTTGAACGCAGGTTTTCAATCGGGCAAAGGAAGTCAGAGAGAATGATAAATAGACTTCGGCGTTTAGCTACTGCGGCGACATCTTCGAGGGCCGCAGAGAGGTCGGTGGTTCTGGCTTCTGGGCGGGATTCAAGACGACCAATGATTTCCGGAAGAATGCTGCGTCGCGAGGTTGGCGGTACGTATCCATCCATCCCATCCGAAATGGTGGCTAGTCCGACAGCGTCGCCTTGAAGCATGAGGAAATACGCCAATGTAGACGCTAGGGTGCTGGCGTAATCTGCTTTTGTAATCCCTTGTCCGTCGGCAGCTCCCAAAAAGTCCATCGAGCGGCTGCGATCAACGATTAGAATCGCCCTAAGGTTTGTCTCATCGCGAAAGCGTTTCACGTAAGCCCGATCAGTACGGGCGAGGACCTTCCAGTCAATCCGGCGGGGATCATCGCCAGCGACGTAGCTGCGGTATTCGCTGAACTCTGAAGAGAAGCCGTGTTTTGAGCTACGGTGCAGACCGCTCCAGAACCCCTCCATGATCGCTCGCACCCGAACCTCCATCGAACGGATTCGGGCAAGGGCAGCTGGGTCGATGAATCGAGACCGTCCCGCACCTACGGCAGAGCCAGACTTCGATGTGGCATCAGAGGAACCCGGGGTGGCGACCATTCTCTAGTATGCGGAGGAACCCGGACGGGGACCACCGGAAATACAGCCAGTCGGCATTGGCGTTCCGAACGTAAGTGCAGACCCAATGCTACCAATGTGGCTGCCAATTCTAGTGTCCCGAACGATTGGAAGGTTGAAAAAAATCACGAGATTCGAAACGAAGTGGAGAAAGCCGGAGGCAAACTTTTTTCTCAGACCAAGGCACGAGGGGAATGGAGTGGAGAGACATAGTCTGCCAAGGGCAGCTCGAAGAGACGAGCGGGGGCGAGAGCAAAGCGAAGCTGGCTTCTCGACCGACGAGCAACGCAGGTATGGGAAAAAGAGCCGTGATCTTGTTCCAACGTGAGCGGAGCGAACCTGATTCCATGACAAATTTCCCCTCAATTTTCCAACGGATTAAGCATTCGGGACACGAGCAGGGTGTTGAAAAACTCGGCAACCTGTCGTTTTGAAGGAATTGTTGAATAGAAAAGCGGCTTCGCCGAATCGAA